>VAPH01078506.1_pt1 | contig 27804 bp, 36 predicted proteins | sample 3393861 | NCBI WGS metagenome assembly VAPH01 (sample SAMN08290439, study PRJNA428436) | hydrothermal vent metagenome | isolation source: Deep-sea hydrothermal vent chimney | place: Atlantic Ocean: South-mid Altantic Ridge | reverse complement strand
GCATAGAAAGTCCAATTGGCACGACTGCAAAAAGTAATGCTCCGAAAATAAAAGCTTTGGAGATATGTTTTTTCTTTAAAGCAAATGTTCTTTGCCAATATTGTTGATCTGTAATAGTCTGGGAAATTAATCCAATTGAAGTTACCAGTCCAAAGGAAAAAGCCACAGCTGGATTGAAAATGCTTTTGATTCCTTCAATCCCTTGAAGGCCTCCTATGATACTAGAGAATCCTCCTGCCGCATTGATAGTTAAAGGAACTATAACAAATACTCCTAATAAAATTAGAGATATTTGGACAAAATCGGTAACAATTGATGCTTCAAGACCAGATATCAATGTATATACCAATGCAATTAGTGCCAAAATTGGCATCACAATCACTATGGAGATACCTGTTAAAAGAGAAATTACTGCTGCGCCTGCAAATACATTAAAGGTTATAGCAATAATTTGACCTGCAAAAAATGGAACAAGGTATAATTTATGGACATTTTCATCTTTTAATTTATATTTTATGTATTGAGGAAGCGTAAAACCATTAGTAAATTTTTCTCTGATTTTTGGTCCTAAAAAAGCGAAAATGCCTAATGCGATGATGTTTGGAAGAGTAAACCAAAAAATTCCCGCAAGACCTTTTTCGTAAGCCATTTGAACTGAAACAAATAATGCACCTGCCCAAATCCAAGAAGCAGCAATACTTGGTCCTCCCAGCCACCAACTAACTTTTCTTCCTGCAACCAAAAACCCTTCTTTTGTGCGAAATTTTTTCCATCTAGCAAAGAAGTAAGTAATGAGAATCATTGATAGACCGAAAATCAGCAAGATTGCATAACCTGTTGATTGTGATACGAAGTTCATAGTTTTAAGTTTAAGTAGTTAAAGTTTATAAATAAATCGTTTTCGTAACGGAGCGGATAAAACACAATATTATCCCCTCTATAAAAATAAGAAAAAATCAAATTTATTCCCCTTTTTAGAAAGCATATCATTATTTCACCTCTCAGAAAAATATTTTTTGGATTGCGTATAAAGTGTTATATGCGAACTTGTTGACTTGTTATTTTAAATTAGCTGAAATTAGTGCATAAACTTCTAATCACAAATGCTTTATGAACGGAAGTTATCAATATCCGAGCAAGAATCCTCTTTATCAGCTTCAGCAGGAAACGAAATTGCGCAAGTTTAGCTATAAAACTATCAAAAGTTACTTACATTGTATCACGGATGTGTTAAAATTCGCAAATTAAAATCCTCAAATTAAAAATTAAAATCCCCCCAACCCCCTTTATTAAGGGGGCGTATAGGATTCTCTTGACTTATTTTAAAAGTTTTGTTAAATTAAAGTAAGTTATAAACATCCCGAATATTCGGGGTTTGTTTTAGTTTAAAATAAATAATTTTTTATATTTTATTTTTAATTTTTTATTTTAGCGAAGCGCATTATGCCGACTATTAATCAGCTTGTCCGTAAAGGCAGGAAAACAACTAAAGAAAAAAGTAAATCTCCGGCCATGCAATCCGTAATGGACAGTTTGCATAGGAAGAAGTCGGATTTACCCAAAGGAGCTCCTTTCAAGAGGGGAGTGTGTTTAAAGGTGACTACAACTACTCCTAAAAAACCGAATTCAGCTTTGCGTAAAATTGCCCGCGTCAGATTATCAAATGGAATGGAAGTGACTGCGTATATTCCGGGAATGGGACATAATTTACAAGAACACTCTATTGTAATGCTTAAGGGCGGAAGAACAAAGGATCTGCCGGGTGTGCGATATAAAGTCGTGCGCGGAGTTTATGACGCGCAAGGAGTTGAGGGACGGAAACAATCACGCTCTCTATATGGGGCGAAACGTGAAAAAAAGCAATAATTACAAATCTACAAATGTTAACACAAATACACAAATAGTATGTAAAGATTCATAAATTGATTTGTGAATTCGTGAACAGATTTGTGAATTTGTAATAAAATTATGAGAGGAAAACAAGCGCCAAAGAGAAAAATTAAAGGAGACGCAAAGTATAACGACGCTGATGTCGCTAAATTTATTAATTATATTATGCGCCGAGGCAAAAAATCCGTAGCCGAGAATGTCGTCTATGGCGCTTTTGATATTATTAAAGAAGAAACCAAGCAGGATCCGCGCCATGTTTTCCACAAGGCGTTAAAGAAAATTTCACCGCTTTTGGAAGTTCGCGGCAAAAGGGTCGGGGGCGCCAATTATCAGGTTCCGTTTCAGGTTCGGGGAGAACGCCGCTTTACTTTGGGATGCCGTTGGCTGATTGAAGCGTCAAAAAACAGAAAGGGAAAGCCAATGTATGAAAAGTTGGCGGCGGAGATTTTAGACGCGGTTAACGGAGAAGGCGCGGCCGTGAAGAAAAGGGAAGATGTGCACAGAATGGCCGATGCCAACAAAGCGTTCGCTCATTTCGCGCGCTTCGCGAGGTAAGATTTTTAATTTTCAAAAATATTAGGTAAAATAAATTCCGTAGAGCATGACTTTAGAGGATGTAAAAAAATAATTAAGAAAAACCTTCCTTTTATTAAAGAAAAGTACGGCGTAAGCGAGGTGGGTGTTTTCGGATCGTTCGCGGCAGGGGAAGAGAAAGAGGGAAGCGATGTGGATATTTTAGTGGAGTTTGATAAGTCAATTACTCTTTTCGGTTATGTTGATTTAAAATTTTTTTTGGAAGACGAATTAAAAACAAAAGTTGATTTAGTTACGAAAGGAGCCCTTAAGCCGCTAATAAAAGATGAAATTTTAAGAGAAACTGTTTATTTATAAATAAATAAATTTATAAATTAAGAGATTATGAAAAATGGTCAAAGTAAAATTTATTTGTATGCGGTAGTGATTGAGTCGTGCGAAGAGGGCGGATATTTTGCCAAATGCCCGTCTTTGCAGGGTTGCCATGCCGAGGGGGAAACTTACTCGGAAACAGTGAAAAATATTGAAGATGTGATAAGGGCGCATATTAAAATCAGAAAAAAGAAAAAGGAATTTATTCCGGAGGTTGTTATTAAAAAGAAAGCAATGGTTAATATCAATTTACCTGTAATGGTAAAAAATTTGTTATGAGCGAAAGATTTCCAACGGCCAGTTATAGGGATATTGTAAAAATCGCCAAGAAGCTTAATTTTTGTTTTTGCAGGCAGGCGCAAGGAAGCCATGAAATTTGGCGCCGCGATAACGACGGCGCGCAAACGACAATTCCGAATCATGGCAAAAAAGCGGTTAAACGAAAAACATTAAAGGCTATTTTGAATGATTTTAAAATTACGCATAAAGAGTTCATAAAATTAAAACAAAGTAAGTAGTTATAGGATTATGAAAAAAATTATATTATTTACAATTTTAATATCAAGCTTGGCTTTGGCCGGATGCGCTAAAAAAACGCCTATGGCAGTTAGTAATATTGATAAAGCAGGCATTAACAGTATTCAGGATAAAGTAGTTGACAGACAGACAGACAAGCAGATTCCGCAATCGCTCTCCGAGCAAGCGGGGAATAATCCAGGTGAACAACAAAAAATAAATGAAGTCGTAGTAACTGATAACTGGCAGATTTATGAAAAGCCGGAGATGAATGTTCGCTTAAAATATCATAAGGATTGGTATTATGACCGGGACGAACAAGTGGAAAAAGATTTGGGTTATAATTTATACATTGGCTTCGCTGAAAGTCCGAAGATTTTAAGCCAAGGCAGTCCATATCCGATTGAATTTTTAATACTAAACAAAGGCTTTGAATGGAAATACGAAGGTTATTTAAAAGAGATTATTGAAAAGAATGATAAAAAATATATTTTAAGAACCGATAATAAAGAGAAGTATGGAGATATTTTAGATAAAATGGCAGAGAGTTTTGAATTTATAAATTAAAAAAATCCCCCAACTCCCCCTTCGCTTCCCCCTACGCTAAAGCTTCGGAGGACAAGAAAGCTACGGAGGACAAGCCCCTTTATCAAGGGGGCAGTCATCCCCCCAACCCCCTTTATCAAGGGGGCGTAATAATAACATTATGCCAAGACCCGCCTTCGCTAAAGCTACGGCGAGGCAAGGAATATAAAAAAATTATGCCACGAGAATATTCATTAGAGAAAACCAGGAATATTGGGATTATCGCCCATATTGACGCCGGTAAGACAACTGTTACCGAGCGTGTTTTGTTTTACACCGGTAAAAAGCACAAGATCGGAGAAGTGCATGAAGGCGCGGCCGAGATGGATTGGATGGAGCAGGAACAGGAAAGGGGAATTACCATTACTTCCGCGGCTACTACCTGTTTTTGGAAGGACGCGAGAATTAATATAATTGACACTCCGGGCCATGTGGACTTTACCGCCGAGGTTGAACGTTCATTGCGCGTTTTGGACGGCGGTGTTGTAATCTTTGACGGCGTTGCCGGCGTGGAGCCGCAATCAGAGACCGTCTGGCACCAAGCTGATAAATATAATGTGCCCCGCATCGCGTTTATAAATAAACTGGACAGAATGGGCGCCGATTTTTATAAAGATTTAGATTCTATCCACGACAGATTAACCAAAAACGCTCATCCGGCTCAATTGCCTATCGGCACAGAAGCGGATTTTAAGGGCATTGTTGATTTATTTGAAAAAAAAGCGCGCGTGTATCAGGATGATATGGGAACCAAGTGGGAGGATGTGGATGTGCCGGAAGATATGAAGGAAAAAGTTGAAGAATACCGCGGTAAATTAATTGAGGCGATTGTGGAAAACAATGAAGAATTAATGAATAAATATTTGGAAGGCGAAGAGATTGATATTGCCGACCTTAAAGCTGAATTAAGGAAAGCGGTCTGCGCCGGGTCTATTGTCCCCGTATTTTGCGGAAGCGCTTTAAAGAATAAAGGCGTTCAATTTTTGCTTGACGCGGTTGTTGATTATTTGCCGTCGCCGTTGGACGTCCCGGCGCTTGAGGGATTTGATCCCAGAGACGAGGAAAAGAAGATTGAGGTTAAGCCGAGCGATGATGGAAAATTCGCGGCGCTTGCTTTCAAGATCGCCACTGATCCCTTTGTGGGAAAATTAAGTTTTATCAGAGTTTATAGCGGGACATTAAAGTCCGGTTCTTATGTTCTTAATTCTTCAACCGGAAATAGGGAAAGAATCGGACGCATTGTTAGAATGCACGCCAATCACCGTGAAGAAACGGACGAGATATACGCCGGCGACATCGCCGCCGTTATCGGGCTGAAAGGGACTACCACCGGCCACACCTTATGCGATGAATCGCTGCCGGTAGTTTTGGAATCAATTACCTTCCCCGAACCGGTAATCTCTATTGCGGTTGAACCGAAAACAAAAGCGGATCAGGAAAAAATGGGAATGGCTTTGGCTAAATTGGCCGAGGAAGATCCGACTTTCAGAGTAAAGACCGATGAAGAGGTAAATCAGACATTAATTTCCGGAATGGGCGAACTGCATTTGGATATTATTATTGACAGAATGAAAAGAGAGTTTAACGTGGAGGCCAATATCGGCCAGCCGCAAGTCGCCTACAGGGAGACAATTAAAGCGCAAGCTGAAGCGGAAGGAAAATATGTTAAGCAGTCTGGCGGACGCGGCCAATACGGGCATTGCTATTTAAGGATTGAACCGCAGGAGGAGGGCGCAGGATTTGAGTTTGTTGACGAAGTAAAAGGCGGGTCTATCCCAAGAGAATATATTCCAGCGATTGAAAAAGGCATTAAAGAAGCCATGGATAAGGGCGTTATCGCCGGCTATCCGATGGTTGACGTGAAAGTGACGGTGTATGACGGCACATATCATGAAGTTGATTCATCCGAAGGAGCGTTTAAGATTGCCGGTTCAATGGCATTCCAAGACGCGGTTAAAAAAGGAAGCCCTGTTTTGCTTGAACCGGTTATGAAAGTTGACGTAATCACGCCGGAGAATTTTATGGGAGACGTTATCGGAGATTTGAACGCCAAGAGAGGGCAGGTCGGGGAAATGACGGATCGGGGGCAGATTAAGGCAATCGCGGCCAAAGTTCCGCTAGCTTCTATGTTCGGCTATGCCACGCAGTTAAGGTCAATGACGCAGGGACGGGCCAGTTATTCAATGGAATTTTCCCATTATTCCGAAGTGCCGAAGAATGTGGCTGAAGGGATAATGGAAGGAAAGAAGTAGTTTTCGATTGACGATTGATTAAAAATCCGTTTAAATCCTATGTCAAATAAAAGTAAATCTTGACGGATAGTTAAGATTAATATAGAATAATAACATGAAAAAGAAATAAGGCAACATAAAACAAGAATTCTATGAATTTAATGAACAGGAAAAAGATAAAAAATGGAAGATGATTCTTTTAGGTATTTTTAAAAGATCAAAGATGACAAAACCGCAGGAATTAAAAATTTTAAGCGATTTAATTCGTTAAATAATTTATGGCCTTAACTCCTGAACAATTTAATTTATTGGCGACGAAAGATGATTTGAAAGATATAAAAGAGGAAATGACGACAAAGGAAGATACTAATAAAGTGTTGACCGCTGTTGATGGCTTGGCGAAAAAGTTTGATAATTTTAGCGCGGAAATGGCGGCTAATCAAGCGGCTCATGACCGCTATGAAGACGCGTTTCTTGATTTAAAAACAAGAGTAAGGGCGCTTGAAACTAAAAAAGTTAGCAATTTTTAACAGATTTTATTACCTAAAATAATTATGCGCGATAATCAATTACAAAAAGCTATAGATTTATCAAGGAAGACCGGGGATCGGTTGATTGTTTTTGACAGGGCGGAATCAGAAAATCCTTTTGTGGTGATGAGTTTGGATAATTATGAAAAGCTGGTAATCGGCCAAAATGAGGTGCGGGACTTGACAGAAAAAGAATTGCTTGATAAAATAAATCGCGATGTTGCTATATGGAAAAGCGGGAATGAGTTTAACGATTTTGGCGAACGAACCGGCGGTTTTCACAGCATAAACGACATAGATAATTATGGTATAGACGATTTTGATGAAGAAGATGAATATTATGAAAAAAACGACGAACTTGGAGAAATAGAGGGCATGTACGGGGAAGATTTTTTTCCTCCTGAGTTAAGAAAGACAAGAGGCGGTTCATCTAAAAAAAAGCGCGGATTCGGGAATAGTTGGTCAATACCATCCGATAGAAAACAGGGAGCGGAAGAGATTGATGAGAAAGAAGATGATAGGCAATATTTAGAAGAAATACCTTTTTAAATTGAAAGTTCATAATTAAGTTATTTATAATAAATTAAAACTAACGGCTGGCGGCCCGACTTGAGGCCAATAACTCACCTGAATTTTTTGAAAGAAAATTTTTGTGGGGCCGTATTAAGCAAAAACATGGCAGAAAAATTTGAACGCACAAAACCCCATGTCAATGTCGGTACAATCGGCCACGTTGATCATGGGAAAACAACTTTAACCGCGGCTATCCTGCAGGTGTTAAACGCCAAAGGAATGATGGCTTCCAATAAGACCGTGGATCAGATTGACGCCGCTCCCGAGGAAAAAGAGCGCGGCATTACTATTGCCACCTCTCATCAGGAATATGAATCAGACAACCGCCATTATGCTCATGTAGATTGTCCCGGACACGCCGATTATGTTAAGAATATGATTACCGGCGCGGCTCAAATGGATGGTGCTATTTTAGTGGTTGCCGCGACTGACGGTCCCATGCCTCAGACCAGAGAACATATCTTATTGGCCAGACAGGTTGGCGTTCCTTATATTGTTGTATTTTTAAACAAATGCGATATGGTTGAGGACAAGGAGCTTATTGATTTGGTTGAAGAAGAAATTAGGGATTTATTAAAGAAATATGAATTCCCAGGTGATGAAACCCCGATTATCCGCGGCTCAGCGCTTAAAGCGTTAGAAAAGCCGGATGGCGATGACGCTCAACCGATTTTAGATTTAATGAAGGCCTTGGATGATCACATCCCGGAGCCGAAGCGTGATGTTGACCAGCCATTCTTGATGCCGATTGAAGATATCTTTTCTATTGAAGGGCGCGGCACAGTGGTAACCGGCAGAATTGAAAGAGGTATTGTTAATGTCAATGAAGAAATAGAGATTGTCGGATTAAGAGATACCGCAAAGACGGTTGTAACCGGAATAGAAATGTTTAACAAGCAATTAGACGAAGGAAGAGCCGGTGATAACGCGGGCATATTGCTACGCGGAACAAAAAAAGATGATGTAGAGAGAGGACAGGTATTGGCAAAACCGGGAACTATTACTCCGCACACTGAATTTGAAGGTGAAGTTTATATTTTATCCAAAGAAGAAGGCGGAAGGCATAAACCTTTCTTCAAGGGGTATAAACCGCAATTTTATATCAGAACAACTGATGTTACCGGAGAAGTTGAACTGCCGGAAGGAACAGAAATGGTTATGCCCGGAGATACCGTAAATCTTAAGATTAAACTTATTTCCCCGATTGCTTTAACAGATAAGCAAAGATTTGCCATCCGCGAAGGCGGAAGAACAGTCGGCGCCGGTGTTGTGACGAAGATTATAAAATAATTACTTTACGCCGCTCAATAATTTGGGCGGCGTTGTAGTGCTTATTTACATTATTACATTGTTTCATTGTCTCATTGCTTAATTGCTTCAACAATGGAGCAATGAAACAATGAAATTGAATATGACTGAAAGTAAAAATATTAAAGATACAACAGAAAACAAACAAACAGAGAATAATGCGGAGGAGTTTAAGCAGAGAATTCGCATTAAGATTAAGGCTTTTGACCATCGGGTGATTGATGAATCAACCAGAACCATTATTGAGACCGCCCAGAGAAGCGGAGTTAAAATATTCGGGCCTATTCCTTTACCGACTGAAAAAAGAAAATACACTGTTAATCGTTCCACTTTTGTGCATAAAGACGCCCGCGACCAGTATGAAATGAGAATCCATAAGAGATTGATTGATATTATTGAGCCGTCAGCCCAGACCATTGAGGCTCTGACCAGCTTAAATCTTCCGGCCGGAGTTGATGTGGAGATAAAAATGTAAAAATTATAATGCGAATACTACAAATTAGTATGCAAATGCCGCAAATACGAATTATGCAAATACAGTAAGCACCCCTATCAAAATATGGCAGTTATTCGCATAATTCGTAATTCGCAGCATTTGCATAAATTTGCGGATTTGCATTATATTTAACGTATTAACAATTATTTAGGCAACCCTCGCGATATAAGCAAGGAAGTGCCTGAATAAGAAATTAATACTTAAACGGAGATTAAACTTCAATAAATAAAAACAGTAAAATAAAGTTTTTTGTCAAACTTCAAGGCGAGTTTAGAATAAACTTGAGTTGAATTTCGGCAGAAAATATTGTTACTGGCTTTATTGAAAGACCAGTTTTTTGTTTAAGAATTAAACACAGATCATAGATATAAATTTAAAAATCGAAAAATTATTATCTGTGATCTGTGGAGAATTAATAAGTGTCTTATGAAATTTATATTAGGAAAAAAAATAGAAATGACGCAGATTTGGAAAGGTAATGACGTGGTAGCCGTTACCAAGGTTCAGGTCGGCCCTTGTGTTGTTACGCAAGTTAAAGATAATGATAAAGATGGCTATAAGGCCGTGCAGCTTGGATATGGCGAAAGAAAAGAAAAGAATATCGCCAAGCCGCAGAAGGGGCATTTGGCGAAGATAAAAAATAAAGACTCAAAATCCAAGACTAATTTAAGATACTTAAGGGAGTTTAGAATTGAAGATGATACTAATTTGAATACAGGAGATAAGATTGACGCAAGCGCTTTTGAGACGGGTGATATCGTGAAAGTTACCGGGACATCCAAGGGTAAAGGTTTTCAAGGAGTTGTTAGGCGCCATGGTTTTCACGGCCAAGATGCCACTCATGGCACAAAAGATCAGTTAAGGATGCCTGGCTCAATTGGAGCCACTGGACCGGCTCACGTGTTTAAAGGCGTAAGAATGCCGGGGCGAATGGGCGGAGACAAGGTTTCCACAGCAAATTTGGAAATTATGGAGGTTGATAAAGAGAATAATATTTTATATATTAAAGGGGCTGTACCGGGCGCGAGGAACGGGTTGATTTTTGTATCCGGGGACGGGGAGTTGAAAACTGTGGTGGAGGAGAAGGCGATTGAGGCTAAGGACGAGATGACAGGGAAGTCGGAAGAAGGCGAGAAGGTCGATGAGAAAAAAGCTAAGGATGATGAAAAACTCGCTGTCGCTAAAGCTGAAGAGGGTAAAAAGATTGAAGATAAAAAGAAAGACGAGAATAGAGAAAACACAAAATAAGATTTAATAATTAAAAGATTTAAAGATTCAAAGATTGAAAATAAGATGCCAAATACTAAAATTTACAACCAAAAAGGTGAAACAGTCGGGGACTTGAAATTGTCCGGCAAGATTTTTAATGTTAAAGTAAATGAGGCATTGGTGCATCAGGCGGTTGTCGCGCAAATGGCGAATGAAAGGCAGGTTTTGGCGCATACAAAAGGAAGGGCTGAAGTCAGGGGCGGCGGCAAAAAACCATGGAAACAGAAAGGAACAGGCCGAGCTAGAGCCGGGTCAAGCCGTTCTCCGATTTGGATTGGCGGCGGAGTTACTTTTGGCCCCACCAGCTCAAGAAATTTTTCCAAGAAAATTAACAAGAAGATGAAGCAGAAGGCGATATTCATGGCTTTGAGCGATAAGGTGGAGAGCGGGAGTTTGTTGGCGCTGGATAAGCTGGAAATGGAAGAGTTTAAGACCAAGGTATTTAATGGAATGTTAAAAGTTTTGGCTGGCGTTAAGAGCGCGCCAAGCGACGCCAAAACAAAGGATGCTGAAAAAGAAAATAAGAAAAACAAGAAAGAGAAGAGAAGTGTTTTAATTATTAATGAGAAGAAGGATGATAAGGTTAAAAATTCCGGGAGGAATTTGGTGGGAGTAAAAATTATTAATTTAGATAATATAAATATAGTTGATTTATTGAAATACAGGGATTTAATAATGACGGCCGAGGCAGTCAAGGGACTGGAAGAGAAGTATAAACAAGCGTAAAGTTTATAAAGCGGAAAGTGGTTGTAAATAAACTTTATAACTTTCAACTTTATAACTTTTAACTAAATCTATGGGTTTATTTGGCAAAAAAAAGAAAGAAGAAGATAAAAAGGAAACTGACAAAAAATCAGCTAAGGTTGATAATGTAAAAAAAGAGAGCACAAAAGAACTGTATGAAGGTAAAAAGGCGGATAAGTCCGGAGAGGCCAAGAAGACTGATAAAGCAAAACACGGCAACGCGTATAAAATATTAGTAAAGCCGCTGGTAACGGAAAAGGCGAGCGTAATGGGAACTCTGAATAAATATTTTTTTGAAGTAGCAAAAGGAGCTAATAAAATTGAAATAGCCAAAGCGATTCAGGATGTTTATGGAGTTAAGCCAACCGGCGTTAACGTAATCAGGATGAAGGGAAAGAGTGTCAGGCATGGAAGAATAATGGGAAAAAGGAAGGACTGGAAAAAAGCGGTTGTTACCTTGAAAAAGGGAGAAACTATTAAGATTTACGAAGGAGTTTGACACTAAATTTAAACACAGATCACAGATAAATAGTTAAATCTGAAAAATATTTTTGACTTTATATCTGTGATCTGTGTGGATAATTCGTATGGGTATTAAAAAAGTAAAACCAACAACACCGGGAAGGCGAGGCATGAGCTTTGATGATTTTTCCGATATTACCAAGAAGGAACCGGAGAAGAGTTTGATTGTGATTAAAAAAAGAAGAAGCGGCAGAAATTCACAGGGGAAGATCACTATTAGGCATAGAGGCGGCGGAGCTAAGAGGTATATCCGTATAATTGATTTTAAGCGGGATAAATTTGATGTTCCGGCGCGTGTCACCTCCATTGAGTATGATCCGAACAGAGGCGCTAGAATCGCTTTACTGCAGTTTAGGGATGGAGAAAAAAGATACATAATTTCACCGATCGGCCTGGAAGTGGATTTTGAGATTATCAGTTCAAAAGAACAAGTTGAAATAAAGACAGGCAACGCTATGCCCATAAAATATATTCCAGCCGGTGTAGCGGTTTATAATATTGAATTGGAACCGGGCATGGGGGCTAAATTGGCGCGGGGAGCGGGTAATTCAGCCAGCGTGATGGGAACAGAGGATAAGTATACGCAAATAAAAATGCCGTCAGGAGAAATAAGATTAATTAAAAAAGATTGTTTATGCACGGTAGGACAGGTGAGTAATCCTGACAAGCGGCATATTAAGATAGGTAAGGCGGGCAGAAAGAGACATCTAGGGATAAGGCCGACTGTACGCGGTACGGCTATGAACCCGAAAGATCATCCGCACGGCGGCGGTGAAGGAAATCAGTCAATTGGATTAAAGCATCCGAAAACTCCATGGGGAAAACCGGCGCTGGGAGTAAAGACCAGAAAGAAGAACAGACCATCGGATAAATTAATTATTCAGAGAAGAAAAAAGAAAAAAAGAAAATAATTTAGCCTTTAGTTTTTAGCTTGTAAAATCCTACAAGCTACAAGCTACAAGCTACAAGCTAAAAAAATGTCAAGATCACTAAAAAAAGGGCCTTATGTTAATGAGCGGCTCTTGAATAAAATAAAAAATTTAAAGCCGGACGATAAAACCGTTATCAAGACATGGGACCGCGCTTGCACAATTACGCCGGAGATGGTAGGATTTACTATCGGTGTGCATAACGGACGGCAGCATACGCCGGTTTCTATCACAGAGGAGTCCGTTGGGCATAAATTGGGAGAATTCGCGCCGACCAGGAAATTTGTAAGCCACGGAGGAAAGATGGCAAAGGATCAATCAAAAAAATAGAAAATTAGCTTGTAGCTTGTAGCTTGTTAGGAGTAATCCTACAAGCTACAAGCTACAAGCTATAAGCTAGGCTATGGAAATTAAAGCAAATGCAAAACATGTACGCACGTCTCCCAGAAAAGTTCGTCTGGTGATTGATGCTGTGCGTGGAATGGAAGCGGGGAAAGCGCTGGATCAATTGAAGTTTATCAAGAAGCTGGCGGCTAAACCGGTTATTAAGCTGATAAACTCCGCTATTGCCAATGCCGTTAATAATTTTGAGCTTGATAAGGATAATTTATATGTCAAGGAAATAAGAGTTGACGACGGGTCAACCGCGCATAGATGGATGCCTAGGGCTTACGGCCGGGCAACGCCGATTCGTAAAAGAAGCAGCCATATTAGCGTGGTTTTGGCGGAAATTAAAGACAGTGGCATTAAAGAGCCGAAAAAACAAGAAATAGAAGCGCCGGTTAAACTGGGAAGCGAACAACCGCAAAAAACAGAAGACATTAAACAGAAAACAGAAAAAAAGACAGCGCAGAAGCCATCCACCACCAAAGATGTAAAGGATAAAAAGGGTGAAAAAGCGGAAAAAATAACAAAAGAAGCTGCAGCGGAAAAAGGAAATAAAATTGTTGACCCAAGAATGGAAGGAAGAGGCGGACACACGAAGGTAGAAGGCAAAAGCCATAAAGGGTTTACCGATAAATTTTTTAGAAGAAAAAGCGGATAAAATTAATAGTTTAAAGTTCATAAAGTTATAAAGTGTTAATAAAATTATTCATCTTTAGCTTTACAAACTTTATAACTTTTAACTAAATACATGGGACAGAAAGTTAATCCAAGAATTTTAAGAATGGGGATAATTAGGACCTGGCAGTCCAAGTGGTTTAGCGACGGCAAAAAATATGTTGAAAATTTTGAGCAGGATATAAAAGTAAGGAAATTTTTAATAAAGGAATTGCGAGAAGCCGGTGTAGACAGAGTGGAGATTGAAAGAAACGCCAAGAAAGTAAGTGTTAATATTTTTACAGCCAAGCCGGGAATTATTATCGGCCGCGGCGGAGCCGGTGTTGAGAGTTTAAAGAAGACGATTCATGATAAATTTTTGAAAAAGTATAGATTGGGAGAAATTGATTTAAATGTTACTGAGTTTGACAGGCCGAATTTAAGCGCGCAGATTGTGGTTCAGCAAATGAGCTTGGAATTAGAGAAAAGAATGCCTTTTAGGAGAGTAATGAAGCAGGCCATAAACAGAGTGGAGCGCGCCGGAGCTCTAGGGGTAAGGATTATTGTTAAGGGGCGGCTTAATGGAGCGGAGATTGCCAGATCTGAAATGCTGACATCAGGAAAAGTGCCTTTACATACATTGCGCGCGGATATTGATTACTCCCGTATGGCGGCAAGAACGACTTACGGAGCTATCGGAATCAAAGTATGGATTTACAAAGGAGAGGTTTTTGAAAAAGAAAAGAAAGCGGAGAAAGGCGAAGTTGTCGGTAAAAAAATGAAATAATTTATAAATTATATTGTTTCATTGCCTCATGGTTCCATTGTTGTGTTGTAGCGACAATGAAGCAATGAGGCAATGAAATAATGAGAATGTTATTACTATAGTTTAATAATATTGTAAATACGGTAAGTTTTAAGTATAAAACAACAGACAAATATGTTAATGCCAAAAAAGACAAAGCATAGGAAGTCCCATAAAGGAAAGAGGGGCGGAAAAGCAACCCGTTTAATTACGGTGAGTTTTGGCAGTTTTGGTTTGAAAAGTATGGAGGCATGCTGGGTAACCGCTAGACAGATTGAGGCCACCCGTCGGGTGATGACCAGATATATCAAGCGCGGCGGCAAGATTTGGATTAGAATATTTCCCGATAAGCCGGTAACGAAAAAAGGCGGCGAAATTCCTATGGGTAAAGGAAAGGGCGCGGTTGACCATTATGTGGCCGTGGTAAAGCCGGGGATGATTATGTTTGAAATGGAAGGTGTTGACGAAAAGACGGCAAGAGAGGCAATGATGCTGGCAACATACAAGCTGCCGGTCAAATGTAAATTTATTGTAAAATAGATTATTAGCTTGTAGCTTGTAGGTTGTAGCTTGTAGAAATTTAACTACAACCTACAAGCTACAACCTACAAGCTACAACCTGTAAGATAATATGGATTACAAAGAATTAAAAAATAAGAAAGAAAGCGATTTGCACAGGATTTTAAGCGAGTCCCGCGATAAATTAAGGGATTTGCGTTTTAAAGATGCGTCAAAGCAGCTGAAGAACGTGAGGGAGATTAGAGTTGTAAGGAAGGTGATTGCGAATATATTGACATTGTTGAACAGTGGCAAAACAGAGGGTGATAAAAAGTAAAGAAGTAAATTTTTTTAATTTTTAAATAATTTTTAATGAGTTAATGTTTAAAAAATTAAAAATTAAGGTTTATTTAAAAATTAAAAATTATAAAATTAAAAATTTTATATGGAAGATAATAAAACAACAAAACTAGATAATAAAAAAACCATAATCAAGAAAAAGTTTCATGGCATCGTTGTTAGTGATAAAATGGATAAGACCGTTACGGTTAGAATTGATAGCGTTAAAATTCATCCGAAATATAAAAAGAGATATACGGTAAGCAAGAAATATAAGGTTCATGACGAAAAGAATAAGTTTAAAAAAGACGATAAGGTTTCTTTTGTAGAATGCAGGCCATTAAGCAAGGACAAGAAATGGCGAGTAATATATAGTTAAGCAGTTGAAAGATTTAAGTTGTAAGCTCTAAGATTAATTCAAAAAAGATAATCTTAAATCTTAAATCTTAAATCTTAAATCTGATTATGATACAAGTTCAATCAATGTTAAAAGTAGCGGATAACGCGGGAGCGAAAAAGGTGCAGTGCATCAGGGTTTTGGGCGGCTATAGAAAGAGGTACGCGCATGTCGGGGAGATAGTAACCGTAGCCGTGAAAGAGGCTGTGCCGCATGCGGCAATCAAGAAGGGCGATGTTTTGCGCGCTATTATTGTCAGGACCAAGAAGGAAATCAGAAGAAAAGACGGAACATATTTGCGCTTTGGAGAAAACGCTTGCGTTATTGTTGACAAAGAAAAGAAAGAAATGAAAGGAACCAGAGTTTTTGGGCCTATCGCCCGCGAAGTAAGGCGAGCCGGATACTTTAAAATTGCATCGCTCGCGCCGGAGGTGCTTTAATCATGTAACATGAAACATATTTGATTTTTAGATTTTGATTATCATCTTTTGATGGTAGCCAGAATAATAGAAATTAAAATTCGAATGTAATTCGGCGGTAAATTATATAATAAAATTTGTATATTCGTAAATTCGTAATGAATTCGTAATTCGTAGAGTATGAAAATTAAAACAGGTGATAAAATTAAGATAATAGCGGGGAAAGATAAAGGTAAGACCGGAAAGGTTTTGCAGGTTTTCGCCGCCAGAAATTTAGCCAGCATTGAAGGATTGAATATTCTTATTAAGCATATGCGCCCAAGAAAGCAAGGGGAGCAGGGACAAAGGATTGAATTTCCGGCGCCGATGAATTTATCAAATATGATGTTAGTATGCCCTAAGTGCGGCAAGCCGACGATGGTTGGATATAAATACGTAGAATCGGGAGAAGAGGGTAAAAAGAAAAAGAGAAAATTCAGAGTATGTAAAAAATGTAAACAGACAATAGGTTAGTTGAAAGTTATAAAGTTTATAAAGTTATAATGTTAGTTCATAAAGTTTGTAAAGTTTATAAAGTTATAAAGTATTAGAATTATTAATTTATTTTTCACTTTATAACTTTAAAAACTTTATAACTTTATAACTCAGTTATGAGATTACAAGAAAAATATAAAAAAGAAATATTGCCGAAATTGAAGGAAAAATTCGGGTATAAGAATAACTTACAGGTGTCTAAACTAGACAAGGTTGTTATTAATGTCGGCGTGGGCAAGCACTCTAAGGAGAAGGCTTATATTGATAATGTTGTTGACAGCTTAAGCCGTATTACGGGACAGAAGCCGGTTTTAACCAAGGCCAAGAAGGCTATATCGGCGTTTAAGACAAGGCAGGGGATGGTGGTAGGCGTAGCTGTAATTTTGCGCGGGAAAAGAATGTATGATTTTACGGATAAATTAATTAATATATCATTCCCAAGAGTAAGGGATTTTCGGGGAATCAGTGAAAAACAGGTTGATAGGACCGGTAATTTAACAATCGGATTCCGTGAACATTTGGCGTTTCCGGAAATTAAAGCCGAAGCAGTTGATAATGTCCACGGACTGGAAGTCAGCATTGCCACCACGGCTAAAACAAGAGAAGAGGGATTGGAATTATTTAAATTAATGGGGTTCCCGTTTAAAAAAGACACAAATTAAAATAAGCACAGATCACAGATATCAGATATGATAAAAAAACAAAATCAATCTTATATCTGTGATCTGTGTAAACTAAACAGTGTATGGCCAGAAAAGCATTAATCGCAAAAGCAAAAAGAAAACCGAAATTTTCAACCCGTATTGTCCGGCGTTGTTGGCGATGCGGCCGCAACCATGGCTTTATGCGCGACTTCGGCTTGTGCCGGATTTGTTTCAGAGAGTTGGCCAATAGCGGTGATTTACCGGGGATTACAAAGTCAAGTTGGTAGCTTTTAGTTATAAAGTTATAAAGTTTATAAAGTTATAAAGTATTAAAAAAAGAATATTTAATTTATTTCTCACTTTGTATCTTTAAAAACTTTAAAAACTTTAAAAACTAACATTATAACTTTACAAACTTTTAACTAAAAAATTATGACCGATCCAATATCAGACATGCTAACAAGAATAAGAAATGCTTCAGCAATCAATAAAGATGAAGTAGTTTTACCTATGAGTAAAATTAAATATGAAATTGCCAAGATTTTGGAGCGTGACGGCTGGGTAGTAAAGGCGGGCGTGATAAAGGGAGAGGGCAAGAAGAACGGCAGCGCCGCGTTTGATAATTTAAAAATTGTGTTAAAATACGGAGACGGAGACAAGCCGGCTATCAGTTCGTTGAAGCGAATTAGCAAGCCGGGGTTAAGGATTTACGTAAGTAAAGACGAACTGCCGAAAGTTTTAAATAATTTAGGAATAGCGATTATTTCCACCTCCCAAGGATTAATGACCAATAAAGAGGCCAGAAAGAAAAAGGTTGGAGGGGAAGTACTTTGCGAGGTGTATTAATAAGAAAAAACACAGATCACAGATAAATAATTTAAATAACATAGACCGTTTATCTGTGATCTGTGTTAAGTAAAAAGTGTAAATTTATGTCAAGATTAGGAAAATTACCAATTGAATTAGGAGAAGGAACTCAGGCCAGGATTGAGAATGGCTTTATCGTGGTTAAAGGGGCTAAGGGTGAGTTAAGAGAAAAGATGCATAATTTAGTTAAAGTTGAGATTAACGATAAAGAAGTGAAGGTAAGCGTAGCCAAACCGGAAAATAAAAACGAAAGGTCTTTGTGGGGGCTTTACAGAAGTTTAGTAAAAAATATGGTTCAAGGCGTGGAAGAAGGATTTGAGAAAAAATTGGAGATTAACGGAGTTGGATTTAAAGCGGCTGTAAGCGGAAAAAAATTAACATTGAATGTCGGTTTTTCACATGTGGTTGACTTTGATCTGCCGGAAGGGATAATCGGCGCGGTAGAGGGGAATGTGATTACTGTCAGCGGAATCAGCAAGCAACTAGTCGGAGAAACAGCCGCGCAAATCAGAAAAGTAAGAAAACCGGAGCCGTATAAAGGCAAAGGCATAAAATATGTTGATGAAGTTATCATAAGAAAAGTCGGTAAGACGGCGGCTAAGGGCGAATAAAAGACACAGGATAAAAACACAGATCACAGATAATTAATTTAAGTAACATAGAGCGTTTATCTGTTTATCTGTGATCTGTGCATATTAAAATAAGTGTAAACTATGAACAAAGAGAAAATAAAAAAAGTTAAGCAAATCAGGAGGCGCGGGAGGATTCGCGTTAAAATAAAAGGCACGGCAAAACGCCCAAGATTGAGCGTGTTCAAGTCAAACAAGGGAATGTATTTGCAGTTGATAGATGATGATAATGGCGTTACATTGGCAAGCGCCGGAATCGGCGAAGTTAAAAAGACAGACAAGAAAGAAGCTGTTAGCTTTGAACTGGGAAAAATAATAGCTAAAAAAGGATTAGATAAAAAGATAGAAAATGTTGTGTTTGACAGAGGGGGGAATAAATATCATGGAAGAATTAAGGCCGCGGCGGACGGAGCGAGAGAGGGAGGCTTGAAATTTTAGATTTAAGATTTAAGATTTAAGATTTAAGATTTAAGAATTAAGAATTAAGTTTTATTAAAATATGTCTGAAGAAAAAAAAGCACAAGATAATAAAAAGGAAGATACTAATAAGGGCGCGGCCCAGACTGTCGCCAAGTCTGTTTATGGCGCAAAGAGAAAAACTTTTAAGGATAGGCCAAGAAATAAAAGGGACGAGCCGCAGGATGGGTTTGACCAGCAGATTATTGATATCGCGAGAGTGACTCGTGTTATGGCCGGAGGCAAAAGAATGCGTTTCCGGGCGTGCGTGGCTGTCGGCAATAAAAAAGGCGAAGTCGCAATCGGCTTAGCCAAGGGCGCTGATGTGGCTATTGCCGTAAATAAAGCCGTAAATAAAGCTAAAAAGGATATTATTAAAGTGCCTATTATTAATGATACAATCCCCCACGAGATTTACCAAAAAAAGGGAGCGGCTAAGATTTTAATCAAGCCGGGGCGCAAAGGGCGCGGCATTGTCGCCGGCGGCGCGGTGCGCATTGTTTTGGATATAGTAGGAATTAAAAATGTTACTGCTAAGATTTTAGGAACCAATAATAAAGTTAACAATGTGAAGTGCGTAATAGAGGCGTTTAAAAATTTAAAAAAGGTTGAAAAGAGTAATAAAAAAGAAGAAAATAAAAAAATTGAAACATTAAATCAAAAATCCAAAATCACAAATTCCAAATAAATTACAATAACCAAAATCCAAAATAGTTTTTAATTTTGAAAATTAGAATTTAGAATTTATTTAGGATTTGTAATTTATAATTTAGAATTTCATAAAATTATGCCACTATCATTACATACAATTAAACCGGCCAAAGGCGCGACAAAGAAAAAGAAGAGAGTGGGCAGGGGCAACGCCTCCGGCCATGGCACTTATAGCACGCGAGGGCTAAAGGGGCAGAAATCAAGAGCCGGCGTATCTAATCTAAAACGCTTGGGAATGAAAATGACCTTAATGCGCACCCCTAAGAAGCGCGGATTTAAATCCTTAAAACCAAAGGATCAGGTTTTGAATTTAACGGATATTAACGAAAATTTCAAAGACGGCGATATGATTAGCCCTAAAGTATTGTTAAAAAAGGGTTTAGTTGATAATATTAAGATAGGTGTTAAGATATTGGGGAATGGGGATTTGAGGTTGAAGGGTTTGAAGTTTGAAGGAGTTAAGATGAGTGAATCTGTTAGAGAGAAGTTGGGAATGAAAAGCGAGAAATAAGAAAAATTATTTCATTGTTTTATGGTTTCATTGCTAATTTAAAGATACTTATTCTGCCGCAGCGAAACCAAATTACTAATTACCCTCCGATTCGGAGGACAAGCAAATTTCAAATTACCAAATTATGTTATTACATAAACTCGTTCAAATCTGGAAAGCGAAAGATTTAAGGAAAAACATCGCGTTTGTGCTGGCCATGCTGGTCATTTTTCGGCTGGCGGCGCATATTCCGATTCCCGGAGTTGATGTCTCCGCCCTTAAAGATTTTTTCGCGTCTAATCAGATTTTAGGTTTGCTGAATATGTTTTCCGGCGGCGTGATGGAGAATTTTTCTATTGTGATGATGGGCATCGCCCCTTATATTACTTCATCAATTATTTTTCAGTTATTGGGAATGATAGTTCCCCAGCTGGAAGAAATGCAAAAAGAAGAAGCCGGACGGCAGAAAATTAATACGTGGACGCGGTGGGCAACCGTGCCTTTGGCGGTTTTGCAGTCTTATGGGATGATTACTTTGCTCAGAAAATCTTCTTTTGATATTTTAGGCGATATTAGCAGTTTTGATTTATTTGCCATAATTACCACCATTACCGCCGGCACTATATTTTTAATGTGGATTGGCGAGTTAATTACGGAGAAAAAAATAGGCAACGGCATCTCTCTTTTGATTTTCGCCGGCATTATTTCCGGCCTGCCGCGGGCGCTTCAGCAAATGATAATTACTTTTGATTCTTCGCAGCTGTTTTTATTAGTCGGTTTCGTGCTTATCGCGTTAGTTACTATCGTGGGCGTAGTGGTAATCACGGAGGGGCAGCGCAATGTTCCGGTGCAGTATGCTAAGCAAGTCAGGGGTAATAGGGTATACGGCGGCACCAACACCCATCTGCCGCTTCGCGTTAATATGGCCGGAGTTATCCCGATTATATTCGCCATTTCAGTGGTATTGTTCCCGCCGATGATTGCCCAGTTTTTTATTCAAGCCAAGTCAGCCTGGATCGCCGGCGCGGCTGAGTGGACGATTATGATATTCCAAAATCAGTTATTTTACGGTATCTTATATTTTTTATTGGTATTCGCTTTTACATTTTTCTATACAGAAGTTATTTTCCATCCTACGCAGATTGCCGAGAATTTGCAAAAACAAGGCGGATTTATTCCCGGTATTAGGCCGGGCAGGCATACGAGTGAATATCTGGCAAACACAACCCATAAAATTATATTTGTCGGCGCTTTATTCCTTGGCCTTATAGCGATACTTCCTTTAATTATGCGTTATTTTACCGGTGTTCAGTCGCTGGCTGTCGGCGGCACCTCTCTTTTAATCGTGGTGGCGGTAGTTATTGAAACAGTCAAGCAAATTGAGTCGCAGCTGACTATGAGGGAGTATGAGGGAAGTTAGAATTTAGAATTGTGAATTTAGAATTTAGAATATTTTTTAAATTTATATTTGGGTGATTTAAGATTTAAGTTGAAAGATTTGAGAATTATTTTAGAAATTTACAGATAGTTGTAAAAGCCGCTAAACAAAAGGGGCTTTTATTTTTTGGGGATTTTGGTATAATAAAGGCAGTTAAATCAGTTAATTAAAGTCCGGTTGTTTTACGGAGAAAAATTAATAATATTTTATGTCTAAACTATTCAGCGCGGGCGTTATTAGAAAAGCGTCTCGCTATCATAAAGTTTTTAAAGAGTCAAAGCACAGGGATAAACTGGCGCTGGAAGCGGGGCGAGGGGGGCTTAGTAATTTGCAGATGGATAAAAAGCTTAAAGAAATGGGCTATGATCCTAAACGCAGGAAAGCGGTAGCTAGTCATCTGTTGGGCGGTAAAGGAAGCAGGGTAAGTATGGAGGAAATTTCCGCGTTAACGGAAAATGATATTTCAAAATTACCTTGGTTAGAGCGCGAAAGAATAGGAAAAATAAAAAAAGTTAAAAAACAAAGAAATATTAATCTTGGGAGATACGAAAGATATAAAGCAGAACAAGAAGAAGCGCAGAAGAAAGGCGCGGTCTCAGGGCAGACGCACCTAGGGGTTGCCGGACAATCCGGCGAGGTCGGCGGCTCCAAAGCGCCCCCAGGCATAGGAATAAACAGAAGCAGCGGGCCGGTTTTTGCGAGTAGCCTAAATAAAAAGTAGCGTCCGCGCCGTCAAGCGCGTCCACACCCCGACATAGTCAACAATTCCTTTAGCGAAATTATAATTTCAAAATTCAAAACGCAAAACCACAACTCAAAGTTCAAAACAAAATTAAAGCAACTTTAAGTTTATAGTTATAGTTTTGAGCTTTAAATTTTGAACTTTGAGTTTTTATTATGTTTTTAACTGCAGCCCTATTTATTTTAGGTTTTATTTTGTTGATTAAAGGCGCCGACTTAATGATAGACGGAGCGTCTTCTGTCGCCAAAAGATACGGCATCTCCACTTTTGTAATCGGTTTGACTGTTGTTGCTTTCGGCACTTCAATGCCGGAGATGATTGTGAGCACCATGGCGAGCATAAAAGGCAGTTCCGATATAGCCCTGGGCAACATAATCGGCTCAAATATTTCCAACACATTGCTTATTTTAGGGATATCCGCCATGATTTACCCGCTTCTAGTCAAGAAAGCGACGGTTAATAAGGAAATACCTTTTTCCTTGCTGGCGATATTGGCTGTTGGCTTTCTGGTTAATGATTTTTTAATTGACAATTCAACACCCGATGGGTTAACCAGAATTGACGGGCTTATCTTAATTTTATTTTTTATAATTTTTGCTTATTATACCTTCGGCATTAGCAAGTCAAAAGAAAATATTTTTGAAAAAATAGAGGGGGAGTTAAGAGAGGAGCCGAAGGTGTACAGCAATTTTAGCGCTTTCGGGATGATTATCGCCGGCTTAGCCGGTTTGGCAATCGGCGGGCAATGGCTGGTTAACGGCGCCGTAAAAATTGCCGAGATATTTGGAATGAGCGAGGCGTTGATTGGTCTGACTATCATCGCCATCGGCACATCTTTGCCGGAGTTGGCGGCCTCAGCCATGGCCGCGCGCAAGAAGCACACTGATATCGCCGTCGGCAATATCGTCGGCTCAAACATTTTTAATTTCCTCTTGGTTTTGGGAGTAAGTTCAACTATTAATCCTATCGGCTATAGCCGGATGTTAAATACGGACGTGTTTATTTTATTCGGAGTTACCATCCTGCTTTTATTTTTAATCTATATTGGCAGAAGAAATGTGCTGGGGAAACGGGAAGGAGCGGTGCTGGTGGCTTTGTACGCGCTTTATATGGGGTTCTTAGTTTGGCGAGGATAATTGCTGATGCAAAATTTTTAATTTTCCCCGCAATAAGCGGGACAAGTAATTTTTGAATTTTTAAATAATGCTTAAATTTTTAATGAATTAATTGAATCATATGATGGTTTAATTGAATTAAAAATTTAGAGCATTAAAAATTATTTATAAAATTAAAAATTAAAAATTAAAAATTAAGATATGTTAAATAAAAACAAAACAATTCTAATATTCCTAGGCCCTCCCGGATCCGGAAAGGGGACGCAGGCGGAGATGGTTTCCAAGAGGACTAAGCTTCCGGCTATTTCTACCGGAAAATTATTGCGGCAGGAGGTAAAGGGGAAGACTAAAATCGGCAAGGAGGTTGAAAAGATTGTGTCTCGTGGAGATTTGGTTTCAAATAGCATTATAGAAAAATTACTCTTTAAGCGAATATCAAAAAGAGACGCTTCCGGCGGTTTTATTTTGGACGGCTATCCGAGGAAGAAGAGCCAGCAGGATAATTTAATGAAAAAGTTAAAAAATATTATCAAGGAAGAAGATAAAATATTCGCTATTTTGGTTGATGTCGGCGATAGGGAGGTCAAAAGCCGTTTGGGGGGAAGGCGTATGTGCGCTTGCGGGGCGACATACCATCTTAAATTCAGTCCTCCGAAAAAGAAGGGGGTTTGCGATTTATGCGGTTCAAAATTGCGCGTCAGGGCCGATGATAAACCGTCCGTAATTGCCGACAGGTTAAAAATATACCACAAAGAAATCGCGCCGATTCTTGATTATTGGGAGAGGAGCGGTAGGTTGATTAGAGTTGACGGGGAACGAAGTATTAAAAAAGTGAATAGAGATATTGTTAAGAGTTTAAAATATTAATTAAGCAGTTTGCAGACAATAAACAGAGATTGGATCTCTTTTGGAAAAGAGATCCAATCTCTCGTGTATGGCGGATAATTTATAATATGGTGACAATTAAATCAAAAGATGAAATAAATATAATAAAAGAAGGGGGTAAGATTTTGGCTGATATTATAGAAAAATTAAAGGCCGAAATTAATCCCGGCGCAACTACCGGCCATTTGGAGCAGATGGCCTGTTCTTTGATTGAGGCAGCGGGCGGGCGGCCTTCATTTAAGGGGTATAAATCCGGGCAGGATGGCGCCTCTTTCCCGACAGCGTTATGCGCGTCGGTTAATGATGAGGTTGTGCACACTCCGGCTCTGCCTTCTCGCCGGCTTAATAATGGAGATATTATTGGTATTGATTTGGGGATGGAGTTTCCATATAAAAAATCCCCCCAACCCCCTTTATCAAGGGGGCAGTCATCCCCCCAGCCACCCCTTGCTAAAGGGGGGAATTATAAAGGGTATTATACGGATATGGCTGTGACTGTGGGGGTTGGCAAGATAAGCAGGGAAGCGAAGAAGTTGATTAAGGTGACTAAGAAATCTTTAGAGCTGGCTGTTAAGCAAATGAAACCCGGCAACACTTTAAGCGATATAGCTAAGGCGATACAAGACCATGTTGAAGCAAACGGTTTTTCAGTGGTGCGCGATTTAGTGGGGCACGGGGTTGGCTACGCGGTGCATGAAGATCCGCAAATTCCCAATTATGTTGTACAGGGAAAAAAATTTAATAATGTGGTTTTAAAGCCCGGTATGGTTTTGGCGATTGAGCCGATGGTTAACGCCGGTTCATACGAGATTAAAAGCATGTCCGGCGGGACGGCGATTAAAACCGTTGATGGCCGGTTAAGCGCGCATTTTGAACACACAATCGTGATTACCGAGGTGGGGTGTGAAGTACTGACAGCATTAAAATCATAAATCCGAAACTCTAAATCCTAAATAAATTCAAAACTCAAATGTCAAAATTCAAAACTACAGCTAAAAGCTCAAAACTGAAAAATGCAGAAAATTATTTAGGCATTGATTGGGGCGAGGTTCGCATTGGTTTGGCCTTGGGAGATGATGAAATTAAAATCGCAACGCCGTATAAGGTGGTTGGCGGAGTGGATGAAATTATAAAAATTATTAAAGATGAGGATATTGATGCGGTTGTAATAGGAAAGCCCTTGCGAATGGCGAATGCCGATTTGCGGATGTCGGATGAATATAGCGAATTTGTTAATTTATTAAAAAAGAAAGTAAATATTCCTATAAAATTTATTGATGAAAGATTGTCGAGTAAGGCGGCGGACGCGTTGGTTGGAGATAAAAAAACCAAAGCGCCGCGGGACGCGGTGGCGGCGATGTTGATATTGCAGACATATTTAGACAAAAGAGATCCAATCTCCAAAAAATAAGAAAGCATTCTGAACGCCATATAGCGTTCAGAATGCTTTCTTATTTTTTGGAGATTGGATCTCTCGGGGTTATATTATGAATGAAACATTCCAAACAAAAGCTATTATTTTGGATAGCAAACCGTTTAGAGAATACGACGCGATAGTGTCGGTTTTTTGTATAAATAATGGCAGGTTGGAATTGGTTGCCCGAGGCGTAAAAAAACCAAGTTCAAAGCTCGCCGGACACATAGAGCCAGTTACTTTATCAAATATTATGATAGTGCGCGGCCGGCGGTATGATTATCTCGGCGCCGCCATAAACGAAAATTCTTTCATTAATATAAAAAACGACTTTGATAAAATAAATACGGCCGGACAGGCGATAGGCGTTTTTAAAAAACTGGTTAAAGAAAACGAGAAAGACGAAAATCTGTTTCATCTGCTTTACGATTTTTTAAATATGTTAAATAGTTATAAGTTGAAAGTTGTAAGTTGTAAGTTGTTGTTTAGTTTTTTTGTTTTGAAGCTGTTGTCCCATCTTGGGTACAGGCCGGAATTATATAATTGCGCAACTTGCAAAAAGAAAGTTAGTCCTAATAATAATAAATTTGATTTAGCTATGGGAGGAATTGTCTGCGGCGGCTGCGCTCGGCGCGGCAAAAATACATTAACAATAACGGATAATTGCATTAAAGTATTAAGAATGATTATTGGCAGTGATTTTGAGAAATTATTAAAATTAAAAACAGACAACAAACTGGGAGAGGAGGTTGAAAAAATAATTAATTCATTTTATAAATACAGTTTTTGATAAAAATAGGCAATACTGCCGGTGGTTAAATATGGTGGTTTCGCGCCGTCTTTTTTCTTGCTAAAATCGTAAAAATGAGGTAGTATGTTAGTTAATTAGGGCATAGTTAATTAGTGATTAGGTTGATTACAAATTAGATTATTCCTAATTAACTAAGCACCTAAGTAACTAATTAACTAAAATATTTATGTTAAGAACACATACTTGCGGAGAATTAAACAAGAAGGAGGCGGGGAAGATTGTTAAATTGACCGGCTGGGTGCATAGGCGGCGCGACCACGGCGGTATTATTTTTATTGATTTGCGCGACCGGTACGGGCTGACGCAGATTACTTTTGATCCGGATGCGAACTCTTCGGCAAGCTCAGGGCAGGTAAAAGACCACGGCGATGCCAAAAAGGCATGGAAAATTGCAGATAGTTTGCGGAGTGAATGGGTTGTAAAGGTGAAGGGGAAAGTGGTGGAAAGGCCCCATAGTATGATAAATAAAAAAATGGCGACCGGCGAAATTGAGGTTGAGATTTCGGAGATTGAAATTTTAAACGAATCAAAAACACCGCCATTTGAAATCGGCGATGAAAAATCAAAAGAGGCAAATGAGGGCTTGCGGCTGAAATACCGTTTTATTGATTTGCGCCGGGACAAACTGCAGGAAATTATGAGAAAGAGGAATGAGGTCACCCGGTATATTAGGGAATATTTTCATAAAAGTGATTTTATTGAAATCCAGACGCCGATTTTGGCAAATTCTTCTCCGGAGGGCGCGCGTGATTATCTAATTCCGTCCCGTGTTCATCCGGGTAAATTTTACGCCCTGCCTCAAGCTCCCCAGCAATTTAAGCAGCTTTTAATGGTTGGCGGTTTTGACCGTTATTTTCAGATTGCCCCATGTTTCCGCGACGAAGATCCGAGGGCTGACCGCCATCCCGGCGACTTTTATCAAATTGATATGGAGATGAGCTTTGTGGAGCAGGAAGATATCTGGCAGATGGTGGAGCCGCTGATGATTGAACTAACCGAAAAATTTTCCAATAAAAAAATATTAAAAAAGCCGTTCCCGCGCTTAACTTATTCCGAGGCGATGAATAAGT
>VAPH01010733.1_pt1 | contig 27810 bp, 25 predicted proteins | sample 3393861 | NCBI WGS metagenome assembly VAPH01 (sample SAMN08290439, study PRJNA428436) | hydrothermal vent metagenome | isolation source: Deep-sea hydrothermal vent chimney | place: Atlantic Ocean: South-mid Altantic Ridge | reverse complement strand
GTAAGACTCGTTATCTTCGTAAACAGCACTGCTTCCCCCTAAACGCAATCCTTTACCCTTAAAGATCTCAGTATCTTCATTATTATTTATAAATAAACACAACATATCTTTTCCCGCTTTCATGTGGCAATCATCAATTGCCTCGTCACTTACAGGAATAAATTTACTTTTCGCATTTGTAGTACCGCTTGATTTTGCGAACCATTGAATCTTTGTTGGCCAAAAAATATTTTGCTCTCCACGTCTATTTCTTTCTATTAAAGGTTCAATTGTTTCATATTTTTGAATAGGCACTTTTGATGTAAATATTTCGTAGCTTTTAATACTTGCAAAATCAAATTTTTTGCCAACTTCTGTATGTTTTGCTTCAGACAACAGCGTATATAATACTTCTTTTTGAATTTCAATAGGGTGATCAATAAACATATCAATTTGATATTTTCTCTTTTTTAAATACCATGAAAGTACTGTATTGAATAATGGGATCTGCATTGAGGTTTGACGTTTATTTATATTATCTTTAGCCTTTAAATTTACGAATTAAAATTTAACAAGGATTAATTATAATTATTCATTTTTAAAAACCAAAATATCAAATGAATATGAGAATTACAGGGTGTTTTAACTATACAATGGATATCTATTTTTTAAAAAGAACATTATGGCAAAAGTAGGAGTTATCATGGGAAGTGATTCAGATTTATCAATTATGCAGGATGCAATAGATATTTTGCAAAATTTTGATATAGAAACTGAGGTAGATATTGTTTCTGCACATCGTACTCCCGAAAAACTTTACGATTATGCCCGCAAGGCACATAGTAGGGGTATCAACGTGATTATTGCAGGTGCCGGAGGTGCTGCACACCTACCTGGTATGGTAGCATCAATGAGTCCATTACCTGTAATTGGTGTACCCGTTAAATCAAGAAATTCTATTGATGGTTGGGATTCTATTCTTTCTATTTTACAAATGCCCGCCGGGGTACCGGTTGCTACAGTTGCCCTCGATGGAGCAAAGAATGCAGGTATTTTAGCCGCCCAAATTATTGGTCAGGCAGACAAATGTGTATTGGATAAAGTAATTTTTTACAAAGAAAGCTTAAAGCATAAAGTGAATAAAGCAGCGGAAAAATTAAAAAATAAATAAAATTTATTATCTATTTATAAATATACTCATTCTAAGTCTTCCAACTTTTTACTTTTGACTTTTTATTTTAACAACTCGTACAATGAACAATCCCCTTTTAAAAGAATTCAATACAAAATTTAATACAGCTCCATTTTCTGAAATTAACAACGAGCATTTTATTCCGGCTTTTGTCAAGGCAATTAAAAAGGCGAAAGATGAAATTAACGATATTGTTAGAAATACTGAAGAACCAACTTTTGAAAATGTTTTGGAATCTTTAGAGTTTTCAGGAGAAAATTTAAATAGAATATCGAGCATTTTTTTTAATTTAAATTCCGCTGAAACCAATGATGAAATTCAAAAAATAGCACAAGAAGTTTCTCCAATGTTGTCAGAATTTGCAAATGACATACGTTTGAATGAAAAGCTATTTAAAAAAATTAAAACTGTTTTTGAAAATAAAGATCAATTAGATCTGAATAAGGAACAACAAATGCTTTTGGAAAAAAATTACAAAGCCTTTGTACGAAACGGAGCAAATCTTAATTCTGAAGAAAAGGAAAGACTTAGAGAAATTGATAAAAAACTATCTAAGCTAACCCTACAATTTGGAGAAAATGTACTCGCAGAAAGCAATGCATTTGAATTGATCCTTAAAGACAAATCTCAATTGAAAGGATTACCTGATGGAGTTATTGAAGCTGCAAAAATACTCGCAAAAGAAAAACTTGGCTCCAAGAAATCTGAGAACTGCTGGGCTTTTACTTTAGACTATCCCAGCTATGTGCCATTTATGACCTATGCAGATGATAGATCCTTACGTGAAAAAATGGCAAAAGTCTTTGCTGCAAAAGGCTTTCAAAATAATGAATTTGATAACCAGAATATAGTTCTTGACATCGTAAAGTTGCGTTATCAAAGAGCCAATTTATTGAGCTATAAAACGCATGCTCATTTTGTTTTAGAAGAACGAATGGCTGAAAATCCAGAAAAAGTAAACTCTTTTTTAAACGATTTAATGACCAAGGCGAAACCCGCTGCCAGGAAAGAATTTAAAAAAGTTGAAAATTTGGCTAAAATTGACGGTTTATCAAAAATACAAAAATGGGATGGGGCTTATTATTCTGAAAAATTAAAAAAAGAATTGTTTGATCTTGATGATGAAAAACTAAAACCCTATTTTAAATTAGAAAATGTTATCAAAGGGATATTTATAATTAGTGAAATGTTATACGATCTGCATTTTGAAGAAATCTATGACATTGACAAATACCACGAAGATGTAAAAACCTATAAAATTACTGATACAAAAGGAGAGCTTATCGCGATTTTTTACACCGATTTCTTTCCCCGAAAGGGAAAAAGGAATGGTGCCTGGATGACTTCCTTTAAAGGACAATGGAAAAGGAATAAAGAAAACTCCAGGCCACATGTTTCAATCGTTTGTAATTTTACCAAACCAACTGAAACTAAGCCCTCTTTACTAGCTTTTAATGAGGTAGTTACCTTATTTCATGAATTCGGACATGCACTTCACGGTATGCTGGCTAATACTTCCTATCCCAATTTATCCGGTACCCATGTGTATTGGGATTTCGTGGAATTACCGAGCCAATTATTTGAAAATTGGTGTTACGAAAAAGAGGCTTTGAATTTATTTGCCAAACACTATAAAACCGATGAAACCATACCAATAGAATTGATACAAAAAATAAAAGACTCTTCTAACTTTTTAGAAGGAATGGCAACTATGAGACAACTAAGTTTCGGACTTTTAGATATGGCATGGCATGGAGGAAATCCCACGGATATCTTAAGTGTAAAAGAATTTGAAAATAATGCCTTTGCAGATACTCAATTGTATCCGGATGTTACCGAAAACTGTATGAGTACTTCTTTCTCCCATATTTTTCAGGGCGGATATTCATCTGGTTATTACAGTTATAAATGGGCAGAAGTTTTAGATGCTGATGCTTTTGAAGCCTTTAAAGAAAAGGGTATTTTTGATAAAGAAATCGCAACAAAGTTTAAGAATAATATTTTAAGTCAGGGTGGTACACAAAAACCAATGGATCTGTATATAAAATTTAGAGGTAAAGAACCAAGTGCAGATGCACTATTAAAACGGGCGGGACTTTTGTTATAAATTTTTACTAAACCGGATTTTAGTGAGGGCTTTGCCATTATCGATTCGAATATTAGCGAAAGTATCACCTTATTTATATTATACTATCCCAGTGAGTAAAAAAGTACTTTTAAGATTATAATGAAGAATTGATAATAGTCTCATTTAACAATATAGAATTGATCATTGATTAAATTAAAATTAGGTATATTAGAAATTCACTGTAAGGAAACTACTCCGGAAGTGACGAAATACTTTATAATTTATCTTTTAAAAAAATGAAACGATTTTCGATATCCTTAGTTACAATATTCTTATTTCTAACTTCTTTTATGCAATCTCAAAATATGAATAACAGTGATTTGCAAAAAATAATTTATGTGGTTTCTGATTCACTTCAGGGCATACCGGGAAATTGGCAGTTTTTAATTGAAAATAAATTATTTATTTGTGTTACCGATGAAAATCACAACAGGATGAGAATTATGTCTCCAATAATAGAAGAACAAAAATTGTCAAATTCAGACAGGCAAAAATTGCTAGAAGCCAATTTTCATACTGCTTTAGATGCCAGATATGCGATTGCAAATGACTATCTGTGGGCAGTATTTATTCATCCTTTAAAGGAATTGAGCAAAGATCAGGTTTTGGATGCTATAAATTAAGTCTACACTGCCGTTTTAACCTATGGAACAACTTACAATAGTACCGGTTTAGCTTTTCCTGAAATCAATGACGAAAAAGAAAATGGGAAAGAAATAAAAACTAAGAGTAAAGAAGTAAAGAAAACATAGTTAATCCATTAAAAATTCTTGAATTATAGAACCCTAAAGTTAGGTTTACATTATTATTTTAAACTTTCTTTCAATTTCGAAGTCCAAAGATAGATGAAAGCAAAAAACCTACAGCATTTATATTGGCGGGCCGGATTTGGAATTAATCCAAATGAGTTATTCCAATTATCAAAAAAAAGCAAAAAAGAAGTCGTTTACGAATTGTTTAAAAAATCTTCTTCATCTACACCTCTACTCGTTGATACTTCTGAGTTTGATAAATTTTTATACACCATGTCGAAGCCGTCAAAAACCAAGCTGAGAGAACTCATTAAAAGGAGTGATGAAAAATCATTGGAGTTTAATGCGTCCTGGATAGATAGATTAATTCAGCCCAAAGAACTACTTCGTGAACGGATGACTTTATTTTGGGCGAATCATTTTGTATGTCAAGACAAGAATATTGTTTATATACAGCATTATAATAATACCTTAAGAAAGTATGCTCTAGGCAATTTTGGAGAATTTCTAAAGGCCATATCAAAAGAAGCCTCTATGATAAAATACCTCAATAACAAGCAAAATCGAAAGGAAAGACCCAATGAAAATTTTGCAAGAGAGTTATTGGAGTTATTTACACTTGGAGTCGGAAACTATTCGGAAAAAGACATAAAAGAAGCTGCCAGAGCTTTTACCGGATATAACCATACTAAATCGGGATCATTTGAATTTAGAAGAGAACAACATGATTTTGGGAATAAATCATTTTTAGGCTTTGAAGGTAATTTTGATGGCGATGATATAATTGAAATCATACTAAAACAAAAGCAATGTGCTGTTTTTATATGTTCAAAAATTTACAAATATTTTGTAAATGATGAAATTGATAATGAACGTGTAAATGAAATGGCTGAACTGTTTTATCAAAATTATGATATTAATGAAGTCATGCAATTCGTTTTTTTATCGGAATGGTTTTACGAAAATAAAAATATAGGTTCAAAAATAAAATCTCCAATCGAATTGATTGTTGGAATGAATAAAATAGTTCCTGTAGAATTTAACAAGGATAGAGAATTGTATTATTTACAAAAATTATTGGGTCAAATATTATTGCGCCCGCCAAATGTTGCCGGTTGGAAAGGTGGCAAAAACTGGATTGACAGCAATACAATAATGATCAGATTAAAATTACCTTCAATTGTACTGAATAATGCAATTATAGCCCTGGATGAAAAAGGTGATTATAAAGATACGTATGAAATGTATTACAATAAAATGAACAATCGAAAGAAAAAGTTAGAAACAATTGCTTACTGGAAAGTATTTGAAATAGAATTTAAAAATACTAAAATAACGGATTTAAAAGATTTATTAATCCTGAGTGAACTCAATGAAGGCACTGAACAATTACTAAATCAATTAGAAATGGATAACAAAAAGGATTTCTGTATACAACTGATGTCCTTACCTGAATATCAAATGTGTTAAAAGATTATAACTATGAAACGGAGAGATTTTATAAAAAATACCTCAATAGCCAGCAGCCTTTTTTTGGTTCCGAGTTTTGTTAAGGCATTCGAGGATATTAATATCAATGATATTGGATATAAACGTTTAGTAATTATACAACTTTCAGGTGGTAATGATGGGTTAAATACTGTAGTTCCATACAATAATGATATTTATTACAATAAAAGAAATAGTATCGCAATTCCCAAAAAAGAGATATTGACTTTAAATGATGAATTGGGATTTCATAATAGTCTAGCGCCATTAAAAAGATTATATGATAAGGGTTTTGTATCTGTAATTAATAATGTTGGGTATCCGAACCCGAATCGTTCACATTTCCGTTCTATGGATATCTGGCAAACGGCAAGTGATTCTGATAGCTATTTGCAATCGGGTTGGATTGGTAGATATCTAGACGCCTACGGAAAATACCCTTATAATGCCATAGAAGTTGACGATAGTTTATCACTGGCCTTAAAAGGTGAAAATAATAATGGTATTGCCACTAAAGATGCAAATATATTATATCAAACTTCTCAGGATCCTTATTTTAAAAAGGTGTTGAAATACTATAAGGCAGATCATTTGACCGAACATAATTTAGGTTATCTCTACAAAACCATGATCGCGGCAAAATCATCGGCCAAATATATTTACGAAACTTCAAAAACATTCAGATCTAATCAGGAATATCCTCAAAATCCTTTTGCCAAACAATTGAAAACTACTGCAGAATTTATCAATTCGGGTTTAGATACAAAAGTATTCTACACCTCTCTTGGTGGGTTTGACACTCATGTAAATCAGCAATATAAGCAAAAAAGATTGTTAAGTATTTATGCCGAAAGTATAGAGAGTTTTGTTAAAGATCTACAAAAAAACGGGACCTTTAAGGATACTTTGATCCTTACTTTTTCAGAATTTGGTAGACGAGTTCAACAAAATGCCGGTCATGGAACTGATCATGGTACTGCAAATAATATATTTATAATTGGTGAAAATTTAAAAAGAGCAGGATTGTACAATAAAGCCCCAGACCTTTCAAATCTGGATCAAAATGAGGATTTAATCTTTACAATTGATTTTAGATCTATCTATGCTACTATTTTAAACAATTGGTTACTTGTAAATGACAAAACCATTCTTAATAAATCGTTTTCCAAATTAAATTTTATCTAGCAAAATTCATAAAGAAATCACCATTTTAAATTCATTCCTTTTTTCGTTTATTACACACTCTATTTTATATTCATATTGTTGCCCAACAACAAAACATTTGTATTTTTGCAACTCAAAATCAAAAACATATGAAAACCTATGATGTAGTGGTTATTGGTTCTGGTCCGGGAGGATATGTATCAGCTATTCGTTGTGCTCAACTCGGACTTAAAACTGCAATAATTGAAAAATATAACACCCTGGGAGGAACTTGTTTAAATGTGGGTTGTATTCCTTCTAAAGCCTTGTTAGACTCTTCACATCACTATCATGATGCTGTAAATCATTTCGAAAAACACGGTATCGACGTAAAAGGTGTGAAAGTGAATTTTAAACAAATGATAGAAAGAAAAAATGAAGTAGTTTCACAAACATCGGGCGGTATTAATTTTTTAATGGACAAGAATAAAGTGGATATGTATCAAGGTATTGGTTCATTTAAAGACACTGCACATATAAATATCACAAACGGAGAAAGCGATCCACAAACCATTGAAGCAAAACATACGATTATTGCTACCGGATCAAAACCAACTTCTTTACCATTTATCAAAATTGATAAAAAAAGAGTTATCACCTCGACAGAAGCCTTGAATTTAAAACAAATTCCAAAACATTTAATTGTTATTGGGGGTGGAGTAATTGGTTTAGAATTGGGTTCGGTGTACAAACGTTTGGGGGCTGATGTATCTGTAATTGAATTTATGCCAAAAATTATTCCAACCATGGATGATATGCTGGCAAAAGAATTACAAAAAGCATTAAAAAAGCAAGGAGTTAAATTTTATATTAAACACAAAGTTACTTCAGTAAAAACTTCTTCTAATGATGTGATTGTTACAGCAGATGATAAAAAAGGAAATCCCGTTGAATTTAAAGGAGATTATTGTTTGGTATCTGTTGGTAGGCGTCCTTATACTGATGGTCTCGGATTAGAAAATGTTGGTATCAAAACAACCGATCAAGGTCAGGTTGAAACTAACACGAAATTACAAACCAATGTTTCAAATATTTATGCTATTGGCGATGTAGTAAAAGGTGCTATGTTGGCACATAAAGCAGAAGAAGAAGGAACTATGGTAGCCGAAATAATAGCCGGGCAAAAACCACATATCGACTATAATTTAATTCCGGGGGTCGTATATACATGGCCGGAAGTTGCAGCTGTAGGTAAAACGGAAGAACAGTTGAAAGAAGCCGGTGTTGAATATAAGGTGGGCAGTTTCCCTATGAGAGCACTAGGTAGAGCTCGTGCAAGTATGGATATTGAGGGACAAGTAAAGGTTTTAGCAGATGCAAAAACAGATGAAATACTAGGTGTACATATGATTGGTGCACGTGCAGCCGATATGATTGCCGAAGCCGTAGTTGCTATGGAGTTTAGAGCTTCAAGCGAAGATATTGCCAGAATATCACACGCACATCCTACTTTTACTGAAGCCATTAAGGAAGCCTGTTTGGCAGTTGATGGAAGAGCTATTCACAGTTAAATTTATAAATCATGATAAAATTTATCCCATTTTTTACCCTTTTAGTTTTTTTTGTTATTGGTGTTAATAGCCAACAACAAGAAAGTCCATCTGATACTTATGAGACTTCAAAACAAGAAATTACTGACCTGATGCTGCAACAAGCGAGAGATTGGAGTAAAGGTGATATCGATGCTTTTATGAAAGGTTATATAAAATCAGATCGTTTAAAATTTATTGGAAGCAGAGGTATAACCTACGGATGGCAGCAAACTCTGGATAATTACAAAAAAAATTATCCAACTGCAGAACACACAGGTACATTAACATTCAATTTACTTGATTTTGATCAATTAGCAGAAGACGTTTTTTTAGTTATCGGTGAGTTTCATTTAAAAAGATCTGTGGGTGACGCTGATGGTATATTTTCAATTATATTGAAGCGTATAAACAGTGAATGGAAAATTATTGCAGATCATACCTCTTAAGCTAATTTCATCATTGAAAATGTCGATATTCAATAGTAAAAAGATATAATTTCTATATTGGAAGAGCATTGAAAAACCTACAAGGATTTGGAATCCTTGTAGGATAATATTAAAGAGCTTTTTTCATCTTTTTAGATATCTCATCCAAAGCTAAATTCCCTATGCTACCCAAATGGGTATGTTTAATATTTTTATCGGGGTTAAAGTCACCTTCAACAATTTCTTTTCCAATAATTTTATATGCATCTCTGAATGGAGTACCATTTTGCACTAATTTATTAACTTCCTCTACACTAAAGAGATAACTGTATTTTTCGTCCTGTAATATATCTTTATTGATTTGAATATTTTTTAAAGAATAAGTAAACATTTCTATACAAGATTTTAAGGTTTGAATAGCAGGTAGTAAACCTTCTTTTAAAAGCTGTAGATCGCGATGATAACCACTTGGCAAATTATTGGTTAACAAAGTTAATTCAAATGGCAAAGCCTGAATTTTATTACATTTTCCTCTTATCAACTCAAAAATATCAGGGTTTTTTTTATGCGGCATGATACTCGAACCGGTAGTTAATTCATCGGGAAAAGATACAAAACCAAAATTCTGACTCATATATAAACAAATATCATAAGCAAATTTTGACAAGGTTCCGGCTATAGAACTCATAGCAAAAGCAACCGATTTTTCTGTTTTCCCTCTACTCATTTGTGCCGCTACCGAATTGTATTTCAAGGTTTTAAATCCTAAGGATTTGGTAGTATTTTCTCTGTCAATCGCGAAAGAACTTCCGTATCCTGCAGCCGAACCCAATGGGTTTTGATCTACCACCTTATATGCTGCATTTAAAAAATAAATATCATCTATCAAGCTTTCGGCATAAGCCGAAAACCACATTCCAAATGAGGAAGGCATGGCTATTTGCAAATGAGTATAGCCCGGCAATAATACTTCTTTATACTTTTTAGACAAACCGATTAACAGATTGAAGAATTCATTTGTAATATCTTTAATTTCATTTAACTCATCTTTTAAATACAAATGCATATCTACCAATACCTGATCATTTCTTGATCTTGCTGCATGGATCTTCTTTCCAGTATCACCCAACTTCTCAGTAAGTAAAAACTCTATTTTGGAGTGTATATCTTCAAAGGAATTTTCAATAATAAATTCACCCTTATTAATAGTTTCTAAAATATTTTTTAATTCTCTTTCAACCGATATTATTTCTTTACTATTCAATAAACCTATTTTATGTAACATTTTAACGTGTGCTAAAGAACCAATTACGTCGTATTTTGCCAATGCCAAGTCTAATTCCCTATCATTTCCCACTGTGAAAATATCTATTTTTTTATTGGTGCTAAATCCTTTATCCCAAAGTTTCATATTTTTAAATTTAAGTCCGTAGACCGAGGTCAAAATCCGGAAGTTTAATTATTTCTTATTTTTCGTTTCCCGTTTTCACGGGAATAACAGATCTTCAATTTTAATTGTAAATTATCTCCTCCAACAATTTTATATACAATTCAATTCCTTCTTCTACTTCTTTTACATAAATAAATTCATCGGCTGTATGTGAACGTAATGAATCACCTGGTCCGATTTTTACTGACGCACATTCCAAATAGGCCTGATCGGATAATGTTGGTGAACCATATAACTCTCTTTTTAACTTTTGCCCTGCTTTTACTATAGTATGATCAACCGAAATAAAAGAAGAATTATGTTGCAATGATCTTTCACTTACTTCTACATTCACATTTTCTTTTATAATTTTTAATACTTCTTTATTGTTATACTTTTCAGTTGTTCGAACATCAACCACAAAATGACAAACAGCCGGAATTACATTGTGTTGTTTACCTGCGTCAATTTGTGTCACCGTCATTTTTATTTCACCCAGAGTCTCTGAAATTTTAGGGAATCGATAATTTTTAAACCAATTTATCGCTGTCATTGCATTGTAAATGGAATTGTCTCCCAAGCCATGAGCTGCATGCCCGGCCTTTCCATGAGCATAACAATCCAGTACTATAAGTCCTTTTTCGGCAATAGCCAATTGCATTAAAGTTGGTTCTCCAACAATGGTAAATTCAATTTCAGGAAGTAAAGGAATTACACTTTTGATACCATTTGATCCTAAGTTTTCTTCTTCAGCAGAGGCCAGTAGAATCAAATTATATTTTAAATTGATTTTATTATAAAAATAAGTAAAAGTTGCAATCAAGGAAACCAAACAGCCACCGGCATCATTACTACCCAATCCGTATAATTTACCTTCAATCTCATCCGGACTATATGGGTTTTTTGTATAGGCTTTATTCGGTTGAACCGTATCATGATGTGAATTTAACAAAATGGTTGGTTTAGTTTTATCGTAGTTTTTATTAAATGCCCAGATATTATTATTATCTCTGTTAACAGGAATTTTATTTTCTTCAAACCACTGTTGAATGAGCGCAGCTGTTCCCTCCTCTTCTCCTGAAAAGGATCGGGTTTCAATCAAATCTTTAAGCAAGACTACTGCTTTTTTGGTTAATTCGTTTGTCATAAAACTAAGGTTGTACATTTTAAATTTTTATCTTGAATTAATTCCGGTTTCCCGATGATAACTTTTGCAACTCCATTTTGCAAAGCATAAAAACAATTGTCAATTTTAGGCAACATACCTTCATTAATAACTCCTTGCTCTTTAAGTATTTGCATCTTTTTAGAATTAATTTTCTCAATTACCGAGTTTTCATTGTTAATATTATTAAGAACTCCATTTTTTTCAAAGCAATATACCAACTCAACATCGTAATATTTAACCATTGCAGAGGCCAGTTCACTAGCTATTGTATCCGCATTGGTATTTAAGAGTTGCCCTTTTTTATCATGGGTTATAGCACAAATAACAGGGGTTAAATTATTTTCTAAAAATAATTGCATGGTTGAATGATTCACGATATCCACATCACCGGCAAGTCCATAATCGATATTTTTAACGATGCGTTTGTGCGCTACAATTATATTCGCATCTGCCCCCGATAATCCAATTGCATTACAATTGTTTAATTGTAATTCTGCTGTAATATTTTTATTTATGAGTCCGGCATAAACCATAGTAACGATTTCCAAATTTGCTTTATCTGTAATTCTTCTGCCTCCAATTAATTTTGGTTGTAATCCAAGGTTTTTAGCCATTTCAGTAGCTCTATTTCCACCTCCATGAACTAAAATTTTAGGTCCGTTAATCCTTGAAAAATCTGTTAAAAAAGAAGATAAATCATCTTTTTTATTGATAATGTCACCCCCTATTTTAATTATTTTAAGTTTTTGTTTCATCATTTATTAATCTATTTCTTAGTGAAACTATGTGATCCTTCCAGTATTTTTTTCAACACAATTTGTGCCGAGTAGGTTCTGTTATTTGCTTGTTCAATTACCAAAGAGTTTTCACTATCTAAAACTGCATCAGTAACCACTACATTTCTTCTAACAGGTAAACAATGCATAAATTTTGCTTTATTGGTTCTTTCCATTTTCTCCCTTGTGATCATCCAATTATTATCTTGAGATAATACTTTTCCATAATCGTTAAATGAGCTCCAGTTTTTTACATAAATAAAATCTGCATTTTCGAAGGCTTTGTTCTGATCATATTCTATTGGTGTTTCTTTGGTAATTTCATTGTCCAACTCATAGCCTTCAGGGTGGGTTATTACAAAATTCGCATCTTGATTATGCATCATTTCAACAAATGAATTCGCCACAGCATGTGATAGTGCCTTTGGATGAGGAGCCCAACTTAATACAATTTTTGGTTTGTGGATGGGTGAATTTTCATGCAAGGTAATAGCATCTGCTAAAGCTTGTAATGGATGGCCAACCGAACATTCCATATTAACAATCGGAACTGAAGCATATTTCACAAAACTATTTAAAACCTCCTCAGCCTTGTCTTTTTCTTTGTTGGTTAAGGTTGCAAAAGCTCTTATTGCAATTACATCACAAAACAAAGAAATAACTCGTGCTGCTTCTTTTACATGTTCCGATTTGCCTTTATCCATCACCGTACCATCTTCAAATTCCAGCGACCAACTTTCGCTACCAAAATTCATTACTACAGTATTCATACCCAAATTTAATGCTGCCTTTTGCGTACTTAATCTCGTTCGTAAACTATTGTTGAAAAACAACAAGCCGATAGTTTTATTTTTCCCTAAAGTTTGAAATTTAAAAGGATCTTTTTTTATTTCTATTGCATCGTTTACCCATTCGTTTAGGTTGTCGATATCGCTAATTGATAAATAATTCATGTCATTTTTATTAGGTATTATTCCTGAAAATCAGGATTTTTCATTTAAAATTCCCTTTAAAGCATCAACAAACTCATCAATTTGTTTCTTTGTTACGCTCAAAGGCGGAAGGATTCGTAAGAGTTTCTTATTTGCTGCTCCTCCGGTGAAAATGTGTTTATCGAATATTAATTTCTTACGGATCTCAGCTATATCGAATTCAAATTCTAAGCCTAACATCAAACCTCTTCCTTTTACCTTTTTAATTAGTGGTACTTCTTTGATCTTTTCTAAAAAGTATGCTGAAATAGTATTTACGTTATCGATCAAATTTTCTTTTTCTATAATATCCAGTACCGAAATAGCAGCAGAACAGGCCAAATGGTTTCCACCAAATGTAGTCCCTAACATGCCCTTTTTTGCTTCAATTTTATTGGATAGTAATACGGCACCAATTGGAAATCCGTTTCCCATTCCTTTAGCTGTAGTAATAATATCAGGATTTATACCATGGTGTTGAAATGCAAAGAATTTTCCACTTCTACCATATCCCGATTGAATTTCATCGAGAATTAACATCACTTCGTTTTTTTTACATACTATTTCTAATTTTTTAAAAAAATCTGTGGTTCCTTCATCTAAGCCTCCAACACCTTGAATTCCTTCAATTATTATTGCGCAAACATCTTCTTTTTCTAATTCATTTTTAACCAAATCAATTTTATTCAGAGGTAAAAAAGTTACTACTTGTTGTTGGTTTATCGGTGCATTGATATTGGAATTATCAGTTACTGCAACTGCGGCAGATGTTCTGCCATGAAAGGAATTATTAAAAGCAATAACTCTCTTTTTACCGCTAATAAAAGATGCTGTTTTTAGTGCATTTTCATTGGCTTCGGCTCCCGAATTACACAAAAATAAATTGTAATTATCACAAGCTGAAATTTTGCCAAGTTTTTCTGCCAATTTAACTTGTAAAGGATTTTGAACGGAATTGGAATAAAATCCAATTTGATTTAATTGAAATTTTAATTTTTCAATGTAATACGGATGAGAATGACCAATAGAAATTACACCATGACCTCCGTAAAGGTCTAAATATTTTGTGTTATTATCATCCCAAACATAACTGCCTCGGGACTTTACCGGAGTTACGTTGTAAAGTGGGTAAACGTTGAATAGGTTCATTTTTTTATTTTATTTTTAATTCAAGAGGTTCCCTCCCTAAAATTATCGGGATTCACGGGAATGACATTATTAAATTTCTCTTATTTTTTCAAAGGATGCTACCAAACCATGAATTAATGATGAGCTTAATCCTTTGTGTTCCATTTCATTAAGCCCCTCTATAGTACAACCACTTGGGGTTGTAACTTTGTCAATTTCCTGCTCCGGATGATTTTGTGAGTCGATCAACAAACTCGCAGCACCTAAACAAGTTTGTACAGAAAGTTGTTGAGCTTCTTCGCTATGAAAACCAAGTTGTATGGCACCTTGAGTTGTAGCACGGATTAAACGCATCCAAAATGCAATACCACTAGCACAAATTACTGTAGCAGCTTGCATTAATTTTTCTTCAATGCAAAGGCTTTGACCCAATGCATTAAAAATTGTTTTGGCATATATCATTTTATCTTTTCCTTTAATATTTCCACTTAAGCAGGTCATAGATTCACCTACTGCAATTGCAGTATTTGGCATGGCTCTAATTATAGCTGTATCATCACCCAAAACAGATTCAATTTCATCAATAGTTCTTCCGGTTGCAACCGAAATAATTACGTGTTTGCGCGGGTTAACTTCACCTTTTATTTCTTCTAAAACATCTTTTAATTGTGATGGTAGAACTGCAATTATTATAATATCTGAATATTTAACCGCTCTTTTATTATCACTGGTTAATTTTACAACAGAAGCTTGATCTAAATGATCCAATGATGTAATGTTCCTTTTAGTCAAGTATAATGCCTTGCATTTAACCTCATTTTTATTTCCCAGAATTCCTACTGCTATTGAATACCCTAAGTTTCCAACTCCGATTATTGCTATTTTCATGATTTTTTCTTCTTTTGATTGTGTAATATCCTGCTAATATTTTGTAAATCTTATCAGGTATTTTTAAAAATAATTCGCTTTTAAATTCAATCCTGATTTCTCTTCAAAACCAAACATTAAATTCATATTTTGAATAGCCTGCCCAGAAGCTCCTTTTAATAAATTATCTATTACACTTGTTATTAGTAATTTATTATTATGCTTTTGTAAATAGATCAAACATTTGTTGGTGTTAACCACTTGTTTTAAAAATATATCCTTGTCACTAATCAATGTGAAAGGAGCAGTTTTATAATAATTTTTATACATTTCTTGCACTTCCTCTAATTTGCCATCAAACTGAGTATATATACTTGCAAAAATTCCCCGGCTAAAATTCCCTCTGTTAGGAATAAAAATTATTTCATTCTCAAAATTAGTTTGCAATTGTTTTACACTTTGGTTAATTTCATCAAGGTGCTGATGTGTGAATGCTTTGTACAGCGAAAAATTATTATCACGCCAAGTAAAATGTGTTGTTTTTGACCAGGTTGAACCAGCTCCTGTTGAACCTGTAACAGCATTTACGTGAATATCATTTTGAATCAAACCGTGTTTAGCCAATGGTAAAATTGCCAATTGGATTGCTGTTGCGAAACAACCCGGATTTGCCAGGTAATTTGCACTTTCGATCAATTCTCTATTCAATTCCGGTAAACCGTAAACAAAAAAATTTCCTTTAAAATATTTGCTATTCTCCAACCTAAAATCATTGCTTAGATCAATGATCTTTGTTTTATCTGAAAACTCATTTTCATCCAGAAACTTACTGGAATTGCCATGGCCCAAACACAAGAATAAAACATCGACATTTTTATTTATCCTCCCGGTAAATTTTTGCTCTAATTCACCCTCTAAATCCTGATGAATATCGCTAATTTTATTCCCTGCATTTGAAGTACTGAACACAAAATCAAGTATTACTTTTGAATGATTAACTATTAATCTAATCAATTCTCCTGCGGTATACCCCGCTCCACCTATTATGCCTGCTTTAATCATTTGTAAGTATTTACCTGGTTAAAAATTTTACTTTGATTTGCCATAATTTTAATAAATCCTTTGGCGTCATCAGCTGTCCAACTCTCATTGCTCTCACCATAACTGGCAAATGATGAATCCATTAAATCATGTTTTGAAGAAATCCCGTTAATAGTGTATCTATAAGGATGTAAACTAATAAATACATCACCGGAAACATATTTTTGTGTATCACTTAAAAACACCTCTATATTTCTCATTACTTCATCTAAATACTGAGCTTCATGCAACATCATTCCATACCAATTGCCCAATTGTTCTTTATGATATTGTTGCCATTTTGTTAAGGTGTGTTTCTCTAATAAATGATGTGCTTTTATAATGATTATTGGTGCCGATGCTTCAAAACCAACTCTTCCTTTGATTCCGATAATGGTATCGCCAACATGTATACCTCTACCAATTGCGTACTTGGAAGCCAGGGTATTTAATTTTTTTATGTTATTCACCGGAATATCCTTATCATCATCAATTGCAATAAATTCTCCTTTTTCAAAAGTTAATTTTAAATTTTCAGATTCTTCCAATTGTAACTGACTGGGATATGCCTTTTCGGGTAAAGGTATATGTGAGCTTAAAGTTTCTTCCCCTCCTACACTAGTTCCCCACAGTCCTTTATTGATAGAATATTTCGCTTTTTCCCAAGATAAATTGATTTCATTTTCATTCAAGTAAGCAATCTCTTCTTGTCTTGATAATTTCTTATCTCTGATAGGGGTAATAATTTGTATTTCAGGAGCCAAAATTTGAAAGATCAGATCAAATCTCACCTGATCATTTCCTGCTCCCGTACTTCCATGCGCAACGTAATTCGCTTTTATTTTCTTTGCATAATTTACGATTTCAATTGCCTGAATTATTCTTTCAGCACTAACAGACAATGGATAAGTATTATTTTTTAATACATTTCCGAAAATTAAATATTTAACTACCTTATCGTAAAATAATTGAATAGCATCAATTGATTTATAAGTTGTTGCTCCTAACAATAATGCTTTTTTCTTTATCAACTCTATTTCCTCATTATTAAATCCACCTGTATTTACACTTACCGCATGAACTTCAAATTTCCTATTCTTTGATAAATATTTGGCACAATACGATGTGTCTAAACCGCCACTATACGCTAATACTAATTTTTTCATTCTTCAATTGTTTTGCTGTTTATCTTCCAAAAAAATATAGGAAGTAACGTGTTTTTATTCTTTCTTTTATTCTTTAGAAATAAGGATTGCTTAATTCTCTTTAATCTGCTTAATGTTTTAGTATCAAAAGGGTGATCTTTGATTTTATTTTCATGATTTGAATCATACATCATGCCGGTACACAAACACATTTTTTGCCTTGTTCTTTTTAATACGTCATAGTTTTTACAAGTTTGGCATCCTTTCCAGAACTCAGGATCATCAGTAATTTCAGAAAAAGTCACCGGTTTATAACCTAGTTGATAGTTGATCTTCAATACCGCCAAACCTGTTGTAATTCCGAATATTTTTGCGTTGGGATACTTATTCTTTGAGTATTCAAATACTTTTGATTTTATTTTTTTTGCTAATCCTTGATTTCTGTAATCAAAATGAACTATCAAACCTGAATGAGCCACATAACTTTTATTGCTAAAAGTCTCGATATAGCAAAATCCGGCGAATTTATCATGGTCTAAAGCAATTACAGCATTACCGTTTTTAATTTTGGTTTTGATATATTCAGGTGTTCTTTTAGCAATACCGGTTCCCCTATCTTCTGCAGAAATATCTATGGTTTTACATATGATCTCCGCGTATTTGATATGTTCTTTATTGGCAATTACAATATCCATTGTTGTCTTTAATAATTAAATTTATTTGAATTTTAAACCGGGAAAGCGAGATTGGACACACCTAATCTCAATAATTAAGATATACCCTTACGGGCGACGACGAGGATGACAAATAACCGAGCTGATTAAAACGAATTCGATTGAAGAAAATAAATTAATTGTATGTAGTAGAAATTGCATTTTGAAATGTGAAAAATTAATAATAATGATTAATGATCGAAATAATTAAATTAGCGACGGCGTCTGGGAAGACGGCGATCATTATTAAAAATAGTATGTATTTCATGTATTTTCACCTTGCAATGATACAACATTAATTTAAATGGGAAAATTTATTTTCTGTTTTTAACAATACTATGGTAATTTTCTTATGAATAATATATCAAATTAAATGCTTTTGGAACTTATCCTTCACAGAATCAACAATTCGTTTAACTTCTACAATTTCAATTTGTAAAATTGTTGCAATTTCTTGTAAATTTAATTTCCCCAAAATATATAAATCCACAACATTAGAGGAGTTCAGAGGTAGTTTAAAATACACTTTATTTAAAGTATTCTTTTTTTTACGATCTTCCAATAATCGAGTATCACTTATGTCTAAAAAAGACAGGACATTTTCTTCTGCATTATCGTAAGGTAATCCATTTTGCCCATGGTCATTTTGATGGTAAGAAATATCATCTAGTTCTTCATTCATGATCAGATCATTTCCGCCATCTACAGTGAAATTTTCCTCCAATTGTTTTAATTCTTCCTCTAAGATAAATTTTGTGCTAATTGTTTTCTTATGCCATTTTTCATTTTCAAATAAACTCATTAATTTATTATAAGCAATATCAAACATGACAATTCTTAGATCATTCAATTCAATTCTATCAAGTATACCTTTTTCATAAACGTTTAATATAACATCATCTATTATTTCATTTGATCTAAACATATTCTTTGGAAATATCCCTAAATTTTCAGCAACTCTAATTCGTTGTTTTACATAGGGATGCAATAAAGGAACAATACTAAGCACTTTTTTATCAGATTTTATTTTGGAAGATCTTTTAGAATTTTTCATCTGCTCAAAATTTAAATTACCTTATTGTATGGAGGATATCTTTCACTTGTAATTAATTATGTGACTCTAATTATGTAATCACAACAATTAATAATCTATCCTCTTAAATAATTAATACTAAATTCTTAATAATGTATTTAACTATCATTTATAAAGTTACGAATTTAGGTTTGTTTAACCTTGTATTTTTCTCATTTTATCACGTTTTAAAATCATAATAATTTAATCAAATACACCATCAGATTAATCCTTAAATTCGCCTTTATTATTTGAAATTCATCTTATCTATCTGATCTTGTAATTATTACAAGTTAAGTTTTTAGTACTTTTTAACAATTTTGCAATTTGATGTAGTTCATTTTATATTTTTGATTGTAAATAAGTTCTAAATGATCCATAAAGAATTTTATTTTAATATACATCATACCAAATTTTACGGTCAATATTTTCAACCAAAAATCGTAAATGCAGTTGTTGTATTGGTTCACGGAATGGGAGAGCATTCCAAACGCTATGAAAAACATGTAATACCCTTTTACAATCAAAATTCAATAGCCGTTTTAACATACGATCAATTTGGTCATGGTAAAACCGAAGGGAAAAGAGGTCATAATCCGGGTTATGATGCCGTTTTAAATTGTGTTGCAGAAATGCTCAATAAAGCCAATAGTGTTTTTGGTGAAAAACCTATATTTCTTTATGGTCATAGTATGGGAGGAAATGTGGTTATAAATTATATTTTAAAAAGAGATACTAATTTAAATGGAGCTATTGTTACCAGCCCTTTTTTACGATTGGCTTTTGATCCGCCAAGTTGGAAAATAGCAATAGGTAAGATTTTACAAAAAATCGCACCATCAATTACTATGGGAAATGAATTAGAATTAGAGGCTATTTCACGTGATGAAAAAGAAGTTGAAGCCTATAGAAACGACCCCATGGTACACGATAAAATTAGTCCAAATTATTCGATAGTTTTTATGAAAACAGGTGAATGGGCTATTCAAAATACTGATAAATTAACTATTCCTATGCTTTTAATGCACGGAACCGGTGATAGGCTCACTAGTTATAAAGCAAGTGAAGAGTTTGCCAAAAATGCAGGTGATAAGGTTGAATTGAAACTTTATGAAGGTGCTTATCACGAATTACATAATGATATTAATAAAAATGAAGTTCTTGAAAAAATGGTTTCATGGATAAATAAACAAATAACCGAAATTGAATCTAACAGTAATAACCTTAGTATAAAAATGCTATGAAAAATTCCTTTTTCCTCTATTTTTTGGTTTTATCTCCCCTACTTTTTTCTCAAAACAGTTATCTGTCAAGCCTGGAAAATTTAATGAATTACCCTGTTTTAAACACAGATAATTATTTTACTTTTTCCGAAAAAGATTTAACCATTATAGACAAAAATTATTCAATTCCCAATACCAATTCATGGCTTAAAGAACCTCCAAATTATTTAAAAAAAGAAAATGATGGTGATTTTTCATCCCTATTATTAATTAAGCAATTAAAAGAATTAGATCAAAAAACTCCTTTTAAAATTCAACACAATCCAACTTTAGAAAGATATATAAGAGTTTTTTTAAAGGATAGAAGGGAAAGCTTACCTAAGTTAATGGACAGAGCATCTTACTATTTCCCAATATTTGAAGAGCATTTAGACAAATACAATTTACCCCTTGAAATTAAATATCTGGCAATTATTGAATCTGCTTTAAAACCGGATGCAGTATCTCCATCAGGTGCAAAAGGTTTATGGCAGTTTATGTACGCAACAGGTAAACAATTTAATTTACAAGTAGATTCTTATGTTGATGATCGATTTGATCCAATAAAGTCGACAGAAGCTGCCTGCAAATATTTAAGTAGTTTGTATAAAATGTTTAAAGATTGGGATTTGGCATTAGCTGCATATAACTCAGGACCCGGAAATGTTAGAAAAGCAATCAAACGATCTGGAGGTAAACGAAATTACTGGGAGATTCGTCAGTTTTTACCAAAAGAAACCCATGGATATCTCCCTGCATTTTACGCAACATATTATATTTTCGAATATGCTGATACACATGGATTAACAGCTGAAAGATCGAGTTTGTCTTATTTTGAAATAGATACGATTCACATTAAAAAGCAAGTATCATTTAATGCAATACAGCATTACGTTCCTATAAAAAAAGATCTTTTAAAAACATTAAACCCGCAATATAAAAGAGAAATAATTCCCTATTCAAAAACTAATAAATATGTTTTGACTTTACCAAAAACTTTGATCTTAAATTTTATTGAAAATGAAAATTTAATTTATCGTTCCGCAATTCAGAAAACGAAATCTTCCGATCCTATTTCGAGAATAAAAGTCACTGAATCTAACAGTTACGTTGTGCAAATAGATGATAATTTAAATAAAATAGCCAGAAAGCATCAAATCTCATTATCACAGTTAAAAAAATGGAATGGATTACAAACCGATTACTTAATAGCCAATCAAAGGTTAGTCATAACGAATAAAAGTAAAAAAACATCTTTCTCTCCAAATATCTCCCCTAATTTACCAGTTGAAATGCCCAATAACAAAACGGCTGTTCAAATAATTAAACACGAATCATATACCGTGAAAGAAGGTGATACATTATTTAATATTTCTAGACAATTTCAAAATATTACTATTAATCAAATAATAAAATGGAATAATCTATCGGGTATAAAATATTTAAAACCAGGTACAAAATTAAAGATATACAGTACTTTGTAAGTTCTATTTCAGCAAAATTGTTAATTTAAATTTCTTAAAATATTATTAAATTTTAAAAGAAAATTTAATAAATTACTGTCAGATAGAATTTTGTGTTATTTTTACCGTTTTTATACGGAACATACAAAATATAAACCCAATGAAAATGAAATTAATGCGGAAATTTTTAACTATAACAATACTATCAATAACCTTGTTTGGATATTCTCAGAAAAACAAGAAAAATAGTCTTTCAACTGTTCAAAATAACAGTGTTTCAATAAATAGCTCGCTAGTTGATACTATAAAAATAGATTCTACACTTATTTTAGGAAAGAAACTCGCAATTATTGATCATACAGAAGTTAGCGAATTCGATAAAAAATGGATGGAATCATGGAGAAATTCTGCAATTGACAGTTCGTTAATTATCTTGCCTCAAGATACCGTTGGAAAAGTTGTCATTGATAATTTTTCAACCGAATTATTAAAAGAACGTTTGGCTCTGTTAAACAGTAATACACCCTTCAATTTTGAATACAATCCTTCTTTAGAAAAAATAATTAAACACTATTTGAAGAATCGTCAGGAAACCCTTGCTAATTTAATGGGGCGGGCAAAATATTATTTCCCGATGTTTGAAGAACATCTTGATAAGTATGATATACCTATTGAAATAAAATATTTAGCTATTGTTGAATCGGCTTTAAAACCAAGAGCCAAATCAAGAGTAGGAGCAGCAGGATTATGGCAGTTTATGTATTCAACCGGTACCATGTACAATTTAAAAGTGAGCTCTTATGTTGATGAACGATTTGACCCGATAAAATCAACAGAAGCTGCGTGTAAATATCTTTCTAATTTATACCGAATATTTAATGATTGGGATCTGGCATTGGCCGCGTACAATTCTGGGCCGGGCAACGTAAATAAAGCCATAAGACGATCGGGAGGGAATAAGAATTATTGGAATATCAGACATTATTTACCTCGTGAAACTGCCGGATATCTTCCTGCATTCTATGCAACTTATTATATTTTTGAATATGCTAAAGAGCATAATTTATATCCACGAAACGAGATGTTACATACTTTTGAAACGGATACTATTGTCGTAAAAAGACAGATCACTTTTGACCAGGTAAATAAAATTTTAGAAACCGATGATCAATTGCTTGAGTTTTTAAACCCCCAATACAAATTAAAAATCATACCTTTTGTTAAAGGCAGACATTATACGATTACTATTCCTAAATATTTAGTCGGTAAATTCGTTTCCAATGAAGATCAAATTTACGCCTTTGCGGAAGCTGATGATGCAAAACGAGAAAAACCATATCCAAAATATTTCGAAGCAAATGACAGGATCAGATATAGGGTAAGAAGCGGTGATTATTTGGGTAAAATTGCAAGTAGATATGGTGTGTCGGTATCAAGTATCAAACGCTGGAATGGATTAAAAAGCAATAATTTAAGAGTTGGACAACGATTGACTATTTATCCAAGAAGGGCAGTTGTAAGTACTTCATCTGCAAAAAATACTACAACTAAAAAAGTTAAAAAACCTCTTCCAAAAGGAAAATACATAACGTATATTGTTAAAAAAGGAGACTCATTATGGTTAATTTCTCAAAAATATCCAAAAGTTTCTGTAGCTCAAATCAAAGAATGGAATAATATTTGGAGTACCAGAAATTTGAAACCCGGTACTGAATTAAGAATCTATTGATTCATCAATATTATAATATTATTCTAAATCAAAAATAATGAATAAAAAAGCACTTTTAATTTTATTCCTATTCCTTACTTTAATCTCCTGCATGAAAAGTGACAAAATTACTTTGGTAAGTTCTTCTGGCAGGATTAATCATGTTTTAATTGTTATAAAAAACTCTGACTGGCAAGGTGAAATTGGAGCTGCTTTACGTGAAATTATTTCAAAACCAGTAGTTGGACTACCACAAGAGGAACCCCAGTTTTCAATAAATCATGTATCTCCGGGTACATTTAATAGTCTTTTTAAACGCACTCGTAATATTTTATTTGTTGGAATTGATACTACTAAAATATTTTATACAAATTCTAATATTTATGCGTATCCTCAAAAAACGCTAACTATTTTAGGTAAAAATGAAGAAGAATTAATCGATAATATCAATTCCCATAAGGAAGAAATTATAAGCCCCTTTAAGGATAATGATCTAAAGATATATCAAAAAAAAATAACAAAAGATTTTCACAAGTTTAAAAATATAAAAACCTTTAACAAATTAAATTTCACATTAAAAATTCCTGTTAACTATAATAAAGTTGATGATAACGGCGAATTTTTATGGTATAGAAATGATATAGGCAAAAGTTTATTAAATATTATTGCCTATGAAATTCCGAACTCTAACAATAGAGTGATCAATCAAGAGCTATTAATCAATTATAGAGATACTGTTGGTAAAAAATTCATTCCCGGACAGTTTGATAAAACCTTTTTTAAAACTGAATCTCAATATAAACCAGTTACAAAGGAGATTATACTTTCAGGAGAAAAAACTATAGAATCAAGAGGCCTTTGGATCGTAAAAGGCGATTATATGGGTGGCCCATTTGTTAGTTATGCTATAGAAGATTTCAAGAATAATCGTTTATTAGTTGTAACCGGCTTTAGTTATTCTCCATCAACCAAAAAACGTGATTATGTTTTCGAATTAGAGGCAATATTAAAGACAGTACTACTTAAAAAGTCTTAAATCTTTTCACATACCTCTGTTTTTCAGATACTTAAATTTAATTTATATTTTTTGTAATGAAAATTCATTTTAGGTGACTATTCATTCAAATAAAATAAAATGGCAAAAAATAAAATAATCAAAGTTGTATTTATTCTTTTCGGTTTAGGAATATTAATTGTCGGTGGTATTGGTTTTTATATGTTCAATATGCCTCATAGAGATGTACAAGCTACAAAATCAGACTATAAACTTAGTGTTTCTGATATAGTTTTAGAATATTTAGAAGATCCAATTAAGGCTAATGATAAGTATTTAGACACTGAAGGCGAATCAAAAATATTGGAAATAACAGGTACTATTGCCTCTATTTCAACAGATTTTAATGATCAAATAGTTGTTTTATTAAAAAGTGAAAAAGCAAAAGCCGGAGTTAATGCCACATTTACAAAAGAAACTAATAATTCTGTTGCTAATTTAAAAGAAGGCCAGAAAATTTCGATTAAAGGAGTTATTCGCTCGGGTGCGAGCTATGATGAAGATTTGGAAATGTATGAAAATGTAATTCTCGAAAAATGTAGTTTAATTAACAGTAATAAATAATAAATTTTAATAACAATTATAAAATAGAAATGAAAATGAAAATTCCAATTTTAACACTAGTATTTATACTTACTTTATCCTTTGCGGGATTTGCACAATCTGCAGACAAATTGATAAGTAAAAAAACACATTTTAAAATATTCTCACATACAGCCGTTGAGGATATTGAAGCAAATAATTATAAGTCAATAGGAACTTTAAACAAACAAACAGGAGAAATTGTTTTCTCAATACCTATGCAGAGTTATGAGTTTGAAAAGGCAAAAATGCAGCAGCATTACAACAGTCCAAATTTTTTGGATACTAAAAAATTTCCTAAATCAAAATTAAAAGGGAGAATTTCAAATATCAAAGACGTTGATTTCAATAATGACGGAATATACGAGATAAATGTGATTGGTGAATTAACAATTCATGGAGAAACAAAGAATATTGATGAAAAGGCTTCAATTACCGTAAAAGGAAATCGTATTGTACTTAATTCTGATTTTAATCTAACCTTGGCGGATTATGGAATTGCCTTTAAGGATGGCAAACCTTCAACCAATATTGCGAAGGTGATAGGAATAACAGTTGTAGCAGAATATTAAAATTAATAATTTTGTGTTGATAATTGGTGCCGGGTATTGTTTAATACGATCCCGGCACTTTTTTATGACAAGATATGGTTGCAATCAAAATATTATTTCGAGATGTATAAATTTTTTGATGCAAAGGTTTTAATTTCACCTTGATCATCACTATAAATTAAAAAAGCTTTTAGCTCCTTGTGTTTGGCTAAAAATATTTTAGTTTTTTTTAATCCCATTGCCATAAAGGCAGTGGCATAAGCATCTACATCGGCACAATCTAATTTAGAAATAACAGATGCGCTTAATAAATTACTTTTACTTGGGAAACCGGGTTTAGTATCAATTGTATGTGCATATTTTTTTCCCGTTTTTTCATCAATTTTAAATTTTCTATAATTTCCTGATGTTGCGATCGATTCATTTACCAATTCAATTGTAGTTTGGAACGATCTTGTACCATCAAAATTTGGTTTTTCAATAGCAATTGTCCATGCTTTGTTCTTTTGATTTATTCCTCGAGCCCTAATTTCTCCACCTATTTCGACCAAATAATTCTCTATCTTTTTCAATTCTAAGAATCTTCCAATTACATCCACCGTATATCCTTTAGCAATGGCATTAAAATCAATATAAGATTTGGTATATTTTTTTATTACTTTATTATTCTCCAATCTAATCTTATCAAATCCTACGAATTCCAACATACTTTTAACATGAATAGTATCTAAATTTTCAATACCTCTATCAGGACCAAAACCCCAGGCATTGACTAAAATACCGATAGTAGGATCAAATGCACCTTTTGTTTCATTATAAATTCTTTTAGATTTATAAAAAACTTCTTGAAACATATCATCAACCAAAACCGTTGAATCCCCCCGATTTATTTTAGAAATATCTGAATTTGACAAATAAGTCGACATGGATTTATTGACCAGATGAATTAAACTGTCAATTTGTTTTGCATTGATTTGATTTAAGGAATCCTTATAAGTTATATGAAATGTTGTACCAAGAGCTAAACCTTCTAATTTATTATAATTGTTTTGAGTTGTTTTACTACAAGCAATTAAGGCGATACTCAGAAAAAAAATAATTATTTTATTCATTGTAAATATTACGAATTATTTAACATTCAAAGATAAGTTTTATCTTAGATTTGTAATTACATTTTTTTTAGTATATTATGTAAATTCAAACGAAATATTTAATAATTTTGTTATTCAATTAAATTCAATTCAAATTATGAAAAAATTATTTTTAGTATCCATTATTTTATCTGTACTTCTAACCTCTTGTGTATCTCAAAAAAAATACGCTGATTTGGAAAGTGAAAACAGTAGAAACAAACAAGAATTAGTAGACGCCAAAGCAGATTTACAAGTATGTTTAGTTGACAAAGAACATTTGACAGAATTAAACAAGTCGCTTAAAGAGGATAAGGCAAGATCTATAAAACAAGTGGAAAATTTAACAGTTCTAACACAATCGTCCTCTGACAACATCAAAGAAATTATTACTCAATTAAGTGAAAAAGACAAATACATCAATGGAATCAGAGATGCTATGTCAAGAAAAGATTCAATCAATTTAGCTTTAGCATTTCAATTGAAGAGAGATCTTGCTGCGGGTATTCAGGATGAAGATATTATTATAGATATTGAAAAAACTGTTGTATATATTTCAATTGCAGATAAAATGTTATTTAAAAGTGGAAGTGCAGTAGTATCTGATAGGGCAAAAGAAGTACTTGGTAAAGTTGCTACAGTAATAAATAGTAAACCAGAAATGGAAGTACAGGTAGAAGGGTACACTGATAATGTGTCTATAAATACGGCGTGTATGAAAGACAACTGGGATCTAAGTGTAGCAAGAGCGACAGCAGTTGTTCGTGTTTTACATGGAGATTTTGAAGTGGATCCTGGAAGATTAATTGCTGCCGGTAGAAGCGAATTTGTTCCATTAGAAACAAATGATACTGCTGAAGGTAGATCTATTAATAGAAGAACAAGAATTGTTATTTTACCTAAATTAGATCAATTCTTCGATATCTTAGAGCAAAAACCTGAATAAGGAAAATAATTAAAAAAAACGGTATAATTAAATTGTACCGTTTTTTTATGCATTAAATATTTTATC
>VAPH01033185.1_pt1 | contig 27993 bp, 21 predicted proteins | sample 3393861 | NCBI WGS metagenome assembly VAPH01 (sample SAMN08290439, study PRJNA428436) | hydrothermal vent metagenome | isolation source: Deep-sea hydrothermal vent chimney | place: Atlantic Ocean: South-mid Altantic Ridge | reverse complement strand
TCCTCCTCAACCTCTTCCGGCTCGACCTGACGCTGGATCGCAGGCTCAGGCATTCGCATAACCTGCTCCGCCATCCGGTCCGCTTCCTGTTCGTATTTGTCATTAGGAGCGCCGATCTTGAGCTTTGGCTGGATAAATTCATCTTTGGCTCGGCAGGATGGGCAGGAGCCGCCACAGGCGCAGCTGCTCTTGCGCTGTATTAATGAAATATCCATTGGTGTTGCGAGATCGGTGGCGACACTGGCTGGCCCAGCCTTCGCATGAACCGCGCTGGTCTTGGGTTCTAATTTTTTTTGTATGGCAGCAAGCGACATTTTTACCTCGTCTTTAACAGCACCCTGACTTCCTTTTTCAATACTGTGAAACTCTAATCGCCGAGTTATTCGGTGAGCTTTCGGTTACTACTGGCAACAAATGCATTGATAGCCTTGATGTTGTCTGCTTGTTCTGTAAAGGGCTCTGACCCCTTTTTCTAAGGTTTCTGAAGAGAGGACGAGTGATTTTATGCGCCCGCATGGATTCGTGGCCATTAGCGAACGTTTACAGAGAGAGTTTCCTGGTCCGGATTTACCGTTACTGTCCATCCCCAATTCACCTCTCGCAGCGCAGCAGGTCTCTGGCTCTCCCAACCGCCGATGGTCACCGGCACACCGGGACCCCAGCGGTAGATACCGACGCGGGCGTCCACTTCCCAGTGATGCCCGGCCGGCAATCTGCCGGAAGACATGATAACTCCCGGCGAATCGGCGAAAGTCGTCGTGGGCACGCTCACGGAGACGCCACGGTTGCTGCCAAGGCGTGGGTCCGCGTCCGGGCTGTCGATAATCCAGTCGGAAAAGAGCCACGGATCGCTTGAACTGCGCCCGTACAACCCCATTGTCGCCGGCCAATAGACTCGCGAACCACCTCGGTTCTCGTACATCTCGCCCTTGATCCATTGAATAACGGTAAAATCCGCGGCGTTCGCTGCAGGGTCGAGCTCGGCACGAAAGTTTTGTGTCATCTGATATGAGCCGATCTTGTTGGTCGAACCGTCGGGCCAGAGTCCCATCGACATGTTCCCATCCTTGGCAATGGACAACACCGGGTTTGCTCCCCCTGCCACCGGTGGTACAGCAGGCCCGCTGGCCAGATCATATGCATACCCCGGTGGGGTATTGCCCTCGCTGCTGCCACGATCCTCGGGTGATCGAGAACCTGGACGTGGGTTATCCGGAGTCCATCGACGGGGTCGGTACGTAGCATCATCACGCCGCGGTGTTCGACATATGCCCGTTTGTAAGTTCGATATATAATAGAAGCCACCACCACAGGTCATACCATCACAATCGGTAAAGCTGCCCGTGCATTCACCTTGAGACAACCTCTGCCAACTACCATCTCCGACAAGCGCCCATTCATCTCCTTCTGGTGATTCGTTACAGCCTTTACCACCGAGTAGACCCCAGTCTCTTCTCTGTATGTGTGGCGCTGTAGCGCCACGAGCTTGCTGGACAACATGTGTCAACTCATGTGCAAGCAGTTTTTTCCCTGAGATTGTCTCTGGTGAATATTCGCCTCTGTTAAACACGACATCATGTCCAAGCGTGAAAGCGCGGGCATTAACAGCTTGTGCAGCTTGTGCAGCACGGGCGTCGTTATGTACCCGCACGCTAGAAAAATCTGCTCCAATGCGAGGCTCAAAAAAGCCCCGTGCCGACCTCGCCAAGGGTTGTCCACCGCCCCGTAATGATTGTATGTCATTACTTGTGCGAGCAGGCACATATGAAGCGGCAGATGTAGCAACTTTTCGTTGGGCTACCTCTTCTTCCTCGTCATTATCTGAAGCCATCCTCTGAATGACAGGTGTGACCATATTTTCCTGCAGCTTGGCCTGAATAGACATATCCTTTTCTTCCTCTGGCATTGCTTGACGTTGTACCTTCGGTTCAGGCATGCGCATGACCTGTTCCGCTACCCGGTCCGCCTCTTGTTCGTATTTGTCATTAGGAGAACCGATCTTGAGCTTTGGCTGGATAGATTCATCTTTGGCCAGGCAGGATGGGCAGGAGCCGCCACAGGCACAGATGCTCTTGCGCTGGATTAATGGGATACCCACTGGTTTTACGGTATCGATGTTTGGAGTTGTAAGCGATACCCTGGCCTGGGCACCAGCAACCGTGGATTCGGACTTTTTTTGTACAACGGCCATCGACATAACAATTAATTATCCGGCAAGATCGCGATTCACTTCTTCTTCAATAAAACCCTGGCGTCTTCTTTCATCACCTTAAAATCCAGGCCGCCAAGAATCTCGGTAAGCATCTGGTTATCCGCTGCAATAAATGCTTTGGTATCATTAATGTTGGCCTGCCTGAGTTTTTTTATGCGTTGCAGACCTATACCGTTTATCCCTTCCAGGCCAGGTACCGTTGTAACCGGTTTCTTCTTTGACAAACCGGGCTTTTGTTTCTGCTTTATTTTGCCTTTTAGTCTACCGTCCGGTCTTTTAGGTTTTTCTTTTATTGCCGGAACAGATTTGTCTTCGATTTCAGAAAGTTCCAGTGGGGTGGGCGAAACAGGTCTACTGATTACATTGCCGAATTCAGGCGGTGGGACCGCTAATGCCCCATACAGGGAATCCAGTTCTTCACGCGTAATACTGCTCATTTTGGCCAGTGCGCCATGAGAGCTGCGCATGTTTTCTACCCGTGCATTGATCAGTTTACGGCTGTCGACGATACTGTCTTTCACTGCCTTGCCCGCTTCAAGCTGGTTGGATACCACATCGGTTTCCGTAACCGCAAGCATTACCTGTAGGGTACCGCCCAGACGCGGGGAGATGGATTTAAGTTCACTAAGCAAAAGAGTACCGTTACTGGAATACACCTGATACTCCAGATCCAGTTTGGTTCGGTTGTCGTCAGTAAAGGTATCCTTACCTAGTCGGAATACAAAGTTTCCTAGATTGTCAGTAATCGCGTTGTCCAGTGGGCTGGTTTTTCTCCCGATCCGTCTTAATACCCGGATAGAAACATTAGGCAGGCCAATTCTTTCCCTTTCAGAGAATATCTTGCCCATAATTGTAAACGCGGTCTTGTCCGGTTTTGTACTATTTCTCTTCAGGTCTCCCAGTGCCTCAACCAGTGCCTGGTTCTCCAGATCCATCACCTCGAATTCGTCCTTTATGTCTCCCTCTACGGTCTTATTCAATTCTTCCCAGGAGTCTGTCAGAGACTTTATTTTTCCCAGAGCTTCCTCATTGGCTGCTTTTTTTTCTTCAATGATGCGCTCAAGGCGTATACCGACAGGGTCTACGTTAAGATTGGGAATGTGTGTTTCCTTCATGATCGTATTCCTCCGGATTAAAATGACTTCGGTTTAGGGATATTAGCGACGTGTTCAAGGGTATTACCTACCCGGTACTGAATTGCTGACTGGCTGTGATTCCCGGTAAGAATCAGGTCATAGCCTGTAACCCGCGCCCAGTAATCGAAGGTATTGCTGCTAAGCGTTAGCACCATGGCCTTCGAGGCCTGTTTCTTTAATGATGCAGCGGTCCAGAATGCCCCAGCAGTCGACTGTGAAATGGACACCCAACCCCGCACGACTCGATTATCGGCAAATTGTACTACTGGCCGACTTTTATGCGGGTCGTTATCCCAGAAGTTAAACAGAACCATATCAATCAGCCCCAACACCACATTATTATTTATCTCGGTCGGCTTTCCTTTTTTCGGTTTTTTCTTGTTAGATATTATGTACGGGAATACACCGGAATCATATTTAAAAGCATTGTAGGCGATGACACCGTAATAGAAATTTACATCAGTTGCTCTCTTCAAACCCAGTGATGCGAAAGGTTCCGAACCCACCATCACCGAGCCTTCAAAATAATTATCCTGGATAGTCAGGTTGCCCGGCTTAAGTGTGGGGATGGAAAGCGCATAGGCCATCTCTGATTTTCCACCACTGGATTGCGGTCCAATGACTTTCAGGGTATTCCCTTCGATGCGCACATCCTGGGATGACTGACCTGCCTTGGCATTCATCATAATGCCAATGCGCTGAACCAGGATATTGTTTTCACGTGCTTCTCCAGACAACAGGTTGAAAATTACACCACTTTCGATGTCTGGATTGTCGCTGTAAAGGGTGTTCCCATTGACACGGTTTTGAATACCACCCAAGTTTACGGCAAACCCTTCCTGGTTAATATTGGCCTTGAAAAAACCCAACACAGCGTAGTTAAGCAACAAGGTATACGCGCTGGCATCGGCCATGGCACTCATTAGATAAAGATTATCGGCACGAGTATCGCCTTTGTGCGGTGGATTAGCTACGAGGTAATCCCTTTTTACTTTTCTGGAGAACGCCCTGAATTTAATAATTTCCGGATTTTTCTTTGCGTCACTGCTCGCCTCTTTCATGAACATGCGGCTACCGCCATAATCATGTTCTCTATTCGCCTTTACTAGACTATCATTCCTATAAAAGCTTCCTGCAAGCAGATTCGTGATGTCAAAATCCTTAATGCCGATATTTTTTGGTTTACGCACACGGATGTCATTATTCAGAATTCGCACACCTCCAAGGGTCGAGCGTACCGCCGCGCCAAAGATGTCGAAACGGTTATTTTCGATCAGGCGAACTTTGGTATTCATCGGCTCGACAAGAAAAAGGATTTTATCATCAGGCTCGATCTGGATAGCGGTTTGTTGACAACCGCTAATAGCATTGCCGCTAACCCGGAAATCGACGACATCTCGGGTCCCTGACCATTCAATCGCCAGTTTGCTGGCACGAAAATGATTTCCCTCGATACGGGTGCGTTCACATTTACTGAAGACGAAGTAGGTACTTTTTAGCAGAATGTGTTTCTCTTTTGACCTCCTGGTCAGTTTTTCCGAATCCTTCAAGACTTTCTTTAAATCAAAACCAGTATCCTTTCTGCCAACAAAACTTTTAACACCGAAATCTCGTATGGTTTCCTTACCACCGTCAAAATCACTCTCGAAAACAATACCTTCTTCTACTTTATTGAAGCTATTATCCAGTACCCGGCAGTCGATAACGTCATTGATTACCCGCAATCCAACTTTGCAGCTGACCCCTGCCTGGGGATTATTTGGAATGTGCAGGCCAATGCGGTTTTCGCTGAAGACCAGGTTACGTACGATACCGCAGGAGGCGCCAAACAAGGTGGTCAGAAAATCATTATTTGTGACCTTTGTATTCTCGATAATTTCACATCCCAGTCCAATACGCCCTACCATGCGGTTGCCGGTTATGGTGAGATCGAACCCCCCTGACAGTTCAATGGCGTTGTATCGGGTGGACACTGCCTCGGTGTTTTGCTGGGCAAGGAACTGCAACAGGGACTGAAAGATGTTTTGCCGTGTAAATTCTCTCTTTAGATCCACCTCGAATGACAATGCCATGAACTCTTTCAGGTCAGCATCAGAGATACCCAGAAAGTAATTATTATCAATCACCACTTCCATCAGGTTCTGTAAATCGATGCCATTGTGTATGCCCAGCCAGGAGTTGCTGCGAAAGACACTCTGATACACCGACAGACCACTTAATCCAGTAGAGCCGATGAACACATTGTTCTCTACCTGCCAGCGAGAGCCCGCACCACCGCTGGTGACAACAATGGCATACCTGGACTTTAGTTCTGCAAAGACAAACAGGTTTGCCAGCGTTAGGTCAGAAGTCTGAGCACATGCCCATACTGGTGCAGTTGCAGCACTCACAACAGCGAACCCGTCAAAGCAGATGTCGTGGGAATTCGTTAGCGTAAATGCAGCTGTGTTTACTCTGGCCGAGATCTTCAACTGGGAGACAACACCGAAGCCTTTGATGCAGATACCCGATTCACCGGACAAATCTATCGGTCGAGTCAAATTATGCTCGCCCGGCAGCAGGCAGATACAACCGCCACCGGCATCCTTGACCTTTCGTACAGCGGTGTGCAGGTCCTCATCTGGTGCCACATCTATGCAACACCCCCTGTTCACGTTTACCAGCTGGGGAAATTCCTCGCGGCAGTCCTGAATATCGACTGGCGCTGTGAGGGTGACCGTAGGACTAGTCCAGTTAAGGATCGCCAACGGTACCCTGTGATATTCCACCCCCTGAGGTTCAGCGCTGGTGGGTAGCAGAGACAGGTCGTACTCAACACCGGCGGCACGTACCGGGAAGGTCCAGTAGTCCCCGGGCAGATAGTTGGTGTTGCCCGTTGTGGGAGCATCAAACTCAAGCAGAATACCATCGTTCAGTTCTGCTGGAGTAGCCAGTCCATCGGGGTAATCGGTGATAGTTTCAATATCGTTCCACAACCGGAAAAAAACCGGCTCTGTTCCGATAGTTCCAATATGATCTACATTGGTCAAGGATAGTTTACCGTCATCGGGCAAGCTTGCATCTGCAGTCATCACCACTGCCCAGCGTCCATGGGAAGCATCAAAAATTAGCGCCTCGAAATAAAACCCGGTGAGCCCACATTGATTGATCATCTGGTCATTGGCACGGATCTCAACATTGCCAGTAGTCGCATCACCCGGTGTTGGCGTATATTTCCCTCGTCCAACCAGACTTCCGTTAAAACTTGACCATTTGAAACGGGCAGCACCACTCGCATCCGGTTCAGCGATCTCAATACGATAAAGAGAATGCTCGAAACCGCTATATCCGCCGCCGGCCCGCACCGGACAATCACCGCTGATAATGGTTTCGTCGGCAGGTCGGGCGGTCAATTTCCCTTTCGGCAACTCCACAGACAGTCTATCTACCGTATTATCGCAATCCTCATTCGTCCCGAGACGTAGCAAACGCAGGGAATAAAATGCCTTGATGCGTTCGCTGGTATCGACACCTCCGAGAGCAGTTTCGATCAGGTCGGTATCCTGAAATGCACTGACCGCCTCTTCCCACACCTCCAGCACTATCGCATCACGGTCTCCTGCTGAAATAGAACCAACCTGTGGCGTGGTAGTGCTTATCGGCGGACCAAGATAATCGGCCACCATTTTCTGGCTTTCGGCTCCTTGCGATAACAGTGGGATACCGTCCGCCCATAACCGTCCTTGCTTGAACGTAATCTCGACATCACTGCCGTTTATCCTGGCCGTCTCAACTCTAAAGCTGTCGGGTAAGGATTCAGGTACTGCTGCCACGCCGGTACCGATAGCATCCTGTACCAGGGTCGTGCGTAAATGATTGACAATCTGGGTTGCAGCATTGCCATCCTGATCAAGTCTTGCACGACCCTGCTGTTCCAGTACACCGGTAAAGTTGTCTGCAGGGTTAAATGACCATTTTGAGAAGTCGCCTTTCATTGTAAGTTTCCTCTATGTCACAGGCACCAGGACCGGGTGGATCCCGACTGGCATAAATTCCCGATAACGAATATTGATGTTTTTCCACTTATGACTATTGAGCAGATAACCGAATGCACCCATCTCGTCACGATTGGGCCCCTGCTGTAGAATTTTTGTATCACTGCGTAGACCCAGTTGCCCATAACCGGCTTCGCCGAATACTTCACTAACGAAGCTCAGAGACACCTGATGGCCAAACACACAGCCATGGTTTTGCGGCAAACGGTCTTTGTTTCCTGAGAAGTAACTGAACTTGATACAACCGGTTTGATTATTGTGCACCTCAAGACGATGCACCCAGACCCCTCCCTCACCTCGAACCTTCTCCACCCTCATGCGACCGAAGCAGGTCAAGCCCTCAACAGTTAGCGCGGGACCCCAGGCATTTTCCACAGAGCCAGTGGCCGCATGCACGGCCAGTTTTGGTGATGTATATCCCACACCGCTGGCGGCATCGACAATCGAATGGATAAGAGACAGGTTGTAGCCATCATCCATGGCGATAGGACCGCATATTGAGTTCTTAAGATTAATGTTTGGGATCTCGTTGAATGCGCGCAGTGTTTCCAGAAAGGTGGTGGAATCGACTCCGGCACTAAATCCGTAGGTGTTGGTCAATCGAAGGCCATACCTGGGAGATCGGCGTATGCTGCACAACACCTGATGGCTGCCAGGATCCAATGTGCATTCCTGAATATTTAGTTCATTAATGGCGGCGCGTTCGATCAGACCGGTGTTTGTAGCAAAATGGGCAGAGTCGTGGTTCCAGGTGATATACAGGCCTTCCAGGGTGACATTGGGTGCCTGACTAATGTCATTGGAACGAAACATTAGTGGCCGCTCTAATTTAATGATCGGCCGCTGGTTTGCAGCGGCACGTATATGTAGAGAGTCACCCAGTTTCAGCACTTTATTGCTACCTTCTGTGGACACTCCGGACACGTTATTCAGGTCCAGGGTATAAGTACGGCTATCTTCGATTTCGATAATGTGTGGCTGACTAATATCGGCGAGGTTGGCCAGTTCCTGTTCCAGTCCCTTACCGTTAGCGACAGTATCGAAGTTGATTTTTATTGTCCCATCAGGTGGATCGACTCGCGTCACTGGATGGGCACCGACGGGTACAGACGATCCATCGCCAGAAAAGCCATAGGTCGCCGATACCAGCAGTTTCCTGCGGAGCGGTCTGGCCTCCTGATTCTGGTTCGTACCACCCACACCAATCACCATGCGGCCATTATCTGGATCAATGGCAATCTCATATTTTCCCAGCGGTGGATCCAGTGGCTGTTCCCAGGCAAGCAAGCTGGCCCCACGATAGGTCCATTTAACGCCGGATGGGGGCTCAGGATCCCATTCAACGAAAGGTGGATCCGGCACATGAATGGTCAGTCCCACTTCTTCCTTTTTTGGAGGCTCGGGATTTGAATAATGATCGACCCGTACGTAGTTACTACGCGGTTGGCTGGGCATGTCTTCTGATTGTGTGAGCCTCGCCCGTGGCATAGGCCCCGGGGTCTCATCGGCAGTACTGATGTTGGGGGGCTCATTATCGGCCTGAAAACGGTACTTATTAAACAGCACCATGGGCTCACCGAGTGGATGAATATTAAACCGTACCGCAAATTTTGCCAGGGCAGGATCGGTAACTCCTGTCGAATCAAGCGCTGGCAGGGCCTGAATCTTGACAAAATCCGGTGTAATCAATGACAGGGTATAATCTTTAAGTCGCCATAAAAATATAGCCAGATTGGGGATGTTATAGCGAATTGCCGTTCCCGTTCGCGGCCTTACGTCAGCGGTGTGTGCAAAGGGGTCAAACGGCCTGTTGAAAAAACTCAATACGGCTGGATCACGCAGGGTAATGGTCCCGCCACGGATAGCACCACGAATATGCCCGCGTTCATCCAGTAGTTCTGGTAAAGGTGGAGACCCACCCCAATCCGGTCGTTGGTGATTAAGATGCTGATTCCATACCAGCCGGTCGCGCAGTTCAAGCGTGTGAACTGCCCAACCACTTAAACCGTATGTCAGGGATTCGACCGCCCCAAGTGTACCTTTGCGCCGGCGATGATGTACGGTACGGGCAACATCTGCACGTAACGTCCACGGATCACCGGACAGATGCGAAGTACCAAGCAAATCTGCTATATATGGAATCACCCAGTCTGCACAGGTTTCGATAAAATGGTCGTGGTACAGAACTTCAATATTATCCCTGATAGCGGCGAACACACTGTCTAGTGCATCAACATACTCCTGCAACTGATTGGCAGGGTGCTGTTGCTGATCACGGATTCGATAAATCTCCGGTAGTCGTTGGTACAGGGCCTGACGCGACGTACTCATGAGTCACACCCCCCAGTAATTTCCTGTCTAGCGAAATTCAACACCAGATGCGCTTCATGCAATGCCAATATACGAGTTGCCCTGACGCGCAGCAGTGAGCGCACTCTCTTACGTATCGGAACGGGTAGTCTGGCCGGGTCTGAACCGGCACGGCCTGATCTGCGAATTAAACGCACTGATATCAACTTTACCCATTTCACCCCCTCAACCTGCTGCACAGCAGCAATGATATGGGAGCGATGCACTGATTCGCCGAACTGGCGATCCTCAGAACTAAAAAGGCCCGATCCGTTCTTCTCTCCTGTGCTATCTGCAGCACCGAGAGCCTGTTGAATAGCACAAGACAGATCATCTTCACGGTAAACAGCATCGAACCCGACAGTGATATTCAAGTACACATACTGGCGTGTGCCATGCACGACATCAATCGGGAAGCGGGCTGCTCCACGACATCGATTATACGTTCGCATAATGTCTACAATCTTGCCGGTGTCTTCCTCAGCGCCGCTTTCGGTGAGCACCACCATAGATAGAATCGGAACACCGTCTGCTGCCGTCCAGATAGCCCTGGCCTTTAGCACACCGGGTAATGTGAGTGTTTCAGCCTCATAATCCTGAAGTCCGACCAGACGCCCCAGACTTTGCATCTTTCCGGGCGCAGAGACACGTGCGGTATCCTCGGATTCTGGTCGCGCTCCACCGGTGACCCGGTGGTACAGAAATGCCTTGCTTAGTTCTTTCAGCTTGCCAGTGGCCTGAGGGGTGGTATCCGCTTTAAGTTCACCGTTGGCGCCGTTGCCGGTACGGTAGATCGCCTGTACATTGTTTTTGCCTGAAGGAAGACGGGCTCCATGATTACCATCACCAAACTGTATAAATGAGTTGTCTTCGATATCTTGTCGTACGATAAATACATGATCATCAGGCCCTGCTGTGAATAATGTGTCCAGCTGACGCCACAAATTACCGTCAACATAGATCTTCAGCTCGGGTGTCTCGGCCGGGGTCCGGCTCTCATCAAGCAAATAAGTCAGAGGGCCTTTCGGCAGCGGAAAGGTCTGGAAAATACGTCGTTGATCACCACTGCCCAGCACCGCCTCTTTTTCAGATTTTCCCTGCGTCACCGCAACCAGATTGCCATAAACTGTGACTGCCGGGTTTTCAAAATCAAAATCCTTGTACACAAGTGATTGATCCAGATCAAGCCGCCGCATAGTATTCTGTCTGGCAGTTTCTGCTTCAGTTGATTCAACCGACATGATCTGTACAGTCCGGGTTTGTGTGCCTGGTCCGACCAATAACAACTGGCGATCTTTTAGTGCCTGATGCTGAGAACCTTTGCCATAGTAATAAAGCTCTTTACCACTGCTGGACGAGGTATTTTTATAGGCTCCTTTGAGCTGCACCGGATCACCAATAATTTCATGAAACACCATGCTACGGATATCTACAGAAGAGACCTGTGTCATACCATGCAATGACTGAACCTGTGACGGCAGTGCTTTATCCAGCGTGATCCGGGTGCATGCTCCTGAGGACGAACCCCAGGTATAGGCACCCTGAGTAACAGATTGAATAGTACGAACCAGTGTACGATCAAATTCACTCTGTGCGGTTTGTGAACTTTTCTTGCTACCCTTAGGTTTAACCGTTGTGGTTTTTTTCAGAGTGGCCTGAACCAGGATTCGATTGCCCAGCGCAAGATCATCTATTTCCTGATCCATCAAAAATTCTGTGTTCTTAAGTCCTGGCTCAACGATATCGGTACCGGTGTCTTCATCCAATGGGCGTTTATAACTGGTCGGTACGGTAGTGGCCGGGACTCTGGAACTATCAACTGTAACAGGTGCTGCAGTGTGGCCAAAATGCCGGAATGAACGACCAAGTTTGTACGCTATGACGGGTGAACTGGTGTTGATTTTAGTGATCGCGCCCTTAACCTTAACCAGGTATTCACCGAAAGATTCCCGTACTTCATCTACCACCAATATTTCAGCACTATTGATACGTTTGGGGTTAGTTAAATTAGGTGCCCCGCTGCCCACTAACAGACGATCATCTTTCACAAATTCCGATCCATCACCCGTAACGATTACGAACTCATTTGTCCCGTGTCTAATAGATGGAATTTGCCGTGGTCGATACAAATTGAACAGACTTAAGTGAGGATGAGCGGTTATGTCAGCACTTGTTTCGAATTCCACCGGCTCCGCTACATCTTCCAATTGTGCTTTCAAGCCGAACCCTGCTGGAATAGTGAGCGACTTTTCACCTTTTACTTCTAAAGCAAAAGTAGTCCCTCCCCCTACTCCCGGGGACAGGCGATAGCCCAGCAGGCGTACCAGATCGGAGATACTTTCACGCCATTTGGCGGTACGTAAGTAGGATTCGTTGGCATACAGCTGCTGATAAAAAGTCAGGATATCACCAACGATAGCGGCACTCTCCACCATTGCGATACCGGGGTCATCGATCCCCCGGTGGGTCCATCCCTGTAATGCCGGCGCTCTGTTGATCTCATCAAGAATATGGGCACGCATCTCCGTATAAGCACCGATGCGATAACCGATCTCATCCAGACCGGGACGATTCTTAATCAGTGCTGGGAACATCGGAGGCTTTTTGCAATCATGTTCGCAGCTCATGCCCGCCCTCCCACGATGTTAAACTCGATGCGCCCTGTCTCCAGGCGACTGGGATCATTTTCCACCTGAATGATCTCAAACTGATCCACTTCAACCTTTTCTTTATGTGTGGCAGGTAAATCCTCTGGTCTAATTGTCACCGTCACCAGCGTTGGCCCCGGATTGGGATTGAATCGATGGATATTTACCTGCAGCAGCCGTTCAATACCTGTGACGGAAAGTGCCCGCCCGGTAATCTGACTGACATACAGGGGTTGGCCGAAGGACCACTGATCGGGATGAAAAAATCCAGGGCGGCCATCCGGTGTATAACCATCCGAGAATTCAGCCTGTAATACCAGGTCGAGATCTGTCGGCCAATAATCCGGGTGGGCACATAGACGTAGCTCGATATCCAGTGGAACATAACGGGCCGGACGGATTTCGATATCATCCCCGATCAGACGAACCACACCCAGATGTCTGGTAATTTCCACGCGTAGTTCATCGCTGACTTCTGTGGTTCCTTTCGGATCAATCACTACCCGTACCGCACGCCAGCTCCCTGTCCACACATAAGCTGCCGCGGCATGATCTACCGAATCGAGCTCCTGTACACGTTCAACATAATCATTCAAAGTAACGGCACGCAACTGACGGCTACGATACGCCACAGGTACCCGTCGAATGATTTGCTCAGGGGACTCGGGCATGCGCCCGTTGGTTATATCCAGGGGGTTCCATACTCCCGTAACACGCGGATGTGTACTGCTGTCAAATCCAGTTAGTTTATCTGCCCCGACATTGCCCCATTCTCCCTGTCCCACCTGATACAGGCACACCACTTCCGCACCGTCGGCCAGTGCCCGACCATTTTCACTGTTGCCAAAACGTACCTGACTGACGCCATACTCGTCTGTCTCTACGATAAAATCTGGGTCATCCTTTTTACTTTCGATGAGGTCGCTGCGTTCGTGCCATGTTTCATTGTCCACATCAATGCGTAATGTGCTTTGAGTCCAGGTCTCACCACCGGGCTGGGTATCAAGATATGCCAGGGGCGTATTGGGCAAGCGGCATATATTGCCCCACGCCGGTCCGTGGTACTTGTCGACACTCAGGCTACTTTCATAGTGGGCGCTATCCTTGTGCAGTAGCTGATCATCAACTGCTGCGGCAAAAACTGTTCCTGGTGCAGTGAAAGTGGTCATGTGTGGGCGCCCCTGGGTGACATAAATCAAATTGCCATGAAACAGGGTAAGCTCATCGATATCACCGAGGTCTGTACATCTGGTGACGAAACAATAACGCTGCGAAAGCTTATCCTGATCGTGCCAGGAAATACGTACAAACCACTGCCCGGCCCTGGGATCAAAATGAGATTTGGCCGCATGCCTGCCATTGAGCAACCGAACAACTTGCCGGGCATCAACATCTCGACCATTATTACTGGCAGTTTCCGGGTTTAGTTTTTGTTCCAGCAAAACATGGGTGATGCTTTTATGACGGAACAGATCACGTAGCTGATTGGCGTCGTTCTCATTGGTGGCATCCAGTCCCGTAGGAAGAGCCAGATCAGCCTGAGTCGCACCTTGCTCCAGGGCGGTCACCAATCCCTCCCAGGTATACGGTTTCATTTCATTCAATAATGCAAAACAGGGTTGTTTAGATATGCTTGCAAAAATGATTGCCTGCGGATCAATTATCGCCTGCTTTCCCGTACTGGCAGTACCGGTCCATACCCCGAAGCCCTGTACCGTATCCCATGGCTCCAGTACTGCATCACCGCTAACTTTAACTGCCAGCCAGGTGCCTGCCTGATTTCCGGGATGGATGTGGTAATCCATGAGTCGTGCCTGACGAGCCAAAGATACACGTTTGCGCGCACTGGCCAGGAAGGCTTCATTCATTACCCTGTCCTGATAATCACTGAGTTCGTCCGCATCTGCGGCAATTAAATCAATCAGAACCTGATCCAGATCTGCTTCGCTGGTTGGCCCCCAGTCTGGTACCCGTTCTGCCATAGCATTAATCAGTACATGCTTGAACGAATTAAAATCCCTTGCCAGATAGTCAATCAGGGGTTCAGTTTCTGGCGCAGGTGATGGTTTCCATTCCGGTGCGCAATTCAGATTGAAGCAACCGGGTCGAAACTTGAAGTCGATGCTCGAGAAGATCGGATCAATTTTTCCCTCATACTTAAGGCTCAAGGTGTACGTTGAGTAGTCACCGATTCGCTCGATCCTCAGGCGCAGACTTTCCGGTGTAGGCCGAGCGATGATCGCCGTTACCCGTACCTGGCCTTCTTCTTTACCCCCCACGATCCGACTGCCACCTGTAATTGCAAAAACTTCTGCCAACGTCAGAACATTGTTATTGACATCATTCTGGATCTCGGTCAGCTGATTGGCATTCAGGAACTCCACATCACACACTGCATGGGTCGGTGCCACCTCCGGTTCCAGCTTCACAAACAGTAGGTTGAAGCCGTTAAGCACGGTATCAGTTGCCACATCCCGGGCGCGGTCCCTGAGTTTTTCCTGATTGTGTATGTTGTTCATGTGTTATGTTGAAATGAAAGTTGTTTTTCCGCTTTAGTGACCAGATTGCGGTAACGCAAATCCACGGTCAGTGTGGATTCTTCTGCGGTCACATTCAGTTCTATCACTTGCACCCGATGACCCAGCCATCGGGTCAGGCTTTTACTCAGCTGAGCCTTGGTTATTCCAGCGGTGACCTCATCGTTGCGCTCAAAAACCAGACGTCTGATACCTCCACCAAAACTCGGTAAAAATGGGCGCTCGCCGAAATTGGTCAACAGCAGCTGCACAATCTCGTCGCGTACGTGTTCATTTGCGTCTGCCGGGGCCACGGTACGGCCGTCGATGCCGATACGAAACGGGAATGCCATGTGCCGACCGCTCATTTTGTACAAACCGTCTTAATCATCGATAATGACCTCAGAAATAATGCCCGTCCCTTCACTCTCAATAAGATTGCTCGTCTCATTGATCTGGTTGACATCCACCAGGCCGCCCGATATCGTCCCGCCCCCTGTACTCGATATTGAGTTGGAGTTGTCACTCTGCATTAAGACAGTATCCTTCTGAGTTACGTTAACGATGACTTTCAGTGCCTCAGAATTCTTTTTCAGGTGCCTGACCACCCCCAGTGCGATAGCTGAAAACAGTACTTTTCTCTCCCTGGCACCGGTTTCTAATAGTGGTGTGCCGATCGCAACCTGCCACTCATCCCGAAATGCTTCGTCCATAGCCTCTGCCATGCTGTCGGTAAAATCAGCGACATGTCCTGGTTTTAAGGTATCACCTGCCATGGTTTATCCCGCCTTGACCCTGGTTGAGATAAGTGAAGGTGTCGGAGTAGGAAACGGAGGTACCGGTGGCGCCGGGGTTACCGGAATACCAAGTACTGTCTCTCCAGGGTGGATATGACTTTGATAAATTGAAACAAGCTGACTTAGATAAGTCATCAATTCATCCCCGAACACCACGGGATGCGTTGCGTTTTCCACTAATTCTATTTGTGGTGCTTCCACTATCGCTTTGGTTTTTCCTTTTATAGTGACCTTGCCCTGTGTGACCTCTATTTTGAGGATGTTGTCACCTTTCTTATCGCTTAATGAAATCACCTGCTTGTCGTCATCCATAGTAAGCATGGTGCCACTCTCAGTACGAATGATCTTGATAGACGGTTGAGTCTCCGCCCCGGTTTCATTCTGGGGTAATTGATCAATGCCCCACCAGCAGCCAGACCAGATTGGTCGTGCCGGATCCCCTGCCTCAAACTCGACCCATACCCCGGCACCCACTGGCGGTACAGCATAGATGCCTATTCCATCACCACTGTAGGGTGCACAGGGCAACGCCCAGGGTGACTCAACTTCACCTAATACCTCCGGTACACTGGCGCGTAACCTGCCCATACTTTGCGGGTCATCCACGTCGCTGACCACACCACGGTATTTGCCATAGAATTGGGAACGCTTCTGCTCTGCCAGTTCAACCACCAGACGTTCAATCGCGGCCTCCATTTAGAACAGCCCCCCAGGTAACCCACTGCCACCGCCACTCCCGGCAGAGCGGGCATTGCGTCGCAGTGTCAATGACTGCGTGTAACCACTATTATTGATAGTGTGGCGCACCTGACTGATCAGCCAGTCACCGCTCAAATAACCACCTGCCCCAGCAACGGCTATGGTGCCGTAAGGTGACAATACCCCAGAATAGTTGTCAACGCTGACCTCTGCCTGGGCTGAATAGGCCCAGCTGGAGTGATCCACCGCAGCAGTGGTAGCGGCATCTAGATCGCTGGTGTCTTCCCGGGTGCGTGCAAGCAGCGTGGCAGCGGCTTCTATCATCTCATGTACCGGGGTGGTACCCTGAGCATTAAGGCTACTGTCCTCCGCTTCGCTGGAAAGTACTTCCTGATTAGTGATATCCACATTGAATGCACTTGCACTTAGCGGGCGTAAACCGTCGAAACGGGCAGAAAATTTATTGATATTGCGCTCCGCACCGAGTAACAACAGCTCTGGATAATCACCACTCTGAAGCTGGGGTAATTTAAACACCCCTTTACTGTTACCAGGGCTGTCACCTGGCACCACATATACAAACATACCGTGTCGGCGCGCTATTTCACGCAGGAATTGCATCGGCGTACCTCGACGCATCAGATACCGGGTCAGTGTGCCCGCAGGTGAAGTCACCGAATCTGTTTCAGCCGTAAATCCATATTGTTGGAACAAATTAGTCGCAATCTGATCAGGGCGCTGATCCTCATACAGCTCCACGCCTTCATCCTGGTTTAACAAGACGCTGTCATCATGAACTACCAACACCAGCTTGCTCCTTTCCGGTCCAGCATCGAGCTCAAAGTTCTGGCCCACAACAGGACCATCGATTAGTGGGATGTAGTCATTATCATCTATACGGATCTCCACCCTGACCCGTGAAAAGGGCTGAACAAAACTATCCTCCAGCGTGTCCCACACACCATCGTCTCCAACACCGATACCCATCTGCATATCCGCTTCACTCGCCATACCTATCGCCTGATCGACCCGAATCTCACTGAACAACCCAAGCTGTTCCTCACTGGCCGGCTCGTTATCCAGGTAAATACGGAAATCTGCAGTAGACATGACTAACGCCTCGGCACCCGGATTATCCGCCCCGCGATGCGCATCAACTCACCTGCTTCCAGTTCTGAATTGGCATCTGCGATGTGCCAGAATCGAGTAGCATCCTTGTAGTTGGTTTCGCTCACCACATCCAGTTGGTCACTATCGGCCACACTTGTGATATCCCCACTGATAAGGGGTAGGCGGCGCAACTTAACTGCCTTGACCTTACGACCGCTACGATCAAGCGCTGCAACTGTATCCAGTTCGTAATATCGAGATGATTTTAAAAACATGCGTCCTCCATTAAAATGGGATGATATCGACTACCAGTTCCACTGCCTTAACCAGGTTCAGGGCTGCCTGAGCTTCCTTCACGGTCTGGGTATAGGTCAACGCACCCTCACCAATATCATCACTGCCGCTGGAAAGATCACTGATTACTTCCAGACCAATTTCTACCTGCGCCTGCACCGGATTGAGTAAAAAATCAAAACGTTGTTCGGTAATGGTCATTGATTTAATAGTCACCGGCAGGATACGGGTTAGTCCCCAAATCAATAAAATCCGTGGCAATTGCTCGCGCGGTACCGGTCGCTCCGGGGCTTCGTCATCACTCCCACCCAGGGCGTCACCTATAGCATCAATAGCTTTACCCAGGAGCCCACCGATGATGTTGCTCGGATAGACCATTTTTTCTAGCGCCGCGATTTGTGGCCCAATACCGAAGACTCTGGGAATCGCTGCCACTGCACCTCCTTTACCGAGATCATCAGCAGCAGAAAAATTCGCCGTAACGGAAAACGACTCCAATGGTGGCGCTTCCGCCTGGCGCCGTTCACTGGTGCGTGAACTTGCATCAGTGTTCTCTCCGCGCGAGGGGATATTAATGGTTCGCACCAGTTGTTCTGGATTGAACTGAAACACCACAACATTGGGCAGTGGCCCCAGAAAATTACTGCCGTATTCAACCAATGCCCCCCGTAACATTCCGCTCATGGCCAGGCAGCCTCAGTATTGTTGCCGGCGTATAATTCTCGTAACAGCGCGGCACTCAAATGCTCAGCAATAAGGCTACGAAGGGTCTCTGCATCGGTACCGGGTTCGATATTAATCGGACCAAGGTCAAGGGATTTGAGATCCACAGCATTACCCTGGGATAATCGGACTGAACCCAGCTGGCGTTTGAGTTCTGTTTCAAAATTCTGAGTCGTCTGTTCAACGATGGCTGCTGATACCCCGTGCATAGATACATTGACACGCTCGATATTGATCCTGTATCTAGACATCATTGAAATTCCGTATGGTCAACGCATATTTGCCAAATAACTCAGCACAGGTGGAGCGTTCCAGTTTGTCTAATTCCCGCTTTACTGCGATCAAAACCACTTCCATATCCACCCGCCCCACATAGTCAGAGCCACCGACCTGTTCCACTCCAGCAGATTGTAGACAGGCATTGAAGGCGATAGATCGAATATGTCCACCGGACAATGGAAACTGTTTAGCGAGATAAGTGAAATCGAGGCTGGAAGTATCCACACGTTGTGGAAAGACCTGCTGCCAGATCCTTTCTCGTTCACCCCCCCCTGGCAATGGAAAATTCACCACATAACGAAGTCTGCGCATGAACGCTTCGTCCAAATCCTTCTTGCGATTTGTTGCCAGTATCGCAAGTCCCTTGAAACGCTCCATACGTTCCAGTAGATAGCTGATTTCGATATTGGCAAAACGGTCATGAGCATCCTTTACTTCGGTGCGTTTCCCAAACAAGGCATCGGCCTCATCAAAAAATAATATACAGTCACTCATTTCCGCGGCATCAAATATCTTTTTCAGATTTTTTTCGGTCTCACCGATGTATTTATTCACCACCTGTGACAAGTCAATACGATACATAGGCAGGTTCAGGGTTCGAGCCAGGGCCTCCGCGCCCATAGTTTTGCCTGTACCTGGTGGCCCGTAAAACAAAACTGTCAGGCCACTCTCATTCCAGACCTCTGCCGTACCCCATTGATAATGTACCTCTGTGAGAGAATTCATGGCGGTAAGTACTTCTTCAAATTGCCTGTACTCAAGCGGTGGTAAAACAAGATCATCAACATCGAACCGCGGCTGGACACTTTGTGCGAGATCCCCCAATTGGGACACCACTTCGAGACGGCACAGGGAAATAAGTTGATCGCTCTTAATTGCACCGTTAATTTGCTTTATCGTTAACTCTAATCGATCCAGGGTCCTGTCCTGGAAGCGGAATCGACGCGCACACTCATCAATGGCCTTCTCCATATTCACGGCACATTTATCCAGAGCTTGCCCAAGTCGTAGCCGCCTGCCTTCGAAGCTGAGTAAGGGCACATTAAATGCTGGCAACTTCACAAATGAGGAAAAATGAGACTGATAACTGGCATCTGCAACGGGCAGATACCAACGTACCGGTATTGACTGCACTGCCGCGACCCACTGTTCACTTTTACTCTGTGATTTTTCTGAATCCCATTCCTGGGGCAACACCACATCCAACTCTCGCATCCATGCCAGGGTTGCAATCGCACGCATGAGGCATGGATCGAGTGATAAACCATCAGCAATTTGTGCAGCACTGCTATTAAGATTCCGGGAGATAGACGCTGCCCAGCTGGTGTAATCACTATCGTTGAGGCCGATCATGGGTACCACTTGCATGGAAGCCAGCCTCCTCGCTTTCAACAGCGGCAGATAGGCGTTTACTTCCTCACTTTTGCGCTCAGGTTGATCGATAGCTTCATGAAAAATATCCGGCAGGGCCCTAGCCGGGTTTAATAACGACGAAGCAACGAAACTGTGCATACCCAGTGGGTTCTGCCAAGCGATACTGCCACCAGCGGTATCATTTAGTTGTAACAATCCGCTACGGTATAGGGCATGGGTCGGATCAGCACACACAACTACCTCGTTGGGTTCATTCCAAAGGCGTTGCGCCAATGCCAGGCTTGGGAACGGTCGCGAAACATCATTCATGCACGCGCTGATTACCGGCCCCATACTGCCATCGACCTGTGCAGCCAGTGTAAGTGCGAGAACAAATTGAGCGGTATCGTCCAGCTCAAGATTTTTCTGTACCCATGCCCAACTTCCGGGAACACGTCTGCCCGTCTCTGGTAGCGAGGCAGTTTCAATTTTCTCAGTGAGATATTTGGCCGTGACGTCAGCAGAAAAATAATGGCGCTTTTCAGCGTCGTACCGGGTCAGCTCTAAATTCTCTACAGCAGGATCCGTGATCGGTGGAATGCCACTGGATCGAGTTTGCTCGGTGCGCAGATACCAGCACCAACACATCTCCCGTCGCAGGCGTAAAATTACCTGCGCCAACCAGTAAGCAGTCAGGAGATCAGCGGCCTCGAGCATGGGGGTCATAAGAATCGGTGTTTTAATGATAGCAGCGGGTTGAGTCATGACCACAGCAACCCCGGCGAGTTGATCGCCTGAACACCGTTCACACGTAAAATTACGCGATAAGGCCCGGCACTGGGAAACTTATTTTCCGGGATACTAATTTTGAGGCTGGATTGCGGTGCAAGACCAATCGCCTCAAACAGATGTACCTTGCTTCCATCATCTTTATACAGTGCGATGAAGATATTATCGTCGGGGCCGCCCAGGCGATTGCCACTCAGATCAAGTTCACGAGTCTGGCTGCCTGGGGGGCCTTGTAGTGCACCGATAGTGACGGTATTTAATGTGGGTAAAAGTTTACCCAGCAAAGCACTGCTGGTAATTCGTCTCCCACTCGGTAATAAGCGGGAGACTCTAATTGCTTGACTACCCGCCGAGATTGTTGCGGGGACAACTGCGATGATGTCGCCTTCCGCACCAAATACGGCAGCAAGGGTAGCTGAACCAATATGAACCTCATCTACCTCGTTCAGCTCGGGGCCTTTGATACTGATAGTGTCTCCTGCTTCAAAAATTTCCGCTTCTATGGAAGAAATACTCGGGCCCAGGGAGGGCAACACGAGCACCCCTTCACCTTCCGGTGGAGTGATTCCCGGTTTGGGTGGCCCAACCGTTTTGATAGCCGGCACATAGGCCGGTTCCTCATCCATCATTAGCATAACCGGGCGCACCTGAAATGCTGCCGACAAGCGATATTTCTCATCACTGCCCTGCATGATTTTTGATAACAACTCAACGTCAGCAGAATCAAAAGTAACCTTAAGGGGCTCCGGATTATCTTTTAATGCGGGATCGTTACTGTTTATAAAGTTCAATCCATACAGTGCGGTCAGCCCTTTTCCGAGTAATTTATGTGCAATGGTTGTTTCACTGTCTTTGCCATTAAATGCAGTCAGTAAATAATGCAGCACCACCCACAACGGGGGTGACTGACCTGTCTCCAGTGAATGGTTTCTTAGTTGGCCATCGAAATCCACCTGATATAAAAACAGGTTCAATTTATCACCGGTGACAGTGCCGGTTATGGCATCCTCCGGACGACCAACCGAGACCGTATCGCCTACTGCCAACTGCAACCTTGTAGCGAGTATTTCTGAGATAACCCCGATCGCCTCTCTGGTCTGACTCAAAGGCATTTCTACAGCCCCCGGAAATAATATCGGCTGGGTCGGAAACCAGATGATGGGGCACTTGACCTGGATCGGCCACCATCCGTAGCTTTAGTTCTCAGGATGCTCGTTAGCTTCGCGGGCTGCTGCTGATGCACCTCCATAGTTATGGATCCGATACGTATCTCGATATTCTGATTACTCGTTACCGCAGCTGCTTTGTCAGGTATGGATAATGGGAGACTATAGGTCAAATCCGGTACATGGCCTGCTGGCATGACCCGGTCATTATGAACTGGGAGCACAGTTGATATTGAGGGTATTGATAAAGGCTCTGTTGTGGATACATCCTGTTGCACAGCTTGAGATACGATCGATGTATTCAGTTCGTTGATCTTGCCTTCCCTGGGTGCCCCGAAATTTTTCTGGCGTTCAGGTTCACTCAACAACAATTCGGGCCTCAACAAAGTTGAGCGATCACCCAGCCCACTACCGGTGCTGAGGTCGGTCGCGAGACCCGAAATAAACGGCTTATCTAGCGCCTGACCTGTTGTACTTAAATCATCACTATTACTGATAAGCACCTGTTCAACAGCCTGATCATCGCTGGCTTGTTGCACTGATTCTGTGTACTTGGATCCTGGTCGTTCAGGTTCATGATCGGTATATCGGAGGCTTTGTTTTTCTTCCACGTTATTTTTGAATGAATATTGTACGGGCTGATCAATATGTGGCGGGCTTTGTGAATACGGCAACACAGTGGAGACGGCCGCCTGCTCAGGGTCTGTGTGATCGCCGGGATGCCTCTGACCGACAGCATCGCCCTGAATACCTCCTGTCTTAGTGGGTACCCTACCCATATTCTGTCTGTCTCTGGGGGCGTGTTCCGGTGTCTGCGCTGGGGCTGCAACCTGTTGGTTGATCTCGACAACTTCGTTAAGCGCGGCGACAGGTGTTGTTTGTCTAGTGAGGGAACCGGTCTCGAGCATACCTGTGCGATGTGCCAGGCGCTTAAAATATTGGCCCATCACGGCATCTCTCGCTGACAACGCTGCACGTAGAAATGGCGGCGCCAGGCCGGCATATGAAATATTTCTGTTTCAGTCCAGTGGTAGGCCCTTGCCAGGTAAAAGACTTCTTCGAGCACTGTTTTCTGTGAAGAATCGAGTTTCATTAACAGTAGTTCTTCCAGATCAAGTTCGACGTCCATAACTTCTGAACAGCCTGGACAATCTACTGGCAGGACAAAGCACGTCAGCGCATCATACTCCTCCAGGACCTCCTGCACTTTATCGAACCAGTGTTGAGGTAGACGCCAGTCTGCTTCCGGAGCTTTGCCATTTATGGTTTTCGTAAGCGTCGTTGCCATTGTTATCCAACAATCTTCATCCCTCAGGATTCCCCCCGCAAGCAACCACTCAAGCTGATGTCTACCCGTAGGTATCTCCACCACGAGACTGGTTCCCGGTTCCGGATCAATCGTGAAAATATTGTCCAGGCGGGTAGTCACGAAAGAGCTCAGATCCAGCTCCAGTTCCGTGGTCTCACCGCATGTAGAGCATTTTTGTACTGTCTGGATAGTGGATTGGCCACTGGCAGTAACGACGGCAATCAACCCCTGCAGCCTTTGGGGCAGCGTCCATCCCCATAGCTCGTCAGTATTGTAAGCCTGATTATCCGGCCGTTTGAGGCAACGCCTAAGAACATCCGTGACCATATAGGGGCGCCCTACCCCGAAAAACCGGCAATCTAGATCTTGTGCGACCTCGAAGAGCCCACGCACCAGAAAAACCGCCGCGTTTCCGACATTTTTATTCCCCATCATCGCCGGCCACGGAACGTAAGTCATGAATTACCCTATTGTGGAATAAATAGAGCCTGTCGATTATTCCGCTTCGCTCGGTTCAGGGAGGCTGGTATCCCGTTCCCAGCCTTCCAGTTCAATCTTCATGTTCTCGATGGCAACTGCATTCGCATTGGCGTCCAAATCAGGAAGGGCAGTGAACTCACTGACCCAACAGGCATGCAAAAAGTATCGTTTGGCGACCTGACTTTTTTCATTTAACATCTCCAGTGTAAGCTCCTTCTTGTACCCCGCCAGTTCCATAGTCGGATCACCGGCATAACTATGAACCATATTTGCCCACGACTCGAACTCCGGGTCATGGGTTACACCGCGTTCCACGGTAATGCCTTCATAGCTTGTACGGCCAGGCGATTTATGATCGATACTGTTTTCACCGCCACTGCGATGCTTTACTACTTCTGTGGTCCGTTTTAGTGCACCAACCTTACTGACGCCCAGTACGGGTTTGTTATCCCATAAAATACGGAACTTGAAATTTTTGTACGGATCAAAACGATGTGTATTAACAACAAAACCAGTGTTAGCCATGTGTAAATCCTCTTACGGCGTTGAATTAGACGTCTCCAGCAATTTGCTGAAACTTAATTACTACAAATTCAGCCGGTTTTAATGGTGCGAACCCGACCTCAATATTGACAATTCCCTTATTGATATCGTCCTGGGTTGTGGTTTCCTTATCGCACTTGACATAAAACGCATCCTTGGGATCAGTGCCCTGAAATGCTCCCTGTCGAAACAGGGACATCATGAAGGCATTGATATTGAGTCGGATATTCGCCCAGGTAGGTTCGTCATTGGGTTCGAATACTACCCACTTGGAGCCTCTGAACAATGACTCTTCAAGAAACAATGCCAGCCTCCTTACAGGGACGTATTTCCATTCCGAAGCGAGAATATCCTGACCTTCCAAAGTCCGCGCGCCCCAGCAAACATTCCCTATTCCAGGAAACGTCCTTAGACAGTTAATTCCTAAGGGATTGAGAAGACCATTTTCTGCATCCGTCATATTGGCAGCGGTATTATTGATGAGCAGTCCCATGACTCCCCGTAAACCTGCATCAATGCCGGCGGGGGCTTTCCACACACCACGTGTGGAATCTGTACGCGTCATCAAACCGGCGATCACACCACATGGTGCGAACGTATCCAGTACACCCCCTTGCAAAGGATCAGGTAGCTTGACGCGTGGAAAATAGATAGATGCATTACGCCGAATAATGGCACTGAAGCCGGTTATCTTGTTCGTCGCTGCATTACCACCGGTGCTCACTGTCCAGTCTCTCGGTGCATCTACGATTAATAAGGCTCGCCGTTTTTCGCAGTAGGTGGCGGCCTTGGTCCACGTCCCAAGGGGTATATCGGAACCACTATCACCCGGTGTCAGAGGGGGAATACAAAGTAAATTAAACAAGTCCGCTTTCTCAAGCGCAAAAATCCCCTGTTTGCTTGCTGAATTACCGTCGATGATTGTACCGGTAAGGTCCTGACCATCTTGGCCTGATGTTGCTAGCGGTGATACCCCAGCAGTCGCGTTCGGACGATTAGCACCGACCGTACCTGCTCGTATGAGCTGCGATTGTTGTTCGAGTATTTTTTTTACAAAACGGGGGCTAGTTGTATCCGTCGATACATTTAGGAACGTTTCCTGTATTCCCGTACCGCCTTGTTTCTCAGAATCGTTCTTGATTTCTGAGTCATCGAGGACAGTCAAGTTGAACAGCTTGGTATCGCTGGGATCACGGGTGGTATAATCAACCGAGACTTTTAAATTCCGCCCCCACGTACCAGGACTTGAAGCAAAAATCTGGGTTCCACCACTTAGGTTAAGTGAGGCCGCTACGGCCTTGCTTCCACCGGTTCGTGTTGCGACACGCACAATTATGGCCTGGCCACCGCCATTCTCGAAAAACTGACTGACCGCGTAGCTCATCGTACTCTTACGCCAAAGCCCACCGAACATTCGTTCATAATCTGCGATACTCGTGATCGTGACCGCATCATCAAGCGGGCCCTTCCATGCACGTCCAATAAACGCAGTTATTGAAGTCGCGACGCCAGTGATTGTACGTACACCACTGGGAATTTCTTCTATGTACACGCCTGGGTAACTTAACGGTTGGGGCATGTTGATTTCTCCCTCATGAAGTTTTGGTTAACACGTCGTCAGTGCCATCAGATTTCTTCTGGAATGCACTGGCATAAAAAATCTCACCACTGGATTTAATTTGTTCAACCTCACCACTGGAAACAAGATATTCCATAGCCGCCAGCACTACTTCTGTCGATTCCTCAATTTGCTGTTTGAGTAACCACCAGCGAAGAATGCCATCTAAATTATCAAGGGCTTTGGGGTGTGTTTCCAGGTAGCTAGATATCCTCCCAGCGACCATAAGTACCTGTTGTGGTTGTGAATGACTCAATGTACGCATGGTGTCCGGTTTGTTGCAAAACACGTGCCAGTCCCACAAAGGGGCTTGAATGCCTTAACTTACGTGTGTTTTGAAGGAAGGGAGTTTGAAGATGGGTATTTATCTACCCACTTTTATCCGCTACAACCCTGAGAAAGGCTGAAAAGCTATGTGGGTAAATATCGACCCAGGTGGGTAATTTGCTTCAAGTAGATAAATCAGCGACCATCATGTGCATAATCAACACGATTAATCCCATGCTTTTGTAGTAATTTCCCCAGAGCGCGACGTTCCTTGCCCGCCAGTTTGGCTGCAAGACTGATGTTGCCCCGAGCCTGGCTTAACAGGCGCTCTAGATACTGGCGCTCGAACCCGGCGATCGCCCGCGCCTTTTGCTCACTAAACCGGCCGAGTGGTATTGTCCTGGCCGATTCATTGTCGTCATACTCATCACTGTGCGAAATAAACTCACCGTCGCTCAATAAAAATGCGCGTAATATCGTATTTTCCAATTCTCGAATATTACCGGGCCAGGAATAATCCTGAATCCAGCTTAGAAATACAGGGTGTAGTGGCCGAGACGTTTTATCATACTCACGACTAAATTTTGATACGAAATACTCTGCCAATCGGATGGCATCTCCTGGACGATGCCGGAGTGCTGGCAATTCAACTGAAAGTACGTCCAGCCGGAATAATAAATCTTGCCGGAATTGTTGTGCGTTTACCATGGTAAAAAGATTGGCATTGGTGGCCGCAATGATGCGTATATTTGCATGCCTGAGTTTCTCGCTGCCCAAAGGCTTATAGAACTGGTCCTGCAACAGACGCAACAGGGTCGTCTGTGACTTCAATGACAGTGTGTCAATTTCGTCCAGGAATAATGTCCCGCCATTTGCCTGCTCCACATACCCGCATTGTTTTCCTTTTGCATCTGTATACGCCCCCCGAATATGACCGAACAATTCATTCTCAAACAGTTCATCCGGTATGCCGCCACAGTTTACCGGGACAAAAGGACCATCGCAGGTATTGCCCTGATAGTGTATAGCGCGAGCAGCGAGCTCTTTACCGGTACCGGTCTCACCAGTAATCAATACCGTTGTCCCGTATTGTGCAATACGCCGTATTAGTGACAATGCCTGCAAAAATGAAGGTGCCTGTCCTATCATATTCAATTGTATAGATACTTCAGACAAAATATCACCTGACGGATTCCCGAATTTGGAGAAGGCATGTTCCAATCGGAACAATAATTCAGAATTTGGGCATGGCCAGGTCATGACCTCAGAACAAATATCGAGGATACCTCGATCCCAGGGCACACCTTGAGCGAAAGCTACAAGCTGCGGGGTTGCCTGCCAGTCATTAAGCTGCGCCTGGAGCCCGGCCAGGCAATCAGAATCTGCCAGGAAAAGAAGTTGACCGTGCTGTTGATTGATTTTGGTAAATTTATCAGCTGGAATCGAGAGAATTTGAGGTTGATAGCTGAGTTTATCGAGTACGGCAGTCAAGTTACTTAATTGCACGCACCGCTTGGAAGGCACAATTATCTGGACGATCCGTTCCATTTTTCCTCCTTGCCCAGCAACATATTGGAGATTGTATTAGACGCTGGGTTCGACGATCTAAATTATGCAGGCAATATAAGAACATTTACCCACACTTTTATTTATTTGTATTATTCTATATAG
>VAPH01014153.1_pt1 | contig 28005 bp, 24 predicted proteins | sample 3393861 | NCBI WGS metagenome assembly VAPH01 (sample SAMN08290439, study PRJNA428436) | hydrothermal vent metagenome | isolation source: Deep-sea hydrothermal vent chimney | place: Atlantic Ocean: South-mid Altantic Ridge | reverse complement strand
CAATCTTCTCTCAATTGCCGCAACCCTTTTTCTGAGCTTCCTGTTACCGCTCATCTCTTTCTTGAATCCTTGATATATCTTTACAACCGCTGAATAACTTATTCCTCAAAAAAACTAACCTATCTGCCTGTTCGTTGCTTCTGTTCGCTTCTTAATTGATTAGAGTCTGTGTATAAATTCTAACTCTTTGTTTTATAATAAGAACTCCATTGTTTTTGAGAAAAAAGAAAATTTAGGATACAAGAATCGAATGAAATTATTAAAAGAGTTGGAATTTGAATTCCCCCTATGGAGCTTAAATCCCGAATTAGCTGTAATTGACACAATATTGGACAACCATCCTGCGATATACGAAAATGCTTATCCCCACCCAATCATAGGAGGATAGAGCATTAATAGAGATAAAAAAGTTAAAACTAGGTCTGATTTTGAAAAGACACAACCCGACTTGCCGAAATTATGGCAGTTTATAAACAGACTCTGGGGTTGACTAATAAAAAAATGATAGGGGATGCTAATGAATACACAAAAATCATATGAGTATATAAACGAATTTTTATATATTGTAGTAAAACACGATAAAATCAAAGGTCCGGGTAGGTTAATTTATTGTTCTGGGGTTAATTTATCACGTTTCTCTCCAATTACTAAGGGACGATATGGTGTTTGTTCAAACCCTGCCATGAGGGGGTTGCAACTTGTCAATCTTGATGTAAGAGCTCTGGCGCTATCAGAAGGAGCCTCTACAAAGACTCTTCGAGGAAGTAATTGTGCAGGAATTGTTCCTACAACGCATGGCTGGTATAAAGATGTTTTGCTGATAGAAAATGCACCTGACTCATTTACAGACAAAATTATCAATTATTTTGTGCTGGAACTTCTAAAAAAAATTGACAAAGCCTGCATGCTAGAAGCTAAACTTCCTGATAAACTACTTGAGCCTAATGAAATGCAATTGGTTATTGAGGCTCTATGTTCTAAATATGCCAAGTAATTTAATCTACTTGTTGAACGACAATTAAATGGATATAGTACTTAATGACATAGAAGTTAGGATTCTTGGCTGTCTGATCGAAAAAGAAATAACCACACCTGATTATTACCCTTTGAGTTTAAATGCCTTAACTAACGCTTGCAATCAGAAATCCAATCGTAACCCTGTGGTTTCATATGAGGAAATGTCTGTAGTTCGAGGGCTTGACAGTCTCCAGGAAAAGGAGCTTTCAGAAAAGCTTTATAAGCTGGACAGCCGTGTTCCAAAATATCAGCATTCGTTTAGGGTTAAATTTGACCTGTCATGCAGTGAAGTTGCTGTGTTGTGTGTTTTGATGTTGCACGGTCCACAAACCATTGGAGAAATTCGTGGGCGTTCCAACAGAATATATAAATTTGACGACCTAAACGAGGTTGAGGAAGTTTTAAAAGGGTTGATGGATAAAGAGCATCCAATGATGACCAAGCTACCCCGTCAGATTGGAAGAAAAGAGTGCCGATACATGCATCTTCTTTCAGGAAATTATGAGTTTGAGGAGTCCGAAAAAACTTTTTCTCAAGAGGTTGCAACTCTGCAAGTAAGGGCGGAAAATGAGAGGATTGCAAAGCTGGAAGATAAATTGGCAACGCTTCGCAGAGAGTTCGATGACCTCAAAGAGGATTTCAGTGATTTAAAATCACAATTTGAATAAAATCCACGCTACGCAATGAAACTGTGCAAGGCAAGCGTTCAAATTGTGGAGGTCGAGAAAAGTGTTTACAATTTAGAGCCCAAACAACTTCAAACAGTGCATTCCCTTTCATTCTTACTAACAAACTTAGTGACAAAATAGACACCGATGTCATTCTACTGGCCAAAAAGAAGGTAATAGTTTCATGCTTGGTCAAAAGTAATAATGGAACCAAGGATATCTAGATATATCATTAATATTGTGTAGAATATCTCGGGTTATCCAAAATCAGGAGGTTAAAATAAAGGCAGTGTTGGCATACCTTATAAAGCGTATTTTCGAGATAATCCCCACATTTTTCGGGATAACAATAATAACTTTTACTTTGCTTCACCTTATACCCGGAAAGCCGACGGATGTTCTAACAGATATGAATCCCAAGATCACACCAGAAGCACGTATGCGCCTGGAAAAGTACTACGGCCTTGATAAACCAGTTCATGTCCAATATCTTATGTGGCTAAAGCGAATTTTAAAATTAGATTTCGGAGAGTCTTTTGCAACTGATCATCGGCCTGTATGGGACAAGATTAAGGAACGGCTTCCTGTTACTATATGGATTAACATTCTCTCAATGCTGCTTATCTTTGCAGTGGCAGTTCCTATAGGGATTTCTTCAGCAGTGCGTCCATATTCGACTTATGATAAAGTTACTACCATTGCTGTCTTCCTGGGTTTTGCAACCCCGTCCTTCTGGCTTGCGCTTTTGCTGATGATACTTTTTGGCATAACTCTAGGCTGGCTTCCCATATCCGGTCTGAAATCTATGGACTATGAAACCCTTACTTTCTGGGGGCGACTTTGGGACAGAGTCAGCCATCTGATACTGCCGGTATTCACCTCGGCCTTTGGCGGGCTGGCAGGCATATCCCGCTATATGCGGTCGAACATGCTGGAAGTAATAAGGCAGGACTATATCACTACCGCTCGCGCAAAAGGTCTCACCGAACATAAGGTCATCTATAGACATGCGCTTAAGAATGCTGTTCTTCCAATTATCACTATTTTGGGACTTTCTCTTCCTGCCTTGATCGGTGGAAGTGTGATTTTTGAAAACATCTTTGCAATACCGGGCATGGGACAATTCTTCTACCAGTCTGTTATGACCAGGGACTATCCTTCCATTATGGGCGGGGTCACTATAGTAGCAACTCTCACACTTCTTGGAAATCTTCTGGCAGATATAGGGTATGCAGTCGCTGATCCTAGAATACGTGCGCGGTGAAATCCAATTTTAAAACAGCAAAATCCGTGTTTTGGCAGCGTTTCAGCTCGAATCGTCTGGCTCTGGCAGGAGGCATTATTATTCTTGTTCTGGCCTTTACAGCACTTGCTGCCCCACTGCTTGCACCTTATGATCCGAACATGATTGCCGGAAACCATATCCTCGAAGCTCCCAACAATCATCATATTTTTGGCACTGATGACCTTGGACGTGACATATTAAGCCGAGTACTTTACGGAGCCCGTATCTCGCTTGCAGTCGGCTTTGTAGCTGTTGGCATATCAAGCGTAATAGGGATTGTCCTTGGCGCCTTTGCAGGCTATTACGGAGGATGGATTGACACAGTGGTTATGTGGCTTGTTAATACAATGCTTGCAATACCCACGTTTTTTCTTATACTTGCTGTTATAGCCTTACTGGAGCCGAGTATATGGAACATAATGATAGTCATAGGTCTTACTTCCTGGATGGGGTTGACCAGACTGGTCAGGGCCGAGTTCATGTCACTTAAAGAGCGGGAATTCATACTTGCTGCAAAAAGCCTTGGCGCCTCGGATAAACGGGTAATATTTCGTCACATGTTCATAAACAGCCTGGCTCCGGTGATAGTGTCTGCGGTTCTCGGCGTAGCGGGCGCTGTGCTTGTGGAATCCTCACTTAGTTTTCTCGGCATCGGGGTTCAGCCACCAACACCGAGTTGGGGCAATATTCTTACCGCAGGAAAGGCTAATATTGAGATAGCTTGGTGGCTTTCAGTCTTCCCGGGTCTGGCGATTCTGATAACAGTACTTGGCTATAACATGCTTGGAGACGGCATAAGAGATGCCGCCGACCCCAGGCTGTGGGACACAAAATAGACGCAAAATAATTGGTGATTACAAAGAAGTCCCTTTTTCCTTTATGCGGCAGGTGAGATCAAAGGGACAGTACCGACAATTCTTTTTGTCTTCTGTATGTTGGAAAGAATGTGAAGGGTCTTTTATTTCAGCCAGAACGCTGCTTATGAATTGGTCGAACGAGGCAAGGTACTTGGTCCGGTCATTTTCGACGAAATCATCGTACCTGTTTTCCAACTGGAATTTTTCCTTCAGATCATAAAAATAAAGCCCCTCGACTTTTTCCGGATCAACTTTGTTTTTTATCTTATTTTCTACTTTATTTTCTACTGAATTTTCTTCTGAAAGAAGAAGGAGGTAAAACGGAAGCTGAATCCTGGCAAAAATGCCGCGTCCTTCGGAAAGCCGGCATTCTTTTCTGGTTTTTGGAAGGGAGCCGGTTTTGTAGTCTATGATTCTTATCTCTTCACCGCGGCAGTCGATCCTGTCTATATAACCTTTAAGGCGAAGTCCACTTTTATGATTAATTTCGACTTTGAGTTCTGTCCCAATCGTACGCCAGCCATCACGGTGGATAAATAGTTCATTTTCGGAGAATTTTTTCAGGCGTTTTTTCCAGTTGTTAAGAGCAAAGCGGTTGCTTGGAACATATCGTACCTGGTCGTACCGCTCTGCCTGTTTGTCGATCGCTTCAGAAATAATATGGTGATGAGTTTCCACATTTCTAAAAAGAACCGCAGGGGTCTCGTTCTTGTAGGCCATGCTTACTGCGTTATGAAATAGTTCCCCTCGTAGCCACGCAGGCAGTTCTTCGTTAATTCTGACCGGTTCATCAAGCCGGCAGATACGGCTCAGGTAGAATCTATATGGACATTTTAGGTAAGTTTCTATGGACGATGCCGAGTAATTAAGCTCTTTTATTCTGGTTATTGTTTCTTCGTCCTTTTTGATCTCTTCAGGTTCCGGAGCCGGTTTGAACTGTCCGGGTACTATGCACCCACGGAAAGACTTGTGCCCGGCCTGAACGTTGTAATCAGATGGCAGAGCAAGAATAATTTCTTCAAGAAAACGACTTCTGAGTCCACGTTCATCCGAGCGGACATATGAGAGATATGCCTGCTTAGCACCGCGGAGGACTTGATTCAAGTAGAATCCGAAAAGGGCTTCGCGGTCCTCTTGGGTTGGAAGACCGAGGGATTTTCGGATAGAGGTGTTCAGAAATAGATCTTTTCTGCTGCTGACGGGAATTATCCCTTCGTTCATGTCAGGTATGATCACTGCATCGAACTGTAGGTTTCTTGTCTCGAGCAGCCCGATCACACTTATTACTCCTTCGCGGTTTACAGCATTGTAAGCTTGGCCCTCAAGTATCGAAAGAAGGAGAGAAAGAGAAGACTGAGGAGTGGCTGTGTTTATTAGTCCGTCGGAATCGATAAGAGTGATTTCGGCCAGAACTTCCAGAATTTTCTCGCGGGAGCTTCTTATGTCACGATCCAAATATAGTTTTTTTAGAAAAACGGCATTAAGCTTCTGCTCGAGTTCTATTAAATAGTCAAGTGCAGAGGAAGCTATTTTTTTCAATGTTTGTGGTTTATGAATATTAAAAGCATCTTCAACTCTTTCAAGCTCTGACAGAAGGCCAGGGGCAGGGATACCTTCAAAAACTGACAACGGCAGGCGTAACCGGTAATCATCCTGTATTTTATCTAATATTTTCCCGGTCTCGACGCGTAGCGGCTTGCCGCTGTCAAAGGTGTTTATAATGTTTTTTATAAAAGGATGTGTTACAAAGGCTGCTACACTACGGTGACTGTAACCAAAACTTGTTTTTTCCAAGAAGCAAAGTTGTTGAATAATTTTCAGCAGACTAAAATAAGGCGAGGTTCCCATTGAAAAGCCCATCGCAATATTAAATGGTTTGCGGCCGAGTATGGCGGTTATGGATCCCACCAGCTTTTCGTCAGGAAGCACTATAGCTATGCGGTCATCAGCAATGCCGTCCTTTTTGCACTGCTCAATAGCAGAACCGATGAAACCAACCTGCGTTACAGCGTCTGGAAATTCCCTGACAGATATCCTGGGAAGCGGGCTGTAAAGGGGGGGGATGTCTATGCCGGGAGAAAGGGTATTTAGCATCTCCATGTGTTGCGGAAGAAGTGGTCCTTCATGGCTCATAAATATATCAATACGTACTGTGTTAGAAATATCTCGAAGCAGCATGAGTTCTGAACGACTGAAGATGCCTGATGCAACAAGAAAGATGTGATCAAACCGCGAAAAAAAGTCTAATTCCTTCTTGCCCTTGGCTTTAAATGCGGAGCGTTCCTCAAAGCCGTTGTCATTTAGAATGTTGAGGTAGTTCTCCCATATGGTTTGAAGCACTGTAACGTGTTTTTCAAAGTCGGTGTACATTGCATGTTTTTTAATAGCTTTAAAAGAGATACGTTCAACTGACACCTCATCGTAAAAACGCAGCAAACGGTCCCCTATCGACGAAAAGGCTAGGTAATCATCAAGAAATCTCTCTTCAGCCCCTCTAAATAAGGGGCCTAATTGCTGTCTGCATTCTCTAAGAGCGCGATTCAGCAGCACACGCCGCTGCAAGTCAGCTGGAAAGGCATAACCCGGTGGCTTTATACTCCTTGTAAGGAAATCCTCCAGGGTATAAAGGTAAGGGCCGACAAGTACTTCCTGTTTTCCATCTTCCATCAAAGTTTTGCGAAAGCATGCAATAGCCCGTGAAGAGGCAAAGACAACTGCGGTTTTTTCAAGTTCTCTCGAGCAAGACAGCACAACATTGGAGACGCGGGAAAGAACAGGTTCCCTGTAGGGCACAAAATGAATTGAAGCAGACACAGTTTTTTGTTGTTAGTGGAGGGGATTAATTATTATAAACATTTTTGTGACCTTAATGGATTGTTGAAAGACTACTGTAGCCATTAGTTTCTTAATTTTTCCTTAATTTTTCTTGACTTTTTGTGATTTAATTTGTAATTTATTGTTTACGCAAGGAGAGGTTAAGGAGACAAATGCAGAGAAGAGGCGGTAAGAAAAGATTCGATAACCATGACATAGAAAAGCAAGCCGCAGGAACTTTTGTAGAAAAATTTCCTTTCCTGGAGTCAATGGTCATTAAAATTATCTATTATCAGAAAGGTGATAATCCTATTTTAATGTCCAGGACACTGCATGTATATCCTGAAGATTTCGCCTATTTCCATATTCCCTGTCTTATACACGATTGCCTTGAGGGGACTTTTGAACTGGCCCCTATAGTTATGAATATTCTCAAGGAATCTAAAAGCAGATCTGAAGGACGCCTTGCCTGTAAGGGTAGTCTGAGCAAGGACTTGCCCTCTGATCACGGTTATATAGAGTACACGATAGATGTTACATATAAAACAGGAGGTGTTAAGCCTGATACATCCGAAAAACAAAAAGAAAAAGTTAAAATTATAGAGAAAAAGCCGAAAAAAGAAGCGCTGGAAAAAAATAAGGGCATCAAGCCTCCTGTTACAACGAAAGGGGAGGTAAAGGGTAACCAGAAAACGCTGCCTAACAAACCTGTTAAAAAAACTGAGGTTGCTGTCAGCAAGGTCAAGGTGAAGACAGATGTTGCAAAAAAACTTGTAAAGAAACATGTAAATAAAACAATTACCACAGCAAAAAGTAAGACTGTTGCTTCAAAATCAAAAGTTGTAAAGACATCGAAATCTCCAGCTAAAAAAGAGGCTGTAAAAACAAAAAAGCTAGAAAAGCCTAAGACTTCGATAAACGTTAAGAAAACATCATCCAAGACGAAGAAGAAAAAAACTGGATCTAGGTAGTAAGTAATTTTATTTCCTATTACAATTTCATTATTATAAATATTCTGGAGGCTATAGAGCTATGAGTGTAGATAAAGTTGCAGTTGAAGATTTCAAGGTTGCGGATATAAGTCTTGCCGATTGGGGAAGAAAAGAAATATCCATTGCTGAAACCGAGATGCCAGGCTTGATGGCACTTAGAGATGAATACGGAGACAAAAAACCTCTAAGTGGCGCACGTATAGCCGGATGTCTGCATATGACCATACAGACAGCTGTTTTAATAGAGACATTGGTTGATCTTGGAGCTGAAGTCCGCTGGTCATCTTGCAATATTTTTTCAACTCAGGACCATGCTGCCGCCGCCATTGCTGCCAGCGATACTCCTGTGTTTGCCTGGAAGGGAGAAAGTGAAGAAGAATACGAGTGGTGCATAGAGCAGACACTTCTATGGCCGGATGGAAAACCGCTTAACATGATTCTTGACGATGGTGGTGATCTCACCCAAATAGTACACGATCGTCACCCGGAATTTCTTAAAGAAACACGTGGCATTTCTGAGGAAACTACAACAGGTGTCCATCGCCTTTACGAGATGATGCGGGATGGCAGCCTGGGTTGCCCGGCGTTTAATGTGAATGATTCTGTCACAAAATCCAAGTTTGACAATCTCTACGGTTGCCGCGAGTCTTTACTGGATGGAATAAAGAGAGCCACAGATGTAATGGTGGCTGGCAAGATTGCTCTTGTCGCTGGTTATGGTGATGTGGGAAAAGGATGTGCCCAGTCTCTGAGAGGGCAGGGTGCCAGAGTGCTTATTACAGAGATTGATCCTATATGTGCGTTGCAGGCAGCTATGGAGGGTTATGAAGTTGTTACAATGGAGGATGCCGCACCTGTTGCAGACATCTTTGTTACCACCACAGGATGCAGGGATATTATACGCAGGGAACATATGGATGCAATGAAGGACCAGGCAATAGTCTGTAACATAGGCCATTTCGATATAGAAATTGATGTTGCTTCGGTATTTAATGATTCTGCTATTAAGAAAGTAAACATAAAACCTCAGGTCGATCAGGTGATCTGGCCCGATGGTAAAGCTGTCACAATTCTTGCCGAGGGACGCCTTGTAAACCTGGGATGTGCCACAGGACATCCTTCTTTTGTAATGTCAAATAGTTTCACAAATCAGGTTATGGCGCAGATTGAACTCTGGAACAATCCGGGCAAGTATAAGAACGAAGTATATGTGCTTCCCAAGCTCTTAGATGAGAAGGTTGCAAAGTTACACCTTAAGAAACTGGGTGTGAAGCTGACCACGCTTACCGATGCCCAGTCTGATTACCTCGGCATCTCGAAGGAGGGGCCGTACAAGCCTGATTATTACAGGTATTAATGATATGCGTTACCGGTGGCAGACCGGATCTATTGCGTGGCTTATCCATAGGGGTTCAGGTGTTTTTCTTACTCTGTATATTTTTGTTCACCTTTATCTCCTGACGCACCTGAAAGATCCTGAGAAATATGCCGGATTTCTTACGCTTCTTGAAAATCCGTTAGTCAAACTTGGAGAGATATGCCTTCTTGCCATGGTTATCGCCCATGCGCTTAACGGATTCAGGCTTACCTTGTTGGATCTTGGAGTTCCGACAAAAATTCAGAAAACTCTTTTCGTGATCGTGGTGGTTATGGGCGGAGGAACTTTGTTTTTCCTGGGCGCGTGGCCAATCATTGGAGTCGCTAATTAATGGGCGCGGCGGCTTGGCTTTTTCAGCGGATAACTGGAGTCGTGCTTTTAGTTGGCATGATCATCCATTTCCGTATTATGCACTACAGCGGTACTGAACAGCTAACACACGCAGTTGTTTTAGAACGGCTCTCAAATCCATACTGGAAGGCGTTCAATCTATTATTTCTGCTTTGTGTCATCTGGCATGGCCTAAGCGGCATCTGGGGTATAGCCACCGAGTATGCCGGATCTAAAGCCGTACTACTTAAGTTTTGCCAGGCGATAATTCTTCTCTCCGGTTCGATTCTTACGGTTACAGGAATATATATTGTTTGGGGTAACGGGTAACGAAAATATCTTAGCCACTTTCTCTCTATGGAATGGATTCCATGTTTTTATGGAATCCATTCCATACCCTGTTAGGTTCCATAGTTGCACGTAAGCTCACCTGCCCAAACCAATTTTTATGACATTGTAACGATCTAAAAAAACTGTAAATACAATCTCTTAACACAAAAAAACATCGCTTTTTCAGTTCTGGATGTACAAGCATGTTCTTTATGGCATAAGCATTGCATACATTAATTTTAAAGGTGCAAAAGGTGAAAAGCAGGAGGGGGACCTCTTCGATAACGGCATTTTTCGCTACCTCTAAGAGTTCTGCTGAAACAAACAATCTAGATAAGCCAGTAAAAAGTAACTTGTTGCTAAAACTGGATTCCTGTTTTAGCATGAATGACAAAACCTTCATTCTTTTGATTCTTTACGAAAATGGGTAAGGTATAACCAACCACCAATACCGAGTGTTGCGCATATGCCTGAGGCATTCCGTTTATTTATGGGCATTGCCCAGATGCTTAAAAGAGATTGGAAGAAACATGGGCCGGCTAAGAAAGTCCAGGTAAACATGCCCCTGCGGGGAATATCGGAAAAGACAAAGAGTTAATTAGGAGGTAAGCACCATGAAAAATTTGTTATCAATCTCGTTAATGGTGTCAAATATTTCATCGTGACAAAAGTAAAAAAAGGCATAGAGAAAACAATAAGAAATAAACTACAATATTTGTCATACACATACGGGATATGAAGAGGAAAGACTCCTGTGTTATCAGGTGGTGGACTTTTGCGTAGCCATGGCGGATGGTCCCAGGTATTGGCTATGAAAAGAAAAGGTGATATAGAAGAATTTGATGAACGAATCCTTGGTAGCGGGGATTTTGTTCAGGGCATTTTGCTGAAAAAGGAATGGAGCCACAAAGCTTCTGGTATATCCGGTCTGAAATATTTTTTCAGTATTTTTTCAGGAGAACAAAATGCAGCGTCAAATTACAGTTAATTTAGGCAATCTTGTTCTTTCTCTCTCAGATGCCATGGATTTGGCCGATCCTTCATTAATCCAACATCAACAAAGAACAGCATTTGTTGTGTGGGAAATGGGAAAAGCCTTGGATTTTCCAGCTGAAAGGCTGGAAAAAATTTTCATAGCAGCGCTGCTTCATGATATTGGAGCATTTTCATTGGAGGAGAAAATTTATCTTAGAAATTTTGAAGTAAAAAATATCGAAACTCATTGCATACGCGGCGAAATTTTACTTAGCAATATACCATGGTTAAAAAACTCGTCTAAAATAATCAAATTTCATCACAAAGAATGGCAACATTGGAACGAATCAATTAAAAACCCTCTTGTTTTTGAGTCGCAATTATTATCGCTTGCCGACTCTTTAGAGCGTGAAATAAAACGAGATCACTACATTCTTCATCAGCATGAAGAGCTGATTGCAAAAATAACATCCTTATCCGGGACATTATTACATCCTAGGATTATAGACATTTTTCTCAAAGTTTCTAATCGCGAAGAATTCTGGCTGGACCTGGTGTCGCCCAGGTTATATGCCCTTCTCCTTAATGAAGGGCCTTTCAGGAAAATAGAAATAGACTTTTCGGATTTGTCCTTAATGTCGGAACTATTCAGGAATATTATTGATTTCCGTTCTCGTTTTACTGCAACGCATTCTTCAGGAGTTGCCGCATCTGCATCTATATTATCAAAAGTGTTTGGTCTGACGGAAGCAGAAATAGGGCTTATGGAAGTTGCGGGTAATCTACATGATATAGGTAAACTAGCAATTTCTAACAGTATTCTGGATAAATCCGGAAAACTTACAAAAGACGAGATGGCAGTTATCAAATCACACACATACTATACTTATTATGTGATAAATACCATCAAAGGTCTTCAGCAGATTGCTGAGTGGGCTGCTTATCACCATGAAAGGCTTGACGGAACAGGATATCCTTTTCATTGCACTGCAAACGAATTGAGTACAGGGGCGCGAATTATGATGGTTGCGGATATATTTACTGCACTGACCGAAGATCGACCATATAGAAAGGGTATGTCCAAAAGTGGAGTTGTTCAGATTCTTAAACAGTTTTCTGATCGTCGACTTTTGGATAGCAGAATTGTTAATCTTCTTTTCGATAATTATGAAGAAATTTTTTCTTACGTAACCGAAAAACAGGCTGCTGCAAAAGATTTTTACGAAAAGCAATTTTCTTTTCTTAATAAATAGGAAAAAGAAGGCTCATCAGAAAAAATGTGGGTGTTTCTTTTGTTTCGGCAGGTTGGCAAATGGACTTAAACCAGTTCAATAAAAGTGGTCGATGTTTTCTCACTGTTCTAGAGACGTTTCTTGTAGGTTAAATTAATTTATTTCTGACAAATCTTTCAAGTTGGGATCCAAAAAATATCGATTCAAGTTTCAACTTATATATACCGAATAATACAACATGATATCTCTATTGAAGGTATAAGGAGGCAAATTATGTTTAATAAATGGGGATCGGATGGAAACAGTATTAAAACAGATGGTAATGGCAATGGCAACGGTAGAAAAGAAGAGCAATATGTTCGCGAAGAAACAGAGGCTAAAGCTAAAACACTGGGCGTTAAAACCAGTAAAACAGGCGTTAACACTATATTAAAGGGAAGTAAATTAATCGGAGACATTAATGTAACGTGCGATTTAGAGCTGAGTGGAGATGTCGAAGGCAATATAAAGGCAACAGAAGATTCTAATATTTTAATAAAGGGAACCTGTAATGGAAACATTGAAACTATAGGAGGAAGTGTCGAGATTGAAGGAGAGTTGAAAAGTGGAAATATCTTAGCAGGTAACAATGTCAAAATCTCCGGTAAGTTCAACGGAGGAGAAATAAAAGCAAAAGGCAAGATCTATGTAAACGGTGAATTCAACGGCAAATTGGAAGGAAATGAAGTCGAAATAGGTTCAAGTGCTCATGGCTCAGGGGAGATACTCTATAAAGAGCATATTTCGATCTCTAAAGGGGCCAAAGTTGAAATACAGATTTCCAGAATTCAGGAAATATTTAAGCAGGAAGAACTTAAAGTTGTAAATAATTATGCTGAGAAAAAACAAGACAGTAAAGTTGTGGATATTAAGCTCCCTTCTAATCAGAAGGCCAAGGCAATGTAATTATGGGTAGGCGAAATATTTATTATTAATTTCGATCTAATCAATTGACTAATGAACAAGCAAGAGGTCGTTGCTAAAAAAAGGAGAAATAATCATGAAAAAAATATTTATGCTGTTTTATACTGTTCTTCTTAGCGTAATGATAACGTCCTGTGGGGGTGGTGACAACACCTCGGGAAATACGACCACTACCGCTGTCAGCAACAACCTTCAGAGCATAAGCAGCAACTTTCTCCCCTCATCCCTGGATTATAGCTCTGGAGTAAATAAACCACACACTTTTCTGTCCCAAAATAGTGAAGACCCTTGCGTGGGGCTAGATTTATTTGCGTGCCAGCCCATTCTGTTGAAACTCTATCTCAACATGGGCCAGATGTTTTTAGATAACGCCAGGGAGATTATCTCTGAGATTGGAAGCAACATCGGAGACATTCCGAATGGAAGTTCGGGTACTGTAACAGATGGAAATGAGACCATTGGTTATTCAAAAGCATCCTCTACAGATTTCTCTATTCTCATGAAAAACAACGGTTCCCCGGCAGGATATGTTGATGTAAATGGCGATCAGTACAAAATCCAACTCAACCTGGCTAATATGTCGGATGATAACAGTAACGGGGAGGAAGAAACAGGAAAACTGGATATCGAGGTTAGTTATACGAATGATCAAACATGGACCATAACTATTTTTATAGCCGGAACATCTTGTCAAGAAAGCGATGCCAGGGCACCTGAAAGAGTTCGCATTCAAATTTCCAGGGCAGGAGAATTGTGGACGGGAAAAGCAATGCTTTACAATGGCAGGTGGTTTTCCGGAATCTCTGACAGTTCGACCCCGAGCTGTGGAATAGCTGAATCGGATGAGAAATCCATGAACATGTATACTGATTTTGTCGGAAACAACATCGCGTCAAAGGCCAGCGTCTATATGATGTCCAGAACAAAAAGCGACCTGAGCGATATTGCTAATTTTGGAATGGACAGCTTGTCAACAAATTTCGGGATTTCTTTTAATACCTCCGCCTATGGCAATCCTTTCTGCAATTCCACATCAGACCTAATCGCACTGTGGGGTGACGACTGCTCCTCCCTTGACGCTACCGTCAGTTCCGCTTCTTACGGATCGAGTTCGGATTGGATAGCCCCAAATATGTTTTACCAGCAGATTATTACTCTTCCAACTGCTCTCTAGGAGTTGTCACTAAATAAATTTAGTTTCTTTGGATCGAGATTTTATAGCTTTGAACGGTTTGAATGGTTTTAATGGAATCAGGATGTTAATCCTGATTCCATATGTTTCTTCAGTGTAGAGTAAAGCAAGAAAATCGTTCAACGTGGTTTTAAAAAACTAAACAGCACAGTCTCCACATTCTGCTGTGCTGATACGTACTGCTTGTTCCACTCCTATTACATATATCTTCCCATCCCCTCTAAGACCGGTGTGAGCATTCTTTTCGATAGTTGAGACAACCTTCTCTACCAGTCTATCCGGGCAAACCATCTCCAATCTTATACGAGGCATAAAATCTATGAGATCTGTCTGCACACGGTCAGGAGCATTTTTGGCACGGCCTCTACCAAAGCCGCGGACGTCTGAGATGCTAGCTCCTGTTAGTCCATCGATCTCGTGCAGAGCCAATGTTACGTCTGAAAGCTTATGCGGTTTGATAAATGCAATAATTAATTTCATAGTCAGACTCCTTTTTTAACCTTAAGTTTTAGTAGAATCCTGTAAAATATTAGGTGAATAGGCTAAAAGAAAAATCTTCAGTTTTCAGCCTATTCACCCGGGTTAATTATTCGTGTTCAATAGGGTCGGAAAACCACTTGTACAACGCTGGCAATACTAGCAGTGTTAAAACGGTTGAGGTAATAAGCCCTCCAACCACGACTGTGGCCAGCGGTAGCTGTACTTCACTGCCGGTACCACTGGCTGTAAGCAGGGGGATCAGTCCCAATGCTGTGGTTATTGCAGTCATCAGCACCGGCCGCAGACGCAGTGAGGCTCCGCGTATCGACGCTTCATCTATTGGCACACCATCTCTAATAAGTTGGTTAAGGTAGGTAAGCAGCACCATGCCGTTTTCGAGCGCAATTCCAAACAAGGCTATAAATCCAACCGAAGCAGGTACGGAAAGGTTCTGGCCTGATATCCACAGCGCCACTATTCCGCCAACCATAGCAAGTGGAATGTTCAGCAATATCAGAAGGGTATTTTTTAGAGATCCGAAGTTACTAAACAAAAGCAGACAAATTACTAACAATGTGATAGGAACAACAATGGCCAGGCGTTTGTTGGCTTCCTGTTGTAGCCGGAACTGTCCTCCCCAGGTAATCATGTATCCGGTCGGAAGTTCTACTTTCTGATCTATAAGGTTTTGAGCTTCCTCAACAAATCCGACAATATCACGACCCACGACGTTACACTGAATGGTTATAAACCTCTGATTATCTTCGCGTGTAATCTGGCGAGGACCCACTATTTCCTGAATATCAGCCAGTTCGTTAAGCGGCACACGTTTGCCGTCAGGGGCCTCAATAATGATTTCGCGAATGGCTTCAATTGTTTGCCGGGCCTCAGGGGCGTACCTAACTAAAATATCGAAACGCCGGATTCCTTCGAAAATCTGTCCTGCCGTGACTCCGCCGACTGCGGCTCTGATAACTTTCTGCAGGTCCGAGATATTTAAACCATATCGTGCGACAGCTTGACGGTTGGGGCGAATAAGAAGTTGTGGTGTGCCGCTTATTTGATCCACCTGTAGGTCTGCGGCTCCGCGAACCGCTCTGACAACAGCTGCAATTTCATCGGCCTTCTTCTTTAGCATATTTAGATCATCACCAAAGAGCTTAATTGCCAGTTCGGCCCTCACTCCTTCCAGCAGTTCGTCCACAGTCATCTCAATGGGTTGAGTAAGGTTGATCTGCACTCCTGGAACTTCTCCAAGTTCTTCCCTGATAATTGTCTCAATATATTCCTGATTACCTTCTTGCCGCCACTCTGACTTTGGTTTCAGCAGCACATACATCTCTGCTGAATTTACAGGATCGGCATGTGCGCCAACCTCGCCTCGGCCTATACGGGTGACGACTTCTTTGACCTCTTGTATATTCATCACCCTGCGTTCAACGATCATGGTTATGCGGGTACTTTCAACCAAAGAAATAGACGGTGCCATGGTTAAACGAACTACTATTGTTCCCTCTTTTAGAGTAGGCGTAAATTCCGAGCCTAATCTTGGAAATATAAGTACACCAATTGTAATTAAAACTACTGAAAGCACTACCGCAGCCCAGCGGGCTCGAACAAAATAACTTATAAGCGGTCGGTAGGGTTTTAATAGTATACGAACGACAAAAGATTCACGAGGCTTGGCATCTCCTTTTGTCGCCTTCGGACGCCGCATAAGTAAATCGCTGAACATAGGCGCTTGAATCAGTGCAAAGATAAGAGATCCAAACATTGCCAGAGCAACAGTGTAGGCCAGAGGGCGAAAAGTTTTTCCCTCCACTCCTTGTAGTGTAAAAAGTGGCAAGAAGACTATTATGATAATAAATATGGCAAATACAATCGGGCGGCCTACCTCTTTGCAGGCCCGTCCTACCACATGAATTCGCGATTCGTGAGGGTCGGCTTCTCTAAGCATTCGATCCACGTTTTCGACCACCACGATGGTTCCATCCACCATCATACCAATAGCAATAGCCAGTCCTCCCAGTGACATGAGGTTGGCTGAGAGTCCGAAATAACCCATTGCAATAAAGGCAAACAAGACCGAAAAAGGTATTGCAAGCGCGACGACCAGGCTGGGCCTGAAACCACCCATGAAAACAAGCAACACCAGCATAACCAAAGCAATGCCCTGCAGTAATGCTTTGGTGACTGTGTTGACAGAAGCTTCTACAATGTCTTTCTGCTGGTAATAAGGCACAATTCTCACACCATCAGGCAGCATCTTGTTTATCTCGACTATCTTGTTCTCAACTCGTTCGATTACAGTAGATGCGTTAGTGCCATACAGTTTTATGACCATACCTGCGACGACTTCCTGCTGTCCGTTACGTGTTTGAACCCCTCTGCGAACTGCACCACCTATCTTAATTTCAGCTACGTCGCTTAGATAGACAGGACGCCCATCCGAGGTTTTGACAACAATGTTATTTAAGTCCTCGATGTCTTCAGCCAAACCTACGGAACGTATAATCAACTCTTCATTGTTTTTCACAATGAACTGAGCTCCGACGTTTAAATTGTTAGACTCTATGCTCTCTATTATGTTCTGTAGCGTAAGATCGTAACGCAATAGTGCATCTTTATTGACGACTACCTGATATTGTTTCTCGTAGCCGCCTATTCCCAGCACCTCTGTAACGCCTGGCACTGTCTGAAGGTTGAACTTTACAACCCAATCCTGGATACTGCGAAGCTCTTCAAGTGATAATTCTCCGGTGGTATCCTCTAGATAGTAAAACAGCACCAGGCCCATGCCTGTGGATATCGGCCCCATGCCTGGCTCACCAAATCCCTCCGGTATCTGGTTACGGGCTTCCTGAAGACGTTCGTTAACAAGTTGCCGGCAAAAATAGATATCCATTCCATCTTCAAAATAAATGTTCACCACCGACAAGCCAAAGTTTGAAACACTACGGATTTTTTTCACTCCGGGTAAACCAGTCATAGATGCTTCCACGGGATAGGTCACATATTTTTCTATCTCCTCGGGAGCAAGTCCTTCTGTAATTGTGAACACCTGTACGAGATTTGGCGAGACATCCGGAAACGCGTCAACCGGCAACCTCTGATAGCTCCAGTAGCCGGTTGCTGTTATCAGCGCTGTCAGCACGATCATCATCAGGCGGTTACTCAGTGATATATTAATTAAACGATTAATCATTTTGAGAATCTCCTCCCTTTTCTGATGAATTAATGACCGTGGCCTTCGCCGAACTGACTTTTACCCAACTCGGCCTTGAGTGTAAATGCGTTGCTCTTTACATAAAGCTGCCCGAGCTCCAACCCTGAGACGATTTCAACATAGTCTTTATTGGAGCGACCGGTTTTAACATGCCGGGGTTCAAAGCCTTCCTCGGTCTGCACAAACACGGCCTTTGCACTATCGATGATCTGTATGGCCGATCGATAGATCAGCATATCGACATCAAGTTCATCGACAACCACTTGGCCATTTACGAACATGCCAGGACGCCAGCCGCCTTTAGAATTGTCGACCACAACGCGTGCAGTAGCCGTACGGGTTGATTCATCCACAAATGGGCTTACATAGTCGATAGTGCCGCTGATTTCAGCGCCGTGCTGGTCAGCACGTACGACCACATGCAGCCCGGGACGTATATTCGGTAGATCTTTCTGGTAAACCGTCAGATTTATCCAAACATTACTTAAGTCGGCTATGGTGAAAGTTTTTGATTCATCCCCGAGCTTTTCGCCTAGGGTGATATGTTTTTTGACAACAGTACCACTTATTGGCGCTACAATTTTATAAAGGGTGAGGTTTCCATCTGGGTGTGCAGGAAGAGATTTTACGTACTCATCCGAGAAACCAAGCGCATGAAGTTTTTGCTCAGACGCACGTAGTTCAATATTGGTCTCGGCAAGTGCCTGTTTTGCGTCAAGATATTCCTGCTCTGAAGATATTTTCTTTTCCCAAAGATTTTTTTCTCTGATAAATATAGCTTGAGCAAGTGCAATTCTTTCCTGTGCTGCAAGGTAAGCGGCTTTGGCATCTGCCAGTTCACGGCTTTCGATTATAGCCATCACCTCTCCTGGCCGAACAGTATCACCAAGGCTTTTTCTGACTTCTGTTACAATGCCAGGTAAACGAGGAACAATATGGGCGATGCGATCTGCATTGACGACGACTTCTCCGGAAAGATTTTTATAAATCTCTAATTTTCCTTTTTTTACTGTGCCTAATTCAATTCCGAATTCTTTTCTTTCCTTTTCGGTTAGTTTAACGATTTCTTTTTCGCTGTGCTCGTCATTGTCACTACCTTCCTCTGCATGTTCGTCGTGTTTAGTCGGTGTCGATTCATCATGATCTTCACCTTCTTTGCCGTGTTCTTGTTGCGTGGCTTGGGCTATGGTTGCAGATCCCCCAAACGGCGCTAAAATCCAAATAACCACAGCCAACAAAAAAAATGTTGTTGATGTGGTTAACAGGGTGGATATTTTTTTGTTCTTCATGAGTATTGCTCCTTAAATAGTTTTGAAATGTTTTAAAATATTTTTAAATATTTTTTGTCTATTATTTCTCTAGCGTTAAGCTCTGCCCGATAAGACGTTCCGCGTCAGCCATTGCTTTGTGATAGTCAGCTAGCGCGGCAATGTAGCCTGCCTTTGTTTCAAAAAGAGTTCTTTGAGCATCCAGAACATCTAAGTACCCAAACTTCCCTTGCTTGTAGCCTTCGCGTGCTGCTGCAAATGCGCTATAAGCTCCTGGCAAAACATCATTTCTTAGAGTAAGAGCTTCCAAATATGAAGATGATAAAATCTGATGAATTTGCCCAATATTAGCTATTACCCGAACATTGGTTGCCCGGTTTTCTTCCAAAGTCTTTGCAAGGTTGTGCTTTGCTTCTAAAATATTTCCTTGGTTACGATTAAAAAGCAGAAGAGGTAGTGAAAGCTCGAAAATTAAGGCAACTTCATCGGGTTCCTCATAGCGCCGCAGTCCTGCGCCTATTGTCAGGCTGGGAACTTTTTCCGATTCTTCCAAGCGTATTTCGGCACGCCGTAGTTTTGTTTCTGCTTTACTCCTTGCGATATCAGGATTCTGATAGATCAGTGGTAGTATTTGCTCAAGAGGCTGAATTTCATTGATGGTTTCGAAATCTCCCTTAGCATGTATAAACATTGGGGAATGACCTCCCCATGTGGCGGCCAGGCTCTTGCGGTTTGTTTCCAGTTCACGTTGTGTCCGTTCAAGCTTAATTCTGCTGGTCGAAAGAGCTACTTCTGCTTTTATTACTTCAAGCGGAGAGACCTTACCTGCCCTTGATCTTTCAGAAACTGCCTGAAGAACCTGTTTAGCCAAGTCGAACGATTCTTTTGCTAAGGCAAGTCGGCTCTGAGCTGCAAGGGTTTCTACAAAGGCCTTGGTTGTTTCCGTAAAGACATCGAGTCGTTTGCTTTCGTAATCCCACCCGGTCAGATTGCTTTGGATGGTTGCGACTTCTGTTCGCTTGGCGCGTTTACCGCCCAGCTCGACGAGTTGACTAAGCACAACGGACGTCTCGGCAGAATTGTAGCCTCTTCTAACGCCTGAGCCGCCGAATTCTTCCATTGCGATACCAACTTCCGGGTTCGGCAGAAGACCAGCCTGAAGTCTTCTTGCTTCTCCTGCGCGTACCTCCCAGGAAAAAGCGGCTAGTTCCGGGCTTTTCAGCAGCGCCATAGATAAGGCCTGACGTAATGTAAGGTCACCTGTTGGTTCTTCGACTTTTAAGGCGTTAGAACCTTCTCCGTTTGGCTCAATTGGAGGATGAAATGTACTGATATCACTGCCCAGCGGGCTGAACTCTGGCTGTTTTAATTCTACGATGTTTCCAGCGCAACCCGAAAGCACCAGTGAGAGTGATAAGGCTAATAATGATAAAAACTTCTGTGACATCAAAAACCTCCGAAATCTAATTGCATTTTTTGAATTTTTTAAATTTTAAAAATTTTAAAAAATTTGAATAAGTACACAAATACACGTGTTCTTGTATGTAAATGCATAAAAATACATCCACTGTTTTAAATGGTTATGACAGAAATTTTGGAGAGATCAGACTAAAAATATGATTGTACGAAGAGAGGTAATAGTTGAATCAATTGTTAATAGGTGTGATGACAAAAGATTTCTCCCCGGTGCTTCTGCAGGGAATATGAATGCAGAGTTAGAGGTGATAATAGATACCTGCTTATCTTGCCAGGAATGGGGAAAATCTTCGGAAAGGCGAAGGTTTTGGCTCTGCGGTCCGGAACTGCCTACTAAAATTGGAATATCAACACATGGCCCACAGAAATTCTTTGTCAGTGCAACTGCGTTTTCGCTTGAAGGTCTGTAACCAGCATTAGAATAGACATCACAGTATCCGTCACAGGACTGATTCAATCCTGTGGCTTCTATCCCTATATGGCCTTGTTCCCCTAGACAAAGCACCAAAGGATTGGCACCTGCCATGCCTGCAAGAATGTAGACCAAAAAGATTGTCCATACTTTTGTTATGCGAAGGCTTTTCATAAATAATATATTTGTTAGTTCCAATGCCAGTTTTATCAGCAAAAACCTTAATTTGTTATTTTGCTGCAAAAAATATTATTCTGTCAAGTCTTCATATGGTTTTCAGTGTCAAGCCAAAATATAAATGTTTTAAAACCCCGGCAGTTTAAATGTCATAGTTACTTCACCTGTTTCTCTGTTTACTTTGATATTTTTTTCCTGGCCCTGGTTATCTGTTATCAAAGGTTTTCCGGTAGCCATGGCCATAAGACCACTTAAGAATCGCATCCCATTATCAAGAACCTCCTCCATTTTTTCCGGAGAAGCTGACAGACTGGTGGCAGCGGTGGATTCTTTAATTTCATCGAGATCTTCTGTTTTTTGAATGTCTTCCTGAATATTTTCCTTTGCCTCATAAGATTCTTCCAACCCCTCATCTTCGCCGCTTACATCAATTTTTTGATCTTCCAGCGCCTTTGGGTTAAGAAAGTGAGGAGTGGAGTCTGGAATCTCTTCAGAATCCGATAGTTCTTTGGCAGGTGCAATAGGTTCTTCCTGCATCATTTCTCTGATTTTATTAATGAACTCCGCCTTCTTTTTCTGCGTAAATTCCACCTTATCAGTGGCTCCATCGAACACTCCGTCAAAAAGTTCCTGTTTCAAGTGGAGTCCGGCAAGTATTTTTTCTTCGATTGATTTTTTTGATATCAGGTTTATCACATTGACGCATTTACTCTTTTGTCCGATTCTCATTACCCGGCCGATTCTCTGGTTTAATTTTGCAGGATTCCAGGGTAATTCGAAGTTGATGACACAGTCTGCATTTTGAAGGTTGAGTCCCACACCACCGGCGTCTGTTGAAAGAAAAACCATACATTCCGAATTCTCCTTAAACTCTGTGATCAGCCTGTCTCGTTTTGTGACCGGTACTTTTCCTGTAAATTCCACAAAAGGAATTCCCAGTTCGGAAAGAACTTTGCCTATGAGAAAAGTCATTGTGGTCCATTCGGTAAAGATAACGGTTTTACGCTTATTCTCTAAAACCATATCCGAAATGATACTCTTGAATTCCTGGAGCTTTGGTGAAATATTTGTCTTTCTGTCAATAAGAAATGTAGAGTCACAGACCATACGCATTGAGACAAGCAGCTCTTGTATGCGGCGGATATCTATCGGTGTCAGAAATTTTTTGTTCAGGATGGGCAACAAGCATTGCATGTATCCCAGGTGTATCTCTGACTGTTCTGTCGTCAAGTCGAGGTAGTAGTTATTGGTCACTTGTGCAGGCAGTTCTTTCAGAACCTCTTCCTTTTTTCTGCGAATAATCAGTGGTTTTAGTCTTTTATGAAGAGCTTCCAGGTTTTGATAGCCTGCAATTTTGTTTTTTTTATTTTTTTTCATAATAAAAAACTCAGCGGCAAACTCCCACAAAGGAGTCAGGAACTCAGGATCCACAAACTGCATTATGGAGTACAGGTCTTCCAGCTTGTTTTCCAGTGGAGTTCCGGTTATAACCAGAGATTGTTTGTGAGGGATGGATTTAATGGCCTGGGCGGTTTTGGTTTCGAAATTTTTTATCCGCTGAGCCTCGTCCAGGATAACCAAGTCTGGCTTAAAACGTTGTATAGCCATGATGTCCCGCAATACAGCTTCATAGTTTGTCAGTTTGAAAAAATCGGTATTTGTTTTATAAATATTCTGACGTTCTGCCTTGTTGCCGGTAATTATCGTGACTTTCTCGTCTGAAAATCTTTCAATTTCCTTTTTCCATTGATCCTTTAAAGATGCGGGGGTGATTACCAGGACTTTTTCTATATTAAAAACATTCTTCTTCAGAAGGGCCAGGGTTATTGCTTGAAGGGTTTTGCCTAGTCCCATTTCATCGGCTATAACACATGATTTCTTATAAAGAGCGAAATTAACACCTTCTTTCTGATATGGATAGAGCTGAGCTTTAATAACTGTAGATACGTCCGGAAGAGTATGAGTTGAAATAAAACCTTGAATTTCTTTGTAAAGAAGAGCATCATTAATTTTATTAATAACGTGTCCATCCACCTTGATGTTTTTCACACCTTTTACACTCTCTAAAAATGGATAAAGATCAGCAATGTCATTTTTCAAGAAGAGTCCACTGTTACCGAAAAACGGGGCAAGTCTCTCCTGATGCCTGACATGGAGTTTGCGATCAAAAAAATACCTGGGTTTTCCCACTGATGAGTCCCAGAAAACATGAATAAACGGGAATTTTTCTTTTTTGATCCGCGAAGCAAAACCTCTTTTTTTAGAAACACGCAACTGCAAGTGAATAATATGTTTGCAAGTGCCGAGTTTGTTGGTGGCAAAATCAGGACATGTGCAATGCCCCTTTCCCGATGCAGGATCATGAAGAGTGACCATGTATTCTTTTCCTCGCGTATTAACAATAAGGTGTTCCCCTTTGAACGTGTCTCCCAGTGTTATATCGAAATTTTCTGTACGAGCTCTTTTTTTCCTCTCTTCAATAGCCATAAGTCTGACTTCCTCATGGCTCAAGTAGTCTTCTGATTGTGTCAACTCCGTTTGTGTTCCCTTGATCTGGGCATCCTTATGGCGATCGAGCTGGTCAAGAATATCCAAACAGATAGCTACTGTATGTTTACATCCTTCACCAGGGTATGGGCAGGTGCAGGAATGTTCAACCGTGTCTTTAGCCAAATCCACATTAACGTCGTAATCTCCGTAATTCCCATCCACAAAATAGCTAAATGACTGAGTGTCAAAATCAATATTTTCTGGGTAGTAATTGCCTGTTTTAAATATGTTTTCTCCTCTTTTAAAGATGATCTGAGAATCGGCGATTTTATTTTTGATGAGACTCCTGGTTAATGAATACATTTTAAATCCCTCCTGAGATGAATTTATAAAAAGTCAAAAAATATTCCTCTCCTCCCCGGAGAGAATTTAAAATTTTAATAGGATTTTTTACAAGAACATCGTAATTATGACACGAAAATATTTTCAGGCACAAACACCGCATTATTTTTGTCCAGCTTCTTTCCCACTTGCTTTTGTGATATCATCAACAGATACAAAAGTGCGTACAATTCCGATTTTTTTTGTAAGAAAATAATTAATCTCTTGTTTAGCTCAACCCTCAAGTTTTGTCTTGTGATCCTTACATGCTTTCTTTTGTCCGGTTGCATGTCGGCCAAAGAACGTATTCCCGGGTATCTGTCTCTTAGGTTAAAGGGTGACCCAACGTCAATGGACCCGGCTTTGATAACTGATGTGGCATCCGGTGCCATTGCGGCCAAATTGTTTAACGGCTTGGTTCAAATGGATGAATCTCTCCGTATAATTCCAGACTTGGCAACTGACTGGACGATATCCGATGACCGTCGTACCTATATATTCAAATTGCGGGCAGATGTAACATTTCCGGGCGGAAGACGTATGACATCCCGGGATGTTTTATACTCGTTCGAGCGGGTGCTCGATCCGGCTACCAGGTCTCCAAATACCTGGGTGTTCGACCGGATTGCTAAGATGGAAGCAGAGGATGACTTAACCTTTAAAGTGATACTGACTGAGCCGTTTTCTCCCTTTCTCGGACTGTTGACAATGCCTGCCGCATATGTGGTAGACCGGTATGTTGTGGAGAGTTCGGGGCCTGACTTTGGAACTTCGCCCGTGGGAACAGGGCCGTACAAATTAGTTCAGTGGCTTCACAACCGCATGCTTACTCTTGCAGCACGTGAAGACTACTTTGGCGGCTCACCCAAACTTAAGGGCATTATTTATAGAGTAATACCTGAGGACCTTACCGCAATTGCAGAGTTTGAGATAGGCAATATAGACGTTATTGGTATTCCATCTCCCGAATATCGGAGGTTTATAAATTCGCCTAAGTGGAGTCCACTTGTTGTTTCATTAAAAGGCCTTAATACTTACTATCTTGGGATGAACTGTTTAAAGTATCCCTTTAATAATTTGAAAGTGCGTTTGGCTATGGCCCACGCTATTAACAGGAAAAAAATCCTGGAGACATTTTACGAGGGCAGGGGGATTTTGGCGTCAGGACCGGTTCCACCGCCACTTCGCTCCTGGCCGGCTCCGCCGCCTGTATCGTATGACCCAAAACTCGCAGTTCAACTTATAAAAGAGGCTGGATTATCTGAAGACTTAGAGCTATTCCTGTACGTTACCTCGGAACAGGAGACCCTGGATCTTGCTGAAATAATCCAGGATTATCTTGCCAGAATCGGTGTGAAAGTAAATATCCGGCAGCTTGAGTGGTCGGCCTACAAGGCTGCAATAAACAGAGGCGATCCTGATATGTTCTGGCTTAGCTGGTGGGCGGATTATCCTGATGCCGAAAATTTCCTGTTTCCTACTTTTCATTCCTCAAACCTGGGAGCAGGTGGAAACAGAACACGCTACGTTAATGATAAAGTGGACAAGCTGATAGAAATCGGTCGTAGTTCTGCTACGCCATGGAAAGAATATGAAAAGGCCGAATACCTGATCGCAGATGAGGTTCCATGGGTGTTCTTTTGGCATCGTACGGATTACGCGGTTCGGCAGCCTTGGGTAAATGGATTTCGACTTTATCCGATTCATACCATTGACAAGGGTTTGAATGTGAAAACAATTAGATGAAAACATATCTACTGAAAAGGCTTACAGTTGTACCTCTTGTGATTGCCGGAATAACCTTTCTGGTTTTTCTGCTTATATGGGCGTTGCCAGGTGATCCCACCCTTGCTCTTGTGGGCGAACGGGCAGATGCCGGGACAGTCGAAAGCATACGCCGGGAACTTGGTGTTGACAGGCCTTTTCTGGATCAGTACTTAGGCTATCTAAAACTTATTATGCATGGAGAACTTGGCCGTTCTTTCTATACTAATCGTTCCGTGGCTGATGACTTAATAGACAAGCTTCCTAACACCCTTGCCCTGGCTGCCTGCGCAATGGCGATGGCAGTGCCGGTTGGTGTGAGTCTGGGACTTTTAATGGCGTTTCGCCAGCGTCGTTTCGAACGATTTCTGGATTTTATCACAATGGCCGGGGTGAGCTTGCCGGTTTTCTGGATTGGTCTAATTCTGATGCTTCTTATAAGTGTAAAGGCCCGGCTTCTTCCGCCTTCCGGAACCGGAGGGGTCAGTTATATAATACTTCCTGCCATTACCCTTGCTGTTCCGGCTTTTGCTTCTATCGCTCGTGTTACAAAGACCGTGGCAATGGATGTTCTTAATCAGCCATTTATGCTGACAGCCCGGGCAAAAGGATTAGCGCACGTAAGGGTGGTTTTTGCCCATCTTCTTAAAAACACACTGATTCCTGTTGTAACGGTTATCGGGCTTGATTTTGGCAGTTACTTAAACGGTGCTGTTCTTACAGAAACTATTTTCGGCTGGGATGGGGTAGGGCGCTTTGCAATGGAGGGCATTATTAAGCGTGACTATCCGGTGGTTATGGGCACTGTACTGGTGGGCACTTTTGCTTTTGTCGGAATCAATCTTATTGTTGATCTTTGTTATGCCGCCATGGATCCAAGGGTAAGAAGAGGATAATATCAAAATGATTCGTACAGCGGCCATAATTCTATTGGTAATAACTATTGGGGTTGTTGCAGGGCCTTCCATCTCTGGGTACAATCCTGTACGGATAGACCTGGATTCTATAAAGCTTCCTCCCTCGTCGGTACATCCATTTGGAACTGATAACAAGGGAAGAGATGTTCTTTCCAGAACTCTCTACGGAGGCAGAATTTCACTTCTTATTGTTCTGGGAGCTTCGGGGATTACGTTTGTGGTAGGGATGTTTGTAGGGCTTGTATCAGGGTATTTCGGAGGGAAGCTAGACCTTATACTAATGGGAATTGTTGACATACTGCTTTCATTTCCCACCCTTCTTCTTGCAATTGGTATATCAATTCTTATGCCACCGGGCATACTATCTGTTTTAATAGCAATTGGTTCTGTAGGGTGGGTAGGCATGGCTAGGCTTGTGCGTGGTCAGGTTGTTGTTTTAAAAGAATCGCAGCAGATGGAGGCGGCAAGGGCGCTTGGGGCCTCGAAGCTGAGAGTTTTGCTTGTCTACATTTTCCCTCAGGCTCTTCCTATAGCACTTGTAGCGCTTAGCATGAAGATGGGCGGTTTTATTCTTTCAGAAGCAGCCCTGAGTTTTCTCGGCCTTGGTATTCAGCCACCCTGGCCGACATGGGGGAGCATGATAGGGCAGAGCCGAATATTTATCACCTCTGCACCATGGATGGTGACGTTCCCCGGTCTTATGATAGGTATTGCCGCCTTAAGTTTTAATATGCTTGGCGAAGGCCTTCGCGATCGCCTTAATATTTTCAGGTAATTTAAAAATGAAGTTAAACAAGGACAGAAATGTTTGAACTCCAGAGTCAGAGGAAAATCTGCACATGACATCATCCAACCCTGGAACATCCGGCCTCCGGGACAATCACAATCGTGGATCAATAGGTGAGTTTCTCAAAGAGAAGGTTCTCCAAGGTTCAGATCTTTCATTCGTCTCCGCTTATTTCACCATTTACGCCTATTCCTCCATTAAGGACCAGCTTGACCAGGTCAATCATCTTAAATGGCCAGGGTAAGCCCTCAAATTAACAAATAAGGACTCTGGTAACTTGCAACCGGTGAACAACTGATATGAAAAAAATCATGGAAATTTCTCTCTTATTTATTAATTTGGGTCTTCCGCAGAATTAGTGGGTAACATATTATCAAAAAGGGTCTCAGCAAAGGGAATAAATAATATTCTGGTGGCCTTAGCCGGGTAAAAACATTTAAAAAGAAGCAGCTAAAAAAAAGCAACAAATGGTCTTGACAACCTAGACCACTTCAGTTCTTCCATAGTAATACCGCTGTACGATGTAATGCGGTGTCGTAAATCTTTACATCACTCCTTAATAACTCCACAAGCCCGCTTGTTTCCTGAAGCCAT
>VAPH01081671.1_pt1 | contig 28075 bp, 55 predicted proteins | sample 3393861 | NCBI WGS metagenome assembly VAPH01 (sample SAMN08290439, study PRJNA428436) | hydrothermal vent metagenome | isolation source: Deep-sea hydrothermal vent chimney | place: Atlantic Ocean: South-mid Altantic Ridge | reverse complement strand
CATCCAAATTCTTGATTTCCACAGTCATAATCTTTCCTATGTGTTTTTGAGGGTTTTGTGTCTTCCTCTTCGACTTCTTTATAATAGCACAAGGGGTTCACGAAGTGAACCTGAAAAACCTTCAATATCGTTTTATGCAGTTTTCCGCCACGATGAAATAAATGCCCTCATGTTTTCCTTGCCGATAGGATTGGCTGTTAGGAAAATAACATTCTTCGGCGGGTTATTTGGAAAACGAGCCTGGACAATCTTTAGAAAATCCATTGTGTTCTCCGTAGGACCGAGGTCGTGGTCCAGAAAAAATGTATCTGGCATCCCGTGCATCTCAATATATGAAACAGCCTGGAAGACGTTTACGGCCCACAGAACCGAAGATTTTGTATCACCCTCGGCTACCGCAGGACGATCCACAGGAAACTCTGTTGGTTTCCGTACATCATCCAAAAATAGGGACCAATTACTCACGTAGTTCCGTCGGGGGGATCGCCGTCTTCAACGAATACAACCGTTTCAACCCAATTGCACACACTTTCGTGTCCACTGGGCGACAACAAACCATCATCCACTGCACGGTGGATGCTGTTCGTTAGGTCAAGACAAAGATAGTTCAAATCTTCTGGAACAGAGTTCGGGTTATAATCGACTTCAATAGTGATCTTGATCTTTTTGTTTTCCAATTGATTCTTTTTCCTTTCGAGGGTTTCCGTAGACTCTACGACATCATCCAAAGTCCCGGTTGCTTCAAGCTGGGTAAAAGATGGCTCTAGTTTTTTTTGGTTTGGTATACACCAAAAACCAGGGATCCTAGCAGCAGTACAGTCCAATGTCTTCATTGTATCTCCCACTCATAATCTTTGTCCATAGTTAAATGTACCCCTGGATTTCTAAAATCTCCAAAGAGATGCCAGGGGACATCCTTTGTTCGCATACAAAGACCACCCTCTTATATGCAGCTAGAAGAAATTATGGTGGTATAATCATTCCTTCTATTGTGGGACCAGGGGGGGTCGAACCCCCGACCGTCGGGTTAAAAGCCCGCTGCTCTACCAACTGAGCTATAGTCCCATATTTTATTGCGCTGCTTTTTTCTAATTTCCTTATCTTTGCGTTGCGCCTTTCTTCTATTCTCTTACTATAACATATCCGTCTTAGATTGTGAACCCTATTTTATGTTTTTATCGTGTTTTTCCGCATGACAATTAGCACACAATAAAATACACTTGTCCAGTTCTTGTTTTACCCTTTCCCAGCTCTTGCCCCAGCTATTTGCTATCCTGAAAGTTTTTGTAGAAGGGTCTAGATGGTGAAAGCACAATGCTTTCTTGCTTCTATTATAGCCGCAAATTTCACATTTTGAACCTTTATACTCATAAATTTGAATATCTCTTTTACGGCGCCTTCCGGTAACTCTGCAACTATTGCACACTGATAAAGAGTGCCCCTTCTTCCTGGAATATAAAAATTCTCTTGAACACACGTCACATTTTTTAGCATGTTCTATTTTCTTTTTCTTCGGTATTTTCAACTATTTTAAGAATTTCGTTTTTAATGGTCCCCATGAAGGATTCGAACCTTCTACAATGATTGCCAACAGTAAACTGTGGTAACTACAGAGTCATCACTATCTGTACTCAGATTTTAATGAATGTGATGAATATTCACTAAACTCCGATCACTGCCCCGTACCAGGGAGGGGTATATGTTAATATATTGTCTTGTCTTTATTTCCTCGACTTCTTTATAATAACACAACCCAGATAAGAAGTGAACCCTCTATGAAAAAACTATTATTGGATAATATTACAGGCCCAACACAGCCCGCTCTGCGGGCGTGAGCTTGGATGCAGCCGAGGCTCGCAGGGCCTCGCTGTCTGGCATATCCTGTCCACACTGCGGGCATGTCTCCGATGTCGTTGCATCATCACTGAAGACAGTTTTATCATTAAAGATAGCTCCACGTTCCTTCAGGGCTTCCTTCGTCAGCCCTGTCCCCTGAAGGTCTGCTCCCGAGAGGTTTGCATACCTGAGATTTGCATTCTCAAGATTTGCATTCTCAAGATTTGCATTCTCAAGATTTGCATCTCGGAGACCTGCACCCCAAAGATTTGCACCCCGAAGGTTTGCACTCCCAAGGTTTGCCCCCGTGAGATTTGCACTCTCAAGGTTTGCATCCCGTAGGTTTGCATCCCGTAGGTTTGCATCCTTAAGATCTGCACACCCGAAATTTACATTCTCAAGATTTGCATTCCAAAGAATTGCTCCCGTGAGATCTGCATACCCGAAATTTGCCTTCCAAAGTATTGCTCTCGATAGGTTTGCTCCCGGTAGATTTGCCTTCCAAAGTATTGCTCTCGATAGGTTTGCTCCCGAGAGATTGTCGCCCTTATGGGTATGGATTACCTCTCCATCAAAATTATTAATTTCTACAGTCAAAATCTTTCCTATGTGTTTTTGAGGGTTCTTTGTGTTTCCCTCTGCTCTTCTATAATAGCACAAAGGACTAGAGAAGTTAACCATATTGTGCTATTTTTTTTTGGCAGCGCCCGCCGGAGTTGAACCCGCATCTTCTAGCTAGCAGGCTAGATATTTTTCCACATGCTTCTTTAGTATAGCGTCCTACACCTGAACGGCATTCAAACTACAGCGCTAAAAATGGGCGATTTATCACAATGGCTTCATCGGGGTAACCCTCCGCCTGAAATAATAACGGTATCGCCCGATACCGACCTCTCCGAGGTCCGGGGGTTTGTTATCTAGCTCCACACTAGACTTATCATAGGACTCCAGACCTACTATCCGTTGGCAAACGGAATACATATTTAAATCATTCCTTCTTTAAGGTAGGCTATATACCTACCCGAGTTCCCGATTACACACACATTTTGTTTTTTTTGTGCGTTTATTTACTGCCCTTTCGGGTATCCTATTATTAGCGTTACGGGAACCACACGCTAACTAGGTCACTCTAAAACATGGCTTCACAATCCTTCCAGCATTTGTATCTTTAAAATGTTCAAAAAATCAAAATCACAACGGCCGCTAATGTTGCGGAGGGGCTCTTGGCATAAAGTCAACCTTTTCTATAAACTTTAGTGACAATGGGTGTCACGCCCTTTTCTATTCTTTTACTATATCACAAACTCTTCTGAAAGTAAACCCTAAACCCTCTTAGAGAGAGCCTGTGTTCTTCCCCTCCTCGACTTCTTTATAATAGCACAAATGGCTCACGAAGTAAACCCCTTACTCTGAGCATACTAGATGGGTAAGGCAGGTGCTGATCTCTGAGATATTTATCCCAATAGTGCCTCGAATGTATACACCACTAAAGTCTATACCCTTGATATTTGCTCCTGTCAGGTTTGCACAAAAGAGTCTCGCTCCAGTGAGATCAGCGCCCCTAAGATCCGCTCCTGCGAGGTTTGCTCCCGATAGGTCTGCGTCGTCAAGCCACGTTCGTTGTAAGTCCGCTCCCGAGAGATTTGCCCTATGAAGGTTCGCTCTATAAAAATCCACTCCTGCGAGGTTTGCCCCTGTAAGATTTGCACCCTGGAGGTTCACCCGTAAAAGATTCGCACCCCGAAGATCCGCTCCATTAAGATCCGCTCCACATAAATCTACCCGCTGAAGGTCTGCTCCCCGAAGGTCTGCTCCCGAGAGGTCCGCCCCTAGAAGATTGTCTCCATTGTAGGTATAAATAATATTACCATTTATGTTTATGATTTCAATCATATTCTATAGCCAGAACCAGTCTCTTCCTGACTCATAGTGTCGATCAGCGCTATGTGCGGCGGACGAGGCCGCCGCCACCTTGTGACGATACTCCCTTACCACTTGACGATAATTTTGTGGGGTTATTGAGTCGTCGGTCAAACAGAGATATTCAATCTCTTTTGTATCACAACCAGTATCGACCGAGCGTCTAGAACAATAGAGTGTGATAATGGGCTCACAGCGCTTGTGTGCGGCTTGGGTTTGGGCGAGGCGATCAGTTGCGGCTTCGTCATCTGTGGCCTGCTGCCGGGCATGTTCTACTGTAACATCAGCAGAGTAGTCCTCAGACGCATCGGAGACCGTGTTGTAGGCACCATATGCTGTAACCCCTGCAATGGCAAGAAGCGCCATGGGATAAATAATCGCTACCATTAGCAGCCCAACAACAACTTTTACAAAGCTTTTCATAACTCGGTTTTTTCTTCTTTGCCACGTTCCCCTCTACCTTTATAATAGCACACAGGGTTCACAATGTGAACCCCATATGAAATTATTAATCTTGTTATTTACCCTTTATTCGATGCACACGAGGTCAACAGGCACCTCGGCCTCTGTAAAATTCACGAACCAATGGCCAGAATAGTTACACAAAAATCCCCGACGGATACCATACGAAGTGACCACAATGAAACCCTCGTCCCGATCTGAAGGAAGCCTGTCCATAACCATTTGGGTAGCCCGGTAGTCAAGGTCATGAATAATGCTATGTACCAGGGCACCACGATTAATCAAATGTTCGTACTTGCGGACAAGATCACTATTTTTACACACATGGGGACTAGTCTTCCTGATCCCAAATTCTAAGCAATTGCTCCTAGTGGCCTTGTAAGTTATATACCTCCCATTAATTTCAGCGCAGGAATACTTGCTCTCCAAAAGCTGTGAAAAGGCTGACTCTGTTTGAGCCTTGATTCTACGGCTGTGGCGTAAGAGACGGTTGATATGCTCGGACAACTTTGAGAGGGTGTGCATAGTTTCACTATGAACAAAGATCTTCGAGTCCCTGATCCGCTCTTGACACGGCAGGGTAACACCGTGCTGTGAGACCAGCTTGTAAAACTTGTCAAAAACTACCTCATCACCATGCTGGATACCTCCAGGAAATCGAAAATCCCCGCCAATAACGGACATGGCGGATAGCCCGGTCGGAAGCTTAAAATGGATTTCTCCCACTTGGGTATTGCCGCTGGCGTCCCTACGCATAATCTGGTCTTCCATGATAATTTGTTCTTCCACGATGACTATCTCCTTTTCTTTTCCCTCTATTTATCTATAATAGCATAATACAACTACAAAGTAAACCAAATAAATTATTTGCTATTTGCTGTTGCTTTAGTGCCTTATGTATCCGACATTACACAAATAACGTACCATATAGCATGCTGTCGAGGGGCTCATGCGACGTGTACTCCACGGACCGCCATTAGTACGGACACGGTGGACCACTGTCATCCCAAGTTCAACAATTTCCCAACCAGGATAATTCTGAAGTTGGTCTGCTTCCTCCACGCTAAATTCGGATTCTACCAGTGTTCCATCGTGGTCTGCTACTAATACCAAGCGTGTGCTCTCAACAAGTCGAGGCCGACGGCGGACAATATTATCCTCCCTTTCCTGGGCGGCCCTGGCATGTGTTTGTTCATTTCGTTCCTGGATAATTAATGGCCTAAGGCGTTGTGCTGCCGATGCGTGTCTATTTTGGCTATACAAACTCACGTTATTATCCTTTTGGTATTCCCCCGACTTCTTTATAATAACACAGGGAAGACAAGAAGTGAACCCTTTTTACCAGTAATATCCCCTGTTGTCTCGACCAGGCCGAGGGATTTCGTCATATTTACCCTCTCGCACAAGCTTCATGCAAAGTGCTCGATATTTTTGATTTCCCTCCCGCCGCCACCAGGCAGGATCGTTAAATATCCCTATTTTATAGGCATTGCATGCATACCAATTCTTCTCAGCATACATCTTCTGCATAATCTGTTTCTTGCTGTGATGGTACGTTCTAGACATCTTTTCGATACCCCTTTGTGAACATTATAATTACACCCCGGGCAACTTTCTATTTAATAGTAACACATAAATAGGGTAAAGGTAACCACTTTCAGCAACTATTTATTTCTCAGGGGGATCTGTCTCCTGCTTTTAAGACCCCCGGAGGTTGGCTCCCTCGTGGGTATAAATTACCCTGCCGGCCGTGCATTTGATTTCAATCATAATATATCCTATTTACAGCCATATTGTGAACACAATATGGAACTATTTCGTCTAGGAATTTATTTTTTTCTGCCCTTTATTCTTCTATAATAGCATACCTTAGGGCCAAAGTGGACCTACTTCGGGGAGAATCCAACCGATGCCTGCTTCCTTCATAGCTGAGCGGTATCTCTTGACAACCTTGAGATATGCCTCGCCGTTAAGCGGAGATAAAATGTGCCTAGCTACCACAAAAACCTCTTGCGGAGAGAAGCCATCCAACACTGGAAGCGTTACGCTTTTACTTGGCACTCGACCTCCAGGCGACTCTGTTGTGTATGTCACACTTGTATTATGCATTACATCCATGATTATTACTCCTTGAAAAAAGTGGGTTAGTAACCGTATTCCTTCATAGCCGCCTTTTTTCGACTATTTCGAGTGCGAAGGCGCCGGTAGCGAGAATCACCATGACGCCCAGCACCAGAAGCAAATTGCGCAGAAACAGCAAGCCAATTTCGGCCAGTCAGTGAGACTGCCTTCTTCTTGTTTCTTTTGTTCTTCTTTTTAGACATTTTGGTGTTTCCTGAATCTCTATTTGCTAACTATACCACATTCTGGCATTAAAGTAAACCTTATTGTATAACTATCCCTGGCCTTGGATAACTTCTACGTAAAATTGGATTGCTTCGTCAGAATATCCATCCTGCCGGGCACGTTGAGTGAATGCCCCAATTTGTGTCCCTTGCTTGTTAAATAGCCGATCATAAGCTGTCCCGAGATTGGCTGAGCCTGTCCAGAGCCTCATTAGCCGAAATGCACGAGCAGAGCTTCCTGTAAGGTCTTCCAATGTATCCGTTTCTTCTTGTTCGGTCACTATCTTGTTTCCTTTTTCCCCTCGACTTCTCTATAATAGCATGAAGGACTTGCAAAGTAAACCCTTTATTTAGGGGAGAATAGCACCATGGTCCCAAGAAATGAATCCTATGTAGAGTTTTTATTTCCACAATCTAGGGACAAAGGAGGCTGTACAATAGTTTCAAAACCCCACGTCCGTAAAGTATCCTGGGTTGTAAGATCGACGATACAACTAACCAAGGAAGTAGATCATTATCACCATAAATCTTCAGAATACAATCTCGGCGGCCACTGCAATTCTGTGATCTGCCCGGCTGAAATAGCAATCGTCGCCGCAACTATACGATCCACAAATCTGCCCTTATTTGTTACAAAACCTTGACCAGACTGTCCTTTTATTGTGGGATTGTTATTACTTGCAGCAGCTTGAATCAATGTATGGTGGCGGGCTGGTGGCGGAAGCGAGAATACGCCTTGTTTTGTGAGAATTGCGGCGGCAGTAATCCGCTCTATGCCGTCATCATCACATTCAACTTGATTCATGGTGCTGTACTGGCCCTCAATTTTCTATAATGACATTAGTCAGTGGTTACCTCAGATACAAAATAAAGGGTTCATGATGTGAACCCTTTGCGAAACTATTTCGTCTTGGTCTGCCCGCACTGCGGGCATATCCCACTCGTATCTTCTAATGACGCCGTGTCATCATCGAAGATAGTTTCATCATTAAAGATAGCTCCACGTTCCTTCAGGGCTTCCTTCGTCAGCCCTGTTTCTCGGAGATTTACTCCTTGAAGATTTGCATCCTCAAGATTTGCACCCTCAAGATTTGCACCCTCAAGATTTGCACCCTTAAGACTTGCACCCTTATGGACGTAAATTACCTCCCCGCCCAAATTCTTGATTTCTACAGTCATGCTTCCTATTTCCTTTGCTCTTCTCAACTTCTATTATAATAACACAACCAACGATAGAAGTGAACCTAATAACCCAGTAAATGAATTTCGGGATTTACCCGGTAAATTCTTTCCATGACCACCATTTTTCATTTGGCTTGGCATTAATCCACCCGCATGAACCATTATGAATTATTCTTACCATTTGTTCACCATGCCGAGCTACTTTGGTTTGTACCACAAGAACAATATCATTATCTGACAGTCGTTTGATATACTTACATCTTTCAGAAGAAAAATCCGGGTCTGAATATGTACCAATGCCATCGCCGGTCTTAACCATAACACAACGATATAACTTTCCTGCTTCTAAATTTACCACAGACTCTTCTATTTGCCCTTCCTATTCTCCCAAAATAGAATCAACAATCCTATCCCAATCCTCAACATTCCGCTGAGCTTTTTCCAAAGCCAACTGGGCGGCAGTAAGCCGATCCTGAGCAGACCTGTACGACTCAAGGTCAACCCAATCTGCGAGGGTCGTAGGCTCCAATCCTAGCTTTGTTTCCAGGTCAGCAACGGTGTCTCGATACTCCCTTCCGCTGACCTCAGCAACTTCCTTGCCATGAATAGCTAGGCCCTTAGTGGCCCAATACGCCGAAGCCTTTCGGGCCCTCCCTAGCCTAACTTCATCCGGGTCATAATCTTCTGTGTAAGGAATGCAGTACACAAAACTTTCAACAAAATCACGCTTTTCTGCTCGTTCGACAACCTTCGCCGGGTTTGCAAGCTCTGCTTTGAACGCCACCTCACCGAGACCAACAACGTGATTCACCAAATCATAAAAACCATCGTCCCCAAGCCCACAGCTAGTATGATTGTCATCACAATATTTGTCAACTACCGCTTCGAGGAGGCCGACTTGCTCATAGAACTTTCTACGAAATGTTTCCATTTCCGACTCTGTTTCTAGACGAGCACGAAGAATTTTCTTTCCCTCCTTGTAACCCTGGGCACCCTGTGACAGCTTTGTCCAATTGACACTATCTACAATGTCCCAAAAATCTTCGCTCTTATACATGATATTTCCTTTGTCTTTATGAGGGCATTTTATGACTCCCTCGACTTCTTTATAATAACACAAGGGGTTCACGAAGTGAACCCAATATGAAGTTATTTTCGTTTTATTACAACAAGAAGTCGATAATCACGACGCCACGGTTAGATTTCTTGCCATTGTTATCCTCTTCATCTTTATGCTTACCAGGCACGGGCAGCGGCAACTCTAGATAAATTTGGTTATTACAAACACTATCCTTTTGAGAATTTCTGTCATTCTCTTGCTTTTTGTAGAAAAACCAATCCCATTCATTGTTGTTGTTATTGTTCACGTCTAGTCGTTCCTTGTCTTCTGACCTTTATAGAATAACAGGGTAGGGATAATAAGTGAACTAAGTTTATCCCAGAATTCCCATTTCGACATCCCCATCGTTGAGATATACTACAGCATCCGGTTCCAAGCTGGACTCAGGGTTGGCCCGGCGAATTGCCCAAACATATGGTACAATAGGATCCATTTCCACAGTGGCACCCTTATGTGGGCGCTTTCCAACAACATCAAAATAGCATCGCCGAGCCTCGGCTTCCGAATCCCTATATATGGTATTGCTCATTCTCTTTCCTTTTCCTTTTGTTCTTCCCTCTTCGACTTCTTTATAATAACACAAGGGGTTCCCTTTGTGAACCTAATATGAGCCCAAGAATCCCCTGGGTGATCGTCGTCATTCGGGATGCTTCAGCGCTTTTTGAGTGTGTTTTTCACAATCTCCGCATGCATCCAGTGTGTATCAGTTTGCACATGATTTTCACGCACATATTTCGCAACCGCCTGTGAGAAATCTTCATACTTGAATGACTTTGCAATCCTAACCACGTATCCCTCGGAATTTTCTTTTTCTGCATCACTCCAACACGCTTGTTCAATGGATTTGCGATCAAAAACTCCACTCCACAGTACTTTGACATGCGTCAACCCTAATAGTTCGCAGTATTCAAGCGTATCTTCCCATGAGAGGCAGACGTTATTTTCATCCCAGATATTGAACACCATAAAATATGAGAGTAGGTTCTCGTACCCTATGGAATGTTGTGCGTATAGGTTTTCTCCACACACCCTAAACCCATCTGGGATATCATATTTAACCTGGCCATGCAACTGCTTGACCCAAGATCGTGATGGGTGGTCACAGGGAGTGAGCGAGCGTGCATGAATGACTTGGTTTGTCATTGTAGTGTTCTCTCCATCCATTTTTTCGGTGACTACAACGTACTGTCCATCGAAACAGGAAGTATCAAGGAGAAAACGATCATCCCTGGTAGCGCCTGGGCTCCACGGGAGATGCATTGTTCTTGGATATTTTACACTTTTTTCCATTGTCTTTTCCTGGATTTTTTTGTAGTTTAGTGTTGGTAGGCATGGTGGGACTCGAACCCACACTGCATCGATTTTAAGTCGATTTTCTCTGCCAATTGGAATACATGCCCATGTATTATGTTATTCCCTCTTCGACTTCTTTATAATAGCACATGGGGCCCACAATGTGAACCCCTTTATGAAACTATTTGTAGGGCTGGCCTACAGGCCCAGTGCTGCCCGCTCAGCGGGCGTGAGCTTGGAAGCAGCCGAGGCACGCAGGGCCTCGCTGTCTGGCATATCCTGCCCGCAGTGCGGGCATGTCTCCGATGTCGTTGCATCATCATTGAAGACAGTTTCATCATTAAAGATAGCTCCACGTTCCTTCAGGGCTTCCTTCGTCAGCCCTATCCCCTGAAGGTCTGCTCCCGAGAGGTTTGCATTCTCAAGATTTGTATCTTCGAGGTCTGCGCCCCGAAGGTCTGCTCCCGAGAGGTTTGCATTCTCAAGATTTGCATCCCAAAGACATGTACTCTCAAGGTTTGCATCTCGAAGGTCCGCCTCCCGAAGCCAAGCACCCTCAAGGTCTGCTCCCGAGAGGTTTGCATTCTCAAGATTTGCTCCCCAAAGATCCGCTCCTACGAGACTTACCCCTTGAAGGTTTGCTCCCGAAAGGTTTGTACCCCGAAGGTTTGCTCCCGAAAGGTTTGCATCCTTGAAATTCGCACCCCTAAGATCCGCACCCCTAAGATCCGACGGATCTTCGAGGGTATGAATTGTCTCTCCATCCAAATTCTTGATTTTTACGGTCATGATTCTTTTCCTTTGATTTCTGAGAGGGTTTTTATGACGTATCAAAAAAATGTGCTTGCGTCATAGAAAGCATTCCGTGCGTTCAACGCTCTCCTTGTTAACCCCGTTCCCCGGAGGACTGCTCCCGAGAGGTTTGCTCCCGTGAGGTCTGCTCCCGAGAGGTTTGCTCCCGTGAGATTTGCATTCCCAAGATTCGCTCCCGTGAGATTCGCTCCCGAGAGGTTTGCTCCCAAAAGATTTGCATCTTCAAAGTCTGCGTCCCGAAGATTTGCTCCCGAAAAATCTGCACCAGCAAGATTTACACCAGCAAGATTTGCATCCAAAAGAGAAATTTCTTTATGGATATAAATAACCTTACCGTGGACATCCTTAATTTTTACAGTCATTGTCTTTTCCTATTCCACGAGAGGTTTCTGTTTCCCTCGATTTTTTTATAATAGCACAAAGGGTTCACATTGTGAACCCCTTATGAGACTATTTCGCTTCTAATAATGGCTATTCAGCGTCACCCTGACCGGGGAGAAGGGCGAGTCAAAGATCGAGTCAAGAACCCCTTGTGCCTCTGCGAGTCGTGCATGCGCTTCATCGGCAGCGGCCTGTGCCTCTTTCACCGTGGCTTGTGCAGCGTTATATGCTTCGATGTCAACCCAATTCACCACGTCGGAGGGATCAATACCCAACTTTTCTTCCAGCTCTGCAACCAATTCTACGTATTTTCTCCCGCTACGTTCTGCAACTTCCTTACCATGAATAACTAGGCCCTTAGTGGCCCAATATGCCGCTGCACTCCGGGCGCCTTCGAGGCGGACTTCATCAGAGGCATAATCTTCTCCACAAGGAATGCAATACAAGAAACTCTCAGCAAAATCGTACTTGTGAGCACGAGCGACTACACGTTCCGGGTGTGTGAGTTCATCCTCGTACACCGCCTGGCCGAGTCCAACAATATGATTCATCAGGTCTGAGAAGCTGTCATCGCCCAAACCACAAGGGTCATCAGCAAATTCGGCATACCTATCCACTGTGTTGCTCAGAACTCCAACTCGCTGAGATAGATCCTGCTGAAACGCCTCCATTTCATCCGCCGTTTCAAGCTGGGTACGGAGGATCTTTTTGCCTTCATCGTAGCCCCGATCATTCTCAGACAACTTTGCCCAGTTGACACTTTCGACAACATTCCAAAAATCTTCGTTCTTATACATAGACATTATCCTTTTCTATAGGGAAGGCTTTTTCTTCTTTTGCCTTTTTCCCTCTATTCTTTTATAATAGCACAATGGGCTCACGAAGTGAACCTAATATGAATCTTTTTCTGGGGGGACTGATTTTTCGTCGGATGCTGCTTTTTCACCGGCTGCTTTAATCCGGCTAGTGGCCTTTGCGGCAGCGGCGGGGTCAACCCTAGAATAGGGCCATGCCGTCGGTGGACCTAGCCTATCTTTCCCTCTCACTTTCCCTAATTTGTCTTTAACGACCACGAACACATCCCAATCATAGCTGAAGGGGTCCATATGGTCTATATCCCATTTATCGCCCTTCACCCGGAGAGACATTTTGATCGCATCCTGAATTGCAGCCTCGACCCTCTTACGAACCGAAGCACGATATAAAAAATTCTCTTCCTTGCCACTAGACAAATGATCATATTTAAAATATGCTCCGAGCCCGTAGCGAGACTCCTGTGAGTACGCAACATACCCTAAGATCTTGAAATCCATTTTTTTACTTCAAAACTTTCGTGATTATGCAATTCCCATCGACCATGACCCTCAGATACCAGCGGTGCGGCTTGGGATAATGTGGCCCCTCAAGGCAAACTTGTCCGCCTTCCGGCCCGACCTGTGTTGGGAAAATGCCGCCAGGCTGAAACACCCTGAGCTTTTCGCCCGCAACTACTCGACGCTTAACCTCAGCGCCACTCTTTGGATTTCCAATAACATACATAGTCAATAATCTTTCTACCAAGGGGTTTTTATCTTTTCCCTCGACTTCTTTATAATAGCATACCTATCAAGAGAGGTAAACCCAATATCAAAAAATTGTGCTTGCGTCATAGATTGAATGACGTAGATCAAGTTGTATTTCTGTTAAATCTGTTTTTGCCAGATTTGCACCAGAAAAATTGGCATTTGAAATATTTGCTGAGCCAAAGTATGTTTTTATACCACCAAAATTAGCGTCGGAAAAATTAGCTTTCTCACAATCTGCTCCGTTAAAATAGCCACCTTGGATAGTGGCATTTTTAAAACTTGCATTATAAAGTCCAGCGGCGTGGAAATTTCCTGCATGGATGAATGTATTAGAAAAGTCTGCCCTATCTAAAATAGCTCCACTAAAACGATTTTGGCGGAGTGCACAGCCTCGAAAAACAACCTCTTGAGCATGCGAAAGTGAAAAATCTACATTTTCAATTTTTCCAATCGATGAAAAGTCGGCTCCTAGTAAAATTGCTGAGGTAAAAGCCGCCCTGTTAATAATGCTATCCTCGCTAAAAATTGCACCTCTAAGGTCGGCCCCAATAAAATTAGCCAAAGTGAGATCACTCCCAGAAAAATTGGCGCCGAGGCACGACGTCCTCGGAAATAAAGACTTGTGGAGGCTGGAATTAACTACTTCTACACAGTCTAGCGACTTGTCGCAAAAAACAGCGCCAGATAGATTTAGACTGTTGAAATTTTTATGGGTAAGATCCTCACCAACAATCACCCGCAAAATTTCTTGATCGGTGTTTAAAATCTTCATTATTTCTTTCTATCTGCCACCAACATCAAAAAAACCAAAATTTGATAAGGACAATTCAGCACCTTTGTAGCACATCCCGCAAACGCAGAAGCTCTCTGGCTGCGGATCCCGTGACGGGCTCAATTCGCTCGCTCGTGATCGGAGTGATGGGTTTAAATCCACCACTGTTTACCCACTCACATAAATCTTTCGCAAGTTGCGCAACATCATCCTGGTCCCCTGTGCAACTCAGGGCGAAATTCAAACAATCCATTTGTGTATTTGGATCCATATTTTCCTTACCTTTTTTTTTCGTTTTTTGGTGGGGTTTTTTTTGGGATTTTGCTTTTTTCGTATCCCTTATTTCTCTATAATAGCATAGGTAATAAGAGAAGTAAACCCAGAATTTACTTTTTGTTGCTGTTATTAGGATGCGTCAATTTTTAGACTAATCCAAATGCCCAGATGGTAAAAAGCAGTAACCCATACACATAATCCAATTAACACCAATGCATTAAACATTATTTTTCTTTTTCCTTTGTTTTCTTCCCTTACCTTCTTTATAATAGCACAACCAATAGGTAAAGTGAACCCTTTTTTATGTAACTATTTTTAATCTAAGCCTAGCGCTGCCATCTCTGCGGACGTCAAGGCGCTCGTATCTAGCTTTTTCCTAGCAGATTTTCGTAGATCGCTCTGTGTGGGCATACCCTGTCCACAATGCGGGCAGCTTTTTTTCCTGTTGGGGACTACAACGTCTATGGCACCAAATACGGTTTTTCGGTCAAACGAAGCTCCCCGTTTAATCAAAATCTCCTTCGTCAATCCTGTACCTTGGAGTCCCGCTCCATTGAATACAGCGCCGTCAAGCCCAGCCCACGAGAGGTCTGCGCCCGATAAATCAGTCCCAGAAAAGTTTGTATCTTCAAGGTCTCTATCTATAAGATCTGCCTGTCTCAGGTCCAAATCTACAAGGCACGCTCCACTGAGAGTGTCGCTATGCTCGTGAGTATAAATAATCAACCCATTTAGGTCCATAATTTCTTTTGACATAATCTTCTCTTTTCCTTGACCTTCACTATAATAGCACAGATAACATGTTAAGTGAACATACTTTATGCAGGACCGAACCCCCACGCCTGTAAGGTCTCCTGTGTGGTGAGATTAACTATACGTTCAAACATGTCATTTGCATCACAAAATGTACTAAATGACATCTCTAAGCCAAAATCGTCAATACCCCAAACCGCAACTCGATAGTCTATTGGGGGGCCAAAAGTGAAGGTTTTTTGAAAATATTTTCTGTCTACATGTAGCGACACCTCGACAGTACCATCGTTAAAGGCAGGAAACCAATTCTCGTTCGTTAGAATACGCTTTTTTTTCTGGTGGCACGTATGTTCAAACACTTCTGTACGCTTGATAATCTTTTCCATATTGTTATTGCTCTTGCGCAGGGTGCCCCCTGTTGACTTCTTTATAATAACACAATCAACAGACTAAGTAAATCCAATATTTTTTTACTTTTTTTCCACAAGGTGGAAGATATTTTTCCACTTGACATTTGGAAGTAAGCAGATTGTATACACTTTTCCTGTTTTAGTAAGCACTTTATATTCGTGGACACTGGTGGTTCTAGTAATTTTAAGCAATAAATTTTCTCCGTGTGCCGCCTCAATGAATTTTTCCTGATTGACGGCTACACCTTCTTGTCCTTCTTCCACCCAAAACCCTCCGGGATTATGTTGCGTTAGGGCAATAGAACCAAACTGTGCAGCCAGCGCCATCGACGACGCCTGACAATATATGTTTCCAACAACGGGATCATTAATCGAAGGCGTCGATTTTTTGTTATTCCTTGCTTTCCCAGATTTAGAAAGAATCATTTTGTCAATGATAAAGCGAACCCTGCCAGGGCTATGATGCAAATGTCTCGGGGGGAGACCCGCATCGGAAATAACTTTCGTTATAGCAGCACAATCCAATTCTTGTGTATTCCCATTTTGGAATGTCACTATAAGGCTGCCATATGATCCACGCCAGTAATAAGTCTCCCCATCAATAACCATCTTGCGTCCACGGGTTTTTTTAGGTAAAGTCATTATTGAGCTATCCGTTCTTTTCGCCTTATCTCCCTTGCAGTAGGACGATATTGCGGATCCATATCTTCATTTTTTGGAATATCATATCGAACTCCGGAGTCTTTTGGAATATCCATTCCAAGCCCATGCGATATGACCTCTCCAGTAGCGTCACAACCCCTGCTAGCGCCGTCCATAAGACATGAACGAAAACCACAAAGGTTAAACCAAAGACAGGTTGAGATTGAAACAATGAAAACGAACTTAGAAAACAATACTGAATAACTAACCAAGTTCTTTACAAAATCTGTGAAATATGCTATTATTGCGGTGAACACTTTTTTGTTTCTTTTTCTCGACCTTTATTCTTCTTGACTTCTTATCTTATACTATCATAGATTCACCCAAAAGTGAACCTAATATCAAATATTTTGAGGCTTTTTTAGACACAGAAGCAATCCTTTTCAACAGGGATGAGTAATATTTTATTGTCAATATCATCAATAACAATCCATCCAAATTGGGTTTTATGAATTACCTTTACCCATTGAATCACCTGCTTTTTTTCGGCGGCAAGGAGGTCGACGGGTAGAGCGAGTACGTCAAGAATTAAAATTATGTCATTTTTTCTTATACATTGGTCGGTTGGGCTCGCCCTCATCTCGCCGGTGACGTCAGAATAACAATGTTTGTATACCCTACGGGAATTTTGCAGCACATAAAGCTTTCCTATGGCTGGATTCAAAATGCCGGGAGTCCGTAACCCCGAATACATTCGACATTTTTGCTATAAGTCCATTCCACATCTTCATAAGATTTATACATTCTACCTTTTTTGCCCTGTCTTTCAACCATGCGATAAGAACCATCTTTCAATGGAATAGCAATTCCAACCTTTAGGCCCCAATTACTATCGCCCGCCCAAAAAACAAGTCCCTCGGTTCCCTTTGTGATTTTATTGCCACGGACAACACGCACGATGGAACCTTTTTTCACCATCCTGCCATTATTTTGTATTACCCGGTGGAACTGGTCGTAGTCCGCCTCTGCTTCCAAAAACTTTGTTCCGGCCTTGGCGCCCTGATAAACATCTAACAACCACTCGGGTGCATCTATTGCGGCCCGGCGAAGCTCTACAAGGCCATCAGGAAATTCGGAGTTTCCGATTTGGATCCGCCGAAACATATGTGGCTTTTTACGTGCACTGTCATCCTTTGTGTCACAAAGGGTATTTTCTGAAATGTCATCACTAGGTTCATAAACTACAGCAAAAGTAAGGTCTGCCCAAACATCACTCATAATGCGAACTGAGAGCTGGGTGATGATATCCACAACCTCCCCAACATAGAACATTTCATCAATAAGTCGATACCACCCAGGTGGGCAATTATTCATACTGAGGACAAGGGAAATATTACTATTGACACTGTCCGTCGGCTCGTCGATATGTAACGTTGCAGAGGGAAAATAGGAAATTCCGAGTCTCTTATGAATATTTTGAATAGCGTAGCCAACATTGGTTTGTTCTACTCTTGCGTGGCGGATGGGCATCGTCTATACACTTCTTCTATTTTTTTTAGGTAGGATCATTTTGTACCGTTTATTTAATGAACACAATTTTTGTGTTGTATTATAAATTTTTATTGCCTGCTCATATGTGGCTTTCCCCACCGTAAGGGCGGACACATATATTTCAATTGCACTTTTAGCATCGTTGCAAGCTTTTATAACCTCAATTTTCTTTTGCAGTTTTTTATGTTCCCTCTTACCTTTTTTCCCCATAGATTCTCTATCTTTAGCCCTCATTTTGTTAAATCATTCCAAAATGTAGCTCAGTACCCGACGTCTTTGTGTTCTTTACAAGCAACCTCATTTCCTCGATATGCTTATCCCACGGTGACCACGTATCACTATCATGTGAAATTACTGAGGCATTTAAAGCATTCTGCCTTGAAGTTCTAAGCCACAATAAATAGCGTCGTGCTACGCCTTCCCACCCACCGTCAGGCTCATCATTATCGTTGTATGATAAAATCATATATGTGATCCATGTAGGCGTCTGGACAATATCTAGACATTCATCGCAACAAAGGTTCATGCTCATTTTAAATTCTTCTAATCTTCATTGTATTTTTTTATTGAAGCGATCATCGACCTTGCCCAGCGCATCGCCTTCTCTTGACACCTTAAATTTACTCGTTGCTTATTTGTTGGAGTGAGTGCTTCTTCTTCGGCTCCTATTGGGCTTGCATGTATTTCCCTATTTAAAAGCTGGATGGCAGTAGATATTTCTTTTAAAATATCAGCTTTTGCTTGTCCATACCCGCTACGATAACCCTTCTTAAAGTCGTTTTTTGCATCGTCCACTTGTTCCCCTCTCGCCTAGCGCTTCTTGTTTCCGCAGGTTCTAGCATTATGCCCCTTGCCCCCGCAGCGGCCACATGTGTTCAAATTCTTTTTACCCCTAGTAGGCATGGAATATTTCTTACCCTCTTTTCCTGTCGATGACGACCCTTTTGTACAAGTCCGTGCATTATGACCAGAGGCCCCGCACTTACCACACTTACGCTTGCCCTTTGGCTTTCCATTAGACGGGGTCTTGCTTGTGGGTGCTCCACATCTCATGGCTCGAAGTTCGCCTTCTGTCTTGGGTATATTTAACTTGCTCATATATACCTTATTGCACTTTTTAAGTTCCTCCTTAATAATAAGCTTGTAGTCTTCGAGACACCCCGGCGAGCAATAAAGAAAGTGCTCTTCATTTACATGCTTTAGCTGGGCTTTACAAGCCTTACATTTCATAATATTCATGATTTTACGCTTTTTTCTTTATTTATAAAGGTTGCCCGCTATTATTCTATAATAGCATAAAATTACCAAAAAGTAAACCTAATAATATCGGTTTAATTTAAGGAGTTCTTCCTCTTCTTATTCTTCTTCTTCTTCTTCTTCCGGCCAGGAACACCCTCCACATTTAAGGGTGGATGAAATTTATGAATAAGATCAAGCTCCATTTTATGTGCAGCGGACTTGCCACGGATGACGTGCAAAATTTCATGAGAAAATGCCTCCTGGCCGTGCTCCCTGATAGCAATCTGTAACAACCCCATCCGGTTTTCGATACACGCATGATATAGATGCTTGACCCAACGAATGCGTACAGACTTCTTGTAGGCCCGCCCGTGCGCCACCGTAACGCCAATATAAGTTTCCCCGGTAGGAATACAGGTCAATTTATATATCACTTGGTTGCGATCAGTACGCCTCTTTCGTCGGATTTTCTTCTTTTCTTCGCCCAGGATGGACCTTTCTACGTTTTCCATTCTTCAACTATATCATACCTAATATGGCAAGTAAACCCAATATTATTATAGGTTAAGGAGCCTATCCAGGGTGGTGGGAGGGGAGGCCGTGAATCCTCGTGACACCCAGCCCCAGAAGCTAACTGTGTTCCATGCTCTTAGAAGATTTTGCGAAGCGTCTTCCACAGGGTTTTTGCTACCCATTTTCCTAACAAATTTAAGTTCCTTTTCGACCATTCGTGGAATAGCAGTTTGCCATGAAGCAGGGTATAAATTAAGAGGCACAGGAAGTAAGTTTCTAATTACAACTTCAACTTCTTCTTTTGTTGGCAAAGGATCCACTATTCCTCCTCAATATTATCTTTCAGAAAAAATACCCCATCATTATCTTCCTTAAACAATTCATTGGCTGTCAGCCTCACAAAATCATTCTTCATAGCCCACGGCGAACCGATATACAACATCTTTGATTGCATTTGCCGAGAACCTTGATATCCCTCCCTGCATACCTCAAAGTGAACATCTGGGAGGCTATCCTGGCATGTAGAATATTGTAACATCCAAGCTGAATAAGCAACGTTTAATGCAGTTTCATCCGCATCATCAACTAGCACTTCCAATTCGAACGAATCGAGAGAAAAACCAGTTGAGCCATCCCACGTAACTACAGTTAGAACGTCAATTCCAGACAAATTGTTGCTGCTATTTTCCATAATTTACCGTCATTCTTCGTTTTTCCTTACCAAGGCATTGGCAAGGTGTTCAAGGAAGTGATTTATATCACCGTTTGCAAAGTCAATTTTACGAACAATGCCAGCAATTGCATCTTGTTCCTGCACTGATGCATTCATAATATGCTCAATTACCACATCATTCGAAATAATATTAAAACCATCTTCGGTGCTTGGGATATCCCAAGTAACACTCGGCAAATCCTTTTCTTCGAAAAAAGCTTTAAGATACTTCTTACTATTTCTGTTAGAAAACATAATTCTCGGCGTGTCCCTTGAAGGGTTTTTTGTGAGCCCCTATTTCTCTATAATAGCACGCTTCCAAGGGAAGGTGAACCCTATATAAGACTTAATAAAAAACGTTCGTTCTCCACCCTGGGTGTAATTTATCCCACTCCAAAACATACTCTTCAGGTGTATTATTTACAGAACGATATAAGCTTTTTAGTAGTTCTTCCCCTGGAAACCATAGACTGGCCATCATTGGGTCAGGGTGTAGGTCACCTACCTCGGCCCACAATTTTCTGCTGCGACGCCAACTGAACACATGCCGGTTATATGGGTGAAATTGATCAAATTTTCCGTCCGGATAATAATATGTAGGAAAAACAGCGATGAGAATATTCTTCCGACGGTCGATCACAATACCATGACAAAGTTTTCCTGGTTGCCCACGCTGAAAACTAAAAAACACCGGCATCCCAGGGATGACGAGCCCGGGGCTCTTGTTTGTATCTAGCTGCACGCTATCGCCTCGTTTCTATTTCTTTATAATAGCACGATCCTAAAAGAAGTACAAACCCAATTTTATTTTATACTATAAACGGAAAAATATAGAAAAGAAAGAACACTACCGCCAGGAGCCCGAGAACGTCCCATAGGAGCGCTCTAAATTCTTGTCGCACTAAGTCTCGTTCATTATTATTTGTGTCTATGTAGGGCTTCTGGGATGCTTTAGCTGTCATAGTTGTCAGCCACATATGGCTTGATAGACTTCAAGAGATTCCTCACTGTGCTCTGTGGCCATTGCGAGAATTCGTCCTTTGGATTAGGCAACTTTTGGTTTTGTAACCAGTCGTAAAACCCATCACACTTCCTGGTATAAATTGACATTAAAAATCCCATATGACCATCCCGTGCTAACACAGCGAGCGCAAATGCCTTCCTAGCTTCATGGTCATTGTAATCGCCAGAAATACATTGTGCAACATCAAGACACTTAAAATAGATCTGGGTCTGCTTTCGAGCAAATTTTTGTAGTCCATCTCGAAGCGCATATGCCTTGTGAGCTACATGTTCTGGAATCAGTGGTACAATATCATCCAGCTTCTCTGCCAGCACGATGTTAAAGAGTGAAAAAACAGACTTCGCTGCCGCATCCTGAATTCGATTCAACGCATAATATTCTGCATTCTTTACCTTGACACGTTGAAAGTTTTCATCACACGCCACAATCCCTTCATATTGCTCAGCCGAACGCCCAGAAACAAACTTAACTAATTCATCCATTGAACCAATTGAGTAGGATGGGGCTGAAGGCACCCCAAATTTAGGAGCTAACGACTTAGCGCTGAATTCCTTGCCTGTAGAAGTAACACGAACACCCAAAAGAGTGACAGCATAATTCGGATAGTCAATCACAACTCGGTTAGCAGGAGAGGTCAATTCAAAAATATATGTGAACGAAGGATCAAGGTGTGGCACAAACTCGGAAAAATCCATTCCCGTACTATCCTTGAGCCCATGTTCAAAAAGAGAACGGAATGTAAGATTTCCGAATCCGTCAATAGGCTGATTGGCATCTGCAACTGCTCGGGTTGCGACACACCATTTATCTACAATGTCATCAAAATATACAATAGTACAAGTACCATCCAACTTCTCAAAAAAGCAAGTAGTTGAGGCGGACATATCTACAGGGGCCGCCGCCTCTTGGCCGAGATTGAAAAACCGATCAAAAGGTCGTGCTAATACCTTGGATGGACCAAAAGGGTTAGTGCCCTTGTTGATAGTCCCTTTGTCCTCACGACGGAGGATCAACCCACGGCACTGTTGCGAAAGCGGGTCAGTGTCTACTGCCTCGATCTGTGAATAGTTTAAGCTCACCTTATGCTCGGCGCCATGGGTCCCTGCGAGCCGAGACTTAACTCCGTGTTCAATCTCCAATTCTCCTAGAGAATGATTTACCAAAAATTTTTGTACATATAGCATAATATTATACGCTTGTATCTTACATCTTCTTTTCGATCACGATGTTCTTTGTAGAATCAAGGACTTCCAGCGAGGAATCATATGCTCTGAGCATATGCGAATACATTGGGTCATGTGAATCGACATGTGCAATTGTCCGACGGATGTGTTCCAAAATCGACAATTTGGATTCATGGATAAACAGGCTCCACAAATACTCTTGGATTGATCCTTCCGGGTCATCCTCGATGTTAGTTTCAACCTCGAAACTAATCTTATATGTTGTCTTCTTGTCAGTCATTTGTCTACCTTACCCCTATTCATCTATAATAGCACAGTCAACGGGCGAAGTGAACCTTATTATCGCCTCCCGACCTGAGCCGGGCGGGACTCGGCCACATACACACACACACTCTTCAAGTTATATACAAATTATACAATAGGAGGCACCACTTCAACTAATGTTTCGTGTCGTTTTATGACAGAAGACAAATTCATTAACTGAATACCAAGTTTCATCACTTGTTCTCCCAGCCCCTTATTTATGAGTTCCTCATTTTCCCTATCTTTTATATTATTAGGAATTTTAGCCTTACCAGACGGCATTTGGGGAGTAGTTATTTCAAACCCGAACGAATGGGAGTAGCCTCCGTACAATTGAGCTTGAATATCTTTTAGCTCCGCTACAATTCTATCCATAGCATCGCAGGATGTTACCTCTATGTTAACTAACGACTTCTGCAAATGTACAGGGAATTCAGACCTCTTTGTCATATCTTACCTTTTCCTTCTTGTCTTTATATGTCTATAATAACATATAAAGGACATCAAGTGAACCTTATTATCAAAAAAATCAGTGAATTTCAAACTATGGCCATTGGCCATAGCACAATTCATGGGTTTTCTTTAAAATCTTCCTTTAATTCAGAGAGCTTTTCCTGCAACTCATATGCGGATTCAAAATCCCATTCAACGCACTCCTTCACACGCTCTTCAAACTTCCTATATGCAATTTTTGCGAATTCTAGGAACATTTTACAGTCACCACCAAAATTCTCATTCTGGGAGCCAGACCCTGTAGTTGGAGCCCAATTCATCCTATGGCTGCTTGTAGCCTGCCCTACAAGATATTGTTCCCAAGTACGCTCAGCAAAAAGATAGAAATTGGCCTTATCGGTGTCATCCGTCTTTTCTTTATTGTTGAGAATTTGCCCTTGCATATTCCTCAAAAGAGCCAAATATGAGTTCCTGGTTGGGACTACGGCAGCGGGCGAATTCAGGAAAGATGCAAACATATTTTCACGACTCTCAAAAATTTCAAAAAAATGTTTTCCGCTATTCCTATTTTCCCATACCTTATCTTGAAAGTCTTTACAATCATCAAACGCATTGGTTTTTATAAAAAACCTGTCTTCTTTCATCGAAGATAAGGTTTCATTTACAAAAATATCCCATACCTCCCTACGAATAAGGATCCTACTAATTTTTGCCTTTATGTTCTGCTCCTTACTGAAGGGTCCCTCGACCCAAACCTTAAGCCCAATATCATGTAGCCATGAGTTGATATTGCTAAAGTTGCAATTCTGTACGTTGACTGCTGGGGTATCTAAAATCTTGCTATGTTCGTCTTGAGGGATACAAACAAGGTCACTACTAAATTGATCTACGAGAGTATCAATAAAGATTTCTTCTCCTTTGGCAACCGCAATTTCCCCATAATCATCATATTTCCCAAAAATTGGGCATGAGCGAAGGCCCCAAAAATCATTAGCGTACACGCCATCTATCCGGTCATAGGTTGACTGTGTAATTAAAAGATACACCACTTCATCCCCACAAGTAATTGGCATGTGGCTAAGCGCACAAGTTTCGCTCCAGCTTCCCATAATTAATCCTTATCTTTTCTCTTTTAATAGGTAAAATTTGAGTGATTTGCCCATAAACTTTTCGAGCAATAACGGTATCACTCGATACCGACCTCTCCGAGGTCCGGGCCTTTTGTTTACGGATAGTCACTTCCACTTTTTCATAAGGAGGCACCCTTACTACCCGCAAACTACTGCGGGGCATATTTTAGATTTACTATTTAAAGCAGGTCCCTAATCTCATTGAAGTCCTCTTCATCCAAGCAAAAATGTAGTCCAGATGTGTACCTTGGTTCTTGGGAACAAAGAGAATGTCGAGAACGGATTTCGACCTTGCGAATATCCTCACCCTTTTTTGTTGACCCCACCACCCTAACGGTAGACGTGTTCCAATAATCATACGCCTCGGGTGCTGAGGTATATCGTACAAAGATTTCTTCAATTTCCTGTGACATGATTTCCTGTGATGCCCTATTCTTTTATAATAGCACATTCTACCAATGAAGTAAACCTAATTCTTTTTTCTCCATGGACAGCCGACTGGGGTGGTACAGTCCCCTTCTAGCGGCGGATCGTGTAAAGCGAACAGCGTACACACATATAAAAAGGGATTTTCATCACCACTGTTATCATCAGGCTCCAAAAATCGGCATCCGGAGCATACCTCTAAGGGCCATGTATCTGTGTCATTTTTTTTATTCATATTCGTTACTGTTTTGTTGTTCTTAGGAAACTTCTTTAAAATGCCAGTGCTGCTCCCCGGTTTGATCATCAATATATGAAAAGGATACCCACCCGACTATATTTTTATATAATATTTTTACTTGTAGTCTTCCAAGTAGTACGTGCCAACGGTAAGAACTCTATCTCTACCAGGGTAGGATTCTACCAAAAATGTTACATCCCCTGAAGCTGTTTTTCGTAAAGTTTTATAAACAGTTTCTCCGTCAAATTCATTTTTTTTGCAGCTTGGCCATGAAATTTCTTCTCCAGGTATAAGCATATTTTCAGCAATGTTACGGTGACGATCGCCAAATTCCCAAGAGGTGTCTATAATATTTGTATTCTCGTTCATTTGTTTTGTTTCTATTATTCTTCTACAATACCATAGTTTCGCTCGAAAGTAAACCTAAAATCCTACGTAGTCGGCGACGGAAACATACAGCTCAAGAATGCGTAGAAGAGCACGAAATGCCACAAGAAGTGCCTGATAAATTTGTTCTACCATAGCATTAATATAGCCAGGAATATTTTTTTCCATTGTCCTTTTATCTCATTCCGGAAAAAATTTCCCCGTCCTCGGACATCTTTTTCTAGTTTTGGAGGCCATTGCCTTGTCTTTCCAATACACAAAAGACTTTTGCAGCATGGAGACGAATTCACTATCACTCAACCCTGTAGCAGTACCGCCGTCGGATCCAAAATGATTATGCATCAACACGTCCGGGTTAATTGGCATTTCCTCCTCTTCTGGGGAGGCATTAATGGAAATAATTTCCCAGTTTCCCTCGACTGGCGGGAGATCATTATCTGAATCCCCTGACAGAACCACGGAGGAATACAACACAACGTCTACTCGCTTTGCGGGAAGTTTGTCACCGTCTCGGGCTTGAATACTCTTACGAGGAGACTCACCTTTTCGACGACTATCGAATGTTCCCGACAACTTATCACCATGTTGGAGAGTTATGACGCCAGAATAAAACCCCCACACAGGAACCGAAACAAGAACCACCCCGTCCCTATATCCAGGCGTTTGGTGCTCGACGAAGGCATCTTCCACGAGCCGCCTTACCTTCTCAAACGGACCGTCATAATAGCTATACTCGCTATCTTTGGTCTGCCTTTTCACAAATTTATTTATACAGATATTGGTCATTATTTAACTTGTCTGTAGTCCTGGTTCCAAGAGAGTTCGCTCGTAAGTACTTCAGCAAGGTCACCCGCTTCATTCTCGATCACCGCCCCGTCACCGAGAACCAATGTGACAGTATAGTAACCCGAACAAAAATCATTATCCGGGTCATTCCAGTATACCGAACAACCTTCCACAATGTTGTCAACATCTACAATCATGGCATTCACCAAAATTCTTTCCGGGGTTTTGTTACTAACCCCCTATTTCTCTATAATAGCATACTTGAGATTGTAAGTTAACCTTATTTCTAGAATACTTAAATATTCTCTAATGTCATCTCACTGACAGGCTCATAAGTGAAATCAATCCACTCAATTCCTCTATCTCGTCCAGGGCGCTCTTCATCCGGCTTGCGGGAGTTCTCCTTCATTTCCAAAGCATTGACAACCTCTTGCGCATCGGACTCGGATACTGTATAACCCAAAGGTTCAAATGTAATGGAGTCACTAGGGTGCCAGCTGTTGGAAGATTGTCCCTTACGATGTTCTGTAGCAAAAATTACAAACATATTCATTTCTCTTTTTTTTCTTTCGGGGGATTTTGTTGTTGTTTCCCCTATTTCTCTATAATAGCACAACTATCAAATTAAGTGAACCTTATTCAGTATTTTTGCCAGAAATACGCTTCTTGAAAAGGTTGCAGTGCATCGCCCAGGCTTCGGCACCTTCCGCAAGAACTGTGCCATCAAGCTTAGACACGAGGTCTGCCACCCGTCCAAAATGCGTCACTAGTCTAACCGTCCGTCGGGTGATCCGAGCATTTTTATTCTTCTTTTTTGCCATAATATGTTTATTTCCTTTTTGTTCTTACTTCTTACTGTTACCATAATTGGTAGGGCGAGAGGGAGTCGAACCCTCGGCCTGTCCCTTATAAGGAGACTGCTCTAACCGCTGAGCTACCGCCCTAATAGATCGCTACTAGATAATAATAACGACTTTTAGTCTAAATGTAAACTTAATTAGTCGTTTTTGGACGGCTCCTCCTCGGAAAAATCCGTAATCCATGGAGAGTTTTCTGTAATGTGAACTACCAAAATCTCGCCTCGAACCTTATTCAATCGCACGGGCCTGAAATTAAAGCCTTCTTCGGGCTTCCCGCTCCACCCGTTCTTTCGTGCCACTGTGGCGCTTGGAAACGCTCCGATTGCCTTGGCAATATGGTTCCATCCCCATGTCTCGGGAGCAGTAAATACTGGCCCCTGAGCTACCGCTGCATCCAAAATTTCCTCTCGTGCTTGCGGGTGAGTAACCTTATCTAACCCGACAAAAATCGTGCCAAAGTCCGGACAAGTTTGCAACTCTCCCTTTTTCCACGTCGCCGTAGTAGGCGCATTTCCTGCCATAGCGGATACATCAAAAACTGTGTTTTCTAGGTTGATCATTTTTCCTGTTCTTGGCTCCTCTATTCTTCTATAATAGCATATCTGGAGCCAAAGTAAACCTAATTATCAAGGAATGGTGGACCATAGGGCTGCGGCAAGTCAACTACTACAAAAGCATTTTGGCGCAGGAATTTCAAACCCGGTTGCTTCCTTCGCAAGCTTTAAGCCCGGCACCCAATCACCAGAGCACCCATCCGAATCAATTTTAAATACAGTTGGTGCATAATATTCTGCTATCGCTAGAATTGCTATTACAATAACATCGTATGGTTTCCGTGCAGTCTTACAAAAATTGAAGCCGGTATCCCCTGGAAATACAAAGGTTTCATGTCCTTTTTCAGCTATTCCATTAAGAAATACCAAATTTCTAAGCCCTACCAAGCAGTCATCACTGTCCCCGTTTCGACCCTCAATTTGTATGCCTTGCGACTGCGCAATTTTGACAATCTCCCTGGCGGCTTCGACGATAAGTGGAACAACCTTCCCGGGATCCTTACCGACACCAAAAAAGTTTTCGGGGTCATAATTCCAATAGTGTGTATATCCCATATTATTCCTTTTCTTTTGCTTTCATCAAAATTTTATCAAGTGCAACAACCATCATTGCACAAAAATCTCTAAATTCTTTCACATTCATTTCTTGCTTGCTTCGATTGACAATTGAGCAAGCCAGCACAACATTTCCTTCGACGTACCCTAAATGTGGAATAACCCGGTCAACAGTAAGTGCGTTTTTATTTCCTTTATGGTAACCAGATAAATCTAATACCCGGCCAGTATAAAAACATCTACCATCTTGCTCCGCCCATATTAACAATAAGATATCTTTGAGGTTTTTTCCTTTATTTGCATGTAGTTATTTCACCCAAATCTCTAGGCTTTTGCCGGGCTGGGCCAAATAAACTACATTATCCCCTATTAGTAATTTCACATGCAATT
>VAPH01007219.1_pt1 | contig 28105 bp, 23 predicted proteins | sample 3393861 | NCBI WGS metagenome assembly VAPH01 (sample SAMN08290439, study PRJNA428436) | hydrothermal vent metagenome | isolation source: Deep-sea hydrothermal vent chimney | place: Atlantic Ocean: South-mid Altantic Ridge | reverse complement strand
TATTGACGATTACTGCTATATCTACGGCGCCAGCTGAAACCGCAAGAGTTAGCCAAAGTGCGGTCATCGAAACTATATAAATAAGTTGGCGTTTCATTGGTATTCTCCTTTAAAAAATGAAGTTGATGCTGGTAACGAACATGTTCCAGTTTTCTTCGGTTCCACTGTCTGCCAGTGCATAACCATCATTGATGTGGTATGCCGCTTTCAGGGATACATTATAATTGATTTTGTAGCCCACGCCTGCAACGATGCTTTTCTGGTAATTCGATGGATCAGAGTTATTGTTTTCGTCAGTGGTAATAGAGTCATATCGTACAAATGGGGTGAGTTTGTCAAAAAAGGTATATCCGGCTTGCGCATAATAGGAACTACTTTTTCCGTTAGGCATCCCGCTCATGGACATATCCATAGTAATATATTCTGCTTTCAGATCAAGTCCATAATTTACATAACTTACGCTTGTATTCAGCATCGTCATATCTCCTTTCATGTTCATGTTTTGAGCCAGGATATATGTGTCGCTGTTTGAAGCGGAACCGATAAAGGATAGCCCATTGAGTGGTGTATTGTAAGTTATGTTGCCGCCAAACATCTGCCCATATGTATGTTTAGGCACGGCATTTGTACTGAATGGTTGACCTGCAAATGGTGTGAAAATGATTTCTCCGCCACTACCCAAATCCAGGTTGTAAATAGCGCGCACGCCGCGGTACGCCTCGTGAATAATATCTGCATTCTCATTATACATATAAGGTAGCATAGTGGAGAGCTGCAAAAATCTCACATCACGAATGTCGTTGTAAATACCCACCGGATATTTAATCTGCCCTATTTGCACCGACAGATTATCGTTAAACATGTAATCCACAAAGGCCCAGTCCACACGGACTCCATCTGTACCTCCTCCGTGGAGCTGGATCCATATGGTTGTTGCATCAGTCACTTTGCTTGTGAAAAGTATTGATGTCATGTTGTTCTCCCAAGAGCCATCGTCATCTGCACTCATATACTCATTTTCATCAGTAATCATAAATGTCTGGTGACCGTAGCCGTGAATCTCTACACCGCCGCCTGCATCTATGGCAAAGGTTTTATTGGGCAAGCCAATTACAACGCTTGTTAACAGCACTGAACCCAGAATACAACAAAACAATTTTTTCATTTTTTGCCTTTTTTTCATTGCCTGTTCTCCTTTTTTTGTCTATTTGAAATTATTTTTTATCTGAATGGTTAAACGTAAAAAAGCGGAGAGCTCAAAATGCTTATTTTGTAGTGTAAAGTAAGTCGTTTGACTATTAAGTTAAGGCTTTTGTTTCTTCCAGCTTGAAGCTGCTTGTCATCTGCTGAAGTTCTGCTGCCAGTCTCGCAAGGTCTTCACTGGCACTCATGGACTCCATGGCACCTGTGGAAACCTCCTCGCTTGCTCCAGCGACACGTTCCACATTGCCTGTAATCTCTTCTGCAGCCGTACTCTGTTCTGCAGCGGCTGTGGCAATCTGTTGGACCATATCGTTGGCTGAGTCGACCATCTCTACAATCTTGCTTAGTGCTTCACCAGCCTGGTTGGCCTCTTCCACACCCTTAGTAACTTCCCGGGTTCCGGCCTCCATGGATTTTACTGCTCCGCCGGTATCTTGCTGTATGGTCGAGATCATCTCCCCTATCTCGCTGGTGGCCTTGGTGGTGCGATCAGCCAGCTTTCTGACCTCTTCAGCCACTACTGCAAATCCTCGGCCTTGCTCCCCAGCGCGTGCTGCCTCAATGGCCGCGTTCAGTGCCAACAGGTTTGTCTGATCTGCAATGTCTTGGATTACTTTGACAATCTCTCCAATTTTATCGGAGCTGTCCCCTAGATTTCGAATGATCTGTTCAGAGTCGTGTACTGTGACGGATATCTTGTTCATTCCCTCAATGGTACGCTGCACTACAGTACCTCCCTCCTGGGCTATCTCAGAAGTCTGCCGTACGGTCTCGGCTGTCTTGGTAGCGTTCTGGGCTACTTCAACCACTGTGGCACTCATTTCTTCCATTGCTGTTGCTATTTCGGCTGTCTGCTGTGTCTGAGATTCAGCCCCTTTGGCCATACTTCCGCTGGTGGATGAAAGTTCTTCAGAGGCGGTTGCTACTTGGGAAATAAGATTAACCATCTGTGAGATAATATTGTGGAGGTTTCCTATGAACGTATTCATCCAATGAGCTATCTGCCCGAATTCATCTTTGGAATCGATATCAACCTTTTTGGTTAGGTCGGCATCGCCTGAGGCGATGTCTTTAACTCGTAGGATAATTTTATTTAGGTTGCTGGTAATCGAAGATATAAGAAGGAATGATATAACACCCAGTCCGGTTATAATAATTCCGGCAGTCACAAGATTGATCCAAACACTTTTGTGTATATTGTTTTGGCTAGTGGCCAGACTTTCGTCAAAGGTTGTGACAGCGTCTGCTTTTGCTTTTTTAAGAATCTCCTCCAGCTTTTGCTGAGCTGGTATCATCTGTTGGATAATAGCCGTTACATCCCCGCTTTTAGTTCCCAACATTATAGCGGCCGAATCTGAGGCTGCCTGGTAGTAAGTGTTAAACTGCTTCTTTATCTCAGTCGCCACTTTGTCTTCTCCGGCAATGCCTTGTAATTTATTTGTAACTTTGCGAAAGTGTTCAGCTTTTTCTTCAGCCACTGTTACAAGGTTTTGATCTCCGGATGCCACTGCGTTCTGAAAATCTTCTTGTATATCTTTCAACTCGGCCATAAGGATCTGTGTTTCTTGAAGGAAAGGGTAGTGAACTTTACTTATTTGGTCTAAAAGGTTGCTGGTTTTGGAGGATATCTCGTAAGTAATCACCATACCAATAGAAAAAACAAGAATGGCTGCTGCGGGAAGCGTCCATATTTTTTGTTTGATAGTCATAAAACTATGTCCTCCCAAAATTTGGTTGAAGCCTTGATAATTTATGTTCGGCAGAAGCTTATAAATACTTTAAGAGATCAGAATTTGTTATGTCAGAGGAGAAAACACTTATGGGAAAGAGCTAGTACATGGGCACTAAAGGCTTTGCCCAAATACCGCTTCTTTAATTCATTTTGAACATACAATTATTTTTATGTTTATGACACTCTTTTCTTGTGAAAGAAAAAAGACTGAGTTTTTTGGGCTCTCTTCACTTGCATGTCGAAAAAATTTACACTTTTTTGCTGTATTTATCTACAATTAGATATTATCTGCCTATTTTTAAGGCAATATTTTTCAGGCACACTTTTAACACATTGTAAGTAAAGAATAAACTCCTCATAAATCTTACTGTCGAAAAAACTTACACTTTTTCTGTTTTTAAAGCTATCATTTTAAAAAAACTTTAAATATTAATATGTTATAAAATTGGCACAAGCATTGCAGATTAATCAGTAGATCCTATAAAATATTAAGAGCACATAATTTATATGGACTACGATATTTGGAGGTAAGAGTTATGGAAGCCAAAAAGACATATATAATGTTCCTGGGGCTTGCGGGACTGTTTTTATTTATAGCACATACAGCACAGGCGTTTACGAGTGTATCAGCCGATAATGCCTACACCGCTTTGACAGCGACAGATTCGACAGCAGTGATGTTCGACACACGCACGGTTGATGAGTATTACGGATGCAACCAACCTTGGGATGCAAATCCGGTTTGCCCTGATCCTGATCCTGCCCTTGATCCGGACATCGCATTCAGCGGAACTCCAACACTTAAGATGATTGACAAAGGTGTGTTGGGGGAGTCTGACCCTAAAAAGCTGCCATTTATGGTGCCGTGGTGGATTACCGGTGACCCGGGTAATAACAATCTGGAGCCGGAAAATCCTGCCGAGGTGCGAGAGATTATAGAGGAACTACTTGCTACCAGCGCAATAGATTTTAGCACAGAAATTTACTTGCTATCCCGCACCGGTTTCAGGAGCTACTACATGGCGCAATGGATGGAGACACAGACTTTCTACAATTCCAGAACCGGAACCAGCGAATACTTTACCAACCTTTTTAATATTGACCTTGATGGCGATCCTGCCAACGCTCAGGGCGGTATGCAGGAATGGAATGTAACTACTAACACAGGAGCAGACATAGATGGTGATTATTCCGGGTTGCCTATCTGGCGTACATCAATTATAGCCGCTGGTGAAAAACCGCCCCAGGTATTTACTCTCACGCCACTTAACGGGTATACAGTTACAGGAACCAGTAGCACCACGTGTGTCAATTTTACAGTTACAATTCTTGAGCCTTCTGCGGGTGTTAATGGTCCAATCACAAGCTATGGAGATGTAACTAAAGTTTGTGTAGGTACCCTAAATGTTTTAAAGCTTAGTACTGACGGAACCTGTATAGAAATAGATACTCCTGCTGATACTGTCGTAAATCAATACAACCTTAAAATGCATCTTAAAAATGGAACTTATATCTGGGCTGGAGCAGCAACAAATATCCGTTCAAATCTTGGCGTACTAAATAGTTTTAGCCCGAATGCCACACATCCCGGACTGGATCAGCGTACCTTGATCGTCAATGCATCATGTACCGACATGGACTGCGACGGCTATGCAATTGAGGGTGGAGACTGTGGGCCTGTGGATTGTGACGACACTAATGCAGCTGCCTATCCTGGTGCAGAGGAAGTGTGTGATAACGTAGACAATAACTGTGACAGTTTTGTTGATGAAGGTTTTGACGACATTGATGGTGATGGATATGCTGTCTGTGTAGACTGTAATGACAATGATGCCAGTATTAATCCTGGTGCAGAGGAAGTATGTGACGGCGTAGATAACGACTGTGACGCCACTACTGATGAGATAGATACTGATGGCGATGGTTTCGCCTCATGTAGCGGCGATTGCGATGACAGTGATCCTGCAATTTATCCAGGTGCAACCGAGATATGTAACGGTATTGATGACAATTGTAACGGCATTGTTGATGACGGTTTCGATACTGACAGCGATGGTTATTCCTCATGTGGTGGCAACGACTGCGACGACACCAATGCTGAAATCAATCCAGGCGTCCAGGAAATATGTGGTGACGGAATCGACAATAACTGCAATGGCTCTACAGATGAAGACCTTGATAACGACAGCGACGGATACACATCATGCGGAGGCGACTGTAATGACAGCGATCCAGATATAAATCCGGGTGCAATTGAGGTATATGACGGCGTAGATAATGATTGCGACGGAGTTCTGGACCCGGCTGGAAATCCTCCCACTGTTCCGGTGCTTGTCTACCCGTCTAACGGACAGACAGGACTGGAAACAATAATTACCTTCAAGTGGGCTCCTTCTACGGACTTGGACGGAGATAAAATTACTTATGACTTTTTAGCCTGTGAAGAAAATCTTAATTTCACAGACTGTAAAATTGAATCAGTTGCTTACTTAAAAAGCAAAAGCCTGTATTATGCCGGAACAGGCTTTGGTCTGCTGATGTTTGCAGCAGCTCTGGCCGGAGATAGAAGAAAGGTAATGATGCTGTTTGCAGTAGTTGTGATGACAAGCAGTATGCTGTTTATCTCATGTGGAAGCGGAGGAGGTGGTGGTGACAATGCTGATGGCTATGAAACATATAGGGGAACAGGATTCACTTCCAACACTACATACAGATGGAAAGTGGTGGCAAAGGACGGCAGTGGGAGAGAAACTGAAAGTTCGATAAGAACATTTACTACAAAATAATTGTAAGGGCTTGACACGCAGTGCAGGCGCTTGCGCCGCGTAAGTCTATTTTCTCAATTAGTCCTTTCAACTATCTTTCCCTCGAGACCTTCATTACGGCGGAGCTTATCAATAAAGTTACGTGCTTTTTTAGAAGTCTTAAAATGTCCTATCCATACCCGGTATAAAACTGTTCCGTCCGAAGCTACCTTCTTATGAAGAGAAGACGAATAACCTTGTCTCCTTAGTTTTCTGTTAAGTCCGGCACTCTCTTTAGGGCTTGAAAAACCTATCAGTTCCACGGCATATAAAGAAGTGGCCTTCGGCTTTTGCACCAAAGGTGGGGGGGTGGCTTCTTTTGATAAAATAAGTTCTTTTGCGATCGATTTCGGAGCTACAGAAACCGATTCATCTTCAATTATTTCTTCAACTCTTTCTTCTGTTTTAGGTTCTTGTGCTGTTTCTACAGAAAAAGTTTTCATAAAATCAGAAGGTTCGGAAGGAATGCCGAGAATGTCTGGTACCAAAACAGGAGGCATTTTTACTTCTGGTAGAGATGGAGTTTCCTGCGTCACCATGGGGCCAGAGTTTGCAACAGGCCAGACAGTGCTTCGGTTCCTTCCGACCACAATACCCAGGTAGAAAACAGTGCAAAGAGCTGCTATCGACACTATAACAGCCGCCCAACGCACAGCAAGCCATCTACGATGACGAAGTTTAAGCGACCTGATGATAGAATCAATGGTTTCCTGCTTTAAGTCCGTTTCCCTCAGGGCAGCCTCAAGTTCCGAAATGACTTCCTTGCTTATGGCTTCTCCCAAAACAGCTTCACCTTTTTCAGAGTCTTTAAACTCTTTAGAATCTTCAGAGTTTTCAGAGTTTTTAGAATTCAGATTGTCACGACTTCTCTTACGCCAAATTTAGAGTTTTCTAACACAATCTGAAAACCCTTCATATAAGTCGCATTAAGTACAAGAGGAGCCTGGAGATTGAGAGTTACCGGAGGGTCCTGATTTCTGTTTACGTTCATGATAGCTAATACTGCCAGATCAGCAGGGTTTTGAACTTCTAAAAGATTTTTTTCCACCGGGCTTAGCTCCGGTACATAGTCCTGAAAGAATAAAAGAGGATCAACCACCATAAAAGCCACATCAGGATTATCTGTGGATTGAAGCCACTTGATAGGGGTGTCCTTGTAATCCATTAAAAAATAGCTTTTTAAACGATCAAAGCCCAGTATTCCTCTTGGAAAACTTATTACCCTGTTGTCATCAATCTCAACTTCTCCAAATCTAGTTGTCTTGATTTTCACTTATTTTTAAAACCTCTTTTTATCCACTCGAATTCATCTGTCCCGAGATCTGAGGCAGATATATTGGCTTTTCTAATCTTCTCGTAAATTTCATCTCGGTATATCGGCGTCTCACGCGAGGCCTCTACTCCCAGTTTCACCTGCCCCTCACGAATATCAACAACAACTATGTGTACATTATCGCCAATCCATATCCCTTCGCCCGACTTCCTTGTCAGTACAAGCATTCAGCCCCCCTTAGGCACTTATAAAAAAATAAGTACTATTTCACCGTAAAGTGGTGAGATAGTACTCATCATATCATATTATCTCCTGGATCGAGCAAGAAAATAGTTCAACCTGGATCTATTAATCCTACCTTAGAAAATCAAACAGCGACCTGCTGAGAATCTGAAAACCCGTCATTCTAAGAGCTTCCATCGAAGCTTCCCGCTTGGATATTTCTACTACACTCTCTACCACATCTGTGTCCTCGATACTAGAAAGAGAAGCCTTTACAACCACGTCTTCTTCGTCCAGCCTTAGACGCTCCTGATCGACTCTGTTTAACCGGGCTCCTATTGTTGCCCTGGCATTAAACAAAAATTCCTCCCCGTTTTGAATATCGCCGATGGCACTATTGATACCGCTTATATCGTTCCCATTCATAGAAGCAATTAATCCATCCATTGCTGTAAGAATGGAATCAAAAACATCGTTGCCGGGGACGTTTATAGTAGAACTGACACCACTTGCAATTTCGATATCAATACTGCCGGAATCTCCCTGGTACACGTGTAATGAGGAAAACTCAGCAAGTGCATCGCTTTGTGCCGCCTCTCCGGCGTTAAGCGTAACATTCGTAGAGAAACCAAGCAGATTGCCGGCTGTGGTTCCCGCATTGGTCCACGCTAAGGTAACCGGGTTATTTCCGGTGTCATTGGTAATGCTGAATGCCTGTGATTGTGCATCGTAAGTAACCGAATAAGTGTTTCCTGCATCACCATCTTCCACCTCGAGCTGTGTTTTAATCTCGGCAGCAAGTTCCGAGGCAGTATAGGCATTAGGCGAAAGTGTAACCGCTGCTACACCGTCACCATCACCAAGGTCAGCCATGAAAACATTGTTGGATGCCGTCACTGTAAATCCACGCTCAAAAGTAACGGCGCTATCAGCAACAGCAGAAGATCCGGTAGCCACAGAATCGTCAACTGCATCGAACCCCAATGTAGAGGCTGCCGTAGAACCTGCGGTCGACCATCTAAGAAGCAAGGTATTAGCATTGCCAGCATCGTTTGTTACCTGAATTTTCTGCTTAGAATAGTTAAAGCTTACTGTATAGGTATCAGTTGAGCCGTTTGCCGCCTCAAGCTTTGTCTTAATCTCTTGATTTAATTGCTCAGGGGTGTATATTCCGGACTGAAGGGAGATCGTGACATCACCTCCTCCAACATCGAAAACTATTTGGTCGTTTACTCCGGTTCTAACCAGCATGGTTTCAGTGTAGGGTGGGGCGCTGGTTTGATAGCCGCTAAATAGATACCTGGAGCCCACCTTTTTGTTGGCCAAGCTTACAATCTCATTACGGACCTCTTCCAGTTCCTTTGCCCCATTTAGGCGATCGTTAGCTGTCAAAGTTCCATTGGAGTACTGAATTGCTAGCTCATAAGCTCTTATACTAGCGCTTTCCACGCCGCTTATTGCTGTTTCCGATGCTGTAAGAACCGTCTCAGATTCATTCGCATTTTTACGGTACTGATCTATCAGTCGAATCCTATCACGAAAACTCATGGCCTTGTATATACCCACCGGGTCGTCCGAGAGCCTGTTGATTCTCTTTCCGGAACCTATTTTTTCCTGTTCCTGGTATATAGAGCTGACATTGTCTCTTATGTTAAGCAGGAACTTGCTGTACATTATGTTATTAGAAATACGCATAGCTTATCACTCGCCTATTACATGTTCATTATCGTTTCAAATAGGTTTTCAGTTACTGATATGATTCTTGCGGCTGCTTCATAAGAACGTTGAAAACGGACAAGATTTACGGCTTCCTCATCTAGTGATACGCCTGCAAATTCATCCCGCCTGGTTTCGAGTTGAAAAAGAACAGACTCTGAGGCAACACGTTCACGTGTGGCAGCAGATACATCTACACCCACTTCGCTCACCAGGCTGCGGTAGTAGTCACTAAATGTGGTGCCTCCAAATGCCGACAACTTTTCACCTTGCAAGTCTGAAATAGCCTGTGCTTGCACGTTGTTGCCCGGAATCTCATCCGGATTTGACGAAGCAGCCACCTGATTGGGAGAGGAAAAGGCCACTGCCAGGCTCCCGGCCGCACCGGTAATAGCAGCCAGAGTCGAAAAGAAGGGCTGACCGGTAGTGCCATCCAGGCCGTAACCGGTGCTGTGCTCAGCATTAACTTGCTCTGCCAGATTATACGCTAGTGTATCCAACTGATCTTTGTAGTTTTGCAGGTCAATGTCGCGAAGGTCGATCATTCCCTTCAACCGTCCGCCTGAAGAACCCTGAAGATCAATCGGTTCGCCTGTGCCGGATATGATAATATCGTACATTCCATCAGATGCCCTTGGCTGAACCGCAAGGGTGTTATATCCGACCGGCTCAACAACATTTTTACCCTCAATAATAATGGTTACACGACCCATTTTATCCTCAAACCTGTTTAAAGGGGCATATTCTGCCAGGCGATTGATAAGCTTGTCACGCTGATCAAGTGTTTCCGGTGCTCCGTTGGTCACCGTTATCTGCAGGTTCAAGTCCGAGATTGCAGCTATGATATTGTTCACTTCGTCCACAACTCCTGGGATCTCGCGGTCTATGTTTTGTTGTAGGTCTGCCAAGCGTCTGTCCATACTTTGGAAGCGGGAAGCAAGCGCTCCGGAAGATTCCAGAAGAGATATACGCTGAACATTTCCTTCAGGGTTTGCAGCCACCTCATTCCAGGAGTTGAAAAAGTCCTGCATAGCACCAGACAATCCGTATTCCGACTCATTAAAAATATCTTCCACCTGGTTTAAAACAGAAGATTTTGCGTCATACATGCCTTTGCTGGAAGTTTCGTTGTTTATCTGGGTATCAATAAATGAATCATAGTTGCGTTCAATCTCAACTATATTCACACCTCGTCCTATCCATTCTCCCCCAACCAGTTGTGGTGACATTGACTCAAGCTTTACACTCTGTCTGCTGTAGCCCGGGGTGTTAACGTTGGCAACATTGTTTGCAGTTACACTAAGCGCAGCCTGACTGGTTATCAAGGCCGACTTGCCGATATCAAATAAAGAGCTTAAACCCATTATTTATCTATCTAAACCTCCTTAGAAATAACCCGGCCTGCCGTACGTGCCAAACCACCGGTATGCAAATTTAAAAAACCAGCAGAAGCACGGAGATAAAACAGTGTTTTTTCTATAAGAGATTCGTTTATGCAATTAAGTTCACGCAACTGAACAACACGGGCCTTAAGTTTCAGGCCCACCTCGCAGAGCCGATCGGCCTCGCCGGAGAAATGTCTAGAAAAATGTTTAGAAAAATGCCCGGAGATATCCGCAAGAGAGGACTTTGGCGAAATTCCAGCCTCAGAGGTCAGAGCTATGATAAGCTTTCGCCTACGGCTCTCAACCTCAAGAAAGCGGTCTTTCAGGCGAAGTTTCTTCGCCGAAACCTTCTCTACATCCGCTGCGCGGGAATTCCGCAGATGCTCTTGTTCCAGCATGAGCGTTTCTTCAAACTCCTCACACAACCGGAACTCCTCTTCCAGTACGCAAACCAGTTTCTCCAGCAGGCTGGATGCCAAACTAGATGATAGTTTCAAGCATAAACTCCTTTATCATTTTCTCGGCCACTGATTCGCCACTTACATTGTAAGTTCCAGAATCGATAGCGACCTGCAATTCTCGAATCTTGTCTTCCCGAACATCTGGCACTTGTTTAATCTCTGCCGTGATTTTCTGAACCTCTTTAGCCCCGGAAGAGATCCTTACAGAGTCTTCCTGCGGTATAGCTGTTTTGTCAGTATTTCCACTTTTTTCCACGGTTTGCCGAGGGGTAGTCTCTCTGACTTCCGGGAGCTGGTTGTTGCTTTGAATTTTCATAATAGCTCCTCCTTTGTAGTTATACCTATCGGCAGATATGCCCTTAACTTAAATTTATTCAAAAAGTTCAATGGGTTACATGTCAACAACAAGACGCTTAGTCATTTTAATGACACTGCCTGTATCAAAATTACTACAGTCATAAAATCCTTCTTGAAGATGGCAACCACTGGTGGGGACCCCTGCGTTATTATCATTTATAAGATGTTATATTTCCTTCTGTAGGGGCAGGCCTCTGTGCCTGCTTTTGCTCTTTCTCTGACGACCCATCCTGAATCCGACCAATACCACCCTCAAGCATTCGCTCAAAGGCAGGTGCAAGGCCGATGCCCTTTTGGGCCAGTGAGTCCGCTAATTCGCCTTCTATCAACGATTCATAAATATCATTTCCAAGCCCTTGTGGCAGAAATCCTCCGCCGGGTATTGTCTTTTTCATCTCCTTGAGAAGTTGAGATATAAATAATGTTTCAAACTGCGAAGCCGCTTTTTTAATATCGGTACTGTTTTTTTCTAAACCGGAAACAATCTTCTCCGAATAGCCAGCCCCGAGCGAAGGGACCAAACCGGCCGTCAATGTCATATCTGTCATTTTTTATAGTATCTCCAATTCCGCCTTCAAGGCTCCAGCTACCTTCAGGGCTTGCAGTATTGCTATAAGGTCACGTGGGGTCACACCCAGGGAATTCAAAGCACGAACAACCTCGCTCAGGTTTGCGCCGCTTACAGGAACAAGGCGGGTATCGGTTTCAACTACAGTGGTTTCCGTATCAGGAACAATAGCGGTCTGACCAGTATTACTCAGAGCAGTCGGTTGGGATACTTCAAATGTTGTCTTTACCTGAACAATAAGATTCCCATGGGATAAAGCCACAGGAGAGACTGTAATCCGATCTCCAAGTACTACAGTACCGGTCTTCTCGTTTATTACAACCTTTGCCGGTACATCTGTTTCTACTTCAACAACTTCAAGAAGAGCAAGAAGGTCAACCACACGGCCTTGATAATTAATCGGAACCTGCACAGTGACTGACCTGGGTCCTTCGGCTGTGGCGTAAGCCCCTTGAAGCGCCTCATCTATTTTTCTGATCACGGACTGCACTGTCGTGAAATCCTGCGTATGCAGCACGATATCAACACTCGGCATATCAGCAAAGCTGAAAGGAACCTCTCTTTCTATTAATGCCCCTGATGGGACGCGACCAACAGTAGGGTGATTTTTGGTTACGGTTTCGCCGCCGCTGCCACCGGCAAATCCGCCGATCGAAACCGCGCCCTGGGCCACCGCATAAACGTTGCCGTCCGGACCCTTCAGCGGAGTCATAAGAAGAGTGCCGCCCTGAAGGCTTTTTGCATCCGACAGTGAAGAAACTATAACGTCCAGCCTGCTTCCCAGCTTACTGAAAGTCGGCATATCCGCAGTTACCATTACCGCTGCCACGTTTTTAGGCTTAAGTCGGCCAGGATCAATATTTATTCCCGCCCTCTGATACATATTAGAAAGCGCCTGCCTTACACTTCCGGACTTATCACCGCTGCGATCAAGACCGACCACTAGGCCGTAGCCCACAAGCTGGTTGTCACGCACTCCCGAGATTGTTGAAATATCCTTAAGTCTTTCAGCATATGAGGCTGAAGGCAAGATAAAAAAAGATCCAATAAACAGTATAAAAAACGCAGTCACACTCTTTGACAATATTTTCATAACAATTCCTCAACTTTTCTCAACTTTCACAATTCACTTTTCTCACTTCACAATTTTTTTATTAAAACGGCCACACATGATCCAGAACCCTGGTCATCCAACCGGGCGCCTGCTGATCATCCAGAACTCCCTCGCCTGTAAAAGAAATTTTAGCGTCGGCAATATATGTCGACAGAACAGTATTATTTGACCGTATATCCAAGGGTCTAACAATACCGCGCAGAACAAGGATTTGGTTCTCGTTGTTTATAAGGGTTTCCTTACGCGCTTCAAGTACAAAATTTCCATTAGGAAGCACCTCGGCAACCTTAGCCGTAATAGAGGCTGACAGGGTTCCGCCCCTTGTAGTTTCGCCATCACTTCCAAGCAGGGTTTTAACTCCTCCTTTTAGTTCAGGTAAAAAAGAGGTGCCTGCCCCCAGAAAATCTCTCATTGTAAGGTTGAGCGGTAAGCCGAAAAGACTTGTTACCGACCGGTCATCCGATGTTGTTCTTTCGGTGTCAGTCGTGGCGGTTTTTGCGCCTTTTGCACTCTCGACTATTTTGATGGTTACCAGGTCGTTTATGCCGGAAGCACGGTTATCACGAAAAAGTCCTTGGTTTTCTCCTCTCCAGAGTGATCCGGCAGTAGATTTTTCAGAAGGTGCAACCGGATAATACCTGGGAGGCATCGGCTCTTTCTTTATCATCCGCGCTTCCTTTAAACCACTGCATCCTGAAAAAACGGATATCGTAAAAAAACATATGACCACAAGAAAATTCAAAAAATCACCTCTACTCTTCCGGGGTTCACAAGCCATCCCACGACCTCCTTCTTAGACATAATATTCATAACTCTTACGGAGCGCCCCTTGTATCCATCCTCTTTAAGAATTCCAGGGACCACCACCTTAACCGGGCCGTTGTCAGCCACAAGAAGTACCCGACTTCCCTTTCTGGCTGCAGGAACCTCCTTGAAGTAGGAAAGTTTAAGCAGCATATTTACTCCAATGGAGCGTGAGGCAACTAATCCCTCAAGCTCAGATGAATCCGATAAGGCACCCTTGGGAACTCTGCTTACATCCATCTCCCGGTCGACAATATCAGACTGATTGATCGGCTGTCCCTTGGATAGCGAACGAACAAGGTAGAAAACACGTCTATAAGCTTTTACAACAGCGCTGGCACGAAAAGTAATTTCGTTATCTCCAAATGTTGCAAGCATCTGAAAGTTTCGTCGGCCAAGGGGTTTGGAAGGAAGTGCTCCTATCACCTCAATAACCGGATCATCAGAAAGATCATTAGAAATAGTACCGGGCTTCAGCCTTACTCCGGAAACCTCAACCCTTTCCCATTCGGAGGAATTGGCAACACGCTCTTCAATAGCCACCCGGACGTACTCGACAACATCAACAGCCAGAGCTTTACCGGGCGTAAACAGAGCAAAGCATCCAAGACATCCCAAAAGCCCGCTTAGTATGTATAAATTTTTAAAGAAACTAATCATTTTCGTGGCTACCTCCTCATGTTGTTTGCCATTTGTAATATCTCATCACTGGCCTGAACAACTTTGGAACTTAGCTCGTAGGCCCGCTGGCTGACAATCAGGTTAACCATTTCGTCCACAACGTTTACATTTGAGGTTTCAAGAAATCCCTGTCCCACTGTGCCAAGCCCCTCGGTGCCGGGAATATTCAGCGTAGCCGGGCCAGAAGATTGGGTGACTCCGTAGAGGTTGCTGCCCAGAGCCTCAAGCCCGCCTGGATTTGCAAACCTGGCCAGCTCTATCTGGCCCACTTCCGTGGGAGTTTCGGTTCCCGGCTGCAGGACCGAAACAACACCGTCTGTAGAAATATCCACTCTGGTGGTATCGATAGGAAGGGTTATGGCAGGTTCAAGAGGTAAGCCATCCGAGCTTACCATATTGCCCTGACTGTCTAGTTTGAAGGTTCCGGCACGGCTATACACTATAGTGCCATCAAGTTGTAGAATCTGGAAGAATCCGTCACCCTCTATTACCATATCCATCGGGTTTTCGGTCCGTATAAAATCGCCCTGACTAAAAACCTTCTGCACTGCCACAGGTCTTACACCAAGCCCTACTTGCAGAGATGTAGGAACCTCCATGCCTGCCGCATTTGTAACTCCGGCGATCCTCATTGTCTGGTACATAAGATCCTGAAAATCGGCACGGCTTCTTTTATACCCTGTTGTGTTTACGTTTGCCAGGTTGTTGGCAATAACATCGATGTTTATCTGCTGCGCCTGCATCCCGGTAGCTGCTGTAAAAAGTGATCTTATCATGCTGAACGTCTCCTTGTTTTAAGTGTCAAATCATCGATTTATAAGGTCTTTATATTAATAATTTAAACCCTTGCAAGATCATTTGCCGCCTTGCTTGCCAGTGCATCGAAGGCCTGTATTACTTTCTGGTTTGTCTCGTATATCCGCATAGCCTCGACAAGGCCGATCATTTCCCTAAACGCATTCACATTCGAGTGTTCAAGCGCGCCCTGCTTAACCTCGGCGTCAACATTAACAGGGCTGCCGCTAAAAAGGCTTGCTCCCTGCTTGGCCGGATTCTTAAGCCCCACAAGTTTCAGTGAGCTTGCCACTACGCCGTCCACCGAAATTTGTCCGTCTCGGTTAATTGATATTTCTCCTCCCTTGGGGAGGATTATTGGTCCTGATTCGGAGAGAACCTTATACCCATCTGCATTAACCAGGCCTCCACTACCATCTAGCTTAAAAACACCGTTTCGTGTATATCGTTCGCCCTCAGGAGTACTGAGAGAAAAAAAGGCATCTCCAAATATAGCCACATCCAATGTATTGCCTGTATAAAATATTTCACCTGGCGTAAAATCAGTCTCCTGCCTGTTGAGTGTTGCCATGGTTTTTGACTCTGGATATAAAGCCGGAGCAGGTTTTGCTAGATCTTCAGACAACATATAGCTTCTAAATGACATGCGGTCGCGCTTGTAGCCAGTTGTGCTGACATTGGCAAGGTTCTGGGCTACGATATCGACCTGCTGGTGCCTGAGAACCGCGCCTGATAATCCTACATAGATTCCTTTGTACATAACGAAACTCCGTTCTACTTGTGATTGTCTTTGGCGTTGCAAAGTCTATGCCATATAAAATAGTTGGTGTTCTACGGAATTTATCACACCGACAGGTAGGCAATTTGTGCGGTATGGGAAAGTTTTTCCCACTTCTTTGAAGCACCTTGAACTTCACTTTGCGTGTTTTGCTTTGACAGTCATATGCTATATTGAGTAGCATATTTTCTTTGGATAAACTTGGAGGACTATTTATATGCCTAAACACATATATACAGATGCAGCATCATGTTGGAAAGCAATATTTAATGACATTAAGATCGGTCGAGACCTTCTGCCGCAAATAGAGCGCTTCGCTAGAGAAAACATAAAGCCAACCCATATATCCTTTGGTACCTCCGGGTGGCGTGGAGAAACTGGCGTTGATTTCACGTTTCACAACCTTGGAGTACTGACATCTGCGATAGTGGAAATGTTCAAAACGGCAGGGGCTGAAACCATGAAGGCCCTAGGAGCTGAAAGTTTCGAGGAGATAAAAAAACGTGGTGTGATCGTAGGACACGATAACAGATTTCTAGGTCCAAGCTTTGCCAACGAGGTTATGGGGATTCTACATTCTGAAGGAATACGCGTTTATTACGGTGGCGAGGCGACGACTCCTGAACTTTCGGCTGCGGTCGACCGTCTTGGAGCCGCCTGCTCGATAAATCTTTCCCCCTCTCACAACCCGGCAAACTACTCCGGTTTTAAATTCAATCCCAGTGACGGCGGGCCTGCCGGTAAAGAGATCACCTCGGTGATTGAAGACAACGCCAACAATAAGATGAAGGCTGGTGTCGCTCCAGCTCCAGCTCCACTTGGGGAATTCGAACAGATCCACCCCACAGCTTTGCACGAGGATTTCCTTAGGGCCAGGGGAACGCTAGATCTTGACGGCATTCGAGAATTCGTAGAGTCACAAGACTGCCTTATAGCCATAGATCACATGCATGGAGCAAGCCGGGGCCGCCCGGAGCATTTTCTCGGCAAAACCTCCAAGGTGCAAGTAATACGCACTGAAGATGACGTCTTATTTGGCGGAATTGCGCCAGAGCCCTCTGCTGCAAACATGTCTATATTAATGGATACACTGAGGAGTTCAAAGGCAAAATTCAAACTTGGCGCTCTCATTGACCCAGATGGTGACCGGGTAAGATTCACTGACGGTGTGCGAGATATTCCCATGAATTACTTCGGCGCCATGGCAGTCCATTATCTGCATCATTACAAAAATATTGACGGAGTTTTAGTTAAATCAGTCGCCACATCTAACTTCGGAAAAGCCGTGGCCGAGGGGCTTGGCATATCTGTAGACGAGGTTCCGGTCGGATTTAAAAATTTTCGCCCCTTTATGCTTCCTGATGCCCCGGAGCGCGCGATTGTTGCTTACGAAGAAAGTGACGGGATTTCGGGCTACAACAATACCCTCGAAAAAGACGCCACATTCGGACTGCTCTTGGCCATTGAGATGGTAGCAGCTACAGGGAAAAATCTGAGCGAGTACCTGGCTGATTTGGAGAAAGAATTCGGAACCTTCTATCCACAACGTGCCGGACTGTCAGTTGACAAAGCTTCGACCGGACCTGTCCTGGCAAAAAAGCTGGCCTCCATACAAAAAAAATACACCGCAGGTTCGAACATACAGATAGGTGGGAGTACAAAAAAGGTTAAGAACATCATCACTCTTGATGGCACCAAGATTGTCTTTGAAGACGGCTCCTGGCTTTTGATCAGACCATCCGGCACGGAACCGAAGGTGAGGTTTTATATAGAAACGCGTTCAGCAGGAGAGCAAGCGGCTATGGTGAAAACGGCAGAGCGGCTAACACAGGCCGCCCTTATGGAGTATCATTGAATTAAGAATTTAGAGTTATGAATAGTGAAATATGGCGTTGTTATAATGAGTATAGATTAACGGAATTTTTGATGCGTGTTTTCAATAGGCTATGTCTGAGTTATCTATCCAAAATTAACAATGCCATCTCTTGGCCAGCTACTATTGTTTTATTTATTTTTTGAAAAGAAAAAAACAACGAATTCTTGTATATGCTATACAAGAAGAGAATTAACCCATAATAATATTTTAAAATTAACAGGCTTATCGATACACCTTATATAAGCCATTTTTCCCTCTAGACTTTGGGGATAGGTTTATCCTCTGACTCCTGTTTCTGAACCCTCCATTTAAGGTATACGATTATCCCTGGTGTGGACCCCAGCGCGTAGGAGAGAAACCATGCAAGGGATATTGAAGTGGCCACTTCGGGCTTTATGCCCGTAAGCCCAAGCAGAAGAACAAAAGCCCCCTCTCTTACGCCAAGCCCTGACATGGAGATAGGTAGAGCTGTAATTGTATTTATAATGGGAACGAATAGAAAAAACTCTACAAGGGATGTTTTTGCTCCGATACCTACAGATATAAGATAGACGGCAAAGATGCCTATTACCTGCACGATAATAGACAGGCCGAAGCTTTTTAAAAGTATAGAAGGAGAATTTTTTAGTTTCAGAAAATATTCATAAAAATCCTTAACCTTAGAAAACCTGCTGCCTATTTTAAGGGTGAAAATAATAAAGCTGACGGTTATAAAAGTAATCGCTATAAGTGGGATAATCCATTCCAGTGGTATTGCCCACCCTGCATCAGCTCCACTGATTTTACTTATTCCAAAAGGAAGAGCTATCAGACCAAGGCTCAGCATAGCTGCAAACCCTATGTATCTGTCGGCAAGAACTGAGGCAAGTGCCATGGTGCCGCTTTTCGTGTCCTTGTAAAGATAGTACGCCCTGACCGCATCACCCCCTACCATGCCAGGCAGGAGGCGGCTGAAAAATGCTCCCATGAGATATAGAGCAAAAAGCCGGAAACTGCTCAAGCCGCTGGAGCCGTCCACTAACGAAAGCAGGTACTTCCACCTGTGGCTTGATGTATATACGGTTACAATATAAAGCAGCATTGCACCAAAAAAACAGACAGGAGCCATGCCTCCAATCGTTGAAAAAACCTCCTCTATTCCCGCTTTTTTCAGTACAAAATAGAGTATGGAGCCGCTTATTGATAGTTTAATAAATAATATCAGAAGTTTTTTTCTTTTACTGGCCAAGGCTCTTTACCGTATATTTTATTGTGGAACCTGCATAAGATTTTCCTATTTTACCTGTTTTGTTACAACTATGTCGTTAATTGCTTCTTCCACGATATCCATCATACGCTCCAGTTCGGCCATTGAAATGGAAAGAGGCGGCATCAATACCAACACGTTTCCAAGGGGGCGCAGGATAAGCCCCTTGGAAATGGCGGAGTGGCAGACTTGCCAACCCATCGTTTCATCCCACGCAAAAGGCTCCTTTGATACCTTATCCCGTACAAGCTCTATACCTGCCATAAGACCTGCGCTCCTGGCCTCACCAATGTGCGGATGTAAGGAAAGCCGATCGAGCCTGTTTCTGAAGTATTTTATTTTTTTCTGAAGCCGTTCAATAATATGCTCGGTTTCATAAAGTTTCAGCGATGCAAGTGCCACTGCACAAGCCAGTGGATTACCGGTATAGGTGTGTCCGTGAAAAAAAGTTTTCAGATCCTTAAAATCACCCATAAACGCTTCGTATATCTTGTCTGTTGCTACAGTTACGGCAAGCGGCATGTAGCCGCCGGTGATGCCTTTTGAGAGGCAGATAATATCAGGGATTACATTATCCTCGTGCTGACAGGCGAACATACGACCCGTTCTGCCGAAACCGGTAGCCACCTCATCTAAAATCAGAAGAACATTGTATTTGCGGCAGGCTTCGGCCACTCTGCTTAAGTAGCCGGTGGGTGCCGTAATCATACCGCCGGCAGCTTGTATAATTGGCTCCAGAATAACTCCGGCTACTTCTTCATGGTGTTTACTAAGTATTAATTCCAGCCGGTCAGCACAGGCCAAACCGCAATCTGACTTGCTAAGCCCCAGCTCGCATCTGTAACAAAAGGGAGAGGGAGCCTTTAAAACTCCTTCCATAAGAAGTGGGGCAAAGGTTGAATGGAAGATATCGACTCCACCCACCGCCATTGCGCCAAAGGTATCTCCGTGATATGCGTTATTTAACGAGACAAAGCGTGTGCGGTTTTTGCTTCCCTGATGCTGTCCGAACTGAAAGGCCATCTTCAGGGCCACTTCAACAGCAGTTGAGCCGTTATCAGAATAGAAAACCTTATTGAGATCGTGAGGCAATATACCTGCAAGACGGGCTGCCAACTCCGCAGCAGACGGATTTGTAAAGCCCAGCAGGGTAGTGTGGCTGACTTTACCAAGCTGGGCTATGGCCGCATTGTCCAGCTCTTTCTTTCTGTGTCCGTGGATGTTGCACCACATTGAGGAGATTCCATCTATGTACGATCTCCCCTTTGTGTCCGTAAGGTAAACGCCGGAACCTTCGGCAATAATCACCGGCTCGGTTGCCACCCAGTCCCTCATCTGAGTGAAGGGATGCCACAGGTGCCGGTGGTCTAACTGTATAAGTTGCTCTTCTTTTACAACGTCTGCTTTCACCTTGGAATAAAATCAGTTTTTGGAGTTACTTTTTTGACGAATTCAGCAAGTAGTTTGGCAGTGTTTTCGAGATCACTGATTGTTATCACCTCCACCGGCGTATGCATGTATCTGTTGGGCACACTTACCAGACCGGCAGCTACACCGGAACGAGTAAGCTGGATGAAGTTGGCATCAGTGCCTGTAGCTCGTGGTGCTCCAGAAACTTGGTAGGGAATTTTTTTGGCCTTTGCCGTTTTGGTAAGCATATCAAATACCACATGGTTTATATTTGCCCCTCGCGCTATTACCGGCCCCTTATCCAGACATACATCGCCCACCTGGGTTTTCTCCATAGTGGGATAATCAGAGGCAAAATCCACATCGCAGGCAATGCCTACATGCGGGTCTATTCCAAAAGCGCTGGTCTTAGCACCGCGAAGACCTATCTCTTCCTGGACAGTGGCCACGGAAAAGACCGCAGCACTGATAGATTCTTTCTTAAGATCATTTTTCAGAAGCCGCATAGCCTCCATCACCACAAAGGTTCCCATTTTATCATCGAATCCGGGCGCTACCAGGTGGCCGTTTCTGAGCTTATTAAAAATAATTTCGAATGTGACAGGATCGCCTATACTTATGATTTTTTCAACCTCTTTTTTATCTTTGGCACCTATATCTATCCAGAGGTTTTTTAATGTAACAGTCTTTTTTCTCTCTTCCGGCTCCATAAGGTGTATAGGCTTTTTTCCTACAACACCAAGCACCGGTCCGTTGGAGGTATGTATATGCAGCCTCTGGCCGGGAATAATATTTTCATCAAAGCCACCGATTGCCGCAAAATATATGTAGCCGCTATCAGTAATATGCTTTACCATAAAACCAATCTGATCGCAGTGACCGGCAAGCATTATACGAACCTTGCCTTTAGGGTTCAAAGCGCAGATGGTGTTGCCGTGAACATCGGTTGTAATTTCGTCTGCTATGTTTTTCATCCACTTTCGCACAACACGTGCTGCCGGTTGTTCAAAGCCGGATGGACTGGGAGCTTCTATGAGTTCTTGTAAAAAAGTAAGGGATTCTTTTCTCATGAAATAAACTGTTCCTTTCTTTATAACTGCTTCAGTATTTTTAGTCTATCCATTGTAATTATTTATCTTTAATTTAGATTTATGCTTTAAATCAATTTACCAAAGGTGGCTCCGGGCCGGTTGCCAAGTCCGGTTCTCCAGATGTCAGGCTTTCAAGCAGATCCTCAAGTACTGACATAGCTTCGCTAACATAGGCATCGTCTCCCAGTTCATCAAGCCACAATTTTATTTTGTCTTCTTCGTTTTCGCTATTTTCTTTGGCCTTAGATTCCAGATTGTTCGTGCCTGTATGCTCTAGCTTTTTATTCAACGCCTGCTTTGCCTCAAGACGTTCTTTACGAACATCATCTATGTTTAGGGACTGACGGCTATTTCCCTGCTTCTCATACGCTTTTCTGGAGTCAATGGCTATATCAATAAAGTCCTGATCAGACTGCACACGTTGGCTGCTTTTTGACTTGATTGCAGCAAGATCAAAGGGTGGCTCGACCCACTTGGTATAGGCGGTAGAACCGATTCTGTCCCAAGGAAGAGAGTACTCCAGTTGCTGCTCGCCGGTTTTTAGATGTTCCAGTCTATCTGGGAGCAGGATATCAGGAACTACACCACGGTACTGGGTTGAGTTACCGCTTACACGGTAGAATTTTTGAACAGTAATCTTCAACGCTCCCAGAGGCTTGTATTTTTCCATGCTCTTAAGCGGAATATTGCGGTTCAGGTCTATTAGAGTCTGAACCGTTCCCTTTCCGTGAGTATGCCGCCCGCCGATAATGAGCGCACGTCCGTAATCCTGAAGTGCTCCGGCAAGAATTTCGGATGCCGAAGCACTGAACTTATTCACAAGAACAACCATGGGTCCACTGTAGCTTACCTCGGGGTTATCGTCTGCAAGAATTTTTATCTTGCCGCTGCTGGTTTTTACTTGCACGATTGGACCGGTTTTTATGAAAAGACCAGCGGTCTTTACAGCGTCGGTAAGGGCTCCGCCTCCATTGTTTCTAAGGTCGAGAATCAGCCCGTTTATATTCTCGGACCTGAATTTATCTAATTCGATTTTTACATCGTCGGTTGAATTTCTTCCTTTGCCTGTCTGACTGGTTTTCTCAAAATCTCTGTAGAATGAAGGTATTTTAATGTAACCGAATTTTTTGTCTAAAATTTCGTCTGTCAAAATTGTTGCTTTTACAAAGGTTTCCTCTATCTGTACCACATCGCGAACAATAGGAATGATAGCTCTTGTTCCATCCGGCTTTTTAATTGTCAGCCTGACCTCTGTACCCTTTTCTCCTCTGATCAGGCTTACCGCTTCTCTGATCCGCATACCGATTATATCTACCGGCTCGGCACCGGCTTCCGCCACTTTGAGTATTATGTCCTCTGCATGTAGTTGCCCCTGCCTGTAAGCTGCGCTTCCAGGAATAATGCGTACAACTTTTATGTGACCGTCCTCTTCGCGGAGCAGTGCTCCTATTCCTTCGAGGGACCCCCTCATGCTTATGTAAAAATCCTCCTTTGTTTGCGGAGGCATATAAGTGGTATGAGGATCAAAAGCCTTGGCAACAGCATTAAAATAGTTATTATAGTGATCCTGAGCGGTTTCCTTAAGCATTCTTGAGAACAGGGTTTCGTAACTTTTCAGCACTTTATTTCGTGCTTCCTGTTGCAGGCTTTTCGGCTTGCTTTCCTCCTGCTTCTTTTCGTCTTTGCCTTTTTCCCGGGTTTTATCCTCTTCAAGGCTCAGGCAGGTCATCAGAACCTGAAACTTAAGACTGCTCTTCCAACGCTCCCGAAGCTCTTCTTCGGTCTTACAATAATTTAACTTATCCGGGTCTGTTTCGAAAGACTCCTTTACCGAAAAATCAAAGTCGTTTGAAAGAATATCCCGTACTATCTCACGCACATGCACAACCCTATCAGCCTGGATTTTTGCGGCTACTGTCGGCAGTTCCGGCTCTGCCAGGTTTATTTCGTCATCTATAAGAATAGAGTAGGCATTCAGCTTTTCCACATCTTTTTCAAGCAGAAACTTTTTTTGAAAATCTAGCTGTTTTAAGTAAAGACCAAAAGCTGCCTTTGAAAGGTCGTCGTTTATTTCCTTGTGGCTGAAATGGTTCCAGGGAAGCTGCTGGCCTAAAATATACGCCAACAATTTTGCACGGTTGTGGTCAAGATTACCATGATTTTCCTGGCCTCCAAGCGCGCCAACCGGGCTGACAATGCCGGGCAGGCATAGCAGTGCTATAATCAGAAATTTCTTAAAACTCTTAATATAAGTTTTCATCATTATTGTTTCTAAAATATTAAATATGCAGTTCCTTTGAAGATAATACATAACATTACCAATTATTATGGAAAAAGTTCAATCAAACAACACTCTTCAACACCTACTTTTTTGTACATCTCAAACCCATCACTAATATCGGTTATTTAGAAAACGGGATTCTAAAATGCTTTAAAATGCTAGGTTCATTAAGTTGACGCTGCCTTGGTACGAACCCTTAATGCTATAAATGACTCGATAAGCATCCATGCCTCCAGCCCCAAAACCGCCAGGCTGATTACAAGAAGCGGCAGGTTTTCCGACCGGTAAAACTTCTGCATGTTAAGGATCATTGCCCAGCCTGTTACTGTCACCATCGCCACCATTGGAACTGCAACGTAAACCACAGGCTTTCCATTTCTGGCCAGGTAGACCGTGATAATCAGAAGCGCAAGGGCTGCCATGAGCTGGTTTACCGTTCCAAAAAGCGGCCACAGAGACATAGCTCCTTTTCCATCTCCCGAGTAAAATGCCAACCCCATGGCAGAGACGACAGCCAGAAAAGTCGCCGGGTAACGACCGGAAACAGAAGGCAGGTTTACAGAAATCACCAGTTCAGATACCACATACCTCTGTATACGCGTGGCCGTATCCAAAGTTGTCGCAGCAAAGGAGACGATAAAAACTCCCATAACCGTAACCGCAATATTACGTGGTATGCCGTAGCTTGAGATCATATTTGCAGCACCATCGACAAACGCCCCGAGTTTCGCTCCAAGACCGCTGGCCGTGGCCCAAGAAGCATAGCGGTGAGTATAAGCTTCAATGCCAGTCAGCATAGATCCGTCCTCTGCGGTTATTCCCATACCAAGACCAGCCACACAGGCCACAATAACAACGACAGCCAGAGCTCCCTCAAGAAGCATCGACCCATAGCCCACTAAAAGCGCATCGGGCTCGCGGTTAAGTTGCTTTGAAGAAGTACCGGAGCTTACCAGCGAATGAAAACCGGATATGGCTCCACAGGCTATCACCACAAATAGAAACGGAAAGATGTCTGGCGCTCCGTCCGGCTCAGGCACGTAGGCGGGTGCTACAACAGAAGGATGAGACCAGGCCAGGCCAAGAACTATTAAGCCAAGAGCCACAAAGAGCTGGTGAGAATTTATGTAGTCACGTGGCTGAAGAAGTCTGTTAACCGGAAGAACAGAAGCTATAAAGGCATAGGCAAAAAGAAGCAGCATCCAAATGGTAACCGAAGAGACGCCCGGAAGATCAGGCATAGTGACAGGAAAACTTGCGCCTATTATCACCATCAGATACATCACAACCACGGCAAACAGAGATAAAACCCTAAGGTTTCCCTTCCCCTTTAAAACCATCCACCCGAGCCATATCGCAATAGGAATCTCGGCCCAAATCGGAATAATCGTCTGGGGATACATCTTAAAAAGTACAGCTATAATCAGGGCAAACAGAGCAATTACTATCCATAACTCAAAAAAGATGATAATCAAAAAAAGCAATCTCACACGTGGCGATACAAGATCTTTTGCCACATCTCCTATTGTCCGCCCCTGATTTCTGGTCGAAACAACAAGAGATCCCAGATCATGAACAGCGCCAAAGAAAATAGCCCCGAAAACCACCCATACCAAAGCTGGTACCCATCCCCAAATCACTCCAATGGCAGGCCCCACAATCGGCCCTGTTCCGGCTATAGATGTGAAGTGGTGACCAAAGATAACATCACGCTGTGCAGGGATGAAATCCATATTATCACGTTGGGCATGCGCAGGGGTTTCGGCATCGGAGGTAAGACGGAAAAGCTTTTTTCCAAGAAATTTGCCATATGTGTGATATGCGATGATGTATGCCGAAAAACATACTATGGCAAGAACAAGAGAGTTCATTTTTTAGGTATTTAGGTATTTAGACTGAAGGCTGAAGGCTTAAAACTATTAGAATTAATATCCTCAACAATCTATACACCTCCTTGTAGTTAAAAAACCTTTACTCTGGAGATTTCCTTGGTTGAAACCCGGTTGCCCTTTACGCTTGGCGCTTTTATTGCCAGCAAGCTAAAATCCATCTCTTCAGAAAGTATCTTAAGCTTGGGCTTCTTTTTATAAAATACCTTTACACTAAACTTTTCTCCATGGGACAGGGCCTGAATAGAGCCCCCCTTATCAAAAAGTCTGTATTCTTTATCAAGTATGAATTTATCGATACGGAAACGCTTTACGTAGGATAGGCCCGTTTTTTTGTCACGGTAGATAAGATTAAACAAGACATCTTTGTTAAACAGATCAAGGTAAGGAGAATTTTCGCCAACAAATGCCTTCTTCGGAATAGCGGTGATGCTGTAGCTACCGTCTTTTTTAAGAATCAGAATTTTATCGTAGGGCGAAAGATTAAAAAGTTTTCCGTCTTTAACTTCTGTGCCCAGATAGCCAGTTTTTTCATCGTACCTGACCTTTACGTTTGAGATTGCAACCTCTTTAGCATCAACTGCGGTAAAGGTCTCAATTCTTGTTCGGCGTGGATAGTTTTTTCCGTATTGTGCCAGGAGAGCTTTCAGATATTGCACTGCATAAGCGGTTGTGTCTTTAAGTTCGGTCTTGACCTGGCACATTCTCTTTCTTATTTCGCTGAGTTCCGCCTGGTTCCGGTCTATATCAAATCTGGATATCCGCTTGATTGGGATTTCAAGAAGTTTTTCAACATCATCATCGGTTACATCTCTTTTAAGCTGATCCCGAAAGGGAGCAAGTCCGTCATGTACAGCTTTATTTACAGCTTTGGCAGTTTTCTTCTCCTCGATCTGTTTATAAACCCGGTTTTCTATAAAAATCTGAACAAGAGTTTTTTTATGCTCAGCCTCATGCAGCCGTTCGAGTTCTATTTGAAGCTCCTTCTCCAGGTCGGCTTTCAGTTTTACGGTATTGTGATTGAGAACCTCTGTAACTGTCATCTGGCAGGGCCGGGCCTTGTGAATCAGAACAAGATTTGTGGATATTGAAACCTCGCAGTCGGTAAAGGCATATAGGGCAGGCTCCAGTTCTTCTGCTAATACACCGCGGCTTGGAATCACCTCTATCTCCACCTTGTCTGCCGTAAAATCGTTTACCTGGCTGATCTTTATACGTCCTTTTCTGGCTGCGTCTTCAATCGATGCGATCAGGCTTTCCGTGGTCACGGAGTAGGGCACTTCGCGTATAACCAGAGATTTGTTTGAACAGACCTCGATGCGCGCTCGAATACGCACCTTGCCTTTACCATCACCGTACTCCTTTGCATCCACCATTCCGCCCTGCTGAAAATCCGGCACAAGCTCAACAGTTTCCCCTCTGAGAATTTTTATTTGCGCCTTTATTAATTCGCAGAAGTTATGTGGAAGTATCTTTGTCGAAAGCCCTACGGCTATTCCCTCTGCGCCCATCATCAGAAGTGCCGGAACTTTTGCAGGAAGAGTTACCGGCTCCCTGTTTCTGCCGTCGTACGAATCGACAAATTCTGTCAGATCAGGATTAAACAAAACCTCACGGGCAAGTGGAGTCAGTCTGCACTCAATATATCTGGCGGCAGAAGAGGCATCGCCGGTCAATATGTTTCCAAAGTTTCCCTGCTTGTCAATAAAAAATTCCTTGTTCGCCAAATTTACAAGCGCAGCTCCGATAGAAGCATCTCCGTGCGGGTGATACTTCATTGTGTGACCTATTACATTGGCCACTTTATGGAACTTACCGTCATCCATCTCACGAAGAGAGTGAAGTATACGACGCTGAACCGGCTTTAAGCCGTCGTCAACATGAGGAATCGCTCTATCCTTAATAACATAAGAAGCGTACTCAATGAAGTTTTTGTCTATAAGTTCTTTAAGGTACATAAAAATAGTAACTATTCACAGTATGCAGAAAAAACGTTGTTTTAAGTTTTTTTAAGTTGTCTTAATCGGTCCTATCGGTCTGATCAGTCTGATCCGACCGATAGCGCAGATCTAAGGTGAAGAGTTTTTTTTAAAATAATCGTCTACCCAAGATCGCCAAGCGCAAATTGAAGAAGCCCGATGGCGACCACTGCAGCCGTTTCGGTTCTGAGTATTCTGGAGCCAAGTGACGCCTGAACAAAACCAGCCTCTTCGGCCATCCCAACCTCGGCAACAGTAAGACCGCCCTCCGGTCCCACAAACACAGACAGGTTAGATAGGCTGCCAGAATCTACTTCCGGAATCGCCGTTTTAAGGCTCTTTTCCGCTTTCTCCCAAAATACCAACCCCCTACCACTGCCAAGATATTTTTGCTTTTGAAAAAAAACATCAAGGGGTTCTGGATCGTATATCTCTGGAAC
>VAPH01040115.1_pt1 | contig 28131 bp, 26 predicted proteins | sample 3393861 | NCBI WGS metagenome assembly VAPH01 (sample SAMN08290439, study PRJNA428436) | hydrothermal vent metagenome | isolation source: Deep-sea hydrothermal vent chimney | place: Atlantic Ocean: South-mid Altantic Ridge | reverse complement strand
GGTTGAGGAGCCTGACCACTGGTTAAAGAATGGTAACCCCTGGGAACTTGAACGTCCCGAGTACACCCAGGTAATAAAGTTCGGTGGACATGTTGAAACATTTAGCGATCAGGATGGCAACAAGCGACATCATCTGCTTGATACGTCTGATGTCCTGGCAATTCCGTATGATGTGCCAATTTCTGGCTACCAAAATGACTGCGTCAATACCCTACGGTTATGGAGCGCCAGTACTACCGATGTCTTTAACCTGGACGATTTCAATGCAGGCAGTTACCCAGAAGCGGTAGAAGCCATCAATGAAGCTGAGCATATTACGATGGTGCTCTATCCAAATGACAGTAGCGAGAACGGTAAGGCGCTGAGGCTTAAACAACAATATTTCCTTGCGTCGGCCAGCCTTCAGGATGTGATGCGCATGTGGTCAATCAACGAGGGTGATAACTTCACACATTTTGCCAGACAAAATGTTTTTCAGTTGAACGACACCCATCCAGCTATTGCTGTGGCTGAACTGATGCGATTACTAATGGATGAAAAAAATATTTCCTGGGATGAAGCCTGGAATATCACCCAGTCGACGATGGCTTACACCAATCATACCCTACTGCCGGAAGCTCTGGAGAAATGGCCAGTAGCCCTCTTCGAGAACCTTTTACCTCGGTTGCTCCAGATAATTTACGAAATAAATGCCCAATTTTTGAAAAAAATTGCCCAGCAATGGCCGGGTGACATAAATCGGCAGAGAAGGATGTCAATCATTGAGGAAGGGGATACTAAATATGTACGCATGGCATATCTCGCAATTGTTGGAAGTTTCTCTGTAAACGGTGTTGCTGCCCTGCATACACGTTTACTGACGGAAGGTCTGTTCAGGGATTTTTACCAGTTATTGCCAGACAGGTTCAATAATAAAACCAATGGAGTCACCCCCCGTAGATGGGTGGTGCATTCCAACCCATTAATGAGTTCACTTATCACAGAAAAAATTGGTGCCGACTGGGTACGTCACTTCGAAAAAGTAAATAAATTAAAGAAATTCATCGATGACAATGATTTTACTGACCGTTGGTTTAATGTCAAAAAAGCCAACAAGCAGCGACTTGCGAAACTGGTAAAAGAAAAATGCCATATCAATTTTGATACCAATTCATTATTTGACGTACAGGTAAAAAGAATACATGAGTATAAGCGGCAGTTATTGAATATCTTGCATGTCATCCATCTTTATGACCGCATCAAGCGAGGTGATACGAAAAACTGGACCAATCGTTGTGTCCTTATCGGTGGCAAGGCAGCACCAGGCTATCGACGGGCAAAGTCAATAATAAAGTTAATCAATAATGTCGCTGACGTCATCAATACTGACCCTCAGGCTGAGGATAAATTGAAACTTGCTTTCATACCGAATTACAACGTTTCAAGCATGGAAATCATCTGCCCGGGTACTGATTTATCTGAACAAATTTCAACCGCAGGAAAGGAAGCATCCGGAACTGGAAACATGAAATTCATGATGAATGGTGCCATTACTGTAGGGACTTATGATGGTGCAAATATCGAAATACTTGAGGCCGTTGGAAAGGAAAACTTTTTCCTGTTCGGATTACGTGTTGAGGAAGTTGAACAACGGCGAAAAAATTATCAACCTGAACGAATTATTGCCGAAGATAATGATCTAAAACGTGTCATGCACCTCCTTAACTGTGGGCATTTTAATTCGTTTGAATTTAATATTTTTGATGAAATAATTACATCATTGATGAATCCACATGACCCATGGCTTACGCTGGCAGATTTCAGGAGCTATATTGAAGCACAGGAACAGATATCTCGAGCCTACCGTAACCGAGCGAACTGGGTAAAAATGAGTATCAACAACACTGCCAGTAGTGGCTATTTCTCAACTGATAGAACAATGATGGAATACAATAACGATATCTGGAAACTGGATCTCTGACAGGCACTAACCCGCCCCCCTAAATAGCCGACACTCATGTAATGACATCAGGGCCATCTCGATCGAGACGGTTTTTGATGTCAGCAATATCGTTAGCGATACCAATCAGTTCAGCCAATGCCGTCTGAGTTGGCATATCATGTAAGCTTAGATCCGTTACAAACCTTTCAATATAGACACGCAGCGTCGCACCCTCAGTCCCCGTGCCAGATAACCTGAAGACAATGCGAGACTCGTCTTCAAAGAGGATTCTAATTCCATGGTTTTTACTAAGGTTGTTATCAACCGGATCCTTGTAGCAAAAGTCATCACACAGTAACACCTTATTTTCAGAATATGTCTGCCCTGTCAAAGAGGAGCCGCTATCCCTGAGATCTTGCATAAGCGCCTCGGCCACATTATTTTCAATAGCGTTATAATCGTGACGGGTATAATAATGACGGCCAAATCGTTTCCAGTGTAAACGGGTAATTTCCTCAACTGATTGCTGTTTGACTGCAATCAAATTCAACCAGAATAATACGGCCCAGATTCCATCCTTTTCACGGATATGATCTGAGCCTGACCCAAAACTTTCTTCTCCACAAAGTGTAATTCGAGAGTCATCCAGCAAGTTTCCAAAATATTTCCATCCAGTTGGTGTTTCATAACAGTCGATTCCGAGTGAATCGGCGACCTTATCTACAGCACGGCTAGTCGGCAACGATCGCGCGATACCGCAATTACCCTGCCTGTAGCCAGGCAATAGATGAGCATTCGCGGCCATAATTGCCAGACTGTCACTGGCGTTGACATAAAAGTTGCGTCCGAGAATCATATTTCGGTCACCGTCTCCGTCTGAGGCGGCTCCAAAACCGGGGGCGCCAGGACCGGAATTTAATCTTTCAACCAGTTCTCTGGCGTAGGTTAGATTTGGGTCAGGGTGTCCCCCACCAAAATCTTCCCGAGGAATGCCATTGATCACCGCACCGACATTGGCTGACAAACGCTTATTGAAGATCTCTTTGGCATATGGGCCCGTCACCGCGTGCATTGCATCAAAGCACATGGTAAACGAGCCTGAGGTAAACAGTGATTTTATCTTTTCAAAGTCAAACAGATGCTCCATCAATTGGGCATAATCACCGACAGGATCAATCACGTCGATCTGCATATCACCTATGTAACAGGTCTGCTGTTTGTCGAGAGGAACATCGTCACAGTCGACAATCTGATATTCATACAGGGTTTTGCTTGTTTCATACACTGCCTCAGTAAAACCCGTTGGTGCCGGCCCCCCATTGGCAATATTAAACTTGACACCAAAATCACCTTCTGGACCACCCGGATTGTGGCTGGCAGACAGAATAATACCCCCCGCGGCATGATGCTTGCGTATCAAACAGGAAATGGCAGGCGTAGACAGCAGGCCGTCTTCTCCTACTATCACCCGCTTAACACCTAATGCGGCTGACATCTTCAGGATGATCTGTATAGCGTGAGTATTGTAATAGCGTCCGTCACCGCCCAGTATCAATAAATGCCCTTTTAGCCCTTCCGCATTGGCAAAAATTGACTGTACGAAGTTTTCAAGATAGTGTTCCTGCTGAAAAACTTTGACTTTTTTACGAAGTCCGGATGTGCCTGGTCTCTGGTTCCTGTACGGAGTTGTTTCTTTATTTAAAATTTTCATAAAAAATCTTCGGATCTATTCCCCCCCCCGCTATTTTATCACACATAACTTAAGCCTATTACTCCCTGTCATATTGTAGTACAGGATGAAGGAAAAATTCGAATAAGCAATAAAAAGTCCGGCACGGTTCAAATCCCTGACGCCATATAATAAAAAAGGCCCCTGTTTTAGGGGCCTTTTTTATTATATGGCTGGGGGACAAGGATTCGAACCTTGGTTGGCGGAGTCAGAGTCCGCAGTCCTGCCGCTAGACGATCCCCCACTAACGATTCTAAGCGCAGGCTACGAAAGCAACCTGCAAAGAACATCAACGTTTCGAGAACTGTGGTGCCTTACGTGCCTTGTGCAAACCGAATTTCTTTCGCTCAACCTTACGTGCATCGCGGGTAACGAAACCTGCTTTGCGCAATGGCCCACGCAGTTCTTCATCATACTGAATCAATGCGCGGGTAATGCCGTGGCGTATGGCCCCCGCCTGACCGCTGATACCACCACCACTGACAGTGACATTAATGTCAAACTTGCCTTCCATTTCAACCAGTTTCAGCGGTTGGTGAACGATCATTCTTGCCGTCTCGCGACCAAAAAATACGTCCAGCGGGCGCTTATTGATTGAGATATCACCTTTACCACTGGTCATGTATACACGCGCTGTAGAGCTTTTACGCCGACCTGTTCCGTAATTTACCTCTGCCGTTGCCATGGCTTATATCTCCAGTGTCTTCGGCTGCTGGGCCCTGTGATTATGTTCTGTGCCATTGTAAATGCGCAATTTTGACAGCATGGAGCGTCCGAGTGGGCCTTTCGGCATCATGCCACGCACTGCTGACATAATGATACGGTCCGGGTACTTCGCGCGCATAGTTTTCAGGTTAACTGACTTTATTCCCCCGGGGAAACCGGTATGGTGATGATACATCTTGTTATTTTCCTTGTTACCGGTTACGCGTATTTTTTCCGCGTTGATGATAACAATGTAGTCCCCCGTATCGACGTGAGGTGTGTAGATAGGCTTGTGCTTGCCTCGCAGGCGGCGGGCCACCTCTGTGGCCAGGCGGCCGAGAACTTTATCCGTTGCATCAACGAGATACCAGTCGCGTTGTACGGTTTCGGGCTTTGCCGAGATCGTTTTCATTGATTTTCCTTTAATTCACTCATACAAGAAAGGGCGCGCATATTACTAAAAAGAGGCGTACGCCACAAGTATTTGCAGGTATTTAGGCAAAAAAAAGGCACGGCTATGGAGGCAGCCATGCCCAAACCACCAAAGGAGGATGGAGGAGTCTTTCAATGCCTGAAAACCTTCAGGCGGGTTCCTGAATAAAGCCTCATCAGAAACCCATTTCAATCTCTCGTAAAATTTTTCACGTCATCTCTGAACTCGATAAGTATATTAGTGTATGCTTATTTTAATGTCAAGAAATATTTTTATATTATTACCCTCGAATCAACAAACGTTCAATTTTCCCGCCATCGTTAATCAGACTAGCGATAATTTCGTCTATATCTTCCTCACCATGATAGGTATACCAGACCGCCTGTGGATAAATCACCATTACAGGCCCCCGATCACAACGACCTAGACAACCTGCTGTGTTAATACGAATTTCTCCTTCTCCTGATTTTCCTTCCTCTTCTATGCGCTTTTTCATGTATGACCGCATTTCAAGAGAGTGGTGATCCTGGCAACAAGGCCAGCCATCCTCACGCCGGTTGATACAAAAAAATACATGATATTTGTAGTAAGAATTTTCCATTGATACCCTTAAGGAAGCTCTGATTAATGTCCGAAATAATCACTTTAGTATGGGAAAAAAAGCGGCTCTTGTCCTACAATCCAATTCTTTCCAATTTCACCCACTTTTATTATACCGCTTTACTTGGTGTAACAAACAATGGGTACATATCAGCATGGCGAGTGGCCATTAGCTGCAAGGTACGTTACACCGCCCTAAATTTATGACTGAAGATTCCAACATCAATGCTGATAAAAACTTCATAATTTCTGAAGCCGGACGCTGTGTAGCCTGCAGCCTATGCCTGCCCCATTGCCCAACATACCAACTCGCACAGCTTGAGACTGAGTCGCCAAGAGGAAGGATATCCCTGCTTTTAGCGATGGCCAATGGGCAACTACCTGCCACAGATCATCTCAATGACTTGCTCCACCACTGTCTACTCTGCCAGGCATGTGAAACACATTGCCCCTCATCAGTGCCATTTTCCCGATTGATGGACAAAGGACGTCATCTACTCAGGCAGGAACTGCAGACAGTTTCATTAAAAAACAGAATCACCAGCAAAGTAATCGACTTTTCACTGCGTAATCCTGAATGGATACGGATAGCAACACAACTTACATGGTTACTCCAATACCTGCCCAAATCGGGAAAAGAGGACAACAAAAGGGAAATTATAGATTACCTGGCATCGAAACAACAGCATCGGCGATGGCAAACAGACTGCCCAGCAAAGGTGCCAGGCAAACAGGTCAGCCTTTTCCTCGGCTGTGTATCTCGCAGCATGGACGGGCGCACCCTTGATGATGCTATCTATGTGCTTAATCAAATAGGGTTTTCGGTAATTATCCCTCCACGGCAGAGCTGTTGCGGCGCCCTCTGCCTGCATGCAGGCAGAGAAGAAGAAGCCACAAGGATGATGCAAAAGAATATCCACGCATTTGCTGCCACAGAAACACCCATCATCCAAACGGCCAGTGGCTGCGGGGCGAGCCTTGTGGCTTATAAGGACTATTTGCCTGACAAAGGATTCTCCAGCCGTATCGACGATATCAGCCACTTTATTGACAGTCACTGGCCGGATACGCTCAATGTCACCTCCAGGAAATGGGTCGCAATATTGCATACGCCCTGCAGTATGGAGAACAGTGCAACGGATACCAATGCGCCGTTTTGCCTGCTCAATCGTTTTACCAATATAGATATACGGCGAGTTAAGAGTCCATACAGCTGTTGCGGCGCAGCTGGAACAAAAATGCTGACGGACTACACGGTATCCAGCAGTTTACGGGAACCTGTCCTGGCTCAAATTACTCGCGAAATACCTGATGTGGTTCTGAGTAGCAATATTGGCTGCGCGCTTCACCTCTCTGAGGGATTACGTCAAGTAGGCATAAATATTCCAGTCAGGCATCCGATTAGTCTGGTGGCTGATATTTTGCGTAGTGCGCATAGCTAGCCCATGATAAAAAACATTCAGTCATGCCTCGCACCCGAATGATATATAATGTGGACAGTAGCCTGATTCCGGAGAATGTGATGCTAACTCGCCACGTCAACCCCCTCGACAAACTAATTATCCAGGCAGATTCTGTCTTACGAACAATCTTCGGTAACCCGCCTTTAAGCGGAAGACCCTACCCAGCAGCGGCTTGTTCTGAGGCCGAGCTAAGTGAACAGGGAAAGAGACATGCTGCTCGATTGATGCGAGTTAATCACTCAGGTGAAGTCTCCGCCCAGGGGCTCTATCAGGGCCAGGCCCTGACAGCAAAACTTCCCAACGTACGATTAAAAATGGAGCAGGCGGCCATCGAAGAAAATGATCACCTTGTCTGGTGTGCGCAACGGCTAAACGATCTTGGTGCACGTAAAAGCCTGCTCAACCCTGTCTGGTATATCGGCTCATTTTTGATTGGCACAACCGCAGGCATGCTGGGGGATAAATGGAGCCTCGGCTTTGTTGCTGAAACAGAGCATCAGGTAGTACGCCACCTTAATAAACATTTGGCGTCACTCGCTGAGGACGATGAGCGCAGTCGAGCCATCCTGGAGCAAATGAAAATTGATGAGACCAAACATGCAACCACCGCCCTGCACCATGGTGGTTCTGAACTACCCGTAGCAGTCAAAAAATTAATGCGACTAATGTCAAAAATAATGACTGGAACAACCTACTGGGTATAATTATTAAGGAACCTAATTACCGCGCCCAGCGATTCGTCAATGAGCTCACGCTGCCCAATAACTTTCTGCTCACAAAAACTTCAATAAACTTCGCGTCAACGCCTACTTGTCTATCGCGTATCTGTATTGCCGTTGTTGACATACCAGTGCTGGCATAAATAGTATCAATTAAATCCTTACCCCATTCTGTGACCACCAGTGAACCCTCATCATTCACGGGGTTCACATGGTAGTCGGGTTCTTCAAGATATACGATTTTATCATCTTCCTGTATCGCGCGAATTTTTGTATCCTGCCAGGAGTACCATGGGACCGTGAAAATATGTGCCCCGCCAGGTTTCAGTGTTCGACAAATTTCTTTCAATGACTTAACCGGATCCAGTAAGTGCTCCAGCACATCCTGAGTAATCACAATATCAAAGGATTCATCATTAAATGTTTGCCGGGATAAATCCTCACAGCGTTGCCCTGAAAAAATTGTGCCTGCCGGGATGTCAGGAAAAAACTGACTGGAACGATAACCCTGGCATTCAGACGAAAATTTTTTAAACGTTGCACCGCTGGGAGAAGACTCATGAATGTTAAATTTTCTCCAGTCAGGAAAGAATTGTTGCATGACTTGCAGCAGTGCCCTTTGCCTGGGGATACTGTTACACCTAATACAGTGGTAGTTATCTCGCAACCAGTCAGCTTTCTTATAAAACAGCGTTTTTTTCTCACATATGGGACAGAATCCCATATTCAGCCCTCTGCGAAATATATTAAATACAGTGGCGACAGGAAGATTTCTCATGTACTTGATTTATTCCCGAGATTCCTGCCTGTTCTATACAAAATGGCGTATCTCTGATTAATCGTCATTGAGGAACGAATTGACAAAACAATCTACAAGGTACTGATTCTAAATAAAGAGATTGCCACACTTCACTCGCAATGACAGGGGTCTTTAAATTAATCAGACCTGTCCTTAACTATCAAATCAGTCCTTACTTCTTTCACTACGATAAGCCTGGTAATGTTCCTCAAAAAAAACCTCCATCTCATCAATCAAACTAGCACTCTCTTCTCCATGTATCAGATTTTTCATCATAAAGGATGAGGTCTTCTCAAAGAGTTTTTTTGAGTCAAGCATCGGATATGTTTTTGACAACCTTCTGACAGCCTTAATCACAGATTCTTCCTGTGGGCGAGAGATATCCAGAGGATACTCTGCAACAGGCCCAGCTTCTGCAGCATAGCGCTGACTCAGAAACTCGGCATAATCAAGCAGTGTCTGTTGCTGAGTCTCGGGTAACTGATGGAAAATTTTTCGTAATACTTCTTCCGTACCAGGCATTTTAGTATTTTTTATAGATCAAATGAGAATCGGTATACGCCTTAGGTCTCTTCGTCTTTATCATTGTCTTTTTCGACATCGCAACGGGCATAGGCAAAATTTAAAAATTCCTGCATCGCTCGAATGCGAAACTTCTGACGCTGATGAACCAGAGAGAAATGACGGTGTAATGGGGGATCAATTTTTACCGCTTTCAATGTATTTAACTTTAATTCTTTTATCAGGGTGGTTTCTGAAACGACAGATATCCCAAGACCTGATTCAACGGCATTCTTGATGGCCTCAGGGCTACCAAACTCCATACTTAAATCAAGGTCACTCATGCTCAAATTATTTTCTTCAAGATAATCAGCAAGCACACTGCGAGTACCTGAGCCTTCCTCACGCGAAATAAAAGGATGATCTTTTAATTCGCTGACATGGACACTTTCCTTAGCGGCCAGAGGATGATCCGGTGCGACAATGACAACCAGATTATCCTGCCAGCAGGCCTCGACGGCCAGGCTCTTGTTAAGTACAGGCGACTCAACAAGCCCTATATCAATATCATTGTTTTCGACCATATGGACAACACCGAGAGAATTTGACACCTTCAGGCGTAGCTTAACCTTAGGGTAAAGTGCCTGGAATTCTCCCAGAAGACGCGGCAGCATATATTCTGCAACCGTGGTGCTTGCACCTATCACCAGAACACCGATAATTTCTCCTGTAAGTGTTCGTATATCATTATCCATCTCACGATAGAGACCAAGAATTTTCTCTGAATAGACAAAGACTTTTTCCCCGACATCCGTAAGACTAATCCGGTTATGGGTTCGATCGAATAAACGTGTATTGAAATATTCTTCAAGCTGACGAACCTGGAAAGTAACCGCCGGTTGCGTCATGTGCAGAGAATCTGCTGCCTTGGTGAAACTGAGTAAACGCGCAACAGTGTGAAATACTTGTAGACGTCTGTCCGCCATATTAATACCTTGCCTGTTTGGTTGAATTCCTACAGTCTAGGCTACCAATGTATAGAGGGCAATGCTTAATCACTTGAATACGGCGTAATCAACAGTATTTTTTCAAGATGCAAGAATTAGATATCAAAAACCTTCTAACTTTAATTTCAGATCGGTCGGACTGCTGGCAAACTGCAGTGCCACATCTTCAGTTATCTTTCCTGTCCGATAAAGCTCCAGCAGACTGCGGTCAAAAGGAATCATGCCCTCTGCTGCGGTACCTTTCTTTATCACATCACTAATTTCCGCAACGCGTAGAGGATCAAGGATATACTCACGTACCAATGCCGAAACAGTCATAACTTCTGCTGCCAGTACCCGCCCCTTGCCATCCGCTTTTGGAAGCAGTCGTTGGCTGACGACTCCCTTTAGATTTCCAGCCAATTTGGAGCGAATCGTCTGCTGCGCATTGGGCTGAAATGAAGAAATAATACGATTGATGGTCTCTGCCGCATCGGGCGAATGTAACGTTGAGAATACCAGGTGTCCGGTTTCTGCTGCCGTAAGCGCGATGTCGATGGTTTCAGGATCACGCATTTCACCCAGCAGGATTACATCAGGATCTTCACGCAGTGCTGCGCGCATCGCGTCCGGGAAATTACTGGTATCCACACCTACCTCACGCTGGGAAATAATTGCTTTGTTATCCGAAAAAAGATATTCCACCGGGTCTTCAATAGTCAATATATGCTTGGCATAGGTGCTGTTTATCTCCCCGATTAAGGAGGCGAGGCTAGTCGATTTACCGGAGCCGGTCGCTCCCGTCATAATTACCAGACCACGTTCTTCATGCACAAAGCGGCGCACCGTATCCGGCAGCCCAAGCGATTCAGGACTGGGCACATCCGTATGAATGACACGCAAGGCCATCGATATGCTGCCACGCTGATAATAAGCATTGGCACGCACGCGCCCTATGCCTTTCAAGCCAAATGAAAAGTCAGCCTGGCGCAGTGTTTCAAATGCTTCTTTATTGTGCTCGGGTATGATCTTGTCCGCAAGATCTTTCATAAAGGCAGGTGATGTGGCCGGGAAACGTTCCACCGTCTTAAGCAAGCCGTCTATACGCACAACAGGATGCGTACGCGTACGCAGATGAATATCTGAGGCGTCCTTACTCATTGCAAACTTCAAAAGGGTCGCAAGATACTGAATAGTATCAATCTCCCCCTTATTTTCTTTATTTGTTTGTCCACTACTACTCATTGGCTCTCCATCCTTCGCCAGTGGAGGCGCTACAGCCTGTTTTTGGATAACACCGGAAAGAGCATAACAACTATAGGCTGAAATGAAAATTCCAGGGAACCTCTATTCTGCATGCTTTCTACTTGTATCACAGCGCAACCTCACAGTGAATACCCTGCCTCATTCAAAATAGATGAATGATGTGACTATATCACTTAGCTAGAATATTAGTTTTTGCTAATATATCAATATTACCGGCTCGATTTATCGTGCCTCCACACATAAATCAATCAATTCCATACAGGGTCTCTACAGAATATCTACCATGAAAAAAGATAATTACTTAAGACTTATACTTATCCTGACCCTTCCATTCGGTCTTTTCAATATTTCACGGGCAGAAGCAATCAGCCTCGACCGAGCTGTCGCTTATGCCCTTGAAAACAGCCCTGTACTCCAGGGAACGGTCGCTGATATTCGTGCTGGCAATGAGACAGTCAAAACTGCCGAGTCTGGAAAGTTACCCGTTATTGATCTTGATTACGGCCTTATCTACTCAGATAATCCGCTTGTTTCACTGGGCAGTATACTTAATAACCGTAAAGTTGTAGCCAACAATTTTGTACCTGCTGCCTTAAATGATCCGGGTTTCTCTGGCAACTATTTTGCTAGCCTGTCACTCAAACTCCCCCTCTATACGGGTGGCAGACTTAGCGCAGACATAAAACAGGCTCGTGCAAAACATGCGTTAGCTTTGGCGCAACATGAACGCTCAAAATCCACTGTAATATATCAGGTCAAACGCGCTTATCTGTTAGCTCAGGCGGCCCAACAGGCAATCAGGATTGCACGCAGTAGCACAGACACGGCAGGCATGCATGTCAAAACAACCGAACAATTACTGGCTGAAAACAGGACCGTCACATCGGATAAACTGACAGCAACCGTCTATTACACATCAATAAAAGCTGTCATTTCACAAGCACAAGCACAGTACGCACATGCGTTGAACAGTTTGAAACAGGTAATAGGCAAAGACCTCTCTACAGATATCAGCATAGAACCCTGGAAAAGGGCAATTTCTCCACACAAACTCCCGGCAATCACAGTCGCAGAATCCACCGCACTGAAAAACCGCAGCGACCTAAGGAGCGCAGAAGAAAGCATTAAAGCTGCAAGAGCACGAACAGACATTGCGCAGAGTGCAACAAAACCCCAACTTGGACTTGAGCTACGTAGTCGCCTCTATGCTGATAATCCAAGGGTGGATGAACTGTCCTGGGGTGTCCTTGCGGTCGCAAAGATTAACCTCTTTTCCGGTGGGGCAAACAAAAGTCGTGTCAGTGCCGCACGCGAAGAAACAAATCGCCTACAAGCAGAAAAACGTAACAAAGAACTTCAGATTCGCAAGCAGGTGCGCGATGCATTTGCCTCAATTGAAGAAGGGAGAATCCGTTTGAAACTTGCTAGCACCAATCTGACGAATGCGCGAACAGCCGTGTCGCTGGTTAATCAGCGCTATGGTGAGGGGAGAACAATACTCATTGATTTACTGCAGTCAGAGCAGGCCTTATTGAAAAGTCGCTCCGAATCACTAAATTCCCGATTACTTGTTGAGGCCAGCATTCTTGAACTGGAGTTTGCCATGGATGACTATGAGGTACCGGAAAAATGATCAGCGCAAACGAGTTAAAAGCTGCACGCTTTTCCATAATATTAGGAAGCATCCTAATCCTTCCAGGCTACAACGGTGGTTATGCTGATTCTTCAGTAAATACCGGTTACCCGCCACTGGTATCTACCGTTTCACCGAAAATCATACCTGATGGATCGATACGTATAGCCCGTGAGCAGTTTATCAAGCATATCGGAACACCCGGTGTGTTCATTCTTTCCCCTGAAAATCGGGCGCGCTTTCGCATGCTTAAAGCAGGAAAAATATACGGTCAATCTATAGAGATTATTAGTGGGCTATCCGGTGATGAGAAAATTCTTACCGCTCCCTTTGGATCGCTCTTTGATGGCAGCCCGGTGCGGATAAATGATAATCAAGCCAGGACAAAGCAGTGATAACTTCTGAAAAAAATAGAGAAAAGAATCTCGGTATCGCAGGTAAGCTTGCTCGCTATTTTATCGACAGCCGCCTAACTGTACTGATAATTATTTTTGCCTTTCTGGCGGGTATAACGGCATTTCTTAATACTCCGCGGGAAGAAAATCCGCAGATTGTTATCCCGGCAGCAAATATCATTGTAACAAAACCCGGGGCCTCACCCGATGAGGTAGAGCAATTAATCATCAAGCCTCTGGAAGCTATTTTGCAGGGTATGCGTGGTGTTGAACACACCTATGGCATAGCAACAGACTCCATGGGGATTGTGACCGTTCAGTTCAAGGTTGGTGAGAATAAGGAAGATGCATTGGTCAGATTATATGATCATGTCATGAGCAACATAGACCGCATCCCCCCCGGAGCCAGGCAACCGTTAATCAAACCCATTGATGTAGACGATGTCCCGATACTCACCATTTCACTCTCATCAGACAAGGTTGATGGGGGTGAACTGCGCAGGATTGGCACACGCTTGCTGGAAGTATTGCGTCGAGTTGACGGCACCTCGGTCTCCTATCTGCATGGTGGACAAGCGCGAACTATCAATGTAGAACTCGATCTGAAAAAGATGGAATCATTCGACGTAAGCCTGTCACAAATTACGGACATACTTGAGGCGACCAATGTTCGCTCTTCCAGTGGGATGTTGGTAAACCACAGTACGGTACAATGGGTTCGTACAGGCGGGATGATAAACAATGCTGACGAACTGGGTAAGCTTGTCGTTGCACGCTACAACCATAAACCGGTATATCTCAGTAGTATTTCAGACATTACGGATGGTCCGACAGAAATCACTGAACAGCATCGCTTTGCCGCCGGCCCTGCATTCAGTGGTGAAAGGCCTCTCAACTTTGAAGTGCCCGCTGTCAGCATTGCCATAGCGAAGAAATCAGGCAGTAATGCAGTTTCAGTCGCCAATAATGTACTAAAAAAGCTCGATGAGGTTCGTAATCAGCTTATCCCTGCTGACATCAATGTCAACATAACGCGGAATGATGGCGCACGTGCTAATGACGCAGTCAATACATTACTGGAACACCTTGCCATTGCTATAAGCACCGTGGTTTTGCTACTGATATTTTCGCTTGGCTGGCGCGCTGCTGCCATCGTCACCATGACGATTCCACTGATCCTGTTTATCACGCTGGCAATTGGTTATGTATCAGGACAAAGCATCAACCGTATCACTCTATTTGCCCTGATTCTTTCATTGGGTCTACTGGTGGATGATTCAATTGTAGTCATTGAGAATATATTTCGTCATTACAGCCTGGGGGTCAAAGACAGAATAGGTACGGCTGTAAAGGCCGTAAGTGAAATAGGGCGCCCGACAAACCTTGCAACATTTAGTGTCATCCTCGCCTTTCTTCCCATGTTCTGGGTAACCGGGATGATGGGACCATACATGGCACCCATCCCTTTCTTTGTACCTGTTGCCATGATTGTTTCACTGGCCATCGCCTACACTGTTGCACCCTGGGCGGCAAATAAATGGCTTAAAGCAGAAAACATCGACACATCGACACATGTGGTGGATCATTCAAATGGCCTACTCGAACGTGCTTATGCTGCAACCTTCAGGATACTGGCTGTAAAACCCCTCAACAGGCGATTGTTTCTGCTGGCCATTGCCGGGCTATTCCTGGCCGTTTTTCTGTTGCCTGTCTACCATCAGGTAAAATTCAAAATGCTACCGAAAAATAACACTAACACATTCAATATCACCATCGATATGCCGGAAAACAGTAGTCTGGAAAACACCGACCGGGTTGCCAGACGGCTGGGTGATATCGTCCGCAACAACCCACAGGTTATCAATTATGAAACTAGCCTGGGTAAAAGTGGTGTGGTGGACTTTAATGGTCTGTTACGTGGCAGTGGACTCAGAAAAGGCGCATACATTGCTGAAGTACGTGTCAACTTAACAGACAAACATAAGCGAAAAATCTCCTCGATTGAAATCGTTCAGAATTTGCGTCCAGCCATCGCTGAACTGGCAGCAAGCAGCGGTGCCAATATCAAGCTGGTCGAAGATCCGCCTGGGCCACCGGTGAGGGCAACACTGCTGGCAGAACTTTATGGACCAGACTATGCAGTACTGCGGCGAATCGCCAAAGAGCTACGCAACGAAGTCTTCAACAAAACGGCGGATGTTGTAGATATTGATGACAGTGTCACTGACGATGTGACGGAATATGAAATATATATCGATCGTGAAAAATCCGCCCTGGCAGGCATTCCTGCTGCCAGGATCGTCCAGACACTGAATACCTTCATCGGCGGCTATAATGCCGGAACAATACACATCAAAGGCGAGAGGGAACCGGTCGCCATCCGCTTTCAGATATCGTCGGCTAACAGGGTGCGCCAGTCTGACCTGGAAGATATATATTTACTGACCCCCCGGGGCAGAAAAATTCGGCTCTCTGAAATTGCTGAAATTCGTCAACACATAGCGGACAAGCAAATTCTTCATAAGGATCAGGTTCCCGTAGTTTATGTTACCGGTGAACTGGCGTCGACTTCACAGATATATGCCATCATGAAGATGAGAAAGTATCTTGAAAGCAATCCACTGCCCGGCGGCATCAAGCTGGTGCAGAATTTTGTTTCTGCCCCACAAACCGGCGAGTACACACTGCGCTGGAATGGCGAAATGCGACTGACTTTGGATGTATTCCGTGACCTCGGCACGGCATTTGCTGTGGCCCTGATTCTTATATATCTTGTATTAGTCGGCTACTTCCAGTCATTCATGCTACCGCTTATCGTCATGGGAGCCATCCCACTTACCCTGATCGGAGTCTTCCCCGGCCATGCCATCATGGGTCAGTATTTCACTGCCACTTCCATGATCGGCTTCATTGCCCTGGCCGGTATAGTTGTGCGTAATTCTTTACTGCTGATTGATTTTATTATTGAATACCGGCGAGCCGGTCATAGCCTTGAACAGGCGGTACTGCAGGCGGGTATAACACGCTTGCGGCCAATCCTGTTGACCGCAATTTCTATTATTCTGGCTACCACGGTAATGATACTGGATCCTGTCTTCGGCGGTCTGGCGGTGTCACTAATATTTGGTACTCTGGCCTCAACAATACTGACATTATTTGTTATCCCACTCATCTATCTGGGTTATTGCAGTAGAATATCGCCCGAGAAACCATTACGGGGATAAAGATACCAACCCATAAAAAAAGCCCCGCAAGCAGGGCTTTTTCTGTCGATTGATACGGGTTTCAATATTATGGACAAACTGTCGTGTCTGATGGGAAACGACCAAACAATAGCAGGAAGTTCTTGAATGGCCCCATATTCCCCATGGCTTCGATCTTTGGACCTTTAAATTTCAAACGACCAAACATCATAGCTTTCAATGGGCCATAATCTCCATTACCGATTTCTATCCAACGCTTGGTATCTGCATACATCTCATAATCCGCAGAACGGTCCAGATCAGGGTTTTCAACCTTACCGGCATAAACACATATGGCCTTACCGTCCTGACGCTCAAACTGCATTTCCACATGTGGGCTATCCTGGCAATCGCGACGATAAAGCTGGATTATCTTGAATCCTTTATCACCATCGTTATCGACCCATTCAGAATCAGCCAACCCTATGGTCATCAACTCATCAGCATTCCAGGCATCACAAAATTGCGCAATATATTCGACTGACATCATCGCTGGAACCTTGCTTGTTGATTGATTAGTTACGGAATCTGTAGCCACCTGTTTGGCCTTTTTCGTTTCCTGGTTCGTTTCCTGTTTATTATCCGTACCTTTTTCCTGTCCAAACACTGTACCAGTGGAAACGAGCATTCCGGAAACCATTAACACTGCGACCGCCTTTTTGAGCGAAATGTCTAACAGTTGAAAGCTATACGGCTTCATAATCTCACCCCATTCAGTAAAATTTAACCCCTTGAAAAAAGGGACGGCTTATAAGCTGTCCCTTTTTTTAGTGCTGAGCATAACCTTCCAGTCTGTTAATATCTCCAGGTATAATTGACCGCAGCCTCATACTGTTTCATCTCAATTTCAATTGTCTGCGTGTCTCCCAAACCAGGTATAGCCGCTAGAGGATTGCCCCCCTTGACCTTTACAAGTGGCGCATAGGTGACCGAGAAGTCCAGAGAGCTGTTTTTACCAACACGAGTAGAAAAGCCTGCCGACCATGCATTTTTCACAACACCTGGCGCGAGAATATTAAACAGTGTTTCTGATTCAGGCACTACCTGGTCGTTTGTAGAGAAACCTGCGCGGGCCTGCCATTTCCCTGCATCATACTGATAACCAATCTTATAGACATTAAGGTCTTCCCAGCCAAAGCCTGCGCCATTTGAACCACCCAGACAACCTGACGTGTCGCCAAACATACAAGCACCAAGATTAGGCATCAGTGGGTTTGAAATTGAAGCAACATCAGTGTAATTTATGCGTTGGTAATCAAACAGGAGGGTGTGCATCTTTGCAGGAGAAAACTTTGCCCCGAGGCTAAAAGTCGAGGGTATATCAAATCCACCTTTCTCAGCAAAAAGGCCTGCATAGCTGTCAAACTCACCCATGGAAATTTTGGTTTGATACGATGCCCCAAGTGAAAAACCGGGCGCTACCTCACCGGTAATACCTAACTTTGCACCAAAGCCGGTAGCCGTGTCGTAACCGTTGCCTGTCAAATTAGCGGGACTAGTAGAGAAACCACCAAATGCTTCAAGCCCCATTGCCTTGAAGCGCTGGAAGGCAAAGATACCTGAAACACCTACTGAAACCTGATCGTTAATCTTTCGCGCATAGGTAATGAAGGTATTTAGCTGCATCATATCTATACCGGCTGGCCCAGCACCGAAAGTGCCTGGGATACCCGAGGGGGCACCCGGTGCGGTAACATTTCTGTATTCAGTATTCATTCCGCCATTAGCCGCTAGCGTGATGCCAATAGAACTGACATCATCGATCATGTGATTCCAGCCAAAGCTTGGAATCAGGAAGCTCTCATTATCACTGTCATAGGTGCCTGGTAGCAGTGAAAAAGCACCTGTTTCCGGACCAAGAAAAGGGCCGACCTGATCAACCGTATAGCTACGTATGGGACTAAACCAGGTGACACCAGCATCGATACGGCTACCAACACCCACCATATTTGCCGGATTGGTGGCGGCATCCATGCTATCGAGTGACATGGCCACACCCGTGCCGCCCATACCTTTGGCCTTGACACCAAATCCATTCGTAAAATAGCCATTAGTTGTTGCCATTGCCACACCTGGCAGGACCATACCTGCAGCGACAGCTAGCACTAATACGTGCTTCTTGGGGTTTATCATCATTTTTACCTCGGGGTAATTATTAATATTAATATTTTATCTGGCCGGACTTGTCTTTGTTGTTTCCGGGCAACTTGAACCATTTTTATGGCTCTCAGTGGCTGTAAGCATGGTCAAATTTTATTTGTAAGTCAATAAAAATGCCGTGATTCTTTTCATTGTGATGCAAATCACATTATTTTGTTTCAATTAAGCAAAAACCCCCGCATTGGTGCGGGGGTTTTAAGGAAATCAGAGATACTTTTGTGGCCATAATGGCTTTTACGCCGTAAAATTGACCCTAAGTAGCCCTAAGTCCGACAGGCGCCTAGATGTACAGGGTAATATCTGCATCCCCCGCAAATTCAAAGAAGGTCGCGGCACCAACAAATTCCAGACCATCAAGAAAATCACTTTGGTTCATATCAAAGAGATCCACAGTCATTTGACAGGCAACCAGTTTCACTTCAGCTTCAATACAGAGTTCACGCAGGTCTTCGATACTGGCAACCCCTTTTTTCTTCATGGTGTTTTTCATCATCATAGTCATAATGCTTTCCATACCGGGGATCGCCGTACCCAGCACAGGAAACCACTTATCCATACCCATAGGCATAGGCATGCCCGGATTACCAAGCGGACTAACTTTCAGATTCAGGTCTTTCTTCAGCAACTGCAGGCCATAGAAAGTAAAGAAGATCATCACATCGTAGCCCAGTGCTGCGGCAGTTGATGACAGAATAAAAGGGGGGTAGGCCCAATCCAGGGTACCCTTGGTTGCTATAATAGCGAGTTTCTTTTCAGACATAACATTCACTCCACGGCACTACACCGCTTGAAAGAAAAAATTTAAAATCAGCCTTTTTTCATCAAAAAAGTGAACTCGCCACCATTTTCTGCAGATTCCATCAGTTCATTGCCGGTCTGCTTTGCAAAGGCTTCAAAATCCTTTACCGAACCGGGATCAGTGGCAATGATACGCAGCACCTGCCCACTCTCCAGTCCATTAATTGCTTTTTTTGCCCGGAGGATAGGAAGAGGACAGTTCAATCCGCGTGCGTCAAGTTCTTGATCAAAATCAGACATGGTTTACTCCAAAATTAAAATAGATGATAGGGTTAATAAATTAATACTTATATTGGGTTGGGATTACCTCTCCTGATAGACAGGTGTACAGTAACCATTGCCCGTATAATAGCTGTTTTTCGCGCATATTTATTAATATCTATTTAATAGACGCATTAAATATAGTAATTGAATACACCGGTGGAACACAAATAAATCACCGTAAATGATAAAACAAATCGGGCTTATTTAGATAGCACTGATATAATGCATCACGAAGCATGAGGAAGTATCTGTGACTGTTTCTATTGGCTGTAAGGAAAAAGGGTTCCTCTATTAATTCAAGTTGTGATTCGACATGAATATTCACGAATTACATAGAGATTCTCCTGAGCATAGACGTGTACACTAAACTGTAAAATGAACAGTTTTCATCCTGAGATCACAAGCACCGATTACTCCATACAATATATGTACCGCGAATTCATAAATTTTTTTCTTCTGATACTGCCGCTGGCGCTTTTACTTCTTGCCATTCCTGCCCAGGGCCAGACCTCTGATTTTAATCTGCCCGACCTCGGTGACGAATCCTACAATGTAATGTCCTCACTCGAACAGAAGCAGTTGGGTGAAAAATTTTATCGCCAGGCTCGCACTTATATGAATCTGGTCGACGACCCTGAGTTAAAAGAGTATCTAGATGACCTGGGCAATAGATTGATTGAGGGTGCCGGCCTGGCCAGGGACAGTTTTACCTTTTTTATGATTAATGATAATTCTGTCAACGCTTTTGCTGTTCCTGGAGGCTATATAGGGGTAAATACCGGGCTACTATTAACCGCAAAAAATGAAGCAGAAGTTGCTTCGGTGCTAGGCCATGAAATTGCACATGTTACACAGCAGCATATCCCCCGCATGATAAGTGCACAGAAGAAAAACCTGCTGCCTAATCTGGCCACGTTGCTGGCAGGCATTCTATTAGGGGGTCAGGCTACCGAAGCCGCCATCGCTATCACATCAGCCAGATCCCTGGACAAACAACTCACATTCACGCGTGCATTTGAACGCGAAGCAGATCGAATTGGAATAAACATACTTGCCAACTCAGGCTATGACACCGATGCCATGCCTGCTTTTTTTCAGCGCATGCAGCAGGCCAACATCCTGAATGAAACCAACGCCCCGCAATTTCTGCTGACTCATCCGATCACTACCGACCGTATCGCCGAGGCAAAAGCCCGGGCAGCTAACTATCCACATACGGCCACAAACAATAACACCCGGTTTATGCTGATTCATGCAAAATTAAGCGTAATGAAAGCCGATGCCAATGCTGCTGAAGACCGCTACAGGGAAAAAATTCGTAACGATAAGACAAAATTTACACTGGCAGATCATTACGGTCTGGCTCTTTCGCTGTTGAAAGGAAAAAAATATAAAAAAGCAAAAAAAGAAATCGCCTTATTACTCGACCGGGCACCGAAGCAAATATTGTTCAGAATACTGGAAGCCCAAGTCGCCTCTGCCCAGGGGGACAATGATAAATCTCTGAAGCTTTTCCGTAATATCTATAAATCTGACAAATCATCACTCTCGGCAATTACCTATTACACAGAGGCCCTGGCCCATCATAATAACTATACTGAAGCACGAAAGGTCTTGCGTAAAGCCATCAGAAAATTCCCGAAAAGTGTTCTTTTTTACGAAAAGTTGTCACAGGCAGAAAGCAAAACCGGTTCGAAAATGGAATCTCATCGCGCACTGGCCGAAGCCTATGCATTACTCGGGAATTACCCTTCAGCTGCACAGCAACTTAATATTGCGCGCTCATTTGCCAGCAAAGATGATTTCTATGCACAGGCCAGTATTACGGCAAGAATCAAAGAAATAAAGAACCTTGCCGCATTAGAGAAAGAAAAATAACGAAAAATACGGCCTGATAGAGTAAAAAAAGCCGGTAAATTGAGTCTGTTTAGAAAATAATTGCAATAATCCCTTTGCGATCACCACAAATATATGTATGCTATACGTCACAAAATAAACGCCGCTGTGTATTGACATAAAGATCAAGCGCATTCCGGCATATCTAATCAGTTCTAGTGCTTGAGGAGGCCACAAAATATGAGGAAATCTTTCTCTCTAGTCGCGACTGCAGGGGCAGTATTTTTAGCGGGTAACCTCGCTATGATACCTGTTGCTTCAGCCGGCGAAAAAACTCTACCCACCGAAAAGGAATGCAAAGCGTCGAAGCCGACCGATGCAGCCACTAAAGGCTGGTGTGTCATTATTACCCGTAAACAAGGCAACTGTCTGGCCTGTCACGATGTAGTAACCAAAAGATGGCCCGCCGATCTGCCTGCATCGGGTAATGTCGGTCCACCGTTGGTTAGCATGAAAGCACGTTTCCCGGATAAAGCAAAACTTCGCGCTCAAATCTGGGATGCTACGGCGGCTAACCCTAGTTCAGTCATGGTTCCTTTCGGCCGTCACAAAGTGATTTCTGAAAGTGATATCGATAACATAGTTACATTTCTATACACCATCTAGTTTAAGATAGTGTCAATTCAAAACTCAGGAGAGCTTGGAAACATGAAGCGTAGAACATTTCTGAAAGGAACAGTCGCTACCAGCGCACTGGCTGTCGCCGCTACTGCCGGCTTACTTAGATCAGGGCAGGCGCTTGCCGCCGCTGATAAATGGCCAGCCGCAGCATTCGGTGCCACCGATCTCGCCGCAGCCACCAAAGCCGTATTCGGCTCGGGTGGAACGGTAAGTAAAGACATCAAAATCAAGGCGCCATTACAGGCTGAAAACGGTGCAGTTGTTCCAATCAAGGTCATAACAGCATTGCCTAACGTCAAGAGCATCGCAATTTTCGTTGCGAAAAACCCTAGACCCCTGGCAACGAAAGTGGACTTTGGCAGTGACTCTGTAGGGTTTTACAGTACCCGTGTAAAAATGGGTAAAACCTCAGACGTCGTCGTCTATGTCAATTCGGGCGGGAAAATACTGAAAAATTCCGCAATGATCAAAGTAACCGTCGGCGGATGTGGTGGTTAAACCATCCCCGATTGTCAACAGCTAAGGTACTGAAATAATGGCAACGAAAATAAAAGCCCGTAAAAAGGGAAATGCAACTGAGATCCTCGTACTTGTCCAGCATCCTATGGAAACTGGAGCACGCAAGGACAAGAAAACCAAAAAGTTGATACCTGCTCACTTCATACAGACAATGGTTTTTGCCATCAACGGTAAAACTGTGGCTGATGTGGATATGAGCACTGGTGTCTCCAAGAATCCACTGATCGGTATTCGCGTCAAGAATGCAAAGCCCGGCGACAAGATCGATGTTTCTTGGAAGGATAACAAGGGTGAAACCGGCGGCGCCAAAACAACCGTAAAATAAGTATATCTATACGGAAATGACCAGGTCGGTCAAAACTGGCCTGATCATGACTACCAGGAGGAGTGTTATGAATAAAAAAGTTATATTACTGCTTGCGGGTCTCGGCATTGCTTTAGGAGCACCGATAACTGCATCTGCAACACCTCAAGATGACCTGAAACAATTCCAGGCCTTTTACAAAAAACGTTTCCCGACTGTCCCACTGGAAGCCTACACAGATGGTGTTAATGTACTGCCACAATATGCGGATCAGGTTGAAAACTGGAACCTGCTGATGGAATTTCCGCCTTATGAAATGGAAGTGGACAAAGCCCAGGAGCTCTGGAGTACACCATTTGCTAACGGCAAAACCTATTCCAGCTGTTTCAAAAATGGTGGCAAAGGACTGGCAGTCGGCTATCCCTTCTACGATAAAGTGAGTAAAAAGCTGCGTACAGTCGTAACGGACATCAATGAATGCCGCGTTCGTAATGGTGAAAAACCCATCAAGAACCTGAAATATGGTGATATGGCCAGACTGGTAATTGCCTTCAAGATGCTCTCAAATGGCCAGAAGATGGCTGTAAAGTTAAACAGTCCTGAGGCCATTGCCGCCTATGAAAAAGGCAAGCAGTTCTACTGGGCCCGCCGTGGGCAGCTGAACTTTTCCTGCGCCTCCTGTCATGTACAAAATGCGGGGAACAAGATACGCGGTAACGTCTTGGGTGCCGGGCTTGGACATGGCGTAGGCTTCCCGGTTTACCGCACCAAGTGGTCACTCAAGGGTAAGCCCCTTGGGACCTTGCACCGTCGCTACGGGGGTTGTAACAAACAGGTACGTGCTAAACCTCTGAAGCCTCAAAGTGAAGCCTATAAAAATCTTGAGCTATACGAGGCATACATGAACACGGGTATCCCCATCAAGGTACCTAGTCAGCGTATGTAATCATTACTGAATGATTAAAAGCCCGGCGGCGACGCCGGGCTTTTTTTTGCCTGCGATACTCTACAATATGGATAGCAGTACATCTTATGGCGCGCTTCGCAGTTTAAAAGAATGAACAAGCCAGACCACTCTTCAATCTTTTTCAAAGACGCGGGCATGCAGGCCTGGCTAAATGAACAACTCGCACAATCCAGTTCTATTTGTGCGGCCCACGGTGACTACAGCTACTGGCAGCAGACTCTCGAGCAACTCACCCGGTACAGCGCAGAAAAATACAACCTTTCACTGGACACAATCCAGATTGGTGAAAAGCGCCAATTAAGCCAGGACAAATATAATCACCTGGAAAAACTACTGAAGCGTTTGCACCCTTGGCGTAAAGGACCCTTCAGCCTGTTTGGTGTAGAGATTGACAGTGAATGGCGCTCAGATTATAAATGGAAGCGGCTCTCAGGGAAAATTAGTCCACTGGAATCGAGATCAGTCCTTGATGTCGGCTGTGGCAACGGATACTTTATGTTGCGCATGTTAGGGGAAGGTGCCAAATGGGTGTTAGGTATAGATCCTACCGTACTGTTCAACATGCAATTCAGGGCGCTCACCCAGACTGTTTCTCATAATATCAATGCACGTATCCTGCCTGTGGGCATCGATGACCTACCTGCTCATCCGGGATGCTTTGACAGCGTTTTTTCCATGGGTATCCTCTATCATAGACGCTCACCCATTGATCACCTTGGCAGGCTGTACTCATGTCTCAGGCCGGGTGGAGAACTGGTTCTTGAAACACTGGTACTCGATGAGCCTGGAGAAAAATTATTAGTGCCACATTCCCGTTATGCAAAGATGAGAAACGTCTGGTTTATACCGACGACTACAACATTGACGATATGGCTACATCGCACTGGGTTCAGCAACATTAAACTTGTGGACGTTTCCACCACAAGTCGGGAAGAACAAAGGTCTACAGACTGGATGAAATATGAATCTCTGTCTGACTTTCTAGATCCTGGCGATCAAAGTAAAACAATTGAAGGCCATCCTGCACCAACAAGGGCTATCTTTATCGCAAGCAAATAGAGACATGATTAATCTCCAAGCCCGTCTTGGACACAAATGTGGGTATCCAGTAACCCTTTGTTATGATCCCTCTATTAATGTCACTGGATACCAGCATTCACCGGAATGACCGGTGTATAGCATAGAAAAAACCCGGATATAATCCAGGCCTTTTTCATATAGATGGTGGGTCGTGCAGGGATCGAACCTGCGACCACCTGATTAAAAGTCAGATGCTCTACCAACTGAGCTAACGACCCGTATACTCAGCTAACACTTAGCCATCAGGCCAGTGTTAGACTTTTTCAAGTTTGCGCATCATACTAGGAAGCAGCCTCAAGTCAACCAGAGATGACGCCAGAGCGGCAAAAAAACCGGCGTCTTCATATACCATCTTGTAATACTGTACTTTCATTGTCAGAGCACTGCCAAATACTATTGATATAAGGGCGAGATACGAGCCCAAGGCAAGCGTGCTTACACCGGTAATACCTTGTCCAAAGGTGCAGCCCAGTGCAAGTACACCACCAAATCCCATTAGAATTCCACCGATTAGATGATTGAAAAAATCACGAACTGAGGAAAACCACTCAATCCTGAATCCTTTTTTCAGTAACGTCCAGAGAAGTGAGCCCAGAATGACACCAAAGACGATTGCCACACCAAAGGTAATTTTTGTCTTTTGCATCCCTGTAAATATATAACCGACAGTTTGTCCTAATGGATTAATAAACGTAAATGACATTGGGCTGCCAGAATTCCTGGACGGTTTTGGTCCCTCCCAGCCCGCATGCACATCCTCGGCCATTTCCCACTGTGATGTAGTCGGATCAAGATATTCGCGCAGTGTTGTTTTTACTTCGCCATCAAAATCTGACTCATAATCAAGTCGTATACTCGACGTAACATACCAGGCACCGATAATTACCAGCCCAACGACCAGCCCACCTAAGATATTATTAAAGTTACTGCGGAAATCAGCCGATTTGAATATAAAGATAAACATTGCCAATGATAATGCAAGACCAACCCATAGACGTCCTGACGCTGCATTTTCGGGACCCGCCACTATTGTTCCAAAATCCTGGGCACCGCTGTCGAACGTGATGGCTAACGGTCTGATCCAGTCATTAAAAAGCAATGAAAACAAGGTCTGATCAGTACCCGGCATTGCGTTTAACATAAAATAAGCAATGACGCCGATAAGCAAAAAAACCATAACAGATTTTAAATTTCCACCACCAATACGGATCAGAGTCTTATTTCCACACCCTGATCCATATGTCATACCGACACCAAATAAAAAACCACCAAGCATGTTCTCAGCCCAGATCAGCGTACCACTTCGGTAGGGAGGAAATGCAAGGTCAGGCGTAATAAGGCCCTGTGTTTCAAAAATCGTGACACCAAGCAAAGCCACAGCAATCGCCAACATCCAGGCACGGATCCTCCCCTTGTCACCTATATTAACCCAGTCGGATACTGCCCCCATGGTACAGAAATTCGTTTTTTGTACCACCAGGCCCAGGATTACGGCTAAAAGAAATGATGACCCGAGCAACATTGCCCATGCTGATGAGAAATTTTCAAAAAGCATCTAAATTCTCCTTTACTAACTGATTTATATCGTAAGATTTATTGGTATTTATTACCGGCAAAAGAATATTATTCTTTTAGGTGCGTTGCTTCGTGATAACTAGAAATAAGACTCGTACCATAGCCGATTTATTCCAATTTTTCTATCTGTTTTGTCTCAATGAGACCTGAAAATACTATCTCACCGGCCTGTAAACGGTTGGATCTGCTACATCTGCCCGATTAAAGCCATCTGCTCGTAAACGGCATGAATCGCACTCCCCACAGGCTAACCCATCAGTAGATGGGTTGTAACAGGAGACAGTAAGACTGTAATCAACACCCAGCTTAACACCTGTATTAATAATGTCGGCCTTACTCATATCAATCAATGGTGCCCTGATCCGAAATCCCTCTCCTTCCACACCTTCACGTGTTGCCAGATTTGCCAAATTCTCAAATGCTGAAATAAATTCAGGGCGGCAATCCGGGTAGCCCGAGTAATCAACCGCATTAGCGCCAATAAAAATATCTCTGGCACCGTATGTCTCAGCCATCGCCAATGCCATGGATAAAAATACGGTATTCCGCGCCGGAACATAGGTAACGGGAATAACAGCATGCTCAAACTCGCTATTTTTTGGCACGTCTATAGCCTCATCCGTTAGTGCAGAACCACCCAGCTTACCAATTGGCAGATCAAGGATTCTATGTTCTGCTGCACCGCCAGCATGGGCTACACGCCTGGCGGCCTCCAGTTCGATACGATGACGCTGTCCATAATCAAAGCTAAGCGCATAAGTCCAGTAGCCTTCATTACGTGCGATAGCAAGAACTGTCGCGGAATCCAGACCGCCCGAAAGAAGTACCACCGCTTTATCCACCTTATCTACCACGCTCATCTCCCCACAGATACTTGTGCAGCTGAATTTGCATTCTCACCTGTAGATTATCGTCCAGAATCCATTTCGCCATTACAGCAGGGTCTAATTCAGCATGAACTGGTGAAAACAATATTTCACACTTGTCGGCCAGCTCTTTTTCTTCAATAAAATATCGGCTCCATTCGTAATCTGCCCGGTCAGTAATGACAAATTTGACCTGATCACCGGACTTCAGTAAATCAAGATTCTGGCAGCGGTTCCGTTCAAGCTCACCCGAGCCGGGTGTCTTGACGTCCATAACGATAGAAACGCGTCTGTCCACCTGGCGTATATCGATAGCTCCGCAAGTTTCCACGGATATGTCGTAGCCGGCATCACAGAGCATCTTTAACAACAGTCCGCAATTACGTTGCGCCAGTGGCTCTCCACCAGTAACTGTTACATAACACGGAGAGTAAGCACTTACTTTTTCCAATATATCAGAAAGTGCCAATCGCTCACCACCTGAAAAAGCATAACGGGTATCGCAATATTTACAACGTAGAGGGCAGCCTGTCAGACGGACAAAAACTGTCGGCAAGCCTGCTGTTCTGGATTCACCCTGTAAAGAATAAAATATCTCACAAACACGAAGTTCACGGTCTGTAGCTGGGATCGGGGAGTTGTTTGATGTGGGAGGCAACGGAGAAGAAAAAAAGTTAACAGTTAAAAGT
>VAPH01034619.1_pt1 | contig 28143 bp, 27 predicted proteins | sample 3393861 | NCBI WGS metagenome assembly VAPH01 (sample SAMN08290439, study PRJNA428436) | hydrothermal vent metagenome | isolation source: Deep-sea hydrothermal vent chimney | place: Atlantic Ocean: South-mid Altantic Ridge | reverse complement strand
CCGTCGTTCTCCGGGGCGGCAAGACGAGAGGTCGCCGAGCCGCTCATTGAGGTTTTCATGGCAACGTTTGCGGACCACGGGCTTACAGTGCTCGGCGGCCGATTCGGGGCAATGATGGAAGTCGCTCTCACCAACGATGGGCCGGTCACGCTGGTGATTGACCCTATCGACGGAACCATTGTTCGCTAGAGGCCGTGTTTATCGCCTGCTTCAGCAACGATGAACTCAGAACCGGCCTCGCAGAACTTCAAGAAATCGCAGAAGTGACACGCCGCAGATGGGTTGGTGGCAAAATCCGGACCGGTCGCACTTTCGAGGAGTTGCTCGATGGCGGCGCGCTTGGACTCCAACCATTGTGACGTGACTTCAATCCTGTCGTGCACAAGCTCACCGCCGCCGAGGTAGACAAAGCTTGCTGAGAGATGCTTTGGAGGAGTCCCGAGGGCACCGTCACGTATGGCCAGGGCGTAGGCACCGAGCTGGAGGAATCGTGTGTCGTCGGTTTTCGGCCGACCGGACTTGTAGTCGACGATTTCCCAGGAGTCTTCGTCGAACGCGTACACCGCGTCGATGCGCCCGCGCACTCGTCCGGCGTCAAGGCGAACGTCGATTGCGACCTCGGTAAAGATCGGTGTCGTTGTCCCAAACTGAGAGTTTTCGAATGCTGTGAACGCTCCTATTCCCCGATCGTGATCGACAGTATCGCGATCAAGAACATCGGGGATCACTGCATCGTCGAACCCAATCGTGCCTCGATTATGAAGCTCGATGCGACGGTGGAGAGCGGTACCGGATGCCATGGCTCCGGTACGACGTCGCGGCAGCGGATCGACATGGCTCCAGTAGTATCGCTTGGGGCAATCACCGAGGGTCACCAGGCTTGTTACGGACAGGTCAGCCGACGTAGCCGCCGTCTGTTCAGAGGGTGGACCCGGGAGACCGTCGAGATGAAGCTCTAGCTGTTTCACGGAGGCATCGTAAGCGGCTCCGAGCATGGGCTCGTTCGGACGCAGTGATTCCCCGCGTGCAGCGCGTGCCAGGGCGCTGCGCCATCCGTCGGGGAAATGCGGATCGGGGGCCACACCGCGGTCAGAAAGTGTGAGTCGTTCGGGTTGGTCACCGAACTCCGGGTCGGTACGGACCGCGACACCCGGCACGCCCACGATGGTGTCGTATAGGACGGAAGACTTCTTGGGTCGAGTGCCTAGGTGCCAGTGGGCTCCCGTCGCATAGAGCCGCCGTCGGGCCCTGGTGACGGCAACATAGGCGGTTCGCCACTCCTGAGCCGAGTGGAGCACCTTCAGCGCAGCCTTGTCGTCCTTTGTATCGCCGGTGAGGACCGGCAAACTGCTGCTGTCCAGGCGCATGTCGTAGGGAAGGCACTGTGCTTGCTCAAGTGGGTTGTCGTATCCGCCGGACCTGGAAGGGAAGACACCGGCATCCAGGGAGGGGAGAAAGACGGTATCCCACTCAAGGCCCTTGGAACGGTGCACCGTCAGGAGGTGGACTGCATCATCGGTTGACGGCCGTGCGGTGTCGAGCTCCTCGGCGGCAGCTTGATCGGACAAGATCTCGAGGTATGCAACGAAGGCCTCAAGCGACGGTCGACCTTCTAGTGGCGACCAGTCGTTGGCGATATCGAGGAAACGATAGACATTGAGTCGCGCCGAGAGAGCTGCCGCAGGGGGAAGCGCCTCGACCTCCAGCCACACAGCCATCTTTTCCAGAATGGTGCGACAAAGTGTTGCCAGGGGACTGCGTTGTGCTTCGATGAGCAAGGCTCGGTGCATCGTCCGGAAGTCGCGAAGCCGGCTTGTTGCTTCAGCACTCAGTTCGGCGATATCTTCGAGCGACTCCACTGCCTCAACGAGCGAGATGTCCGAACTTTCGTCGTGATTGTCGGGACGCTGACCCCGCGACCACCGCACCAACGCGGCTATGTCACCGAGACCCAGGCGAAAGCGGTACCCAAGCAGAATCCTGGCGAACGCCACCGAGTCACGAGGGTCTGCAAGCAACCGCAGCCAGGCGTGGAGATCGGCGATGATCGGAATGGTGAGCAATCCGCCAATCGAGGCAACGTCGACAGGGATGTCGGCGTCTTCGAGCGCCTGTCGCAGCAACCCGATAGACCGGTTCTTCCTGACAAGAATCGCGATGTCACGTCTGGCGACGTGCTCTTCCTCGATGAGGCGAGTGATTTCGTTGGCAATCCAGGTCGCTTCTTCGTACAGGGATAGAAATCTGCGAGCCTCGACCGAAGCTACCGGAGCGTCGTCGGTAGGGACGAGATGGTCAAACTCGTCCTCGTGGAGGTGGCCTCGAACCGCATTGGCAACGTCGAGGATCAGCTGCCCCGACCGCCGGTTCACGGTGAGTGGGAGCGTCGGTGCGATCTCCCCTGATGGCTGGCGGAAGTGGTGGGCGAAACCCTCAAAGTTGTTGAGCGATGCGCCTCGCCATTCGTAGATTGTCTGGTCGCCGTCGCCGACGGCCGTTAGCGGAAACCCAGCACCGAAGATCGCCTGGAGCAGTTTGCGCTGGGCAGGATCGGTGTCCTGGTACTCATCGAGTAGGGCGGTGTCGTATCGTTCTCTGATGGATGCCGCAACGTCCGTGTGGGAGGTCACCAGCTCATGGGCTTTGGCTATGAGATCGCTGTAGTCGAGGACCCCGAGGCCTCGTTTGATCGATTGGTAACGCGTAACGATACCCGCGAGTTCGTGGCGCTTGGCAGCAACCTCATCGGGGCCGGGAGTAATTGTCGCCGGGTCGACAAGGTTGCCTGCAAGTTGTTGTCCGAGCTGAGCTGCTTCACGAACACGGTGCATCGGTGCAGTCAGGTCAAGGGCGGAATAGCTTCCCGTCCTCACGGCTCGGTCGTAGAGACTGATCGTGAAGCCGGGTCCGATGATGCGGGCGTCCCTTTCAACGCCGACGAGGGCCCCGAACTCACGGAGGATGTTGTACGCAAATCCGTGGTACGTACTGACCTCGACATCGCGACCGGAGGCAACAAATTCCGGTAGGCGCTCACGAAGCCGGTCCGTCAACTCCTCGACTGCCTTGTTCGAGAACGTCAACCCAAGGGCTCTCTCCGGGACAATGCCGTCATTGATAATCCGAACCAGTCGTTCGACGATCGTCGTTGTCTTGCCGGTGCCGGCGCCGGCTGCGACGCGGAGCGGCATGAGCGGGGCATCGATGATTGCAGCCTGCTCGGCACTTGGTACGAAGGTCATGCGAACGTCTCCGTTCCCTCAGGAAACTCCGGACATACGAGGCGGACCGAACAACTCTCGCAGGCCGGTCCCGGAACCGGGGGGAACTGCTCGGCGACAACACCCGCCGTGATTCTACGGATCTCGGATTTGACGTCGTCGGCCAGGGCCGGATCGAACGCTCGTGTGGCGAACCTTGTCTTCAACGATTGGGAGGGGTACCAGAACTCGCCTGCAACAGGCTCACCCTGGCCGGCCAACCGCTCGTTCTCGCGTGCAGCAAGGAAATAGAACCCGAGCTGGAGTGATGCTGCCGCGTCCTTGAGCGTTGGTGCTGTTGTCGATGTTTTGTAGTCGACGATGCGAAGACCACCGTCGACCCGATCAATCCGGTCGGCGACGCCGCGCCATGTGACGCCGTCCACCTCCATTGTGAGTCCCTCTTCCAGCCCAACCGGCTCATTGCGGAGCATGTCCCACTCGTAGACGCGAGAGATCGTGTCGACTGCTCGGTCGTGCCAACTCCTTGCGAATGGTTCTCCGCCGAAATCGGTCGGTACAAATGTCTCGTCGAGGTATTCCAGGGCTTCAGCTTCCTTGGAGGGTCGACCGTGGTCATCCCACGCCACACGCTCTACGTGTTCGAGGACACTGTGCACCAACGTCCCGAACGTCGCATACAGCGATAGGGAGTCGCCGAGATGGAGTTTTCTCTCAAGAGCGTATCGACGAGGACACTGCGCATACGACTCTCCCTGGGAAGGTGAGAGGAAGACGGGACGCGGGACGACACCCGAATCGGGCCCACGGTCGCGCATGCCGGCAAAGTCGGCGATGTCCCTGAGGTTCCAATGTGTGCCCCTTGCCAGCAATGTAAGCGCCGCTCGACGTTCGGTCTCCACAAGGCTCGGGTCCGAGGCCTTACGACGTAACCACGCCTCGGCTTCACTCGGAGTGATCGGCAGGCGATCGACACTTCCCAACGTGACCGCTTCGATCACATCGTCATCGCCGGCGACGAGTGTCAGGAATCGTGATGGAACACCTGCACCGATCAACTCCCCGGTCGACGTTGCAGTCCAGATAACAGCACTGCGCGCCCGGGTCATCGCGGTGTACGCGAGACGGCGTTCCTCCTGGAGACGAAAGAGACGGTAGCCGGTTGTGTCTTCCGGCAGGTGTGGCAGCAGGTGACGAATACCGAGATACGAGTCGCGCGGGCGCAGATCCGGGAACACACCCTCGACCGCGTCGGCGATGAATACAACCTCGAATTCGAGACCCTTCGCCTGGTGCAAGGTTGCAACAACGACGCGATCCTCGGCGGGAGCGCGGTAGGAGAGCAGAGGTTGGGCTTCGAAGTCCTCATTGTTCGCGAGGTCCCGGTAGTCAAGGAGTGTTGATGTCGGGTTGCGCTCGTTCCACCGGCTGAGAACCTGACTGAATGACGTCCACGCGGCACGCTCTGATGCCCGGTCGGGGTCCGATACGAGTCGTTGGATGGATGGCAGGCTTGACCAAATATGCCAGAGGCCGTCCGCCGCCGGCATGTCTGTTGCCCAGCCGGGCTCGGTGAGGAGCGCTCCGAGGGATTCTCCATCGGAAGTCCTCTCGGCAATCACGGTCGAAACCGGGACACCGGTGCGAGTCGCGATTCTCTCGATCTCCCGGACTTCTCCGATAGTTGCCTCGACCATTGGACCCGCAAGGATGCGTCTGATTGATCGAATGCGCTCGTGGCCCTGGTCGGTGGCGGCGGTCAAGAGATCGAGAACGAATCTCACAGCCGGCTGGTCGGCGAGCCGACTGTCGGGGATGTCATGTGCGATGCCCCGGCGTTCGAGACCGCGGGAGAATTCACGGAGGAACCGTTGTTTTGACCGCACGAACACACCGATCTGGCTGAGCGGGACTTTCTGTTCCAGGTGGAGGCGGTGAATCTCGCGGGCTATCCACTCGGCCTCCTGGGTCTCTTGCTCAAAGACGAGACACTCGACGCGCCCACCGGCACGGGCCGGAACCACCTGACCGGCAAGCCCCTCAACTTCGTGAGCTGTCACACGTTCGGCTGCGGCAAGGATGTTTGCGGATACCCGGAACGAAGTGGTCAATGTGTGTTGTGTAAACCCGGTGGCGCCGGTGGTCGCACCCGTCGACGCGTCCGAGAAGTCGTCTCCGAAGCTTGAGACGTGGCGAGCGGTGGCACCCCGAAACGAGAAGATGGATTGGTACGGATCGGCGACGACAGTCAGGTGTTCGGTTCGGGCCGCAAGCGACTGCAGGAGTCCGACCTGGGCGCGGGTGGTGTCCTGATACTCGTCGACAAGGATGTAGTCAGCGAACGGTGCTTGGAGAGGGTCCGAGTGAAGTACGGCGACAGCGCTCGCGATTACGAGCGAATAGTCGACCTTTCCGGCCGCAACGAGATGATTGCGGTAGCGCCGCATGAATGCGGGTATGGGGGCCCAATCTTGGCGGTTGACAGCAAGGCGCTCAATGTCATCCGCGTCGAGGAGTTGCTCCCACGCACGCAACACGAAGTCAGTTATCTCTCTCGCAAACGTCGCCGACCCGAGCAACCCACGAACCGACACCGGCCAGTCGCCGGCAGATTCTGTGCTCAACAGCGTGCGGACCAACGCGGTCTGCTCGGGTCCGGTCAGCAGCACCGGAGGTGAGGTCCACCCGGCTCGGTCGGGCCAGCGTTCAACGATGCGGGCGGCCAATGAGTGGTATGTCGAGATGTCAAGCTCGCCTATCGACTGGTCGAGTTGGTTGCGCAGTCTTTGCGTGATGTCGGCAGCGCCGCGTCGCGAGAAGCTCACGACCAGGATTCGATCCGGGGACACGATGTCATTCGTAATGAGGTGCAGAATGCGCCGGACAAGGAACTCTGTTTTGCCGGTTCCGGGACCGCCGACGATGAGATGTTTGCCATCGGTTGCACCGACGGCTTTCTCCCAATCGTGTGGCACCAATTCAGTTCCAGGGGTTCCTTCAGTCACAGGAACACCCTACCGACCGCGTGTGACGCGAAGTCGGTGATTGAATTCCGTCCATAGTCGCCGATGGATTAGTAGGCTCTCTGCCGAACCGTCAGAATCGGAGGAGATGATGGTGCTATCGCCGCACACCGGCGTAACAAACGAGTGGGCCTCACCAATGTTTCGTGAGGCCGTCAAACAGTTTGAGTACGTCGCAGAGGTCATGAACCTCGATGACAATATTCGCGAACGTTTATCCGTACCGCAGCGGAGTTTGATCGTGTCGTTTCCGTTTCGTCGTGACGCCTACGACACAGTCGACACCGTACTCGGGTACCGCGTACAACACCTGCTCACGATGGGGCCGACCAAGGGTGGCATCCGATACGCCGAGGACGTCAACCTCGGCGAGGTCGCCGCTCTTGCGATGCTGATGACATGGAAATGTGCGATCGTCGGCCTGCCGTTCGGCGGCGCAAAGGGCGGGGTGTGTGTTAATCCCCGAGAGCTGAGTCGTTCCGAGACACAGCGTCTCACCCGGCGTTACACGATGGAAATCATCAAGTTTATCGGTCCTGATCAGGACATCCCAGCTCCGGATATGGGTACCAACGAACACACCATGGGCTGGATCATGGATACGTACTCGACTCATGTAGGGCATGCCGAGCCCGGGGTCGTTACCGGGAAGCCGCCGGCACTCGGTGGTTCGGTCGCCCGTCGGGAGGCGACCGGTCGTGGTCTCGTCAGTTTGATGCCGCCGACCGCCCATCACCTAGGCATCAAGGTTGAGGGATCACGAGTTGCTATCCACGGTTTCGGGAACGTCGGTCAGTACGCCGCGTTGGCCGCGTCCGAAATGGGTGCAAAGGTCATCGCCCTTGCAGATATCACGGGCGCTATTCACAATGACTCAGGTCTCGACATCGAAGCTGTCAGGGAACACGTGAGGCGGACGGGTGGTGTAGCGGACTTCCCCGATTCTGATGTCCTCGAACCGTCGATGATCTTCGAACTCGACTGTGAGTTCCTCATCCCAGCGGCGATTCAAGGCGTGATCACCGAGGAGAATGCCGCGCGTGTCAAGGCCAGGGTGATCTTAGAAGGAGCCAACGGTCCAACGACTCAGAAGGCTGATGTGATCCTTCGCGAGATGGACGTCTTCATCGTGCCGGATGTGCTCGCCAACGCCGGTGGTGTGACCGCTTCCTATTTTGAATGGGTTCAGGATCTACAGAACTACTTCTGGTCCGAAAGCGAAATAGTCGGGCGGCTTCGGGAGATCCTCAACCGAGCATTTAGCGAGGTCCTGGATATCTCGATCAGCCGAAAGGTCGATCTCCGCACAGCATGTCTGATCAAGGGCATTCGGAGAGTGGAATCGGCGAAGCTTGCCCGTGGGGTTTATCCATAGTTCCGGGAGTCCACTTTCTTCGACATTCCCGGGTTCAAGTGACGTCGGGTTGCTCCGCGACAAATGCGGGGCAGATCTCCTGGTAGGAGCACCAGTCACAAAGCTTTGAGGTCTGCGGCGGAAAGTTATCTGTCTTGATCGCCGTGTTGATCGTCGCCCACAAGGAGCGCAGTTGTGTGTCCATGGTGTCGAGCTGTTCATTATCCACCGGCACCTGGTACACCGTCGGTCCGGTGAGGTATATCAACTTCAGTCCGTCCGGTGTGATGCCGGTCCGGTGGCGGATCAGCAGTGCATAGATTCTCAGGGCGAAGAACGCTTTGTCGGCGAACCGTTCGGGTGGCGCTTTGCCTGTCTTGTAGTCGGTGATGACAAGCCCGTCATCGGTCTCTTCCATACGGTCAAGGATGCCGCGAATGACGATTCCGTCGAGATCTTCGAGCATGTCGAGTTCGCGATCGAGGGGTTCGAGCGTGCGCGGGTCCTCAACCGAGAAATAGTTCGCGAGCACGTTGAGACTTTCGATGCCCCACGCACGCTCGTCGTCGACTGACTCGAAGAGGTCCGGATAGTCCTCATCCTTTATCTCCATCCACGCCGCTCGGAATAGGTCGTAAAGCCGTTGCGGCTCTCGCTCCGGGCCGGGCAGGTCGAAGAGCCGCTGAAGAGCAAGGTGAGCGGTCGTTCCCCGCGCTTGGTAAATAGTCGGTGGCGACTCGATCTTGTCGATCGACTTGAACTTGAACAACTGTGGGCACTGTTTGAAATCGCTCGCACGGCTCGGGGAGAGCGTTGCAAGCAGTCGTGGCTCTGTCGGTCCGTTGTCGGGCGTTGTATCTTCAGCGGTGGTCATTGGCTCCATGATCGGCACTATACGACCTCTGTGCGACAGGAACATTCACCTCATGCCGACCCGTCCGAGTGAGGTCCGAACACTCGAAGTAGTACGCGAAACATTCAGAAGCAATTCTGTTGACGCCGCCACAGCGAGCTCTCTACGGTTGGCTCGCTCTTTCCGATTGTTTCTATCGGGAGGAGCGGTGAAGCACTCGTCCAGGGCATGTGGATGGATCTACCGGTCGGACGCGGGGCGCTTTGAACAGCCAGGTTGGCTTTCCGGGTGCAACGATGATTGGTCGGAGCCCGGGTCCGCTACCACGGCTTTCGGGCAAGAGTCTCACCGGCGTGCGGAGCAATCGGTGGCGTGCCGGCTCCGTCGCATCCGGTTATGCAGGCCACCGTCGCACGGTGCGTGGCATGTGGGGGTGGAGGTACGGGGTTCCATCCGGCCGGGAAGCTCGAAAGGCAGGTGTCTTTCGTCGCGCACATATCCAACGGTGCGTACCGGAGGATGGGGCGTTATGGCCCCATCCTCCGGCTTTTTCCGGGCGAGCACGTTCCCTGTACGGCCGGAGTCTGTTGTTCCCGCACTTGGTCGGGCCCGCAGTGTGTATCGCGCGGTAGGGTCAGAAGCCGGGTCTTCGCTCAAGGAGGTAGTTGATGGAGTTTGGTGCATTTGTTCCCCAGGGGTGGCGGATGGATCTCGTTGGTATTGATGACGGCGATCATTGGGAGACGATCAAGTCCGTTGCCTCACGTATCGAGGTCGCCGGGTACCGTTCCCTGTGGGTGTATGACCATTTCCACACCGTTCCGGAGCCCTCCCGGGAGGCCACCTACGAAGCGTTCACACTGCTGGCGGCACTTGCCGGGGTCACATCTCATGTTCGTCTTGGCCAGATGTGCACGTGTCATGCATACCGCCCACCGGCGATGCTCGCCAAGATTTCCTCGAACATCGATGTTATCTCCGGAGGGCGACTGGATCTCGGCATCGGCGCAGGGTGGTATCAGGAGGAATTCGAGGCATACAACTACCCGTTTCCAATGGGATCGGTGCGAATCGCAGAACTTCGCGAAGCCGTGGAGATCATCGAGAAGATGTGGACCGAGGACGAGGTGTACTACGAGGGCGAGTATTTCTCTGTCCGCGGGGCTATCAACCGCCCACGACCGCTGCAATCGCCACGACCGCCGATCTGGATCGCCGGCGGAGGGGAAAAGCTCACCCTGCGGCTTGTCGCTGAGAAGGCCGACTATGCGAACTTCGCCGCGAATCCGGCGACGTTTGCCAGGAAGTCGAAAATTCTGGACCAGCACTGCGAAGACGTTGGGCGAGATCCGGGCGAGATCATTCGTAGTGTCCACCTTGAGGTGCTTGTCGGAGAAACAGAGGCCGATGTTCAAGCGATCGCAACAAGGGGTGGGGCGCAACGTTCGATGACGGGTCCGGACTATGCGTCAATGTTCACAGTCGGGACTGTTGATCAAGTTGCGGAGCGGGTTGCCGAATACCGTGCAGCGGGCTGCGGATATGTGATTGCGTACTTCCCCGACAGCGTCTGGGGAGGGTCTCTGGAGCTGCTGGCAGACCGTGTGATTCCGCTCTTCTCGGTGTGAACCGGAGTTCGCGAATCAAAACCTTGAGTCGCGAAAACTAACCATGATCTGAACTTGCGAATCGTCTAGTCACGTCGTATGTTGTGGTTGTCGACGAGGGAAACCTCATCGACGAATCTCTCGAAAGAGAGTGGCAACCTCCTCTTCGGAGGTGGAAGTCGGAGAATCCTTCGGGAAACTCCGCTGGAACGTCCTTCGGGGCGAACCGGCAGTCCAAACGGACGGTCGCTCATTGAGCGGTTGGTGCAGCGCTTCGGCGGCGCATCGGCTAGAAGGCCCTCGGGTCTGAAGGCTGGAAGAGAGGACACGGCGGATTTCGGTCCGCCACAGCAGGTACCTCGGTACCCGCTAGCGAGAATACCCCGAGAGGGCAGAGGTTTCGGCCAAAGCTTCCTCGGGGTTTCTCCGCGTTCTGACCCAATGTGCTCGGTTCGCCGCTGCCGTCGAGTCCTATTCGTCCTCGACGTTGCTACCGGGATCGTTTGTGTTTCGAGAGGCGCGTCTTTGTGGTGTCGGTGGGTGAGGGTTAGCGAGGGGGAGTCGGGAGCGCGTTCTTGGTTTCTCCGCGTTCTGGGGAGATGTGATCTGTTTTCCGCTTTCCCGTTCTTGTGAAGCTGCACGGGAATCGTTCCATCGAAGCGTCACAAGAACGCGGCGGACGCGCCCGCTACACTCGTGGCATGGCGTATCCAGAACGATTACTCACCGATGACGAGACCATCGTTGTGCAGTTCCGGCCTCACTGGCGGATGTTGCTGATTCCGGTGCTCTGGATTGTCGCCGGTATCGTTGCCGTATGGCTGGTGTATCGAGTCCCTCCCGATGACGGCACCATCGACCTGATTACGTCAGGGGTGGTGTTCATCGCGCTTATCCCGGCGGCGGTTATCCCGTTGGTCGCCTGGTGGTTCACCGGTTACATCCTGACTTCGGAGCGGTTGATCACGCGAGACGGCATTCTCTCGCGCAGCGGAATAGAGATCCCTCTGGAGAACATCAACAACGTTATGTTCAGCCAGACTCTTCTTGAGCGGGTGCTTAAGTCCGGTGACGTGCTGATCGAGTCCGCGGGGGAGAGCGGGCAGAGTCGATTCTCCGATATCCCGCACCCCGAGGAGTTTCAGTCGTTGCTCTACAGAACCCGAGAACTGCGGACCGGTGGGACCTCCGGCAAGACCCCGGCCACCCCGATCGGATCACACGATATCGACTCGATGGACAAACTTGAGCGACTCACGAAACTCCACCGCGATGGTGTGATTTCCGACGAGGAGTTCGCCGACAAACGTCAGCAGTTCCTCGACGAGCTCTGAACTCATCGAGGTGGGCGGACTCGCTCAGTCGATGTCGCCGGTGTTGCCTAGCACGAAACTTGCCACGGACTCGATGTGAAATGTCTGGGGGAACATATCGATAGGCGTGCAGTGCTCAAGGATGTACCCGTACTCAGTGAGAATCTTCGCATCACGTGCGAGACTCGCCGGATCGCACGAGACGTAGGCGATTCGACGCGGTGAGGCCGCGGTTACGGCCGCGACGCCGTCGGCGCCCAGGCCGGTTCTGGGTGGATCGACGATTGCCTTTGTCCAATACTCGTCAAGCGTTTCGACCCGCTCCTCGACCGTTCCGCGGACGACCTCGCCCGCATCACCAAGGTGCCGTTTGAGGTTGCGGCGCAGGTCTCTGACCGCGAGCGGATGTGACTCGATTGCAAGGACCCGCTCTGCGGGCCGGCCTACCGTTGTTGCGAAGAGACCGCCGCCGGCGTACGCGTCGAGCAGCGTGTCGGTGTCATCGATCTCCAGGATCTCGGTCACGAGCGAGACCATTACCTCGGCGCCGAGGGTGTTGTTTTGGAAGAAGGCGTCGCCGCTAATCCTGAGGTCGGTGTCGCCGATGTATTCGATCAGAGTGCAGTCTCCGATGACAGGGGTGAACTCGCGTCGGTCGCGGTGCCCGACGTCGACCTGCCAATCTCCCGCCTGATCGGGGACCTTTCCGCGTATGACCACGAGCGCGTCCTCCGTGGAGTGTGACATGCGAATCGTCACTTGCTGCACCCCGTCGAGTGGCCCGAGTCTGGCTGCGAGTTCGGCGATTCGGGGTGCGCTGATGTGGCAGGTGTCGATGGGAGTGAGTTCCGTACTTCGCCGTTTGGTCAATGCCAGACGCCCGTCGAGGACCTTAAAGTCCATGCGGTTACGGTAGCGGTAGCCGGCGCTGGGCGCGACTGTCGGTCGCACGACCGACGGGTCGAGGTCACCGATATGGGAGAGTTGGCCTTGCAGGATCTCTTGTTTCCAGCGAAGTTGTAGATCGACAGGAGCGAACTGCCACTGGCATCCGCCACAGGCACCATGGTGCGCACACCGGGGGGTAATGCGGTCGGGTGACGCTCGGCGTACCTCAACGAGGTCGGCTCGAGCCCACGATCCCTTGTCCTTGACAACAGAAGCAAGCACTACTTCTCCGGGGAGGGCCCCGGCGACAAAGTGCGTCTTACCGTTCAGGCGGGCGATGGCCTCGCCACCGTGAGCGATGTCGGTAGTAGTGAGCTCGATCATGGCAATAACCTAACTGATCGAGACGGATGTCCTTCACAGGATGTGAATCGCTAGCGGGAGATCGCGACGCCGGATAAGGTGTTGCGCACCCGAAGTGAAGGAGTCGCCATGTCGATCGTTTTCCGCAGCCCCGCGCCAGATGTCGTGTTCGGCGACGTGACGGTCACCGAAGCTGCGTTCGCACACGCGGTCGCCCTCGGTGCGAAGCCGTATTTGATCGACGGTACAACCGGAGACGTGTTGACCTATGCCGGTGCGTTGGAGGGAATTTACCGTGTTGCAGGTGGACTTGGTGCGGCCGGGCTGGGGAGGAGCGATGTTGTTGCGGTGATTGCCGCCAACTCGCCGGACTACGCCCTGGCGTTTCATGGCACGGTGACGGCTGGTGGGACCGTGACCACCCTCAACCCTACCTACACGGTCGATGAGATCTCTCATCAGTTGACTGACTCGGGTGCCTCGATGGTTATCTGTGATGCCATGTTCGCCGAGACTGCCTCTGCAGCGGCGGCTGCGTCGGGCATTGAAACGATCTATACAATCGGTGATGTTGCGGGTATGACGTCGTTCGAGGTACTGAAAGCCAGTGACCCGATCTCTGCGCCGGTGGACGTCGATCCGGCGACACATGTCGCGGTCTTGCCGTACTCCTCCGGAACGACCGGTATCTCCAAGGGTGTCGAGCTGACCCACCGAAATCTGGTTTCCAACCTGGTGCAAGCACAACCCGTTTTCGGATCGGTGGACGACGCGGTTGCTGTCGCCGTACTGCCCTTCTTTCACATCTACGGCATGCAGGTACTGATGAACGGAATCGCCATGGGAGGCTCGACCGCGGTCACGATGCCGCGCTTCGATCTTGTCCACTTTCTTGAGATCCTCCAAGACTACAAAGTGACTCACGCGTACCTGGTTCCACCGATCATCCTTGCCCTCGCCAAACATCCCCTCGTCGCGGACTACGACCTTTCTGCGCTGGAGCGAGTCGTGTCCGGTGCTGCTCCGCTCGGAGCTGATCTCGCCGAAGAAGCATCACGTCGGATCGAAGCCGACGTCGTCCAGGGGTACGGCCTGACCGAAGTTTCGCCTGTGAGTCATGGAACCTTCCCCGGTGACTACCGCCCCGGGTCGATTGGCGTACTCGTCCCTAACACCGAGGCGCGAATCGTCGATTCCGAAACCGGAGAAGACTGCGGAGTCGATACTGATGGTGAGCTGTGGTTGCGCGGCCCTCAGGTGATGAAGGGTTACCTGAACAACCCGGAAGCAACTGCTGATTGCATCGACACGGACGGTTGGTTTCACACAGGTGATATCGCTCGCGTTGACGAACATGACCACTTCTACATCGTTGATCGTCTCAAGGAACTCATAAAGTACAAGGGGTTCCAGGTACCGCCGGCTGAGCTTGAAGCATTGCTCATCTCCCATCCGGATATTGCTGATGTCGCGGTTGTTCCCGTTCCGAATATCGAGGCCGGCGAGCTACCAAAAGCATTTATCGTGCGTGTACCCGGTAGCGAGGTCACCGCGCAGGCCTTGATGGACTTTGTTTCTGAGAAGGTCGCCACCTACAAACAGATTCGCCTTGTCGAGTTCATCGATGAGATTCCGAAGTCGGCGTCGGGCAAGATTCTTCGCCGAATCCTGCGTGACCGATAGGAGCCGCTCGCGACAATCGGGGTCAGCGTACTGCTCGCCGGTTTGGCCGGTCGTCGAGAAACATCACTAGGCTCGTCTTCATGCGCGCCTTCCATGCAAATTGGTTCTACGTCACCGTCGTTTCGACCGGTCTTGTCGGTGTCTGGGGGCTCGGCATGGCGTTTGCGAAAAGGACACCGGGCCGGGCGTTCGGAGTCGCCCGAGGTCTAGCCATTGCTGCCATTCTCATTCAGGTCGGAGCAGGCGTCATTCTGTTTAATTCGGGCATAGTCCCGGGGAACCCGTTTCACATGTTCTACGGCATAGTCGCCTCGATCACACTTGCGATTGCGTACGTGTATCGGGCCCAGATGGCCCGCAAGCCCGCTCTGTCCTATGGTTTGCTTCTGTTGTTCGTGATGGGCCTGGGGTTCCGTGCATGGGCGAATGTCAACTGAGGCCTGAGGAGGAGACCAACTGATGCTGCTTAAGGGGAAACGTCTGCTTATCACCGGCGTACTTACAGACGACTCCATCGCATGGCATGCCGCAAGGGTTGCCCAGGAGGAGGGAGCTGAGGTCGTACTCACCGGGTTTGGTCGCGGTCTGCGCCTTACCCAACGCTCCGCCCGCCGTCTGCCGGCAGAGGCGGAAGTGATCGAGCTCGACATCACCAACCAGGAGCAAGTCGACGCGATGGTTGCCCACATCGACGGGAAATGGGGCAGCATCGACGGCGCCCTGCACGCAATCGCGTTTGCGCCGGCCGATGCACTCGGTGGTAACTTTCTGGAAGCTCCGGCAGAAAGCGCCGCCACCGCATTCGTGACATCAGCGTTCTCGTATAAGACTCTTACCGTCGCGCTGCGCCCACTGTTCGTGAAGGCCGGGGGTGGTGCCGTTGTCGCCCTCGACTTCGATAATTCCCAGGCGTTTCCGATGTACGACTGGATGGGTGTCGCCAAGTCGGCACTGCAATCCGTGAATCGTTACCTGGCGTTCTATCTGGGTGATGACAGAATTCGAGCGAACCTTGTCGCTGCCGGTCCGCTTGGGACCGTTGCGGCAAAGTCGATTCCACATTTTGACTTGTTCGACATTGCATGGCGAGACCAGGCCCCGCTCGGCTGGGATGCTTCCGATGCCGACCCGGTCGCCCGGATGATTTGCGTGCTGCTCTCGGATTTCTCGACAGCGACAACGGGCGAGATTGTTCATGTAGACGGCGGATTTCATGCCGTGGCAATGGGGACAGGTGCCCAATATCTGGCACAGCAGGAGGCCGAACGACGTCAGGCTGACGGGCAGACGTAGCGAGTCCGCCGCGTGATCGTGGAGGTTCTTGTCGATGAGATTCGCCGCGGCGCGCTTGCGCGAACTTCAGTTCTATCGGAGTTTGCGGGGAGGCGACGGTGCGCCCTACAGCGCCACCGCTCGACGGTGTTCGACCCGCCGGCAGTGATTCATGGGTTGCACAATCTGATTTCGGGTTGACAAACGATCCGGTCGTCGGCAGTATCGAATCAGTGACGGCGATGTGAGGGGTAGTGGCACGTGAGTGCAAATGTGGCTCGGTCGATGGTTTGGCTTAAAAGTGCCGGAATCTTCTTATATTTCGCGATCGCGACGGTGTGGGTTCCATCTCGACTCCTCACCGGTCCGCTGCGATTGAACTCACAGGTTGTTCAAGATATCGTTGCCGTCGGGACGTGGGGCTTTGCGCTGGTCCTGGGCATGTGGGGGCTCCGGTACCTGCAGCGTCGCGGGCTGATTTGATGGTGACGCAGGACCTCGAGTTCTTTGACGTCAACATCCCATGCCTGGCGGCATGTCCGGTGCACACGAATGCCGGTTTGTACGTCGCCGCTATTGCGGACGGTGATGACGAGGGTGCGTATCTGACCGCTCGACTACCGAACCCTTTCGCTTCGGTGTGCGCCCGCGTTTGTGCCGCCCCCTGCGAGGATGCCTGTCGTCGCGGGACGATTGATGCTCCCGTGGCAATCCGGGCGCTGAAACGCTTTGTTACCGAGCAGTACGGAGTCGAGGCCGGCGACGCGTCACTCGTCAGTGAGGTCGCGTCAGCGCCGCTTGTTGAGCGAACCGAAAGCATCGGGATCATCGGCGGCGGACCGTGTGGTCTTGCGGCGGCCCACGATCTGCGCAAGCTTGGATATGCCGTCACCATCTACGAGGCGACCGATGTCCTCGGTGGCATGATGGTGATGGGGATCCCCGAGTATCGACTTCCCCGCGACCTCATTGCGAAAGAGATCAAGTCGATTATCGACATGGGTGTCGACGTGCGGTACAACGTCAAGCTTGGCACCGACATCATGTTCGCAGAAATCAAGGAGAGTCACGATGCAGTGCTTGTGGCCATCGGGGCAACCCTGGGTCGGGGACTCGATCTAGAGGGTCACGAGGCCGATGGAGTCCTTCGTGCCATTGAATACCTCATCAACGTCAACCGGGGATTCTCTGTCGACATCGGTGAGCGGGTTGTTGTCATCGGCGGTGGCGACGTCGCGATGGATGCGGCGCGAACAGCCCTCCGCACCGATGCCTACGAAGCGAAGTCTTCCGGGCAGGTTACCGACCGCTCGGTAATGACCGCCGCGCTTGATGCCGCCCGGACTGCGGCACGGTCCGGAGCCAGGCACGTGACCATAGTGTCGCTCGAGTCGAAGAAAGAAATGCCTGCCGACGAGTTCGAGCTCGAAGAGGCTATCAAGGAAGACATCGATTTCATCCACCGCCGGGGACCTGCCCGCATCCTTGCCAGGGATGGCAAGGTGGTTGGACTCGAGACCGTTGGTGTGTTGTCGGTGTTTGACAACGAGGGTCGTTTTGCGCCGGTTTTCGACAACGAGGACCTCTCCACAATCGATGTTGATACGGTAATCCTCGCCATTGGTCAGGCTGTTGACGTGGCCGCGATCGGCGACGATGGTCCCGAGATCACAGACCGGAAGACGATCCGCGTCGGTGACGACAACCTGGCGACGTCCGTTCCCATGGTGTGGGCCGGGGGTGATGCAGCGCACGGTCCGCGAAGCCTCATCGACGCCATCGCCGACGGGCGCAAGGCTGCATCGCAGATTCATGAGGCGTTTGGGGGAGTGTCAGAGGCGCAGCCCAAGGGCCAGATGGTGAAACTCCAACAGTTCCACCGCTTTGATGATCTCTACGACGAAATCGATCGCGTGAGTGTCCCGACAATTTCTACCGACCGGCGTATCGGCCTGAGCGAGGTTGAGATCGGGCTTACGATAGACCAGGCTCGATGCGAGGCTCAGCGATGTTTGCGGTGTTTTGCGAACATTCTGCTTGAGCCGGAGAAATGCGTGCTCTGTGCCCTGTGTGTCGATGTGTGCCCGGTGAAGGTTATCTCGATCGTGCCCGGCGCGGAGGTCGAGCCGGAGAGAGTCGGTTCGACTGCCCTTCTGCTCGACGAACGCGGGTGTATCCGATGTGCGCTCTGTGTGGAACGATGCCCGACAAATGCGCTCGCGATGGGCGTGTGGTCGGGTGCCGGCGTACCGGCGGGAGTATCGATGCCGATAGATCTAAAGATGCCTATACCTGTGGGAGGTAGCGCGTGAGCCTGATGGATACCATACGCAAGTCGGCGCCCGGTCGCGCCATTTGGCGTACTCCCAAACGTGTGACCGACCGCGATCGCGCCGCCGCGCATTGGGGTAGTTTCCTACTCCACATCTATCCGGTGAGAATGCGGCGCGAGCAGATCAGCTTCAAATGGTCCTGGTTTCTCGGTGTCGCATCGATGGTCCTGTATGGGTCGCTTATCGCATCAGGCGTCTATCTGATGTTCTTCTACGTGCCGTCGCCGGCAACGGCGTACGGCGACATCGTCTTCTTGCAGACCGACGTTGCGTTCGGCCAGTTCATTCGCAACATTCATCGGTGGTCAGCGCATCTGATGGTCCTTGCTGTCGCGGCACACATGGCGAGGATGTTCTACCGGGGAGCGTACAAACCGCCCCGTGAGTTCAACTGGATCGTGGGTGTCGTGCTGCTGGTTCTCACCTTGCTGCTGTCGTTCACGGGATATCTTCTGCCGTGGGATCAGTTGGCGTATTGGGCGGTCACCGTGGGTACCGCGATGGCAGAGTTCGTGCCGTTTATCGGCAGTACCGTCGGCGCGATGTTGTTAGGCGGTACCGAGGTCGGTGCCCAGACACTGCTGCGGTTCTACGTGCTCCACGTGGCAGTGCTGCCGTCGTTACTCGTCGGCGTCATCACAATCCACCTGTGGCGCTGGCGCAAAGATTCGATGCTCGAGATGGACGTGGAGGTTGGAAGTGAGTAACAACGAACCCGCTGCACCAAGCGACCAGCGAGTCCTGGGATTCGTCGAAGGAACGCCACCGGTTGGTGATCGGAAGGTTCCCAGCGAAGAGGATCCGGTGATGGTTTGGCCCCATCTGCTGGTTCGTCACGGTGTGGTGGCGCTGGCGGTGATGGTCCTCGTTCTCGGTCTCGCGCTTTTCTTCGACGCTCCGCTTCGAGAGATGGCCAACCCGACCCTGACACCCAACCCGGAGAAGGCGCCGTGGTATTTCGCGGCACTCCAGGAACTCCTCTTCCGGTTCCATCCGCTGGTAGCGGGAGTACTCGTGCCAGGGGCGATCATCATCGGGCTCGTTGCGTTGCCGTTCATCGATCGTAACCCCGAGACCCAGCTGCGAAACCGTAGGATCGCCGTTGCGACCTTTACGATCTTCATGGTGGTGTGGATTATTTTGACAGTGATTGGATTCGCCTTCCGCGGCCCGAACTGGGGCTGGGTGTGGCCTTGGCAAGAATGGTATGGAGAGCTATGAGTGAAGACCTAGATCGAAGAGGGTTTCTCGCACGGCTATGGACATGGGGGCTGGGTGTCATGGCGGGCGCTGCGGCGTGGACGTCATGGGATTTTCTCCAGCCGATCGCCGGGCAATCCGGTGGACCGGTGGCGACGGTCGCTCCCGACGAGATTCCGACAGAGACGGTTATCGAGATTTCCGCGATGCGGGGCTACCTCACTGAATCCGAAGGTGAGATTATCCCGATCTGGTGGAAGTGTCCGCATCTCGGGTGCAAGGTGCCGTGGTGCGAGAGCTCCGGCCAGTTTGAGTGTCCGTGTCACGGTTCGGTGTTCAGCCGCATTGGCGAGTACCGACGTGGTCCCGCCCCTCGTGGTATGGACCGCTACGAGTTTGAAATCATCGACGGTGTCGTCGTTCCAGACACCTCAAAGGTGATCCGTGGCGCCCCGGCGGGTACACCGGAAACGATCAACGAACCGCCGAAAGGCCCCGAATGTATCGATCCGACGTTGGAGTAGGGTATGGCATCGACTGACACGCAACTTGAGCACCGCACCAACTCGTGGATGGTCGCCGGCCTTGTCCTGATGGTCATCGGGTTACTGGCGTTCCCGATCTACCGGTTCTCCGAACCCGCCGCGCGGGCCGCTGCGGCGGAGACCGCTCAGTTTAACCTTGCAGGTGCCGGTGAAGGCCTCTGGTCGGCGACGTGTGCATCATGCCATGGGTCGTTCGGGCAGGGTGTGGATGCTCCCGCACTCAACTCAACACAGTTTCTTACGATTGCGTCGGACGAGCAGCTTTTTTCGATTATTAGTTCCGGTATCCCGGGCACCGAAATGGTTGCGTATTCCCAAACCTTCGGAGGGCCGCTGACGGACCAGCAGATCACTGCACTTGTTGCCTGTGTGCGGTCCTGGGAGGAGGACGCACCCGATCGACCGGATTGGCGAGACATGCTCAACGCTCCTGCCGGACCTCACGACGAGGGTGGGGATGCTGGGCCCGGACACGACGAAGGCCCTGCGGACCATGATGCAGATGGTGCGGACGACCACGACGAAGCGGCAGCGGATGGCCCGCCGGCATGCGGTCCCGGTTATGACGCGGCACTGTTTGCGGATCACGATGAAGATGGTGTGGATGACCATGACGAGGCTCCCCCTGCTGCTGATCACGCAGAGGATGGGGATGCCGACGCTGACGGTCATGATGAGGGAACCGCCGATCACGCCGACGAAGAGGCTCCCACCACTGACGATCACGCAGAGGATGGGGATGCCGACGCTGACGGTCATGATGAGGGAACCGCCGATCACGCCGAGTCGTCCGGTTAATAGCCGGCCACTCGCGGCGTTGGATCGACGAAGCTGAGACCGTGCCGGGTGATGACGGCGACGAAAGCCGCGCCGTACCGGCAACGGTCGTTAAGACGGATGGCATGAAGTGTTCGGCGGGCCCGACATCAGCTATCTATGCACGGACATGAATATATCGCCACCCGAGACTGGACGTCAGGTGGTGGAGCTTTGCCGGGCGGCAGCGCCGACCGAAAGCTGGATCTGGTCGGCCATGACCTCGCGCAGCAGGTCGAGTGCCTCATTGATCTTGGGCGACGTGACTGAGTAGAACACCCGTTGGCCCTCTCGTCTGTTGGTGACGAGTCCCTTGCTTTTGAGGATCGAGAGATGCTGAGAGGCATTGGATTGGGTGATCCCGGTCGTGTTGCAGAGATCGGACACCGATCGTTCACCGTCCCGCAAAGCATTGATAAGTATGAGCCTTTTAGGGTCCGCGAATCCCTTGCAGACGCTCGCATGGAGCTGATAGAGCTCGTCTCTGATTTGTGACATGGCGGAAACTATGGCACGAATTCGACGGTTTGGCTACTTCAAGGCCACACTTTTTCGCGGTCGTGGCGCCGTTGACGAGCGCAAAGCAGCCCATCCGAAGTGCCCGAGATCGGGAGGGACTGACCGGCGTGTGCGGTCGTCGATTTCGAGAATCGTTTGCATCGTGGAGACGCAGGTTTCATAATGCATCAGAGATATGCGCAAATGCGAATGTACGGAGACATTGTTCTGACCGCCGGTTGGACACTCTTCGCACGAGGAGGATGCTATGACGATTGCCTCGGACGAACTACTCGATTGCACAGGACTCCTGTGCCCCATTCCCGTTGTCAAGACCTCAAAAGCGATCAAGACGATCGAAGTCGGGCAAGTACTTGAGATGGTTGCCACGGACCCTGGAGCACCACCGGACATGGAAGCGTGGGCGCGACAGACCGGCCACGAACTTATAGAGCAAACCGCTGGAGACGGCGAATACCGTTTCTGGTTCCGTCGGACAAAGTAATGGAGGTGGCACGATGACGTCCCTAGGCGAAAAAGCATTTACGCTCGAAGAGCCGGATCCCGATGCCGGTGACAAACCCAAGAGGATGGCGCTCGTCGCATCAAAGGGAGGCCTCGACGAGGTGTATCCGGTCCTGATCATGGCAACGACTGCTGCCGCCCTGGAGTGGGAAGTCGGGATCTTTTGCACCTTCTACGGACTTGACATGGTGAATACCAAGCGGATGCATTCATTGAAGGTGTCTCCTCTGGGAAATGCCGCGGCCCCGCCACCGCTCAAAGGTAAAGAATTTGGCGTACCGAACTTCATCTCGATGCTTCCCGGCATGACCACCGTCGCTACCAAGATGATGCGGGGATGGATGAAGGATTCGAACATCCCGGACTTCGACGAGATGATGGAGCTGTGTCTCGAAAGCGGCGTCGAGTTCTACGCGTGCGCAACCACGATGGGTGTCATGAACGTCAAGCAGGAAGACATCATGCCCCAGGCGTCATGTCTCGGGGCCGCTGCCTTTCTTGACTTCGCCGCCGACGCCGACCTCGCCCTATTCATCTGACCAACGAGCATCTGACCAACGAGACTGGACCCATCCAAGAAAAGGAGGCCCGAGTGGATGACGACCCGAGGATTCTCTACGTACAGACGCACGGGATCGATGAGGCATCAAAGGCAGCGACGCCCTTCTACCTGGCGACCGCGGCGGCCGCCATGGACATGGAAGTGTCGATCTACTTCACGATGCACGGCCCCACACTGCTACGCAAAGACAGCCGTGATCTGACGGTGAAAGAGGGCGGCGCACCGTTGTCGAGCTTTATCGACCTTGCCGTGGAGACGGGTGTAAACCTTCTCGTATGTCAACCGTCGCTCGATCTCAATGATCTCGCAATGGAGGACCTTATGGACGGTGTCCAGATGATCGGTGGTGCGGCGTTTAATGACATGGCCGCTGAAGCCGATGCGGTGATCAGCTTCTGATGTCAGTCACTGCACCTCCAGCACGCTTCACCGCCGATCCCGGAGCGACACTCTCACCAAACAGTTACCTCGACGTCGCCTACGAGGACAAGCTGGCCCTGTGGGAAGAAGTGAAGGCAGACGATCGGTTCGCCGACTACCTGTACGGCTGTTACGAGTGTGGTATCTGTGTCGCGGCCTGTCCGTCGGCGAAGTTCTATGATTTTTCGCCACGCAAGATTGCTCAGGCTGCGGCGCGTGAGGATGTCGAGCTCATCTACGAGCAGATGAATGACGATGTGTGGAACTGCTCGCAGTGTTTCTCCTGCAACCGGTGCCCTCGAGAGAATTCGCCCGGAGGTTTAATAACGTTGCTTCGCGAGGTCGCCGTCCGCAACGGGCTGGGCACGGCGAAGGAAGCTCTCGAAGGATACGGCCGTGTGGTGTACAAGATCATGACGACCGGTACCCAGATATCGCCGGACATGCTCCAACCCGATGCGTTTCCAGACTGGGGTCCCGACGTTGAGAAGACGTCCGACAACCTGGAGCTGTGGCGTCGAGCACTGCCACCGGAGACCTTGCATACGACGGAGATGAGCTGGCAGGTGTCTAACGAAACGCTCATTGAGCTCTACCTGATATGGCTCCATTCGGACGTTATGGACATGATTGCGGAGGCAGACGAGGGACTACACATGATCATTCTTGACGTGATGGAAGAAACCCTCGAGGACGCAGGCTACGAAGTTTAGGAGCGAGATCAATGATTGAATCAACATCCATCCCCCTGTCTGCGATACGGAAGCCTCCGCTTCCGAACCCGGCGGACGCACCAACTGAGGACATCCGCGAGCAGCTCTACGAGCTCGAGGAGGCCGGTGAGTTGATTGTGCAGCGTGTGCCGGAGCCGTATATCGAGGTGATGACCAAGTACGGTCGAACGAAGAAGATCCCCGAGCAGATGACCTGGCATCACAAGTCGTGCGGCCAATGCGGTCACATTCCGGGTTATTCGACATCGATCTTCTGGCTCAACCGGCAGTTCGGCATGAACTACGTCGATCCAACGGACCAGACCTCGTGCACGGCGTGGAACTACTACGCGTCAGCGACCTCGAACGCCGTTGCTCAAGCAGCGGTTGCTTCGAGAAACTTTGCGGCGGCGTATGAGACCGGCTACTTCCCGATGATTCACTGCGGGACGTCGTACGGGCATTACAAGGAGACACGCCAAGAGATTGTGCACCATCCGGAGCTGCGGCGAAAAGTTCGCGACATCATGGCGAAGCTCAACAAACCGCTGGTGGTTCCAGAGGAGATCGTCCACTACTCAGAGTGGATTCACGCCATGCGGGACCGAATCGCGAAGAGACAGGTACGGGACTTCTCCTCGATCACAGCGTCCATCCACCCCGCCTGTCACTACTACAAGCTCGTCACCGAGGACGCCATCTACGACCCTGATATCTATGGGGGACAGCGAACCGCGACGGTCACAGGCATTGTCGAAGCGCTTGGTTCCACGGTCGGTGACTACAGCACGTTCTTCGATTGTTGTGGGTTCGGGTTCCGCCACATTCTCGTGCAAAGAGACTTCAGTCGTTCGTTTGCGACTCAGCGAAAGATCGAGATCATGAAAGAAGAGGCGAACCCGGATGTCGTCATTACTCACGACACGGGGTGCGTCACGACGCTCGACAAGAGCCAATTTGCTGCCAGGGCACACCAGCGCAACGTTGGTGTGCCGGTGCTATCGGACGCACAGTATGCGGCACTCGCTATGGGTGCCCATCCGTATCGAATTGTCCAGCTCCATTGGCACGCCACGGACTACACGGCGCTGCTTGAGAAGATGGGGATCGATTGGGAGAAAGCCTGGGCCGAGTTCGAGGGGGATCTAAAGCGCCTTGAAAGCGGCGAAATCGAGTACCTCAGTTGGGAGGACGCAGATGCCAAGTGATCGTGTCGTGGTGATTGGGGCTGGCCCGGCCGGGCTTGAGGCGGCGCGCCTCGCGGCGGAGCTGGGAAGCCCGGTGACGCTTGTCGAAAAGATGGGGGTCGCCGGTGGTATGCCAGTTCAATCCGACTACGCAGCGCTGACGCACCACTTTCGTTCTGCGTCGGATGCCATGGGGGAGATGGTTGGTGCGGTGACATCCAACGAGCTCATCGAAATGCGTGTCGGAACGGAGGTGACCTCGGTTGAAGGGGAGATGGGGGACTTCGCAGTGACACTGGCGTCAAATGGGGCCGAAGAGTCGATTTCTGCTGGAGCGATCATTCTCGCCACCGGCTTCAAGCACTTCGATCCGGGCCGCGAGACCCAGCAGTACCAGTACTACGAGCTTCCCGACGTCATCACGATTGCGGAAGCCGAGAAGATGTTGAAGGACGAAAACTTCGTCACACCGTCGACGGGCAAACCGCCCGAACGTGTCGCGTTCATTCAATGCGTGGGATCGCGGGATCGTCAGATCGGTAACGAGTACTGCTCGAAGGTGTGTTGCGGGATTTCGTCGAAACAGGCAATTGAGATCCGGGAGATGGTCCCCGATGCGCGCGTCTTCATCTTCTACATCGACATGCGCATGTACGGCTACTGGGAGAACGAGATTTACTGGCCAGCCCAGGAACAGCACAAGGTCAACTACGTCAAGGGGATCATTACCGAGATTCTTCCGAAGAATGGCCGCCTTGTCGTACGGGGCGAGGACACCACCATGGGACGCCCAATGGAGGTCCCGATGGACATGGTGATCCTCGCTGTTGGCATGGAGCCGAGCGCCGGGACTACCGCAATGTCAGGCATCCTCAACCTGCCCACCAACAAGTATGGGTTTGTCGAGACAGCACATGACATTCTTGATACGGTCACGACGACCGTACCCGGGATTTTCGCTACCGGAGCCGCAACGGGTCCAGCCGATCTTGACGACTCGATCTCGTCTGCGGGTGCGGCAGCAGCGAAAGCGGTTGCTCTCCTGCGATCAGCGGCGGTACCGGTGTGAAAACCGACCCGATACTCAACGGGCAGGTTATCGATACGCCGACGGCGCAGGAGTTCACGCGCATGGCGTTAGAGAAGGTATCCGCACACGACCTGGGGGACATCGCGGGTCGCCTGGAGGCAAAGTCCGAGTTCTTTCGCGAGGCGCTTGCGGAGGACACCATCGGATCCCTCGGCGAGGCCACTGCGACAGCGATTCTGCGGCTGGTGTTTTCCACCCGGCGCAAGGCGAACCTTATTCTGAACACGTTGACACTGGAAGGTTTCCGGCGCAGCGTGCGTGGATTGCTGTATGCGGACATGTCACCCGGTGCCCGCCTTGAGGAGTTCGCTTCTCTGATCGACAACATCGGCCGGAACCTACCCCCGGGAACCGGCCATGATCTCGGATCGGAACTGCTGCACTTCACGGATCCGGACCGATACTGGCTTTGGACACGCTGGATGTGGAATCCCCAGACTGCCACAGGTGCATTGCCGTTGGTCGTGATGGAAGAAGTCGATTTGGATGGTGGGTCGATAGCCGAAACCTACCGACGGATCGGTATCGCCATGGCATTCCTCGACGGTGTCGGGGAAGCTGCCGGCTTCCGCACGGAGGGACACGGTGTGTTCGGAACAGATGTGTTCCTTGCCGCGGTGTATTCGGTGTACATGTACACGACGCTGCGGATGCGAATGACCCAGGAGTTCAACAGGATCGTTCCCGAACTTGGTGACCTGGTGCGTCGCCTGCACGGAGTCAACAGATTCCCCCTGATTGCGGAGGTTGTGTAATGGGAAGAGACGTCAGTCCCAAGATTGACCCATCGCAGGTCCGCGAGCATGAGACATTCGAACTTGACGGTGTCGACATCTCCGGGCATTGGAACCGAATGTTTGAGCAGCGAGTTATTTTCGACTACGACGTCGCGCAGCTCGATCGGGTGACGGACCTCGACGGTGGCGAGTCGATGGGTTGGTGCTATCAGTGCTCACAGTGCATTGGGGTCTGCCCGGTTGATCACGTCGGTGACTACGGCCCACGGAAGATCTTCCGAAAACTTCAAGTCGGAATGGACTTTTTCACGAGCGATGATCTGTGGTTGTGCACGACGTGTGCGAACTGTCTGCGGGTATGTCCGAAGGAAGTGGACATGCTCCAGATCATGCCCGCAGCACGCAAGGAAGCAGTCCTCGAAGGTGCTGTGCCAGCCGAGTTGCAAGATGTCTTCGAGAAAACAGCACGGTACGGGAATCCTCTCGGAAAGAACCCCAAGCGGCGGATTGCCTGGACCAAGGGTCTCGAAGTGGACGTGCCACTTGTCTCCGAGGTCGGACGAAAGGTTGATGTGCTTTGGTGGGTCAGCGACTACCCGTCGTACCACCCCAGGGGCATGGAGGCTTCAAGGAGTCTTGCGCGCGTGCTCACGAAACTTGGGATCGATTTCGCGATCCTCGGAGCCGAGGAACGCCACGACGGAGATTCGATGTTGCGTGCCGGCGAGCAGGGGCTTTTCGAGATGCTTGCTGATCAGAACATCGAGGCGTTGAACAGCTACGAATTTGATGTATTGCTCACGACAGATCCGCATGCATACAACGCGTTCGTTCACGAATACCCGGAGCGCGGAGGGAACTACAACGTCGAGCACTATGCCCGATTCCTTGCGGACCGGATCGGCGATCTGAACCTATCGGAGGACGTGCTCAGCACGGTGACCTTCCACGACCCGTGTTACCTCGGGCGTCACAACGGCGAATACGACGCACCGCGGGATCTCATCGAAGCACTGCCAGGTGCGAACTTCGTCGAAATGTGGCGAAACAAACAGAACGGCTACTGCTGCGGCGGAGGTGGGGGAGGGATGTGGCTTGATGGCCTCGCCGCCGAACACCAATCGATGCGGTTGTCCGAGAAACGTGTCCTCGAAGCGGTTGAGACAGGGGCGGACACGTTGTGTGTCGTGTGCCCGTATGAAGTGTCTCGCTTTGAGGATGCGGTGAAGTCCACCAACAACGATGGAGCGCTCGTGGTGCGCGACATCTCGGAGTTGCTGGCCGAGGCGATGGGTTTGTCAACAGCGTGAAGAAACAGGAGACGGAATGAAGATTGCTGTGTTGATGCGGGCCGTACCGGACCCGGTCGAGGAGCTCGAACTGGACGGAGCGGACCTCGACAGGGACTTCCTCGGATACGTGCTCAACGAGTTCGACGACCATGCCCTCGAAGAGGGGCTGCTTCTCAAACAAGAGAGCGGCGGCACGCTGACGGCGTTCGCCCTTGGTTCAGCGGACGAGGTTGAACAGATGCTGCACACTGCAATTGCGAAGGGTGCCGACTCCGCCCAGAAACTTGGCAACGACCTAGATCCTGTCGATGCCCATGCCCAAGCAGCAACCTTCGTGTCGGCGATTGGTGACGGTGGATATGACCTCATCCTCTCCGGAGTTCAGGCATCGGATGAAATCGACGGCCAGGTAGCGATGCTGGTCGCCGCCAGCCTCGGACTGCCGCATGTCTCTGTGGTTGTTGGTACCACCATCGGGGACGGTTCTCTGCGGGTCACGAAAGAGTACTGGGCAGGGATCACTGCCGACTACGACGTCATGCTGCCGGCCGTTCTTGGGATACAGACGGCTCGAGAAGCGCCACGTTATGTCGCGGTCGCCCGCATCCGCCAGGCCCAGGAGTCAGGGGCCCTTGAGGAAGTTGATAT
>VAPH01027772.1_pt1 | contig 28321 bp, 25 predicted proteins | sample 3393861 | NCBI WGS metagenome assembly VAPH01 (sample SAMN08290439, study PRJNA428436) | hydrothermal vent metagenome | isolation source: Deep-sea hydrothermal vent chimney | place: Atlantic Ocean: South-mid Altantic Ridge | reverse complement strand
TCTAACCCGCCTCGACCCCTTGCTCAACGGTTGCTCGGACATCGACTTCAACAAGGCTCACGAGACCGTCCTTGAACGTCACCGTTGTTGTTCCCTCGTACGTGACCCGTGTCATGTACGCGGCGTTCGTGTATCCGGCGCGACCAACCATGCGGCACGTGCTCGCGCTGTCCGAGATGACAGTCCAGTCGGTCCAAATGTCCTGCTGGACTACCCAGAGGTTTCCGACACGGTGCATCACCGTCTTCTTGTCCTGGAACGGTTCTGTCCCTGGTTGAAGTGACGTCACCACATTGTCAGCGACCATCGCATCGACGATGGATAGGTCGCGTTCGATCCAGGCTCGTTTCAGGAGATCCACGAAACGTTTATGCAGGGGGAAGGTGTGGTCCATGGTATGTCTGTCGGCACAACAGCCCACAATATCTACAGGTAGTTAAAGGAAACCGGGGTTCGGTCATGTCATGGACTTTGCAAGGGCGACAGACGGTCCGCCGGTGTTGAGGAGCAACACGCGCTGTCCCTTCTCGATGGTGTCTGACCGTAACAATGTTTCGAGTGCCGCGAGGGTCGCGGCGGTCTCGTATCCGGCCGGGATTCCAACTCGCGCGAAGTCACGGAAAGCACCTCCGAGTGCATCTTCCGAGACCGCCGTTGCGGTGCCTCCGGACTCACGGAGGACCTGAAGAATCGAGTGTCCCATGATTGCGCCGGGGACATCCAGACCGTCGGCGATGGTGCCGAGCGATGTCACGCCGCTCACAGTTTCATCGCCGCGGGCGAACGCTTCCACCACGGGAGCGCATGCCTCGGATTGCACTGCGGCCATGCGGGGAAGTTTCTGATCGGCTTGTAGTGTTCCGATCGCTCTTAGTTCCAGGAATGCCTTCCAGATGCCGACGAGTCCCGTGCCGCCACCGGTCGGGTAGATGATCCAGTCGGGAAGTGTGTTTCCGAACTGCTTGACAATCTCCAACCCCATCGTCTTTTTCCCCTCGAGACGGCCGGGTTCGAAGAACGTCGATAGATCAACACGGCGACCCGCCGCAACCTCGTCTGCCATGGCCTCGCGGGCGGCAGCACCCGCGGCCGCGATATTGGCGCCGGCGAAGGTCACGTTGCCTCCGTAGTGCTCAACAGCTCGGTGATAGAACCCACCCTGGTATCCCTCGGGCATGGTCACTTCGCAGGGGAGGAGGTCCATGCGCGTCGAGAACAATGCAGCCGCAACGCCTGCGTTTCCCTGGGTTGGGAGAAAGAATCCCTTTGCCCCGAGTGCAGTGCCGAGCGCGACCCCGACGGCAAGGCCCCGATCCTTGAACGACCCCGACGGGTTGGTGTTCTCGTTCTTCACCCACAGATCGATGCCGAGCCGATCGCTCAGCGCCGTTGAGCGAATTGTCGGTGTCATCCCGACGTCCGCGGCGTACCCGTCCGGGACGTTCCACACCGGCAGCAGGTTGCGATGTGTCCACAGGCCGGGCCGTGTGCCAGGTGTGAGCGCGGCGACTGTGTCGAGGTCGTACTCGATAGTTACCGGGAACCCGGCGGGGGAGAGACCGATCGGCCTTGACCAATCGTTGTTGTTCACCTCGTCTCCGGTCCGAGAACACGTGAGGCGGACAATATGAGGGTTGATCTGGAGGTTCATGACACCTATTGATAGCACTTCTTTGTTTTGGTGACGCTCAAGCTGGATTATTCCCGTTGAGCGTCACCAAAACGGAAAAGTCGTGGGGATACCACACGATTGTGCGGACGGTGGGATCGAACCAGGTGGTGGGGTATCGGCGGAGCCGATGCGTGGGAGTGGGCCGTCGCCGCCGGGTAGGAGGCGAAAGGGCTGCGACCGTCCAGCGGAGCTGGACCGCGGTGGGGTGCGCACATGATGGGCGATGCGGCAGTGGCGTGGGTGCTCGAAAGTCGTGGGGATACCGGGGCCTCGTGCGGACGGTGGGACTCGAACCCACATGTGCTTTCGCACACCAGATCCTAAGTCTGGCGCCTATACCAAATTCGGCTACGTCCGCGAGGGTTGGGAGCATCCCCATCTCCAATCGCCTGGCAATGATCGTGTCATCGGGTGGGACGGGAGACGGGGAGCTCCACGGTGTGGGTCGCCAGGGACTTGAACCCTGAACCTATCGGTTAAGAGCCGATTGCTCTGCCAGTTGAGCTAGCGACCCGCCGGGCTACGATAGCAAGCGATGCGCGTGGCGAGAAGTTCGGTCGAGTTCGCACGCTCGTGAGAACCTGCAAGAATACGTTTCCGTTTTTTCGGGCTGTAGCGCAGCTTGGCAGCGCACCTGGTTTGGGACCAGGGGGTCGTCGGTTCAAATCCGACCAGCCCGACCAGCGCGCCCGTTTTTTGGGGCGTATAAAAGTTGCGGATGTAGCTCAATGGTAGAGCCCCAGCCTTCCAAGCTGGTGACGCGGGTTCGATACCCGTCATCCGCTCGAAGAATCGAACCTGGGTCGTACTTGTGCCAACATGGTGTGTCGGGCGGTTGTCCGTGCAATGCCCCTGTAGCTCAGAGGACAGAGCAGGAGCCTTCTAAGCTCTTGGTCGGAGGTTCGAATCCTTCCAGGGGCGCGGCGGGAAACCGTCACACCCACATGGTGGCCGTAGCTCAGCTTGGTTAGAGCGCCTGGTTGTGGTCCAGGAGGTCGCGGGTTCAAATCCCGTCGGTCACCCCATCCACTCGTTCGCCGCGGAGTAAACCGGGCGGGGCGAGTCAATTTTTCGTCCGATGCATATACAAGGAGCTCACAGTGCAAACCCAGGTCACTGAGGCTGGTCCGTTTGAACGTCTTCTCAAGATCCAGCTTGGTGAAGAGGAATTGGAAGCAGCGAAGACTGTCGCTGCCAACAAGCTGTCCAAGAAATTGAAGGTGAAGGGGTTCCGTCCCGGCAAGGTTCCGCGCCAGATTGTTGAGCGGATGGTCGGAGCGGACACGCTGCGCTCGGAGGCGATTGATGAGGCGTTGCCTGAGGCTGTTGGAAACGCCCTCGAAGTCGAGGACTTAAACCCCGTTACCCGTCCGGCCATCACTGCCATCGAGGATATCGAGGGCGGGGGTGTCGAGGTCGACGTTGTGATTACGTTATGGCCTTCGATCGAGGCGGTTCCTGATTTTGCGGGGCGTAAGGTCGAGGTCGATATTGCCCCGGTAACCCAGGCAGCGATAGACGAACAGATCGATAGACTTCGCGGCCAGTACGCCACGCTTGAGGACGTTGATCGCGCCGCCGAGGAAGGTGATTTCGTGATGATCGACCTCTCTGCCGCCGTCGACGGAGATGTTATCGAGGACGCCGGTGCGACAGATCTTCTCTACGAGGTCGGGTCGTCATCGTTCGTCGAAGGTTTGGATGACCTACTCGTCGGTGTCTCCAGCGATGAAACTGCACAGGGCCCGGGAACGTTGCCCGAAGGATTCGGCGATCGTGGGGGCGAGCGGGTCGAGCTTCTGGCGACGGTGAAGGCGGTGCGTTCGAAGAACCTTCCAGAGGTGACGGACGAATGGGTTCAGGAGGTCTCCGAATTCGACACTGTCGATGAGCTGGTGTCCATGCTGGAACACAACATGGCGGAGATGGCGAAGGCCACTGCTCGTCATGATTTCCAGGATCGCGTCATGATCGACCTAGCCGATGACCTGAGCCTGGATCTGCCTCAGTCGCTCATCGACACGGAGGCAGAAGCATCGATTCACAACCTCGCACATCGTCTCCAGGAGCAAGGCATCGGTCTTGAGAATTATCTTCAGATCACCGGTCAAAGCCAGGATGACTTTGTCGCGGACTCGAAAACGCAAGCGATTAGGACGCTGAAGACGAGGGTGCTGCTCGAAGGTGTCGCAAAGGTGGAATCCATAGAAGTGAACGACGATGAGATTCTTGAGGCGGTGTCTGCCCTTGCTTCTCAGGCCGAGATGAATCCTGAAGAGTTGTTCCGTCAGCTGGAGGCTGATGGGCGTTTGGACACCCTGAGCGATGATATTCTTCGGAGGAAAGCACTTGAGGCGATCATGTCCGGGGTGGTGGCTGTCGACGAAGACGGCAACACTATTGACTTAGAACCGGCACCTGCCGACAGTGATGAAGACAGCGATTTTGACTCCGATGAAGCTAAGTTGGAATCAGACTCCGACAAAGATGTTGAAGAGTCACCCGAGGAGTAACCCTCCATCGGGTGAGTCTGTGCGAAAGGCCACAACTACATGAGCTATTTAGTACCTACCGTTATTGAACAGACCCCGCGCGGTGAGCGGGTGTCCGACATCTACAGCCGTCTGCTCAAGGATCGTATTATTTTTCTGGGTACTCCCATTGATGACACGATCGCGAATCTCATCATGGCGCAGCTGCTTCACCTTGAGGGTGATGATCCGGACAAAGACATCATGTTGTACATCAACTCTCCCGGTGGCTCGACGTATGCGTTGATGGCGATCTATGACACGATGCAGTTTGTGAAGCCTGATGTGTCGACGTACTGCATGGGTTTGGCCGCCTCCGCTGCGGCTGTGTTGCTCGCCGGTGGGGCCGAGGGCAAGCGGTATGCCTTGCCGCATAGCCGCATCATGTTGCACCAGCCGCATATCTCAGGTCTGGGGGGCCAGGCCACGGATATCGAGATCCACGCGCGTGAGATTCTCAAAACCCGCGAAGAGATCAATCAACTTCTTGCGGGACACACCAAACAACCGCTGGAGCGAGTCCAAGACGACACCGAACGCGACTATTGGTTGAGTTCTGCTGAAGCGAAAGAATACGGCGTGATCGACGAGGTGCTTTCACCTCGTTCGCTCGTGGCCGCATCCAACTAGGAGTAGCCGTTGGCTAAGTACGAAGGTAGTGAGCTTCTGAAATGCAGCTTCTGCGGTAAATCACAGAAGCAAGTGAAGAAGCTGATCGCGGGTCCGGGCGTTTATATCTGTGATGAATGCATTGACCTGTGCAATGAGATCATCGAGGAGGAGCTCTCCGAAAAGGAAGAGGTCAGTTTCGATGAACTCCCCAAACCATCGGAGATCTTCGAGTTCCTCGATGACTACGTTGTCGGACAGGACCGTGCGAAGAAGGTTCTTGCGGTCGCGGTGTACAACCACTACAAGAGAGTTCGTGTCGGCCAGCGGGCGCTCGACAGTGACGTCGAGCTCCAGAAGTCGAATATCCTTCTTGTCGGACCGACCGGTGTGGGCAAGACGTTGTTGGCCCAGACGCTTGCTCGTTTGCTTAACGTGCCGTTTGCCATCGCGGATGCAACCGCACTCACCGAGGCGGGGTACGTCGGCGAGGACGTGGAGAACATTCTTCTCAAGCTGATTCAGGCCGCAGACTTTGATATCAAACGCGCCGAGACCGGCATTATCTATATCGATGAGATCGACAAGGTCGCGCGCAAATCCGAGAACCCTTCGATCACCCGCGATGTGTCGGGGGAGGGTGTGCAGCAGGCACTGTTGAAGATCCTTGAGGGTACCGAGGCTAGTGTTCCACCCCAGGGTGGCCGCAAGCACCCGCACCAGGAGTTCCTCCAGATCGATACCACCAACATGTTGTTCATCTGTGGCGGAGCGTTTGCGGGCCTTGACGACATCATCCGTGCTCGCGTTGGCAAGAATGCCATCGGGTTCGGAAGTCATCTCAGTGGCGAAGCGGTCGAAGACGAGGATCTGTTGGAGCAGGTCCTCCCGGACGATCTCACGACATTCGGTTTGATTCCGGAATTTGTCGGTCGCCTACCGGTGGTCGCCACCGTCGGCGAGCTTGATCTCGAGTCCCTTATTCGGGTGCTTACGGAACCGAAAAACGCCCTCATCAAGCAGTATCAGAAGTTCTTCGAGATGGACGGTGTTGAGCTTGTCGTCGAGGACGACGCTCTTGTCGCGATCGCCGAACAGGCCATGAAGCGTTCCACGGGTGCACGCGGTTTGCGGGCCATCATGGAAGAGGTCCTCCTCGATACGATGTACGACCTGCCGATGCGTACCGACATTGCCCGCGTGGTCATCGACGGTGCTGTCGTACGTGGCAGCGTGAATCCCACCCTCGTCCCGATCCAGGACATCGCGACCGAGGACATCCAGGAAGAGCGCTCGGCCTAGTGTCCCGATAGGCCGAATGTGACGGCGCTTGCCTGGCGGTAAGCGGGCCCCCGTATGCCTCGCAAAGAATCGGGACACGGGCGTTTCTCATCGTGTTCTCATCGGGTGTTCACAGATCGATGACATCGGTTCGTGATTCTTGTCAGTAGCGAGATGACTCGAAAGGGGAGTCCCTGAAGATGCTATTCGTATCGATCACTGCTGAAGGAGACGCTGAAACTGTGGCGAGCTTCGCCGCACGCTCCTTTGCCCACCGTGTAGCTGCTGTCGACCATGTAGCGCTCAAGGCCAGAATCACATGACAATCGGAGAGGCCTGTCGTCCTTGAAGAAACTCCGAATTCCGCTTGTTGTCTCTGCAACAGCGCTTGCAGTTGTCCTCGGGTTCCTTTTGTTGAAGTCTGATGGCGGAATCAACAGAATCAGTGAACCCTCAGACAGCAGTCTTGGCGAGCCTATCGAAGGCCTTAGCGAGCCCAAGCGTGCCGGACTGGAATACATAGAAACCCTCAAACTGACCGATGGGGCTGATGGTTATGGAGCAAGACCGGAGATTGCTTCAAACGGAGAGTACATCTACATAGTTTATCTGGGAGATATCACGACTCAGAGAAGCCACAAAGTGAGGATCTATGACCTTGACTTCAACCTTCTCGGCGAAGAGGTACTCGCTGCCGGCACTCTGGAGTACGGTGGAGTGACGGACATCCGGATCAGCAAGGACGACAACTACGTCTATACGTTTTACGAACTGGCCGGCAAGAAGACAGGGGCGACTCTGTTTGGAGCAAAATACCGAATGGATGGAAGCTTCACCAAGGTCGCGGAGAGCGACGGGCCGATTGCTGCGAGCGCCTTCTTCTTTGATGCGGTGGATGGTGAGGAGACACTCAATGATCCTGCTTCGATCATTGTGAACGGGAAAGTGTATTTGATGACTCAAATCACGTACAAGCGTGGAGGTGTTCGGAATGCAAAGACGCTCTACAATCTCAGAGAGTTGTCCTCGGACCTCAGTGAGATCGTCGATACACGAGAAATAGATCTAAGTAGAGCGATGACCGGATGGGCAAGTCTCGCAAACTTACTTGAGATCAACGGGAGGATATACACCATCCAGGGAAGTCTCGTTCTTTATCCTTCCGGATACAGTTCTGATCTTCGGATGATCAGATTCGACGCCGACTGGGAATTCGATCAAGACACCGATGTGTTTGATCTCACAAACACAGAAGACACGTCAGAGACCATGCCGGTAGGGGCGAGATACGTTGATGACACGCTCTTCGTAAGTTTCCGGGTCGGTGAAGTGACCGTTGTTGCGCCCGAGAACCCGACAAGTCGCGGAGAACTCCGGCTGAACATGTACAACAGCGACTTCGAACTCATCGACAGCGTTCAGGTGAGTGCAGACGGAGTCGAAGGTGAACATGCAAGTGTGGAAGTCATCGGAGACTACGTCTATGTCGCCTATGGCGGATTGACTTCCGATTCGGTGCGAGAAGATGTCTATGTCAGTGTATTTCGGTTTAGTAGCTAGCTGTTCACAAGGGTTTGAGAGCTGGACACCCACCGAAAGACGCAAACCGGGGCGCAGGCCCTCGTGTTGTTGATTGTGGATTACTCACCGGGTCGGGGTCTTGGCCGGTTTTCCGGTCTTCCAGATATGGGTGACGCGGTCGGGGTCGCCCCAGCCGCTGACATCGTTCGACGGGTCCCAGTCGAGGGCTATGAGATCGGCGTCATAGCCCGGGACGAGTTGTCCGCTGAGGGGTGCCTGTGGTCCGAGCGTGTCGGGTCCGTTGGCTGTTGCCGATCGGATCGCCTCAAGCGGTGTCATGCCGGCGTCAACGAGCAGCGCCAGTTCGAGACTGTTGCGCCCGTACATGGGTCCGCTCACGAAAATGTCGGTACCCATGGCGATCTTGACCCCCGCAGCAACCGCGATCTTGAGTGCAATGGCGTGCTGTTCTGCCACGACGACTCCCTTGCGGTAGGCGTAGGCAGGCATTATGGCCTCCATGCCGAGGATTGCGTTGATGACAAAGCGCGTCGGGACCAAGATCGCATCGGACTCGACCATTGCAGTCGCGGCCTCCTCGTCAAGATACGAACCGTGCTCGATCGTCTTCACTCCGGCCTCAAGCGCCGCCATAATCCCGGGTTTTCCATGGCAGTGGGCACCCACGATCCGTTCCGCCCGCGTTGCCTCCTCGACGATCGCGCTGAGCTCGGCCGCCGAGAACTGCTGGTGGATGGGATGGTCGATCTCGCTCATCACGCCACCCGAGGCACAGATCTTGATGACCTTGGCGCCTTTGCGGAGCTGCATTCGCACGGCCTTGAGGCATTCCGGGACGCCGTCGGCGATTGCTCCGAACGTAATGTTGCGCAAAGCCAAAGACTCGACAAAGTCCAGCGGGTATCCATGCACGTCGGCGTGGCCACCGGTGGTTGACAGTATCGCCCCGGCAGAATAGATAGTTGGTCCGGTGATCGTTCCCTCGTCGATGCCCTGCTGGAGGTAGATCCCGTTTCCACCCATTTCGCGCACACTCGTCACCCCGCCCATGAGGGTCGCGGTGAGGTCCGCTGCCGAGCGGGCGCCGCTGAGTGTCGGATGGATCTTGAGTGCCGTTTCGACATCGGGGATCTTGATCCCGAAAAAATGCCCGTGACATTCCCACAGGCCCGGCATCAGCGTGGTCACGGTGGCGGTAGCGGATGTCGGTGCGTCGTCGGGGAGGTTCGTGGTGGGACCGACCCAGGCGATCGTTGCAGCATCGAGGAGGACTGTCGCGTCCGGGATGGGATCACCGGCACCGGGGATCACGAGGGCTGCGTCTATTCGAGTTGTCATGTATCGGTTCTTTCGTTGCTTCCGGCACGATAGCCACGTGTCCGTTCTCTCGGCAGCGGACCGGTGACTAGTTATCTAGACATCGTACGCTTTGTGTCTACTCGACTACTGTGCGTGGTCGTAGAGTGAGCTCAGAACACACGAGGTAGCGATATCTCACCGTGGTTCGGCTCTCGGGGACGGAGTTGTTTACTTGGTTCGGGCAACTTGGTTTTACCGGCCTCCCGCAGCGGCGGGCAGCCGAGAGGGTAAATCCGCACTTTGGTAGGAACAGCAGCTGTGTAGGAACGGCCGTGCGCAACGGGGCAGGTGATAGGATCCGGGGTAGTACCCCGGATCCGGCGCGTTACAATCCTTTTCAATCCCTACCGAAACGTCCGAAGAGGCATCGCGATGCAGCCAACCTATGAACCCGAGGTAATCGAGTCCCGCTGGTACCAGCGCTGGGAAGATGCCGGGGCGTTTCGACCCGAGGCGCGTCCCGATGGCGAGCCGTTCACGATCGCGATCCCGCCGCCGAACGTAACGGGCGTCCTGCACATGGGGCACGCTCTCGACGGGTCGTTGCAGGATGCCATCATCCGCCGCAAACGCATGCAGGGGTATGCCGCACTCTGGATTCCCGGCATGGATCACGCCGGCATCGCGACCCAGAATGTCGTTGAGCGCGACCTCAAGAACGAGGGGCTCACTCGATACGACCTCGGCCGTGAAGCTTTTGAGGAGCAGGTGTGGGCGTGGAAACGCGCCCGGGGTGGCCAGATCGTCCACCAGCTACGCACCATGGGTTTTTCCTGTGACTGGACTCGAGAACGGTTCACCCTCGATGAGGGATTGTCCGTTGCCGTGCGCGAGGTGTTTGTTTCGCTCTATGAGGAAGGTCTGATTTATCGCGGCGTCCGGATCGTCAATTGGTGCCCGGTGTGTGCCACGGCGATCTCTGACATTGAGGTCGAGCACGAGGACGAGGTGGGGACACTCACCGAATTCACCTATCCGCTCGAGGACGGCTCCGGGGGTATTACCGTTGCGACGACGCGTCCAGAGACGATGCTTGGTGACACCGGGGTCGCAGTTCACCCTGATGATCCACGGTATGAAGGCATGGTCGGCAAGATGGTCCGCCTGCCACTCATGGACCGCCTTATCCCGATTGTGGCCGATGACGGTGTCGATCTCGAGTTTGGCACCGGCGCGGTGAAAGTGACTCCGGCTCATGATCCGCTCGATCACGAGATTGGGCAGCGGCACAACCTCGACTCGATTGTTGTGATCGGCACGGACGCGGCTATTACGGACGCGGGCGGGCGATTCGCCGGGATGGATCGATTCGATGCTCGGACCGCGGTGCTTGAGGCGCTGACCGAACTTGGTGTCGTCGGGGCGTCCGAGGAGCATCACCACAGCGTCGGGCACTGTTCTCGAAGCGGCGACGTGATTGAGCCGCTTCTCTCGACTCAGTGGTTTGTGAAAACCGAGCCGCTTGCGGGACCTGCGATCGAACTCATTAAGAGCGGCGCTGCCGAGTTCTCGCCAAAGCGGTGGGAAAACAACTACTTCCGCTGGATGGAGAACATCCGCGACTGGTGCATTAGTCGCCAGCTGTGGTGGGGTCATCGAATCCCTGCGTGGTACTGCGACGATTGTGATGAGATAATCGTCTCGCGCTCCGACGTTGCGGAGTGCCCAGCCTGTGGCGGGTCGGTTACCGCAGACGAGGATGTGCTCGATACCTGGTTCTCCTCTGCCCTCTGGCCGTTCTCTACGCTCGGCTGGCCGGAAGACACGCCCGATCTTGAGCGGCACTACCCGACCAACGTGCTTGTGACGGGGCACGACATCCTCTTTTTCTGGGTCGCGCGGATGTTGATGATGGGACAGAGGTTCACCGGTCAGAAGCCGTTCAGTGACATCGTGATACACGGCATCGTGCGTACCGAAGACGGTGCGAAGATGTCCAAGAGTTCTGGCAACGTTATCGACCCTCTTGATCTGGTCGAAAAGTACGGGGCCGACGCGGTTCGCCTGTCGCTTGTGCAGGCCGCCGCACCGGGACATGACATTCCTCTCGATGAGGCATGGGTGGAGGCCGCACGACGGTTTGGCAACAAACTGTGGAACGGTGCTCGGTTTGTCACGATACAACTGGAAGGCGCCTCGGTTCCAGCCACAGGGGGGTATCCCGACGAGCCGACCGGTCTTGATGCGTGGATTCTCAGCCGTCTTCACGATGTCGTGCAGGAGTATGACGATCTGTTAGACCGGTACCGATTCTCGGATGCCGTCGGACTCGTCTACAACTTCGTCTGGTCCGAAGTGTTCGATTGGTATCTTGAGTTCTCAAAGGCGACGCTTCGGGATCCCGTGCGCGCCGAAACGACAAGGCGCACACTCGGTGTCGTGATCCGTGATGTGTTAAAGATGTTTCATCCGATCATCCCGTTCGTGACCGAGGAGCTGTGGTCCGAAGTAGTGGACGACGGACTTCTTGCACTTGCTGACTGGCCGGCACCACCGGCTGTTGCCTCCGATGCGACCATGGGTTCGTTCCAGGAGCTTGTTTCCGGCATCCGAAGATTCCGGTCTGAGCACGGCATTTCGCCGCGCCGGCGCTTTGTTGCACATCTTGTCGGTGCCGGCGGAGTGGGTGACGAGTGGTGGATCGAACAGTTCGATTCTCTTGTGAACACAGAAATCGTTGTGGGGCCTCCACCGACGACCATCGGCTACTCACATGTTTCTGCCCGCGGCTTCGATGTGTATATTTCGATGGAAGGGGTCATCGATCTTGACACCGAACGCAAGCGTATCGCCAAAGCGATGAGCGACGCGGAGGCGCTCCAGAAGCGCACCGCCGCCAAGCTCGGTAACCCGAATTTCCGCGGCAAGGCCCCGGCCGATGTGGTCGCAAAAGAAGAGGCAAAGCTCGCCGAGTACGAGCAGCTACTCGGGAAACTGCTTCGGCAGCTGGACCAACTCGGATGATGGTTTCGCCAACCTACATCGCTACGTATGAGGATGCAGTGGCGTTTCTCGATACCCGCATCGGTGCCGGTATTAAACCCGGTCTCGAAAGAATCTCCGGACTGCTCGAATATTTGGGCGACCCGCAGGCTACCGTTCCGGTGATTCACATCGCCGGGACGAACGGCAAGTCGACAACCGTCGGCATGGTGGGGGCTCTGCTGAGCAACCTGGATCTGCGTGTGGGCTCGTTCGTCTCGCCGCATCTGCACCATGTTGAGGAACGGTACGCAGTCAATGGCCGTTCGATCGATCGCGATCAGTTTGTTCAGGCCGTTGCTGATGTCGCACCATTTTGTGACGTCTATGAGGATGCTTCCGGAGAAAAAGTCTCCTACTTCGAGCTAACCGCGGCAATCGCGTTTCAGTTGTTTGCTGCGGAGGGGCTCGATGTTGCGGTCGTCGAAGTCGGTCTCGGTGGCCGATGGGACGCTACGAACATAGTGGAAGCTGCCGTGTCGGTCGTCACTGGTATTTCGCTTGACCACCAGGCGGTCCTCGGCTCGACTATCGCCGAGATTGCCGCCGAGAAGGTCGCTATTTTGAAGGATGGCGGGACATTGGTGACCGGTCCGATGCCGGCCGCCGCCGATGGAGCTCTGACGGCTCAAGTGTCCCAAACAAACGCCCGCTGGTACCGGTTCGGAGAAGACTTCGACGTTGAGGGACTCGAACGGGTGCCGACCGGTTGGCTGGTCGACGTGCGAGGGCTCCACGAGGTGTACACCGATCTTCTGCTGAATCTTCACGGTCGACATCAGACTGCTCACCTCGCAACGGCAGTTGCCGCCACCGAGGCATTCCTCGATCGGGAATTGCCCGGTGATCTGATCATTGCCGCTGTTGAGAGCATTCGGTCGCCCGGGAGGAGTGAAGTGGTCCTTCACGAGCCACTGGTCCTGATCGACGGAGCTCACAACGAGGAAAGTCTCGATGGTCTTGCGACGACGATGTCCCAGGAGTTCCCCACGATTTCGACATGGACGTTGGTCATGGGCGTGCGGGGCGATCGTGATCCGGAGCCAATGATTCGTTCTCTGGGGGAGGGGATTGTGCGCGTCGTTGTCTGTGCCCCGGATGACCCTCAGGCTCTCGGAACCGATGTTATCGCCATAGCCGCGGCCAGAGTGGTGGGTGATGACAACGTATCGGTCGCAGACACCGTTGCGGATGCGGTCAAGGCTGCCATCGAAGGCGCGGACAAGCAGGAGGGCATCGTGATTACCGGTTCGTTGTATGTCGCCGGAGAAGCTCGTACCGCTTTGGGCCTCACCTCACCCTGACCGGGAATCGGAACCCGAATCGCACTTTCGATTCTCCGCACGCACGTCGACCCACTACAGTGTTGTTCGCGAATTTTTCGCTTCTCTTTTTTCAATCATCGACCCGAAGGAATAGCAAGCCGTGGCAGTTGAGAGCACGTACGTCATGATCAAGCCGGACGGCGTCGCACGTGGGCTGGTCGGTGAGGTTATCGGCCGCTTTGAGCGCAAGAGCCTCACTCTGACGAAGATGCGCATGCTGACCATCGACGAAGCGCTCGCCCGCGAGCATTATGCGGAGCACACCGAACGACCATTCTTCCCGGAACTGCTCGATTTTATCACCAGCGGTCCGGTTGTCGCGATGGAATGGACCGGCGAAGACGCCATTGTTGTTGCCCGGACCCTGATGGGGGCGACCAACCCCGTGGAGGCGCTGCCGGGGACGATTCGAGGCGATCTCGCTACTGTGATCACCGAGAACATTGTTCACGGATCGGACAGTCCAGAGAGCGCCGCTCGTGAACTTGGAATTTTCTTCAACTGACGACCCGACCTAATTGACCACCATCGGGTTACACTGCGTGTAGTCCGCCCGGAGGGCTTACCCCCATGAACAACCTATTTTCAGCTACCGGCCGCGATATGGCCATTGATCTCGGCACTGCAAACACGCTGGTTTTTGTGCGCGGTCAGGGTATCGTGCTCAACGAACCGTCCGTTGTCGCCATCAATACACGCGACAACCGTCCGCTGGAAGTTGGCATGGAGGCGAAGCGCATGATCGGGCGCACCCCGTCCTACATCCAGGCGATTCGACCACTGCGCCAGGGTGTCATAGCGGATTTCGACATCACTGAGAAGATGCTCCGCTACTTCATCGACAAAGTCCATAACCGCCGATTTGGCGCCCGCCCGCGTATCGTTATTTGCGTCCCGTCAGGTATTACCGCTGTCGAGCGTCGCGCTGTCGAGGAGGCCGCATATCACGCAGGCGCTCGTCGGGCGTACACGATTGAAGAGCCGATGGCAGCCGCAATCGGTGTGGGTCTCCCCGTCCACGAGCCTGCTGGATCGATGGTCATCGACATGGGTGGCGGTACGACAGAAGTGGCGGTGATCTCCCTCGGTGGCATCGTCACATCAAAATCAACACGAATCGGTGGCGACGATCTTGACGAAGCGATCATCAACTGGGTCAAGAAGGAATACAACCTGATGGTCGGCGAACGGACTGCCGAACAGCTCAAGATGGCGATCGGGTCGGCATGGCCGTACGCCGACGAGCCCGCGGCGGAGGTGCGGGGTCGTGACCTCATCTCCGGTCTTCCGAAGACCGTGGTGTTATCGACTCCGGAAGTACGTGAAGCGATTGAAGAGCCGGTCCAGCAGGTTGTCGACACGGTGAAGTTCACGCTCGACAAGACCCCGCCCGAACTTGCGGCCGACATCATGGAGCGCGGTATCGTGTTTACCGGTGGCGGTGCGTTGTTGCGTGGTCTCGATCTTCGTTTGGCAAACGAGACGGGTATGCCGATCATTACGGTCGATCGCCCGCTTCAGTCCGTTGTGCTTGGATCAGGAGCGTGTCTTGAGGAGTTCGATATTCTCCACGTCGTCCTCCAGTCGTCCGGCCGCGCCTAACCCGGATCCCCGGGTTGCGTTGTCGGCATGAGGCGTTTTGACCGTTCGACATCGCTCTTCATGATCCTCTTGTTCTTGTCGTTTCTGCTTGCAACGATCGATGTCCGGTCTGCTGAATCCGGGGCAGGCGACAGTCTTCGTTCCCTCGCTCAGGCTGCATTCACGCCGCTGCAGAAAGCCACCGACACGGTCACGAGGCCGATCGTCGGCTTTATTGACGGCATTGCGAACCTCGCCGCGCTTCGTGACGAAAACGACCGGTTACGCGCGGATCTTCGTGACGCCGAACGCCGTATCCAGGATGCCGCTGCGATGGAGGCGAGGATCTCCGAACTTGAGGCGATGCTCAACATTGACGTTCCCGGCGACTTCGCCACCGTGACGGCTGCAATTTTTGCCCAGGGTCCCACCGGTTTCGATCATGTGCGAGTCATCGATAAGGGCAGCGCCGACGGGATCGTCGTCGGCCAGGCAGTTATCGACGAGAACGGGCTTGTGGGCCGAGTCAACCTGGTGAACGAGAAGAGCGCACGGGTGCTGCTCATCACCGACCCATCTGTGTCAGTCGGTGTCAAGGTCGTTACCACCAACGAGTCCGGCTGGACGTCTGGAAACGGCAATGGGCCCTTGACTCTCACCATGTACCGTGCCACTCGCCCGGTGGTCGAAGGCGATGGGTTGGTAACACAAGGTGGCCGGTTCCCCCCGAACATTCGCGTTGGGACCGTCAGGAACACAGCGACGCTCGAGGCCGGCTTTCAGTTAGTCACCGATGTCGATGCGACTGCCGACTTTGGGCGTCTCGGACTAGTGAAGGTAATCGTCGGGTTCTCGCCTCTTGACGTGATAGAGGAGCCGGCGGGTCCCCAGGCTCCCCCCATCACGGTCCCGACCGAAGATCCGATAGGGATTGAGCAGTGAACCAACGTCGGGTCGGGTTTGCGTTGCTTCTTGTGGTTGCGGCTGTTGTTCTTCAGACGACGGTCTTCGCACCGGGCAGGATCTATCCCTGGGGGTACGGGCCGTTGCCGGTGATCATTGTGGTCATCGGTGCCAGCCGCTACCTCGAACCGGAAACTACGGTCGCTCTCGGGTTCACGGGTGGCCTCCTCATGGACCTGTTGGGCGGGGAGTGGCTCGGTCTTTGGGCGGGAGCGCTGACGACCGTTGCGTATATCGGCCTCCGTCTGGTCGACGACGCCGACGAGGGCAACGTGTCATTGGTCGTCGGTGTCGGAGCGCTCTCGGTGCTCGCCATCACCTTATTCGTATTTGCCGGTACTCTGTTCGGGCGGCAGCTGCTGTCGCGCAACAACGTGGCACTCCTGATCCTTGTGCCTTCTTTCTACAACGTGGTGATCGCCTTGCCGACATTGGCTCTGACGAAGAAACTGATGAAGGGCCGCCAGACGCCCTGGAGTCCACGGTGAGACCGGGACTCCGCCTTGCGGGGCTAGGGGTCTTTTTCGCTGTACTGTTTGCGGTGTTGCTCGTCCGTTTGTGGACAATTCAGGTAACGCTCGCCGACGAGTACGCGACACAGGCTCAAAGCCTGCAAATTCGGGTGGTCAGTACTCCGGCTCCACGCGGCGAGATTCGCGACACAAGCGGACGTCTTCTCGCGGGGTCGAGGTCTGCGCTGGCGCTTGTGATTGATGGAGCGCTCATCGATCCCGAAACAGAGGCAGAACTCGTGCAGCGGCTTGCCGCGTTATCTGATCTCTCGGCATCCGAGGTGCAGCGCCGCATCGATCAAGCGCGGAACCTCTCAGACCGGGTGACCCTCATTGACGACTTGTCTGATACTGATGCGCTGTTTGTCGTGGAGCATGCGGAAGAGTTCGGCGGCCTCTATGTCGAGCCGCAACCGGTACGGGAGTACCCGATGGGGGAACTCGTGTCCTCGGTTGTCGGATACATCGGCCGCCCGAACGCAGAGGATCTGGAAGATCCTCTGATCAGGTCGACCGACGTTCTCGGTAAAGCCGGTACCGAGCGGTACTACGACATGGACCTACGTGGGACCCCTGGATTCATCAAGTACCGAGTGGATGCGCAACGGAATGTGATCGAGGTGCTGGGCGAGCAACCACCGAAACCTGGGAACACGATGATCCTCAACATCGATACTGATCTCCAACAGGTCGTGTTCGAGTCGCTCCAGCAAGGTCTTGACCTCAGCCGCGAGGTGTCGGTTCCCGGCCCTGATTGCCAACCGGTCGGGGTAGATCACCAATCTCAATGTCCGGTCCGAGCCACCGCAGTCGTACTGGACGTAACGGACGGCGCCGTGAAGGCGATGGCGTCGTATCCGACGTTCAACTCGGAGATCTTCGTTGAGGGGGTATCTGAGGAGGAGTGGGATCGCCTCACGGAACTTCGGGCGTTCTCCAACTACGCGGTTCAGGGGGTGTACGCACCGGCGTCAACCTTCAAGAGTGTCGCCTATGTTACGGCCCTCGAAGGTGGCTATTTTCCAGAAGGTCAGACGGCAACGAGCAGATATGTGTGTCTGGGTACGCTCGAGTTCCAGTTCGATGACGGCTCGCCACAGGTCTTCCGCGATTGGAAGCCGGGTGGGCACGGACCGGTGAACCTCAGTGAGGCCTTCGAGCAGTCGTGTGATCTCTACTTCTGGGAGGTGGCGCTCACGCTGTGGCGTGATGGTGCAGAAGATGGGGTCGCGAGAAACGAACTTCAGCGGTGGGCTCGCGAATTCGGCTTTGATGCGGTCACCGGTATCGATCTTCCGTTCGAAGCCCCCGGTCTGATCCCTGACGAAGCCTGGTTCAAGCGGGTACAGGAGGAGACCCCCGGTCGTGTCCGTGAAGGTCCGTGGACCGGTGGCGATCTGATGAACCTGGTCATCGGGCAGGGCTCGACTCTTTCGACCCCGCTTCAGCTCGCCAATGCCTACGCGGCGATGGTGAACGGTGGCACGTTGTGGAAACCGCGGGTGCTTGACCAAATGGTTGATTCGGACGGGGTCACGGTTCTCGACAATTCAAGGACAGCCATTCGGATTGTCGACATCGATCCCAACACCGTGACATCGATCCTCAGGGACATGCGGCTTGTCGTGAACGGCAAGTCGGGGACTGCACGCGGCGCGTTCGCCAACTTCGGCGAGAACAGGAATGAGGTCGGTGGCAAGACCGGGACTGCCGAGGTTATCAAGGGTGTTGGTGGAGTGGACACAGCACTCTTTGTCGGAGTCACCCCTGTGTCGGACCCGAAGTACATCGTTGTTGTCGTGATCGAGCGAGGTGGGTCGGGTGGCCGGATTGCCGCACCGACCGGACGTCGCATTCTCCAGTACCTCGTGAACGGGCCGGACGGCGTTACTCCCGTTCGCCCAGGGGACGATGTCGACTAATGGTGCTTTCGTCGACCCGGACTGATAACACCTACCTCCAGCGCGAACGGGCGCTGAGACCTGACATCATCCTCGTTCTCAGCTTCTTAGCACTGGCAGCTATCAGCGTTGTGATGGTGTATACGGCATCGGCGCCGCGCGCTCGGTCCCTCGGGAACTCCGAGACCGCCCAGGCAATCAACCAGGCCATCTTCGTGGGCATCGGTGCTGTTACCTTCATAGTCGCGTCGATCATCGAGCCACGCTCGATCCGATTGGCCGCTCCGGCTCTATATCTGGCTTCGCTTGTGACGCTCGTTGCGGTCCAGTTCACCGAGGTTCACGCGGGCGCCCAACGCTGGATCAACCTAGGACCGGTGCAGTTCCAACCGTCCGAGGCAGCGAAGATTGCAGTGATCCTTGCGCTTGCCGCTTTGTTGTCGTCTGAGACGAATCGCGCCCTGTCTCCGATCCGGATCGCACAGGCCCTGGCGCTGGTAGCAGTGCCGTCGGTACTCATTTTTGTGCAACCGGACCTTGGAACGATGCTTGTGTTCGGGTTCATCACGGTCGTCATGTTGTTCGTTGCCGGTACGACGGGGCGCCAGCTTGGATTCCTGATGTTCGCTGCTCTCGGCGGGGTCGTCATGATGGTACAGACCAACTTGTTGGAGGGCTACCAGATTCGTCGTCTCACAGCGTTTCTCGACGAGGCGGGGTCGTCACTCGATGCCGTGTACAACCAGCAACAGTCCGAGATTGCGATCGGCGCCGGTGGCGTGTTTGGAACCGGTCTGTTGAACGGGGCTCAGACCAATCTCAACTTCGTACCCGTCCAGGCCTCGGACTTCATTTTTACCGCCATCGGGGAGCAGCTGGGTTTCGTTGGCGCGTCGCTGATTCTCACGCTCTATGCCTTGATCATCTGGCGCGTTCTTATGATCGCTGTTGTTGCCCGCAGTCAGTTTTCCCAGCTTGTGGCGACGGGTTTCGGGGCGTTGCTTATGTTCCATGTGTTCGTCAACGTAGGCATGACTATCAAAGTTATGCCTGTCACCGGCCTACCACTTCCGTGGATGTCGGCCGGGGGGACTGCCTTCGTGGCGATGAGCGCGGGCCTGGGTATCGTTCACGGTATCTGGATGCGTAGGTCACCTGTGCCCGGAGAACGCTCACTTCTCTAATGGGGTGTCGCACGTTTCGTGGTTGCACGTCGAGCGGGAGTTGCCACTAGGGTGACGGTCTATGCAAAGACGTGCAGATCAAGGCTGGGTCGAAGTTATTTCCGGCCCGATGTTTTCCGGCAAGAGTGAAGAACTCATTCGTAAGGTCACCCGTTACAACCTGGCACGAGTACCAACCCAGATATTCAAACCGGCGCTCGACATCAGGTATGCCGTCGGCGAGGTCGTGTCACATTCCCGCCTCTCAATCGCCGCCGAGCCCGTTGAAGATTCCGAGACACTACTCAAGGCCGTTGAGGACCGTACGGTTGTTGTCGGCATCGACGAGGGCCAGTTCTTCGACAACGGTCTTGTTGACGTTGTGACACGTCTGGCAGCTGCGGGGAAAAAGGTTATCGTCGCCGGTCTCGACATGGACTATCTAGGCAGGCCGTTCGAGCCGATTCCCTCGCTCATGTTGAAGGCCGAGTATGTGACCCGAACACTGGCGGTGTGCCATCGTTGCGGGGGTCCCGGTCTCTTCACTCAGCGCGTCGTTGAATCTGACGAGCTCGTTGTTCTTGGAGCCACCGATACCTATGAGGCCCGATGTCGTCGCTGTTACGACCCGACCGAAGCACAGCAAGGCCGCCTGGATCTCGAAGTCGCATCCGAGCAATAACTGTTTCGTTGTCGCTTTCTGACGTGGTCAACCGAGGGTTGCGTGTGCCGTGCTACTCTTGTGCAACGGGCCGCCCTTGAGGTTGGCTTCTGCAACGGCCAAGGAAACACATGCCGAGCGTCTCAAGATTGATCATGACGTTGTCGGCGCGCCGGTCCCATCGGACCCCGCGCAGAGTTTCAATGCCCCTGCTGCACACCTGTACCGCTACGGCGGTGCCCTGTCGTGAGCACAGATGGTCTGGTCTGCCCCGAAGCGCAACCTGGCATCCCCCGAAGAGTTACCTGTCGTCCCCGTGTAGGGACGCAAAGGAGTTTTGTTATGGCAATGTTCCGCAAAAGCGCACCCAGAGTGGTGCGGCGGAGTACAGCAGAAGAAGCCGAACGCAAGGTTGTCGGCAAGGGTAAGCGCGCGCCGGTTGTCCGCCGGTTTAAGGAAGCCCCACAGCCGGAGTCGAAACCGGCCTCAGGGGCTCGTTCCAGATCCGCTAGAGCGCGAGGGTCGGCAGACGGTCGCAAGCGACCCCGCAGCGGCGATTCCACAGGTGGTCAGAAACAGAGTTCCGGCCAGCAGAACCGTAATCAACGTGCCTCTCAGCCGCGGCGTCAACGGCGGTCTCGGCCCCATCTGGAAATTGTTCAGCCGCCTGCTGATACGCCGCGCAAGCAAATGCTGGTGCGTCACAGTGACCATCAAACCCAGATCGTCGTTCTTGAGGGTCCGGTGTTGGTGGAGCACTACGTCACCCGGTCAGACCGTGCTTCGTTGGTCGGCAACGTCTATGTCGGCAAGGTTCGCAATGTTCTTCCCGGCATGGAAGCCGCGTTTGTCGATTTCGGCGAAGGCAAGAACGGCGTGCTGTACATCGGAGACATCAATCAGCCGGAGGGACGCCGCAAGCGTATCGAAGACATCCTGAAACCGGGGGACCGCATTCTCGTTCAGGTCGTGAAGGATGCCATGGGTCACAAGGGTGCCCGCCTCACGAACCAGATTTCGTTGGCGGGACGCTACCTCGTGTTAGGTGCCGGTCCTGACCTAAGGGGGATCTCTCGGCGCCTTGCCGAGGATGAACGGCGTCGGCTGCGAGAGATCGTCGCTGAGCTTCGACCCAAGGGTATGGGCATCATCGTCCGGACCGCAGCGGAAGGCGCTACCCGAGACGACATTAAGGCTGACATCGACCGTCTCGTGGCGATCTGGGAGCAGATCGAGTCGAAGGAAGACGCTCCCGCCCCGTCGATGGTCTATCAGGAACCCCCGCTGGTTCTGCGGGTTATCCGTGAGAACTTCACACGTGATTTTCGTCGACTCCTTGTTAATGACAAAAAGGTCCATGCCGAGATCCTCGACTATCTCGAGGGTACCGAGCCGGATCTTGTCGAGAAGGTTCGTCACTACAAAGACGAAATGTCGATCTTCGAGCGATTCCATGTCGAGGATCAGCTCCGCAAAGCGCTCGATCGCAAGGTATGGCTCCCCTCTGGTGGACACATCGTGATCGACCGTACCGAGGCACTCACTGTCATTGATGTCAACACCGGAAGATTTGTCGGGACATCGAATCTCGAAGAGACGGTACTCCAGAACAACCTCGAGTCCGCCGAGGAAATCGCCCGGCAGCTTCGGCTGCGTGACATTGGCGGAATCATCGTGATTGACTTCATTGACATGGAGATCGAAAAGAACCAGGAGGCTGTGTTACTTCGTTTCCGCCAGCATCTCGCCAAGGACAAGATGCGTACTCAGGTGTTTGAGGTGTCGCACCTCGGTCTTGTCGAGATGACAAGAAAGAACGTTTCTGCGGGTCTTCTCGAGTCGTTCTCCGAGATCTGTGAGCGCTGCAACGGCCGCGGTGTCTTGCTTCACGAGGATGCTGCGACCGTTGGGACTCCGTTGCCGACCAGCGAGGACGAAGCGTAGGACGTTCGTCGGTCGACGATTCGCCCGCTGTCAGTTTTTCACCCTGAGCGTTGGGGGCTATCATGCACCCGCACCTCAGGGCTGTGCGCCGGTTAAGCGCGGCGCGAGTTTGACTAGCCCACCACTTCGGAGGACAGAAGAATGTATGCGATCATCGCCGCGGGCGGTAAGCAGCAGAAGGTTTCAGAAGGCGACGTCGTTGACGTCGAGCGCATCAAGGCACAAGGTGACGTGACGTACACGCCGCTGCTGCTTGTGAAGGATGACGGTACGGTTATCTCCGACAAGAAGACGCTCGCAAAGGCGAAGGTCACGGCCGAGATTCTCGGTGAGCGTCGTGGGGAGAAGATCGATATCTTCACCTACAAAAACAAGACCGGAAACCGTCGTCGCATGGGCCACCGCCAGACGTACACAACCATCAAGGTCACGAAGATTTCGGCCGGCGCAGCAAAAAAGGCTGCAAAGGCAAAAGCCACCGAGGAGAGCTAAGCATGTCAAAAACAAAAGCCAGCGGTTCGTCTCGGAACGGCCGCGACTCGAAGGCAAAGCGCCTCGGTCCGAAGGTGTTTGACGGTCAGACCGTTACAGCGGGTTCGATCCTGGTGCGTCAACGCGGTACCCGCATCTATCCCGGTCTCAACGTCGGTAAAGGTAGCGACGACACGCTGTTCGCAAAGGCTGAAGGAACCGTCAAGTACGGCCAGAGCAAGGGTCGTCGTCACGTGAGTGTTCTCGTCGACTGACGCACCGACATCCCGATGGCACAGGACACGGGAGGTAACCTTGTTCGTCGATAAGGTCCGTATCTCTATCAAGGGTGGCGCAGGTGGTGCAGGCGTCGCTTCTTATGTCCGCGAAAAGGGACTGCCGCGAGGCAAACCCAACGGTGGTTCCGGTGGCTCCGGTGGTGACGTCATCCTCCGAGCGAACCACGATGTTGCTTCCCTCATTTCGTATTCTCGGCACCCTCACTGGAGGGCCGGTGGCGGCACACACGGCGAGGGTGACCTCCGCAATGGTGCCGCCGGTGAGGATGAGATCCTTCTTGTGCCGTTGGGGACGCGAGTCGTTCTTGACGATGGCACGGTGATTGCCGACCTCGTCAAACACGAAACGGAGATCACAGTTGCGCGCGGCGGACGCGGCGGACGCGGCAACGCTGCGTTTGTGACACCGCGTCGCAAGGCGCCGTCGTTCTGCGAACAGGGCGAGTACGGCGACGAACTGTGGGTGACGCTCGAACTGCGGTTGCTCGCTGACGCCGCGCTGATCGGGTTCCCAAACGCCGGCAAGAGCACGCTGATTTCACGTGTCTCGGCGGCGAAACCGAAGATCGCGGACTATCCGTTTACCACGCTCACTCCGAACCTCGGCATGGTGCGTCTTGAGGACCGCGAGTTCTTGCTCGCCGACATCCCTGGAATCATTGAGGGAGCATCCGTTGGCAAGGGTCTCGGCCATGAGTTCCTGCGCCATGTCGAGCGTGCGAGGGTTCTTGTTGTCTTGCTGGACCCGACACCGCTGCAATCGCTGTCCGTTGGTGAGCAGTATGTGGCCCTTCTGCGAGAGCTCGCCGGTCATGATGAGGCGCTGGCATCTCGAACGCAGGTCGTTGTCGTCAACAAGATGGACTCCGTCAGCGATCCGTCAGAGATTGAAGCGTGGGCGGCTGAGCTCGGAATCCGGGTACACCTAATATCGAGCATTGCCGGCACCGGGCTCACTGAACTGATTCATGTGATCGCCGACCGAGTTGCCGAACACATCAGGGAAATGCCCGAACGTGAAGGGTTTGTCCTCCATCGTCCACTTGAGGAGGGTTTCGTGGTTGATCGAGAAGAGGATACGTGGGTTGTATCGGGCAAAGCGGCAACTCGGGCGATCAACCTGTCAGACCTCACTGTGCCTGAGGCTGCAGATTTCGCGGCGAAACGATTGAAGTTCGCCGGGATTGAGGACGCCCTCGTCGAGGCCGGGGCCGTTCCAGGCGACGATGTGCGGATCGGTGACGTTGTGTTTGTCTTCGCCGGTGATACCGACGACATCGACGATGACGGTTTGCTCGGATGAGATCAAGGCTTTCTTCGTCAGCCACCGTTGTGGTGAAGATCGGCAGCTCGTCCATCACGCATGCCAACGGTGGTGTCGACCCGAGTTCAATCAGTCGAGTTGTCGACCAGGTCGCCGCGCTTCGGCGGCGCGGTCACGATGTGGTTCTTGTTACCTCGGGGGCTGTGGCAGCCGGGTTGCCGGCTCTAGCACGCAAGGAGCGTCCGGCTGACATCGCAGGTCTTCAGGCCGCCGCAGCCGTCGGGCAGGGACGTCTCATGGAAGCGTACACCACCGTGTTTGCACGACATGGTCTCGTCACCGGGCAGGTCTTGCTCACAAAGGACGTGCTTGGGAATCGTCAGCAATACATCAACGCCCGACAAACCCTCGAGCGTTTGAGCGAACTTGGTGCCGTCCCGATTGTGAATGAGAACGACACGGTCGTGGTTGATGAGCTTCGGATCGGCGACAACGACCGGCTGGCGGCAATCGTTTCACATATGGTCGGCGCAGAGCTTCTCGTGATTCTTACCGACACGCCGGGTCTCTATGGTTCCGATCCCCGAATCGATCCAACCGCGGAACTCCTCGATGCCGTTCGTCACACCGATCAGGTGCTGGACGAGATTCGTACCGCTGCGAGAGCCGGCCGTTTCGGCACCGGCGGGGTCGCGACCAAGATCGCCGCCGCCCAGATCGCTGCCTGGTCCGGGATACCCACTGTGATCGCAGGCGCGCGTGACAAAGATGTCGTTATCCGCACAGTCGATGGAGAAGTAGTCGGTACGTGGATCGCGCCTCGCGATCACGGCCTCACCGCACGGAAACTATGGATCGCGTTCGGTGCCCCTTCGGAGGGACGTTTGACGATTGACGCCGGGGCTATCCGAGCGCTGTCAGAGGGCGGTGGGTCGTTGTTGTCGGTTGGAGTTCTCGCCGCCGACGGTGGTTTCTCAGAGGGAGCTGCGGTGGAGATCACCGATCCGGCGGGGTCCCTCGTCGGCAAGGGTATGACGCTGAAGGGGGCTGCTGCGATCGCCGAGATCGCCGGGAAAGCAACGGCCGCCGGAGGCGGTCCTGTCGTGCATCGCGATGACCTCGTGGTGTTGGTCTAGCGCGACCACCGACTCCGGATGGTTGTCTGCGGTTTTGCGCTTCGGCGAAACCTCGATACGGTTTCTCCATGGATTCACAGACAACCCTCCAAGCTCTGACCCCCGGCATGCCGATTGTGTACGGCGGCAACAAGGTCACGCGTGTGTCCGAGCAATTGGCGGCTTCTTTCGCGAACGGCGATCGGTTGGTCGTCCTCCAAGATACCGGGGCGTTGCTCCACATCCCGCGTGATGAGCACACCAGGGTCACGAGTGCAGTGAGTGCCGCCGTCGATGCGTTTGGTGTGCTTGGTTCTGTTCCCGATGACTCGATCACGCGGTTCTATGAGCTGTGTGCCGCGAACCTCGCCAATGACGAAATCTTTGAAGCAATTGCGGTCGCCAACGCGGCCGATGTTAATGCCGCCCGGGACCGTGGTCGATCCACGACACGCCTGATCTTGAGCGATTCAATGCGGGCGGACATGATCGCCGGATTGCGCACATGGCGCGACCTGGCAAGCCGGCGCAATGTCGTGACAGAGACGATCGATCACGACGGCTGGGCGGTCGACCAGGTTCGTTCCGGACTCGGCGTTGTAGCTTTTGTATTCGAAGGACGCCCCAACGTCTTCGCCGACGCAACCGGGGTTCTTCGGTCTGGCAATACGGTTGTCTTCCGCATCGGCTCCGATGCTCTGGGGACTGCACGAGCCATAATGGAACTTGCTCTCAATCCGGCGCTCGCAGAGGCGGGGTTGCCAGTCGGGTCAGTAGCCCTGGTAGATGTTGCGTCGCATGCCGGGGCATGGGCTCTCTTCTCAGACCCTCGCTTGTCGTTTGCGGTGGCCCGAGGCTCTGGTGCTGCTGTCGCTCAACTCGGTGCCGTGGCCCGGCAAGCCGGAATAGCGGTAAGTCTGCATGGCACCGGAGGTGCATGGATCGTTGCTGCGGCCGACGCCGATGAGAGCGATCTTGCTGACGCGATCTACCACTCGCTCGATCGCAAGGTCTGCAATACCGTGAACACGGTGGCCATCGTTCGGTCGCGGGCCGATGATCTTGTACCTACCTTCCTCAGCTCGTTCGAGAGGGCGGGGGAGCGGCTTGGCGCCGCGCCGAAACTCCATGTTCGCAACCGGGATCGTACGTATGTGCCCGATGACTGGTGGGAATCAAGGACCGTCGTCAGGGCGGCCGGACAGTCCATCGAACCACAGACGTCGATTCTCGACGATGACCGGGTCGGAGAGGAGTGGGAATGGGACGGAAGTCCCGAAGTCACACTGCTGATCGTCGACGATGTTGACGAGGCAGTGGACCTGTTCAACACCCACAGCCCACGGTTCGTCGGGAGCCTGATATCGGCAGACCAGGCGCTTCACGATCGATTCTTCGACCGTATCGATGCCCCATTTGTCGGCAACGGATTTACCCGCTGGGTCGACGGCCAGTATGCACTTGATCGACCCGAGCTGGGGTTGTCGAACTGGCAGTTCGGTCGTTTGTTCGGGAGGGGTGCGATTCTGTCCGGCGACGGGGTGTTCACGATTCGTACTCGTGTTACTCAGTCCGACCCATCTATCGGTCGGTGAGGGCTTCGGCACCCGGCTGTACACTGATCGGCGAACGACGAGGGACGTACCACGATCGTGACTGATCAGATGTGGAATTCAGAACGCGAGGTCGAGGCGGCGCTCAAAGGTACCGGGTACCTCGCCAATCGCTCAATTGCCCAGACGGTGTTTCTGGCGGACCGTCTTCAGAAACCGATCTTGGCAGAGGGTCCCGCCGGTGTGGGCAAGACCGCGCTGGCGCTGGCCCTTGCTGAGATGACCGGTCGTCGTCTCATTCGTCTGCAATGTTATGAGGGCCTAGACGAAGCTCGCGCTCTGTATGAGTGGGACTACCACAAGCAGTTGCTCCGGCTTCAGTTCGATGAAGGCAAGCAATGGGGCGAGGTCGAGGGCAACATCTTCGGTGAGGATTTTCTCCTGGCGCGCCCGCTGCTTGAGTCGATTCGAAGTCCGGAACCTGTTGTGTTGCTTGTCGACGAGGTAGACCGAATCGAGATGGAGACCGAGGCGCTCCTCCTTGAGGTGCTCGATACCTTCCAGGTGACAATCCCTGAGCTCGGCACAGTCACGGCGCGGTCAACGCCCCTGGTAGTCCTCACATCCAACAACACCCGGGAGCTGTCAGAAGCGCTGAAGCGCCGATGCCTCTATCTTCACATCGACTATCCGACACCGCAGCGAGAACACGAGATCCTTGCCGAACGTGTTCCCGGCCTGCCTGAGCAACTCGGAGCAAGTATCGCCGCGGTTGTGGCTTCGATTCGGGATCTTCCGCTGCGCAAAGCGCCGTCAGTCAGCGAGACGATTGACTGGGCGCGATCGCTCATCGCCCTCGGGATAGATGAGCTGAGTGGCGATGATGCCGGGTCAACGATGAACGTGCTTCTGAAGTACCGCGAGGATCTTGAGATCGTCCAGCGAGAACTGAAGTCGTAGTGCGGCCGTACGCGCTGTTTCCGGTGCGGGTACGGCCCCGGTTGATGTGGGTTGCACCATGCTGAAGTCACTGTCCGCGTTCGCCGAAGAGTTGCGGGTTATCGGTGTTCCGGTGTCCATGGTCGAAACCGGGGATGCGGCTCGAGCGTTGCGCCACACCGATCTTCGGGATGAGCAGCTTGTCCGCGAGACTCTCGCGACGACGATGATCAAGCGTCCCGAATACCGTCATGCGTTTGATGTTGCGTTCGACGTGTTCTTCGCGGTTCGCGGAGGAGCCGGCGCCGACCAGGAGCTTCCAGCGAACGGGGGTCACAGCGACCGTGATAAACCGGCCGATGGGTCCGGCGGAGACGGTGCCGGGAGCGGTGGTGACGGCAGCGGCTCCGGAGGCGGCGATACGGCCGATGACGTCGTTCTTGAGGCTCTGTTTGAAGCATTGCGCAACGCCGACGACGAACAGTTGCGACGCGGTGCTCGAAGTGCGGTAAAGCGATTCGGGGGAGTGCAACCGGGTCGGCCGGTTGGTGGGCGGTACTACTTCTATCGTGTGATGCGTCGTGTCGAAGAAGCGCAGCTCGCGGGTCGCCTGCGAGCAGCATTCGAGGACGATCAGCCCCGTACTTCTCTGGA
>VAPH01046804.1_pt1 | contig 28459 bp, 31 predicted proteins | sample 3393861 | NCBI WGS metagenome assembly VAPH01 (sample SAMN08290439, study PRJNA428436) | hydrothermal vent metagenome | isolation source: Deep-sea hydrothermal vent chimney | place: Atlantic Ocean: South-mid Altantic Ridge | reverse complement strand
GCTGATATTGCCAGAGCCACCAGTGCCAAAATGATAGAGACCTCAACAGCCTGAGTCATGAAGGTGATCGATACCCAAACAGAAAATGAAAAGGCTGCGTGACCGCTTGGCATACCGCCCCTTAGAGGATGCCCTTTTCCTGTCATAGCCTTTATCAAGACAACCAGTATGAGTACAATGATCAGGGAGATCAAGGCGATATCAGTTTTGCTGTGACTCACCACAGGCAATCCTTCCTCAAAAACCCTTTTAAGAGGGGGGAACAGTATGACATAGCCGACAATCAATGCGCCCAGGGCGGTTATAAGCACTGCTCCTGCGGCAACATCTTTGGCTGCCCTGGCTTTTGGATGAAAATCCAGGGAAAACAGGTCGATCGCAGCTTCCAGTGCCGTATTCATTAACTCGGTGGCAAGAACCACAATTACCACAATAGCTATGGCGATAAATTCGTTTCGTGAAACACCAAGAATAGTGCTTGTAAGAAGGACGATTACTGCGGCGTAAAAGTGATAGCGTACGTGGCGCTGGTTTTTCGCCGCATGAATAATACCTTCAATTGCATGCCCTGCGCTTTCGATCCACCGTCTAAGTGGCACTAAGCGCCTCCAGGAGTTCTTTTTCTTTACTACGCATTTTCCTGGCTTGGTAAGCGTTTTTTTCGTGGTCGTATCCCACAAGGTGTAGCAGTCCGTGAATCATAAGAATATCGAGTTCAGCCTTCAGCGAATGCCCGCTCTGCTTAGCTTGTTTGCATGCTGTGGGTATAGAGATAACTATGTCGCCAAGAAGTAGAAGTTTTTGGCCGGATTTCAAATAGACATCTCTGGCAGTTGTCAATGTGCCGCCAGCAGGCAATATAGGGAAGGACAGAACATCGGTCGTTCTGTCGATGCCGCGGTAGTGTTTGTTCAGGCTGCGCATGCGGCGGTCGCCGCAAAGCAGAAGGCTAACCTCAGCTCTTGACAACCTTAACAGGCTCAGCGCCTTTTGCGTCCTCTGTGCCAGCGGTTTCGTAGCTATTTTGCTGACTCTTCGCTGAGTATTGGTCACTCTTATCATCCAACCCCATTCCAGGGTAATTTACCCGCTTGTGAAATATACTGGTGAGTATAAATGTAAAATGATTTTTAATTCGCTGAAGATCCTTGAGTGTAAGTTCACACTCATCGAGCTGATTGTCCAGAAATACCTTGTTGGTGACCTTGTTCACCAGCGCAGCGATGCGGGCAGGTGTTGGGTCTGTCAACACTCTGGAAGCAGCTTCAACACCATCGGCAAGCATTACCAGGGCCGATACTCGTGTTTGGGGCTTGGGCCCAGGGTATCGATAGTCGTTTTCGTTTACAGGCGGAGTACCGGGTTCGTGAAGGTTTTTGGCCTTTTCGTAAAAATATGTCATAAGACTTGTGCCATGATGTTCCCTGATTATGTCTACTATCGGCTCTGGAAGATTATGAGCACTGGCCAGCTCGACACCCTCTTTTACATGCGATGCGATAATCAGTCCGCTCATTGTGGTAGAGAGTTTTTCATGTCGGTTGGTCATGGTCTGCTGGTTCTCGATAAAATAGTCGGGTGTTTTTACCTTTCCGATATCGTGGTAGTAAGCGCTGACACGGGCCAGCAACGGATTTGCGCCCACTGCCTCAGCCGCGGCCTCGGCCAGGTTGCCGACTATGATGCTGTGGTGATAAGTGCCAGGTGCCTGAAGCAGAAAACTTCTTAGAAGTGGCTGGTTTAGGTCCAGAAGTTCTACCAGTCTTATGTCTGTGGTGATCTTAAAGGCGTTTTCAAGAACCGGAAGGGTGATGGAGACCATTGAGGCCACTGCAATGCCGTTTATCAGACTAAATACAAGGGCTGAGTAGCCCATTTGTGTATGTATTGTGCCTTTAAGAAGACCTACTGCTAGAGCGGCTGCCAGGCTTGCCAGGCTGATATAAAGCCCTCCCCTTAAGACTGCGGATCTTTTTTTGCACTGAATTACCATAAAGGCCCCGGTTATCGAGCCTATAAATGTATAGAAGGAGTAAGTATAGTCTTGTAGCCAGATAGATGCGCTCAGGCTTGTAATTGTGGCTATAACTATGGCTACATGTACGTCGATTAAGAGCGCTGCCAGCACAGCGCCAGTGGCAAGGGGTAAACCATAAATGATCGCATCAGGATGAAGAAAATCTATTCCGCGCGCAAAGCCTTCCAGTAAAAGATAGAATATTTTTGCAAGCAAAAGGTTGGAGACCAGCAGTACCCCGATTAAAAGCATGTTCTTCGGGTTCTTTACGAATTCCGGTTTGTAGCGTTCGATATCTTTATGTAAGATGATCAGAAGGAGGGCCAGGGTTAGTAGCAGGCCTATGGACTCCATAACGGATGTATCGGGATGACGTAGCAGAACCGTCATCAGCAAGACAGAAACGGCAATAAAAAATTCGCCGGTATAGTCCCGCCACGATCTTGGACGAGTCCAGAATGGCTGCTTTTTGGCCGCCCTGTTAGTGGCTGCCCGTGTCTTCTTCTTATCCAGAGGAGCCTTTTTCATTTGAAAAATTTTCGTAAGCTTTGACAATGGCCTGTACCAGTTTGTGTCTTACCACGTCACGCCTGGAAAAGTAAACAAACTCGATTCCTTCAATTCCTTTTAACAGCTTTTCTATCTCTACGAGTCCTGATTTACGTTCCGTCGGAAGATCTACTTGTGTTACATCACCGGTTATTACCGTTTTTGAGTTAAATCCCAGCCGGGTCAGGTACATTTTCATCTGTTCAGATGTGGTGTTTTGAGCTTCGTCAAGGATTATAAACGAATCGTTAAGGGTTCTGCCACGCATGAATGCAAGCGGAGCTATCTCTATTATGCCACGCTCAATAAGGCGGTTGGCTCTATCCGCGTCCATCATATCATAAAGAGCATCGTACAGAGGCCGTAGATACGGGTTTACCTTATCGGCCAGATCACCCGGCAGGAATCCCAGTCGTTCACCAGCCTCTACAGCCGGGCGGGCGAGTATTATTCTACCTACTTGTTTTCTTATCAAGGCGTTTATGGCCATAGCCATGGCAAGATATGTCTTGCCGGTTCCGGCCGGACCGATGCTGATTACTATATCGTGTTTTTTAATAGCCTCTACGTACTTTTTCTGGCTTTCTGACTTCGGTGTTACAAACTTGCGCTTTGAAGGGACGGAAATGGTGTTCATAAACAGGGATTTGATTGAGGTTCCCTGATCTTGAGATACGGCTCTTATGCCGTAGCGAATGTCTTCTAGTGTTACGTTGGAACCTTCTTCTTTAAGTTCGGAGAGTTCCATGATAAGTTTCAGAGCTTGCTGAACCTTCTCGCTTTTACCCTTAAGAAAGACCTTGTTGCCGCGAGCTCCAACGATTACCCCCATATCCTCTTCAAAATATTGAAACCCACGGCTAAGCTGTCCGTGTAGAAAAGCAAGAGCGCTGCCATCGTTCATCTCATGCTCAATGGTGACCGGCTGTGCGGATTCTATTTTTGTGGTTTCAGAGCTGTTCATAAAACTATATTAAACTATATTAACTTTTTTACCGGTAGGCTACAAATGCCTGTATTCCTTCATTTTTTCTGATTTTCCTTGAGAGTTTATCTGCCTGTTTCCTATTGTGGAAACGTCCAATACGCACTTTATGCAGAGTTCCTTTGTCTTTTGTCTTTACATCCACCACGTAGACGGTGTACCCCTTTTTGCCAAGTTTTTTTGCAAGCCGCTTTGCTTCTGTGGCGTTACGGAAAGCTCCGACCTGAACGGCATAGACAATGGATTCCTTTTTTGCCTTTTTGGGGATAGCTTTAACTGTTTTCTTCTTTTGCTTGCCGGCGGATATTTTTTTTCCTTTAGGAATTTTAGGTTTTTGCTTTGCGGCGATAATACGATTTTTGATCTCTTCCGTCTCGTTGTAGATATCCAGGAGATTTTTCTCCCTGGAGTTCTCGTCTGGTTTGGTAGGAGTAATCGTAGAGTCAGAGGTTAGAGTCTGCTTTTCTTCATCAGGTGTCTGTTTTAGTTTGGCATCAGGACCAAGGTACATTCCGACAAAGAAGCTTATCACCAGAAGTACAAGCAGAACGCCGAGGAAAATCGCTACTTTTTGAAGTTCTGACTGGTTTTTACTTCCCTTTTTCATACTATCAACATAGCATCTCCGTAGGAGAAGAATCTATAATTTTCTTTAACCGCCTCCTGATAAGCACGGCGTGTATTATCAAATCCAGCAAAGGCGGATGTCAGCATAAGCGGTGTCGCTTTTGGAAGATGAAAGTTCGTTAGAAGGCCGTCTATGGCTTTAAACCTGTATCCAGGCGTTATAAAAAGCGATGAGGCTCCAGAGCCCGGAACAAGTCTTCCGTCTTTGAAAGCTGTCTCAAGCGTGCGAGTGCTGGTGGTTCCTACAGCAAAAACTCTTCTGCCTGCGTTTTTGGCCTCTGTTACTGCATCTGCGGTGGATGAGCCGATCTGGAAAAATTCTTTGTCCATTGTATGATCTTTAAGTTCCGGCGTGGTGACTGCCTTGAATGTGCCTGGTCCCACGTGAAGAGTGATTACGTGAATTGCTACACCACGTTTCCGGAGTTTATCCAGATTTTCCGTGGTGAAATGCAGACCGGCTGTTGGAGCGGCGATGGCTCCAGGCTCTGTTGCGTATACGGTTTGGTAGCGCTCCATGTCCTCCTCATCCGGGATTCTTTTGATATAAGGAGGAAGTGGCATGAGTCCGTGACTGTCGGCATAGGCTTCCGGGTCGCTGCTGAACCTGACCAGCCTGTTACCTCCACTACATTGTCCATGAGGTGTTTCGACTTTGGCTGTCATTCCTTTAGATAAAATTATAACACCGTTTGAAAGACCCTTTACAAGAGTCTCCCAGAGGTTGCCTCCCTTGTTCTTTATAAGCAGTATTTCTACTTTTCCCCCGGTCGGCTTTTGTCCCAGAAGCCTAACCGGTTTTACTCTGGTGTTATTTATCACAAGAAGATCATCCGGCTCGAACAGGTTGACTATTTCCGGAAAACTCCTGTGTTCAATTTGTCCGGTTTTCCGGTGAAGCACCATGAGTCTTGATTTGTCCCGCCTGTCTGTGGGACGCTGGGCGATAAGCGATCTTGGCAGTTCGTAGTCGAATTCAGATAGTTTCATATCTACTTTCTATTAATTTTGTAACTATTCAGATATTCATTCCACCCTTTTCCAAAGGGGGAGACCTGAATATTTACTTAATTTTTATCATAATTTATCATATTATCCCTCTTTTTGAAGAGGTTTTTCCAATCAGCAGCCATACAAAGAAAGGCCCGCCAAGCAAGGCGGTGATTATACCCACCGGCATTTCCGCAGGTGCGATTAGGGTTCTGGCAAGCATATCGCAAAGGGTAAGGAACACTCCGCCGAACAATAGGGTGACCGGAGTCAGGTATCTGTGATCAGCGCCGATCATCAGCCTGCAAATATGAGGCGCCATCATACCCACAAATCCGATCGGTCCGCATATAGCTACAACGCCGCCAACCATAAGTGAGGTGGCAAAAAAAAGAATTTTTTTTGTTCTTTCTACGTTGACTCCACGACTGACAGCTATTTCCTCTCCTGTCATCATAAGGTTAAGTTCATGGGTCATGTAGAAAATAATGGCACTTCCACTGATGACAAATGGAGCCATGTTTAAAACCGACTCGAATCCAACTACTTCAAGCCCACCCATAAGCCAATGTAGAATGCGAAAAGAATTTGTAAAGTCACTCATATATTGTGTAAAGAGAATAACGCTGGAGAAGAAGAAGCTGATAGCCACCCCTGCTAAAAGCATGGTGCTTGTTGAAAAACCTTTTCTTACTTTACTCAGGCCGTATACCAGCAAAATTGAAAGAGTCGCTCCTGCAAAGGCGGCTATGGAGACTCCGGAGATTCCAAAAACATTGAAGATAAAACCTGCCCGTATATAAATCGCGGCTCCAAGAGACGCGCCGCTTGCTACGCCAAGGGTAAAGGGAGTAGCAAGCGGGTTACGAAACATAGCCTGAAAAGCCATGCCGCTTATTGCCAGGGCCGCTCCTGCAAGAAAAGAGACACAGACCCTTGGCACTCTGATCATCCAGAAGATCTCCGCATCCACCCCGCCGGATACCGGATGTAGAATCGAGTTTAAAGGTATGGCTTTCATTCCAACCATCGGCGCTCCGGCCAGAACAGCGACAGCAAGAACCAGTAGGATGACAAGAAGTATCAGCTTTTTTGGTGATTCTGATTCTTTTTTTATCATGGAACTTCAGGAGCGATAATGTTTTTTTCAGTTTTGGGGTGTTTCATAAAAACAAATTGTTTTTCATAGATCCTTTGAAGGGTGTCATTGTTTATGAAATCTTCAGCAGGTCCGCAAAAGGCAGTAATTCCGTTTTTAAGTGCCAGGATACGGCGGCTGGTCATTACTGCGCTGTTGATATCATGGGTTATTGAAACAATGGTAATTCCCTTTTCACGATTGACGTGCGCCAGAAGTCTATGAATATCAGCCTCGTGTTTAGGGTCCAGGAAGGTTGTAGGTTCATCTAAAAGAAGGATTTCAGCTTCCTGCACCAGCGCTGCTGCAATAAAAACCTTCTGGCGTTCACCGCCGCTAAGCTCGCTGAGGAAGCGTTTGGAGAATTTAAAAGTATCTGTTATGGACAGTGCTTCTTGAACCATTTCTTCGTCCTTATTGTTTACTGAAGAAAAAGGGGTCATGTATGGGTATCTTCCCATCATGACGAATTCGTGTACGGTAAAAGGAGGGATATTTCCATCTGCCTGGGGTACATAGCTTACGTGTTGTGCGAGTTTTTTCTGGCTGTATTTGTCAATCGGTTTTCCTGCTATTTTTATATCTCCGATGCCACCCTTATGTATGCGGTCCAGGCATTTGAGCAGAGTTGTTTTTCCGGCTCCGTTTGGACCGACAATGGAGATATACTCTCCCTTTATAATTGTAAGCGAGATATTTTTAAGAATCTCTTTGCCGTTTATGGAAAAGGAGAAATTTTTAATTTCGATAATGGTATTTTTCACATCTATTTCCAATTTATTCCCAATTGATCTCGGGGTGTATTGCTTTTGCCATCTGTTCCATTATAAGGATAAACCTTGGTCCTGGGGTTGCAACATAATCTTCACCAAAGATATATACCCGGTCATTCTTGACGGCATCTACCTGAGATATTGTCTTCCATTCATTAGAAATCATTGTTTTGTCCCAACCCTTCTGCTCAAGATCCGGAATTATATCGATAATCACTTCTGGATTCATACGGATAATGCCTTCTCCGCTGACAACCGGAAATGTGACATTTCCGGTGTAAGCGTTTATTCCGCCGGAAAGAGTAATCATCTCATCATAAAAACCATCTATGCCCGAGATGTAAATATCCTTTAAAGATCCCGATCCCATGTTTCTTCCCACCGTAACCATGACTTTCGGGTGAGTCAAAGCATTAGTTTTTTGTTTTATAAGTTCCATCCTTTCCCGAAGGCCGAGTAGAAGAGATGCCGCGTTTTGTTCTACTCCACATGCATTGCCGATGGCTGTGGTAGAACTTAGTATTCCACTTATGCTTTTGTGATCCACTATAAGTATTTTCAGGCCGAACCGGCTAAGGTACTGTTTAGGTCCTTGATGCTCGGGCAGCATGATTACAATGTCCGGACGTAGTGCTATTATGGCCTCGTAGTTGGGATCGTAGTATCCTCCGATTTTGGTTTTAGTCTGGGCTTCGGGGGGGGAATCGCAATAGTCTGTAACACCGACAACCTTGTCTCCCAGGCCCAGTTTAAAGAGTATCTCTGTGATGCTTGGAGCCAGCGAGATAATACGTCTGTAAGCTATATTTGTATTGACATTTTTACCTGATACATTTTCTGAGGTATTTTCTGATACTGAAGCGGTAAGAGCATTGTAAAGGCTAGGCTCTTGCTTCTGAAGCTCTTTTTTTGCTAAGTAGCTTCCGGCAAAGGAGATAAAAATAATGGTGAGAAGGATTAATGTTTGACGCATAAAAATTCTCTTTATTAATCCTTTAGGTTAAACCTGAATGCAATACGTTTTTTCGATGTAATCTCTTTATCTGCTATTTTGCCTGGTATGAAAATGGCTTTCTCAAGCGCCTTTATGGAAGCGTGATCAAGACGTCTGTATCCGCTGGAACTTACGATTTTTATTTCCCCCGGTTTTCCGCAGGATAAAATTTCTACGGTAAGCACAACCGTGCCTTCCTCTCCGTGTATCCGTGAATACCTGGGGTACTCTGGTTTTGATAAACCTCTGACAATGGCAGGAATAAACCCATCATTTTTGTTGTGATTGTTCTTGTTTTTACTGGAGTTACCTTTGGTAGAGGAGACTCCGGCGCCTTCTGAAAGATTTTCATTTTTAGTGGCAACATTAACTCTTTTACTGGTTCCTTCGGCTTCCGGTTTTTCTGAATCAACTTTTTCAGCCAGTTCTTCCAAGGAGTCTAAATTGATACTTTCTGCCTGTAGCGTTGTTTGTTTTTCTTTATTTGCATCACTACTTCGATATGGTTGTGTAGGAGTTTTTTTTTGTGTAACCGGTTTGGCTGGCGCAATATTTTTTTCTATTTTTTTATAAATTTTCACCTTGATTTTTTTCGTGTTTTTAAACTCACTTTTTCCTTTTGGCATAATCATTGATTGACTACCTATCGTATGAGGATCTTGCCTCTTGACGTATGATTGTCCGGCTGCTGAAGATACAATGTTCAGAGTGAGACAGGGTGTTTCTTTTTTAGTTACGACTTCGGCATTGCTATGGAAAACTCCAGGCAAAAAGACTCCTGCATGAATAATGGATGACACAAAGAGGGGGTAGATAAGCGCCCCCTTCTTTAGAAACATATCTTTCATTAACTTCCTGCTGTTATGTTTTGCTAAAACGATAATCTGGCTCCGGCAAAGGCTGAGATTCCGGGTGTCCCATAACCTTTGACTTCTTCGTACTCTTTATTCAGAAGGTTTTCCGCTCTCCCGAACACCTGAGTGCTTTTGGTGACCTGATACGATGCCGCCAGATTAACCAGAGTGTAGCTATCCAACTTCACTCTTGCAGCCGGCCAGGTAGAGTAGTCGTTGTCGTCTCTGCTTCCGGTGTAGACTATGTCCAGGTTGACGTTACCTTTATCAAAGAAGTGATAGTTGATAGTTATCCCGAGCTTATTTTTCGGTCTTCTAAGAAGCTCTTCGCCGGTGGTTTTGTCCTTTGTTTTAGTGTAGGTATAGTTTGCCTGCAAGGTGAGGTCATCTGTTGGCCTGACTGATGCCGATACCTCAACTCCTTCTGTTTTGGCTGCGGCCACGTTTGTGAACATCCAGGTGCTGCTGTCGTATTCGATCATATTGTCGAATTTATTACTGAAATAGGTGGCCGCTATTGTAAGCTTTTTAGCAAATCCAAATAATGCTTGCTCAACTCCAATGTCCCATCCCGTGCTTTCCTCTGGAGCGAGGTCTTCATCTCCGTATTCGGAGTAGAGATAATAAAGTGACGGAGCTTTAAAACCTGTTCCGTATGTTCCCTTGAGTTTAGTTCCGGTCTGTTTGATCAGATAGGCGGATGCTATGCGATAAGTGACTTTAGTTCCAAATCTGCTGTGATCGTCCAGGCGAACACCCAAGGTGGTAAAGCAGGAATCCCATAGCTTTATCTGGTCCTGAAGGTAGTAGCTGATTGTCCGGGCTGTTTTTTTACCAAAAACGCTTGTATAAGATCCCCAGGCACTTTCCGAGTAGTAATCGGACTTAGCTCTCTCTTCTTCATTTTCCAGGCCGATGGTAAGGGTATTGGTTTCGTGCAGATAGAGATTATGCTGCCAGTCAAACCTTAATTCTTCTCCGTCGTAAGAACCACGACTAAAGTCTGTCGGATGCTTGGTATCCGTATTGTTTCGGTAATCCCGATTGTAATCTGTCAGAGAAAATCCAAGCTTTTGCTCCCATAGATCACCTAACAGAGCAAGCCGCAACTGGGTCCGAAAAAACAACTGTTCTCCGACTGCCGTGTTGTTTGGATCGTCTCCACCCACACCTCCGAAGTTATCTATATCAGACTTGTCTTTAATATATCTCAGTATGAAATCAATATCTGAATTTTCTGTCGGCGTTACACCAAGCCTTGCTGAAATGGACGTGTTTTCATAGCCGTCTTTCTCGCTGTTGCCGTCTTTTTTGTTAGCAGCGGATATTCCGTCTGTATCCCAGCGGGATAAACCCAAAGAAAAGTTCAGCAATTTGCTGCCTCCACTTAACCCTGCCGTTTCTCGAAGGGTACTGAAAGAACCACCCTCTAAAGACACGAAACCTCTGGCCTTGCCCTTGCCTTTTTTTGTGATAATGTTGATGACACCGCCGATTGCGTCTGATCCGTATAGCGTGCTCTGAGGTCCCCTGATAATCTCGATACGCTTGATATTGTCAGGGGTTAGATTTGAAAAGTTATAAGATCGGCCTGCTGAGCTGGGATCGTTCATTTCGATCCCGTCTATAAGTACAAGAGTGTACTCGGATTTTGCTCCCCGAATAAAGATAGATGTTGTTCCTCCAGGTCCTCCTGATTGAACGACATCCAGTGCGGGAACGGTTCGCAGAATTTCAAGCACAGTTGTCTTCTGCTTTTCTTCGATTTCCTTAGCTGTGATAACAGTAACCGAACTGCCGACCTCTCTGGAGGGGGTTTCTATTCTGGTTGCGGTTACAACGAACTCTTCGGTCTGAAATTCATTCTGTTTTGTTTTTTCAGCATCTTTTGTTTCCCTGGCAGACACTAAGTTTGGTATGACCAGCAGTAATGCCGTCAGCATTATTGCAGTTAGACTTTTACTCATCTTTACTCTCCTTGCTCCTCCCTCGAGGATTTTGGTAGGTTGGGGTTAATGCTTTTGGAACAGGTCTCCTGGCTTTCGTTCATCCTACTTACCGCGCCTTCCCATCCATATTGGACAGTGGTTTTTTTTGCGGTTTTCGTCCCGGTTACAGTCGCGGGGCGGCGGGAGATTTAAACTCCCTTCCCTTGATCCTAAAGCGTTGGTTTTTTATTCTTTATATTTTTATACTTTGCTCTGCATTACCTCCTTTTCAGTTTTGATTTCTGGCCAAAAAAAATCCCTGGGCCTAAATAAAATAGGCCCAGGGATGCCGTTTTTCATCCTTGGCTACAATCTCCACGTCCCACCAGGTCCACGAAGGGGGGACGACTATTCTCTCTTTTCGTATTAGGTCTTCCGGCTTCCGGATCAGTCTACTTACCGCGCCTTCCCATCTTTTTGGACAGTGGCTTTACTGCGGCTTTCGTTCCCGGTTACGGCGGCGGGTCCGCGACGGAGTTTCACCGTACTTCCCTTTAGGCCCTGACGGGCCGCCCACGATTATTTTCGTAGTAATTTAATTTAACACAACAGTGCTTCTCAATTAAACCGATAAAACTTTCCTTAATATTAAAATAATAGAAAATATTGAAAAATATTGAAAATTGTTGAAAAAAGCAAACGTGTCTGCTAATGTAAATCAACAATCGAACCATATGGCTGGATGCAAGGGAAGAGAGGTGGAAATCCTCCGCTGCCCCGCAGCCGTGAAGGGAACGAAAACCCGTAAACAAAGCCACTGTCATGGGTAACACCATAATGGGAAGGCGGGTGAGTAGATAGCCCTGAGCCGGAAGACCTATCCAGACCATATAAAATCTAAAATCTTTTCGCGCGGGAGGAAAAGAATATGGTCTATACACGTCTGCTTTATTCTGTAAAATCAAGTGCTTCTGTCTTATCAATAATTTACTCTCCATCTTAGTGTAGTACAGATTCAGGCCTGTCGCGAGTTGAAGTACTGCTAGCTACACGTCGGAGTTGTCAAGCTGTTTTTCACACAGGATACATTTGCCTGAAAACACCGTGACTGCGAGTAAAAAACATGTGAATTAATCAACTATGTAGGAGACGATTATGTTTAAAAAAATAATGAAGCGAGATGGTAAAACAGTAAGATTCGATGCAGATAAGATTACAAAGGCAATTGCAAAGGCTGGGGATGCTATCGGAGAGTTTGATATTGAAATTGCCAGGAGGCTAACTATCAGGGTGCTGAATCTGGCAGCTCAGGTTATAGGCAGCAGGGTTCCTGCCGTCGAGGAAATTCAGGATATTGTGGAAGAGGTGCTGTTGTCTTCTGTCTACCGCAAGACCGCCAAAGCATATATTCTATACAGAGACCAGCATGCCAGAATCAGGCAGGTTACTACAAAGGCGGATATAGATTTAATTGATCATTACCTGAAACAGATTGACTGGAAGGTCAGTGAAAACAGTAATATGGCCTTTTCATTACAGGGATTGAACAACTATATTTCTTCAGAGATAAGCAAGATCTACTGGCTGAATAAAATATATCCTCCTGAGGTCAGGAAGTCTCATGTTGACGGCGACTTACACATACACGATCTGAGCATACTTTCTGTTTATTGCGTCGGGTGGGATCTTCACGATCTTCTTACTCATGGTTTCAAGGGGGCCTCAGGCAAAATAGAGAGCAGTCCCGCAAAACACTTCCGAAGCGCCCTGGGGCAGGTGGTTAATTTCTTTTACACCCTTCAGGGAGAGGCAGCAGGCGCGCAGGCTTTTTCAAATTTCGACACACTTCTCAGCCCGTTTATACGATACGATGAGCTTAGTTTCAGAGAGGTGAAACAGGCTCTTCAGGAGTTTATTTTCAATATAAACGTTCCTACCAGAGTCGGTTTTCAGACCCCTTTTACAAATATTACTCTTGATCTTACAGTTTCGAAAAATTTTGCAAACCAGCCTGTTGTCGCAGGCGGAAAAATACGTAATGAAACTTACGGAGAGTTTCAAAAAGAGATGGATATCTTTAACAGTGCTTTTTTAGAGGTTATGCTTGAAGGCGATGCAAAGGGTAGGGTCTTTACATTTCCCATACCAACTTACAATATTACGAAAGATTTCGACTGGGACAATCCCAACCTCGATATTCTGTGGGAGGTGACCGCCAGGTACGGTATTCCCTATTTCTCAAATTTCATTAATTCTGACATGAAGCCGGAAGATGCCCGTTCCATGTGTTGCAGGCTGAGGCTTGACAACCGTGAGCTTCAAAAAAGAGGTGGAGGACTTTTTGGCGCAAATCCCCTGACCGGTTCTATAGGTGTGGTTACCATTAATATGCCGAGGCTTGGTTACTTAGCTGAAAATGAGGATGAGTTTATTGTTCTGCTGAATAAATTAATGCTTATTTCTAAAGAGAGTCTGGAAATCAAAAGAAAGGTGTTGGAAAGATTTACAGAAGGTGATCTCTATCCATATTCAACATACTATCTTAGGAGTGTTAAGGAACGTTTTGATGAGTACTGGAAAAACCACTTTTCCACAATAGGTTTAATAGGAATGAACGAGGCGTGTGTAAACCTTTTAGACAAGGCAATTTCGTCTCCTGAAGGGCATGCCTTTACAGTTAGAGTGATGGATTTTATGAGGAATAAAATGTTGGAATTCCAGAAAGAGACAGGCAATAATTATAACCTTGAGGCAACTCCTGCGGAGGGGACTTCGTATAGGCTGGCAAAAATTGATAAGGAGAGTTTTTCAGGTATTATTTGTGCCAATGAAATTCAGTACCGCACAGTTGGCGCAGAGCCGTTTTATACAAATTCCAGCCAGTTGCCTGTGGATTTTACGGATGATGTGTTTGAAGTGCTTGAACACCAGGATATGATACAGACCAGATATACTGGTGGAACAGTGCTGCACCTTTTTGTAGGCGAGAAGATAGAAGATCCAAGAGCTTTAAAACAACTTATAAAAACGGTCTGTAAACAGTATCACCTTCCCTACTTTACCGTTACCCCAACCTTCAGCGTCTGCCCTGTGGACGGATACATTGCCGGAGAGTTTGCAGAGTGTCCAAACTGTCATGCGGAGACGGAAATTTATTCCAGGATAGTTGGCTATCTTCGTCCTGTAAAACAGTGGAACAAGGGCAAAAAAGAAGAGTTCAGAGCTCGGAAGGTGTTCGAGTTGGTATGATGATCGGGGGGATTCAGAAGTTTTCCTTGATAGATTATCCTGAGAAAATAAGTGCTGTGATTTTCACCCGTGGTTGTAACTTCAGATGTGGTTATTGTCATAACCATGCTTTAATTCACCCGCATTTGTTTAAAAACCAAGTGCATGCAAAAGAGATAATGTCGTTTCTAAACAATAGAAGGGGCTTGCTTGACGGTGTAGTTGTCAGCGGCGGAGAGCCACTGCTTCAGGTTGATATAAAGGCTTTTGTCGAAGAGATAAAGGGAATGGGTTATCAAGTTAAACTAGACACAAATGGTTCTGAACCTGAGGTGCTTAACGACTTATTGATGGACGGTCTGATTGACTATGTTGCAATGGACTACAAGGCACCGCTTAGGGCTTACAGAAGTGGGGCTGGAGTTGAAGTTGATATTGGCCGTATTAAAAAATCCCTGTATATGATTACAGAAGGTGATATTCCTTATGAGATAAGAACCACAATTTTCAGAGGTCTTGGGATAGATTGCATTGTTGAAATGATTACAGAGTTGAACTCCATGAATGTAAAGAGTTATTTCTTGCAGTTTTTCAAGCCGTTTCCGGGATGTGCTGAAGATTTGTCTCTTGGGTATAGAAATATTGAGCGCTTGAATAAGGAGCTTAGGAGCCGGTTCAACAGATATGGTATCAGAAACATTAAAAAGGAGGCATATAAACATGCTGATCATAGGTGAAAAAATAAACGTTTTGGCCCCTACTGTGTATGACAAGCTTGTGTCCGGGGATCTTTCCCGGATCGTAAGTTTGGCCATCCTGCAAGCTGAGTCAGGTGCGGAGGGGTTGAGCAATATATCTCAGGGCCTGAAGGGCAGAAACAGATCTATCGTAAACAGTTCCGCTCTTGGAGTGTTGGTAGGTGCAGGTATGAATGCCGCGATACTAAATCCGCTTGACAGGTTGGTTATCGAGACGGCAAAGACTTTTAAATTTCTGTGTGCAGATGGTATATACTGCGATGCTTATCTCTGCGGATAAGTTAATATAGTATATACTAGGATGCTTATATTTGCAGAGCGGATAAATTAATAATAGAGAACCCAAATTGAGCGATTTCTTGTAAAGAGTTTTTATTAAGTAGAGTTCATTTTTATAGGTTAGAGTTTGTCCATAAATGTCTTTTTATCGTTGTGCCAGGCTTGATCCGGCATCCAGAAAACATTGAAAATACTGGATTCCGGCTTAAGGACTGCCGGAATGACAGAGTAGGTAAATTGAATTTATGGAGAGACTTTATATTTATTCTATATCTCTTCATAAATTTCTTCATAAAAAATTTGGATTGACAATAAAGATGGCTAATTCTTATAATTCCATTTCTTTGGACCTCGGTTAAACTCGGCTGATGCGGGTCTTTGTCTCAAATATTCCTGAAGAGGGGATCAAGCTTAATACCAGGGAACCCCTACTGATAGAGGGTGTTACGCTGGCCGGTCCTGTTACCGTTAGTATCAATGTACAGAAAGTCGGCGGTAGAGTGATCGTAAACGGCGATTTCTCATGTAGTGTAGAGCTTCAATGCGGATACTGCCTTGAGCTTTTTACCGATGGGATCGAATCGGACTTTTACGTTAAATGTCAGCCTGTATCCGCTGTTAACACGGAAGAGGGCGAGTATGAGTTGTGCGCCTCTGATCTTGATATTGCATTCTACGAGGATGATGAAATAGATCTTACTGAGCTGGTCAGGGAACAGGTGCTGCTTGGAATTCCGATGAATCCTGTATGCAGTTTATCGTGTAAGGGGCTCTGTCCGGTATGCGGCCTTAACCGAAATAAGCAAGACTGTGGCTGTAGTACAGACACTGTGGATTCGAGATTAAAAGTATTAATGAAGTTAAAAGGAGAGAACAATGGCGAACCCAACAAGTAGGCATTCAAAATCCAGACGAGACAAGCGTCGTGCAAACTGGAAGCTGGAAGCTCCCAATCTGTCGATGTGTTCAAATTGCCAGGAACCCAAGATGCCTCACCGCGTCTGTCCTAGTTGCGGAACATATAAAGGTCGTAAGGTACTGGAAGTCAAAGAGGTTGTATGAGAATAGCCCTCGATGCCATGGGTGGAGACACAGCTCCCGCCGTGACAGTACGAGGGGCACTGGAAGCGGTGGAATCTTTCGGTCTGGAGGTGATTCTGGTTGGTGATGAGAATCGTATCAAACAGGAACTGGACTCCGGGGGTGGTAGTAAAAAGGTTTCCGGGATCAGTATTCAGCACTCCAGCGAGGTGGTGGCAATGGATGAGTCGCCGTCCTCTGCGCTTAGACGAAAAAAGAACTCTTCGATCCGTGTGGCAGTAGATCTTGTCAAGACCGGTAAGGCCGATGCTGTGGTTAGCGCAGGTAACACTGGGGCGGCGATGGCAACATCTTTCTTCAGGTTAGGACTTGTTCAGGGAGTAGACAGGCCCGGGATAGCCACGGTGATGCCGGGCGTTAAAAAACCTTTTGTTTTGATAGATGTTGGCGCCACTGTAGATTGCAAGCCTGTTCATCTTCTGCAGTTTGCCGTTATGGGAAATATTTACGCTGGCACAGTGCTTGGAAGAGCAAACCCGCGTGTGGGGCTTTTAAGTATAGGTGAAGAAGCTGGCAAGGGGAATGAACTCACCAAGGAAAGTTTTAAACTACTTGAGGATTCAAACCTTAATTTTGTAGGCAATGTGGAAGGCAAGGAGATATTTTCCGGCACTGTGGATGTGGTGGTCTGTGATGGCTTTACGGGTAATGTTGTATTAAAAACAGCGGAAGGCCTTGTAGAATCTCTTGCGAAAATGTTTCGCCAGGAAATATCCGGTAGCTTACTTGGTAAAATCGGATACTTTTTTCTGCGTGCCGGTCTGCCGGATGTTAGAAAAAAACTGGATTACGCCGAATACGGAGGCGCTCCACTTCTGGGGATTAATGGAGTCTGCATTATAAGCCACGGACGATCAACTTCCAAGGCCATAAGAAATGCAGTTGGAGTAGCTGCTGATTCTGTTGAAAAAGGCCTGAAAGAGACAATCAAGGCCGGAATACATGAGGCAATGGAAGAGATTATTGTTGCCTCGTAGTTCAATAATTACCGGTACAGGATCTTATCTGCCGGAACGTGTGCTTACCAACCGTGACCTGGAAGCCATAGTGGATACTACGGATGAGTGGATTATTGAGCGGACCGGTATAAAAGAGCGGCGAATAGCGGCAGAAAATCAGACAACTTCCGATCTGGCTTGTGAAGCATCAAAGGCCGCGTTGCGGTCATCAGGCAGACAGGCGCAAGACCTGGACTTGATTATCGTGGCCACAACTTCGCCGGATATGCTTATGCCCTCTACAGCTTGTATGTTGCAGGCCAAACTAGGCGCATCCAGAGCAGCAGCTTTTGATGTATCGGCAGCCTGTTCGGGGTTTGTATATGCCCTTTCAGTGGCCAATGCCATGATTAGGTCGGGATCTCACAAACGGGTGCTTGTGGTAGGGTCTGAGTTGCTCTCCCGCTTTATGGACTGGCAAGACCGTACCACGTGTGTACTTTTTGGAGATGGCGCAGGCGCGGTTTTGCTTGAGGCTTCTGATAATGAAAATCGTGGCATAATATCGGTTAAGCTGCATGCGGACGGAAACCTTTGGGATCTGCTTCATATACCCGGCGGCGGAGCTAAAACGCCAATGTCTCCCGGGGTAATTGAAGACAGGCTTAATTTCATAAAGATGAAGGGGAGTGAAACCTTTAAAGTTGCTGTTCGTGCACTTGAGTCTCTTGTCGTGGACTCATTAAATGAAAACGGCCTTAAGGCCTCTGACATAGCGCTGCTTATTCCTCATCAGGCAAATATCAGAATTATTCTTGCCACAGCAAGCAGACTTGGTTTGCCTATGAAGCGTGTGATGATTAACCTGGAGAGAGTTGGAAACACTTCAGCCGCTTCCATCCCGATAGCTATGGACGAAGCCATGAAGCAAGGCCGCATAAAAGAGAACGATTATGTTCTGCTCGAAGCCTTTGGCGCAGGACTCACCTGGGCCTCGGCCCTAATTAAATGGTGAATTAGGAATTAGAAATTAGGAATTAGGAATTAAACGACGTAGGTTTTATTCTGACTTCTGACTCTGATTTCTGTTAGTTGAATCAAAATTTCAGGGAGGAATTCATGGATTACCTGTTAACCGAAGAGCAGATTATGATTCGGGACCTTGCGAGGCAGATCGCCAGAGAGAAGGTTGTACCAGTTCGTGCGGAACTTGACGAAAAGTCCGAGTTTCCGTGGGAGATAATCAAGGTCCTGTCTGATTCAGATCTCATGGGTCTTCATATCCCTGAAGAGTACGGAGGTATGGGTACAGACTCTCTGGCCCACCTTATCGCTCTGGAAGAGCTTTCAAAGGCGTGTCTTGGTGTGTCTACCACATACGCTGCAAATGCACTTGGAACTTTTCCGCTTCTTTTCTTCGGCTCGGATGAACATAAAAGTAAATATCTTCCTGAGATAGCGGCAGGGAAAAAAATTGTGGCCTTCGCTCTTACCGAAGCCAATGCCGGAAGTGACGCAAGTGGTATACAGACTACGGCTCAACTTGATGGAGACGAGTATATTTTAAATGGAACCAAGCAGTGGATTACAAACGCTGGCGAAGCCGAAATCTATACAGTTATTGCTATGACCAATAAAAGCCGCGGGGCCAGGGGAGCATCGGCGTTTATTGTGGACAAGGGTACACCCGGCTTTTCATTTGGAAAAAAAGAAAACAAGATGGGAATAAGGGCGTCTGTCACCAGGGAGTTGATTTTTGAAAACTGCCGGATACCCAAACAGAACATTTTAGGAAGAGAAGGACTGGGGTTTATTGTTGCCATGAAAACGCTGGATCACTCCCGGACCGGGGTTGGAGTTCAGGGTGTCGGCGTGGCCCAAGGTGCTCTTGACGAGGCGGTTAAATTTGCCCGGGAACGTGTTCAGTTCGGTCATTCGATAATCGGATTTCAGGCCATTCAGCACATGCTGGCGGACATGGCTACGGCTGTTGAGGCGGCGCGCGCGTTGGTATACAGCGTGGCCCGTCACATGGATTCAGGTGCTAAAGATTTCTCGAAGGAATCGGCTATGGCAAAGGTTTACGCTACTGATGTGGGTATGCGTGTGACAACAGACGCTGTGCAGATTATGGGAGGTTCAGGTTACATGAAGGAGTACCCTGTCGAGAAGATGATGCGGGATGCCAAGATTCTCCAGATATTCGAGGGCACAAACCAGATTCTCAGGAACGTTATCGGTCAGACAATCAACAAAGAAGCCGCCCGGGCAGCGAAGTAGAGATTGGAACTTAGATGTCGATGTTTTGAAGGAAATTAAAGGCTTGAAGAATCTAAAGCGCAAAAGGAATGAACGTAAATATAAAAATTGGGAAGAATTACCTAATGCGGGTCGGCGTTATTGGTATGATATTGTGGGACAACTCGGTTGGTTATCACGTTATATTAAAGATGTGAATTCAGCTGAAATAACGATACGATTTTATCAGGAAATATATAATGAAAAAGGTAAACTGATTGAACGTCATGAAAAGTTTCCTGAAGACAAAGGGCACCAGAAAGTCTTGGAGGAATAAACCATGCAAGTTATTACACCTAAAGTCGTTGCAGACAAGTTATCAGCATATTTGCATCATGAGTTGGAGCTTTCTGCGTTAGTCGATTGGGCGGAAGATGTCATGATGGATGGGGATTTTGAAGAAGAAAATTATGAGATTTTGTGTGATATTGTAAGTCGATTAGGTGTTGCAGATGTTAAAGCTTTTGGACTAACTTGGGAGGATTGTGAACGGTTTCTTAATAAGCTGGGTTATGCGGTGAGGGTTGAAATTGCAGCGTATTAATGCGTAGAAATTAAATTTAGACTGGAGACTGTTATACAGTTACCTATCGATTTTGTCCTCCTAATTAAAACCATTATCATGAAAATAATAGTATGTATAAAACAGGTGCCGGACACCTCTGAGGTTAAACTCAATAAGGAAACCAACACCCTTATACGGGATGGAATTCCAAGTATAATTAACCCATATGACAGGCATGCCCTGGAGGCTGCGCTTGTGATTCGTGACGATGTGGGAGGTCGGGTGACAGTGCTTAGTATGGGGCCGCCGCAGGCGGAAGACTCTCTTCGTGAGGCGATCGGGCTTGGGGCTGATGAGGCGGTTCTTCTTACTGACCGCGCCTTTGCCGGTTCTGATACTCTTGCCACATCCAGGGTGCTTTCAAGGGCGATCGAGACACTGGGCGGGGCTGACCTTATCTTTTGCGGTAAACAGGCAATTGACGGCGATACTGCCCAGGTGGGGCCGGAGGTGGCGGAGTTTCTTGGTATTCCACATGTAGCCTATGTTCGCAAGATTTTGTCGGTAAATGACGGTATTATAAAACTCGAGAGATTGATGGATGACGGTTACGATATTATTGAGACTGAAACACCTGTCTTGCTTACAGCAGTAAAAGAACTGAATATGCCGAGGCTTCCATCGCTTCGCGGCAAAATGGCTGCTAAAAAGGCGCAGATCAAGCGGCTTGTCGCTGCTGATCTTGGGCTTTCAGAAGCGGAGATGGGGCTTAAGGGTTCGCCAACGCAGGTAAATAAAGTGTTTACCCCGGAAGCACGCGCACAAAGAAAAGAACTCTCCGGCACATTGGAGGAGCAGGTCACTGCTCTGGCCAGCGAACTTAAGAAAATATTGGTTTGATTGGGTTTTAGTTATGTTTATAAAAGTAAATACAGATAAATGTGTAGGCTGCCAGGTCTGCCTGGATTCTTGCCCTTACGATTCCATCGTTATGCAAGGCGATGTGGCATTTATAGACGAGACCTGTCAGCTCTGCCGCGCCTGCTTGTCCGAGTGCCCGGAAGGGGCGATTTCAGAGGTTGACGAGCTGGGAGACCTCCAGCCACCCTGTCCCAAAGGTGAAGGCGAGGGTGTATTGGTATTTGCCGAACAGCGGCATGGGCGGCTGGCCGATGTGGCTTTTGAACTTCTTGGTGTTGGCAGGAACCTGATTGCGCAGATCAAACAGTGGCGGGGCAAAAAAATCTCTCTTCCTCTGTCGGCTGTACTGCTTGGATCTGGCCGTGATGTGGCTGAGGAGCTTATCCGCTATGGCGCTGACCGGGTTTACTATGCTACCGGAGAATACCTGGAGAGTTTTCATGACGAGGCCTATGCCGAGATGCTTGTCAGGGCGATCGGGCAGGCGAAGCCGGAGATTGTTCTTGCTGGCGCAACCGCCATAGGCCGGTCGTTTTTGCCCAGAGTGGCGGCGCGTCTGAAAACCGGTCTGACAGCCGACTGTACCTCTTTAGAAATGGACGAAAAAGCAGAAAATCTGCTTCAGGTCCGGCCGGCCTGGGGAGGCAATATCATGGCTTCTATACTTACCCCTTTGAGCCGCCCGCAGATGGCCACTGTCAGGCCCAAGGTAATGACACCCGGAGATTATAACGAAAACGCAACCGGAGAGATAGTGGATCTGCCGACTGACGGTATTATTGTAAAAGCCCGGGTGGTGGATTTTGTAAAAGAGATGACCATGAGCGTCAATATAGCAGAGTCGGATGTTATAGTTTCCGGCGGCAGGGGTGTCGGCGAAAAGGGTTTTAAGATGCTTTTTGAGTTGGCCGAGCTTCTTAACGGCACAGTGGGCGCCTCAAGGGCTGCTGTGGACGAGGGCTGGATTCCTTACGGCCATCAAGTGGGGCAGACAGGTAAAACCGTTTCTCCCAAGCTCTATATCGCTTGTGGTATCTCAGGGGCTGTTCAGCACTTGGTAGGCATGCAATCGTCCGATGTTATTGTGGCGATAAATAAAAACCCCGACGCACCTGTCTTTGATGTAGCAACCTATGGAATAGTCGGAGATGCAGAAGAGGTTCTGCCGATCCTTATACGTAAATTTAAAGAGGCTAAATAGTAATGAGTATCGCTTTCGTGTTTCCGGGGCAAGGGTCTCAAACGGTCGGGATGGGCAAGGATCTTTACGAACGTTTTGAGACGGTAAGGAAGATATACTCCAGCGCCGATGATATACTCGGGTTTTCCCTTTCCAAGCTCAGCTTTGAAGGTCCGACCGATGAGCTTAACCGTACAGAGGTTACACAACCGGCGCTTCTTGCGGCAAGTATCTCGGCCTATACCGTGTTAAAGGACGCAGGAGTCGAGGCTGCGGTTGCAGCAGGGCATAGCCTTGGAGAGTGCAGCGCTCTTTGTGCGGCAGGAGTTTTTAGCCTTGAAGATGCGCTTCTTCTTACGCATAAGCGGGGCCGTCTGATGCAGTCGGCTGTTCCGGAAGGCAAGGGACTTATGGCTGCTGTACTGGGTCTTGCCCGTGACCTGCTGGAGGAAACACTTTCGAGTGTCTCTTCGGGTTATGTGGCTGCGGCCAATTTCAACTGTCCGGGCCAGGTTGTGATCTCTGGTGAAAAGCATGCTGTGGAGGAAGCCATGGCTCTGCTTAAAGACAAAGGGGCCAAAAGGGTGCTGCCTCTTCCGGTTTCAGTGCCGTCTCATTGCCGTCTTATGGATGAAGCCGCTGAGTCTCTTGGTCGTTTTATGGATTCGCTGGAGTTGAGTAATCCTGTTTTTCCGGTGGTAAACAATGCTGATGCCGAGCCTCTTTTGAAAAAGGAATATGTTTGCAGTTCTCTAGTTCGTCAACTTAAAACCCCTCTTTACTGGGAAGATTCGATACGTCGCATGATATCAGACGGGGCGGACACCTTTGTAGAGATTGGCCCCGGACGGGTTTTATCCGGCCTGATCAAGCGGATTTCAAGCGATGTAAGGGTGTTGAATGTGCAGGATGGGCCGAGTCTGGAAAAGACATTAACTGAACTTGGTGGTAAATTTGGAAAAAACTTTGAAAATTAAGGTTGAAGAAAAGATTGGAGTAAAGATTGGAGGAAAGATCGAATGAAGCTTAAAGATAATGTTGCTCTTGTTACAGGATCTGCTCAAGGAATAGGAAAAACTATAGCTCTTGCTCTGGCGAGTCAGGGAGCGCATGTGGTGATATCTGATGTTTCTATTGAAAAGGCGGAAGAGACTGCAAAGGAATGTGCCGATCTTGGAGTAAAGGCTAAAGCTCTCAGGTTTGATGTATCAAGTGCTGAGGAGGTCGCCTCAGCCATAGGTGAGATTATAAGCGAGTTTGGCCAGCTGGATATTCTTGTCAACAACGCTGGTATTACCCGGGACGGTTTGCTTATGCGGATGAAAGAAGATGACTGGGACGCTGTTATAAGAATCAACTTAAAGGGAACATTTCTATGCACTAAAGAAGCCGTTAAGGTTATGTCCAAAAAACGTTATGGGCGTATAGTGAGCATTGCGTCGATAGTCGGTTTTACAGGAAACGCTGGCCAGGCGAATTACGCAGCCTCTAAGGCAGGAATTGTGGGGCTTACCAAAACCGTAGCCAAGGAGTATGCTGCCAGAAAAATAACCGTTAACGCCGTAGCTCCCGGGTTTATAAAGACGGCAATGACTGATGTGCTGCCGGAAAAAGTTAAAGAAGAGCTTCTGCGGTCAATACCGCTTGGGAGATTGGGAACAGTGGATGATGTGACTAATGCGGTACTCTTTCTTGTCTCGCCTGAGGCCGCGTATATTACCGGCCAGACAATTCATGTAAATGGCGGAATGTACATGTAAATAAGCATACCTGTAAAAAACTTTTGACTTTTCAGGGCGTGTTATCGTAACTTTCTTAGTTTTGATATTTAAAAATATTTAGAAATATTTAGAAATACTTAGACCTATTTTAAAAAAATAGAAATATTTAGAAATATTCAGTTTGAATATATTTGACTATAAGTAGTTAAAACATATTGGAGGATTATTGTTATGTCGGTAGTAGAAAAGGTGAAGGAAATTATTGTAAAACAGCTTGATGTGGATGCGGCCAAGGTTACGGACGATGCATCTTTTGTGGATGATCTTGGAGCTGACTCTCTGGATACGGTAGAGTTGGTTATGGCGCTTGAGGAGGAGTTTGGAATAGAAATTCCTGACGAGGATGCCGAGAAGATTCTTTGTGTAAAAGATGCGCATGAGTATATAACAAAGAAACAAGCGTAGATCGAAAAGACATGTCAGACTCTAGTGGAGGCCGGCTTGTTCGGCTAAGAAGAGTTGTTGTCACAGGGCTTGGCCTGATTACACCGCTTGGGATTGGTGTTGAAGAGTCGTGGTCCGCCATGTTGACCGGTCGTTCTGGAATCGGAGGCATAACTCATTTTGACGCCTCTGCTTTTCCTACACAGATAGCAGGTGAGGTGGACGGGTTCGAGCCTGAGAACTATATCGCGCCCAAGGAAGTAAAAAAGATGGACCGCTTTATTCAGTTTGGAATTGCGGCGGCTGATATGGCTTTGAAAAATTCCGGATTGAAGATTGATGGCAGCAATGCTGAGCGTGTGGGCGTAGCTGTAGGAGCCGGCATGGGTGGGCTGCCTATAATTGAGAAGTACCATTCGGTTCTTTTGGATCGTGGCCCTCGCAGAATTACGCCATTTTTCATACCAAGCGTACTTATAAATCTGACTTCCGGCCATATCTCCATAAAATTTGGAGCTAAGGGACCGAACCTTGCAGAGGTTACCGCTTGTGCTACAGGTAGCCATTCGATAGGTGACTCTTTCAGGATTATCGAGCGGGGTGATGCGGACGTTATGATCACCGGTGGTTCTGAGGCTTGCATAATATCTTTGGGGATAGGAGGCTTCAATGCCTTGAAAGCGCTTTCTACGCGAAACAACGAACCAGAACTCGCCAGCCGGCCTTTTGATTCCGGGCGTGACGGATTTGTTATGGGTGAGGGCGCGGGTGTTATGGTCCTGGAAGATCTAGATCATGCCAGGGCAAGGGGAGCTACTATCTATGCCGAAATTGTTGGATATGGAATGACTGCTGATGCTTACCATATGACTACTCCAGATCCCAATGGAGATGGTGCTGCTCGATGCATGGCTATGGCTCTTAAAGGCGCTGATATGCAGCCGAAAGAGGTGGATTACATAAATGCTCACGGAACTTCAACCAAGTATGGCGATGAGCTGGAGACAAAGGCCATAAAGACGGTCTTTGGCGATTATGCCAGTAATGGGCTGGCGGTTAGTTCAACTAAGTCTATGACCGGACATCTGTTGGGAGCAGCGGGTGGTGTTGAGGCTGCTGTTAGTGTGCTTACAATCCGTGACGGCAAGATTCCGCCAACCATAAATCTCGATACTCCAGATCCTGAGTGTGACCTGGATTACGTCCCAAAGACCTACCGTAAATCTGATATTTCTGTTGCTATGTCAAATTCTTTCGGTTTTGGGGGGACTAATGCCTGTCTCATCTTCAGAAAATTCTCTGACTGAGTTAGAAAAAGCTATCGGTTATTTTTTTCAGAGGGAGGAATTTCCTCTGGAGGCTTTAACACATCGCACGTTTTCTCACGAACACCCTTCCGAAGCACGGTATTTTAATGAAAGACTGGAGTTTCTTGGAGATTCGGTTTTGGGGATGATTATAAGTGAGGAACTTTTTAAACGTTTTCCAGGATGGAACGAAGGTAAGCTATCGAAACTTAAAGCAGCTGTGGTGCAGGATAAAAGGCTTGCGGTGATTGCTGGTAAGTTGAACCTGGGAGCACACGTAAAACTTGGTAAGGGTGAAGAGTTGACAGGCGGACGCAATAAGCCGTCTTTGCTGGCTGATGCCTTTGAAGCCCTTATTGCAGCTATCTATCTGGATGGTGGATTGAAAGCTGCACGCTCGGTGATTATTAGGCTTTTTGATGCTGAGATAGGTGATGTCGTTAAGCAGGGCGGGCTGTATGATCCCAAGACGAACCTGCAAGAGCTTGCCCACCGGATGTTTGGAAAACAACCGGAATACCGGCTTATCGGCCAGAGTGGACCGGACCATAGAAAGACCTTTCAGGTAGAGCTTGTAATTGCTGGAAATGTACTTGGAGATGGTAGCGGCAGCAGCAAAAAGGTAGCGGAACAAGAAGCGGCAAAGCAAGCCCTGGACAGTTTAAAAAAAGAAAAAATATAAGAGTTATAGTAAACAGAATTCAATGAAATCAATTACATACAAACAGTCCGGGGTTGATATAGGCGCAGGAGATCGTTTCGTAGATCTGATTAAGCCTATGGCACGCTCTACCAGGCGACCTGAGGTTATGACCGGGCTTGGAGCATTTGCCGCTCTTTTCCGTTTAAATAAAAAGGCGATTAAAGATCCTGTTCTTGTAAGTGGTACAGACGGTGTCGGCACCAAATTGATGATTGCTTTTAAGGCCGGATGCCACGACACCGTGGGTATAGATCTGGTGGCTATGTGTGTTAACGACATACTCACACTAGGGGCAGAGCCGCTCTTCTTTCTGGATTATTTTGCTACAGGCCGTCTTAAGCCGAAAGCCGCATCAGCGGTGATTTCTGGTGTGGCTGAGGGCTGCCGCCAGGCCGGGGCAGCCCTTATAGGCGGAGAGACGGCTGAGTTGCCGGGCTTTTATGAAAAGGATCAGTATGAACTGGCCGGTTTTGCTGTCGGAGTTGTGGATCGTTCTAAAATTGTGGATGGTAAAAAGATCAAGGCCGGTGACGTGGTGATAGGTCTGCCTTCAAACGGATTTCACAGCAATGGATACTCGTTAGTTCGCAAGGTATTTTTGGATGTAAAGGGCTTTGGCTTAAAGCGCCGGCTTCGAGGTCTTTCAAGGCCGCTTGGGGAAGAGCTGCTTTTACCTACGCGCATATATGTAAAACCTGTGCTGTCACTTCTAAAAAAGCGCTTTGATGTAAAGGGTATGGCTCATGTCACAGGCGGTGGGATTACAGGCAATCTTCCACGGGTTTTACCTAAGGGGTTGCGCGCGGTAATTGATAAAGACAGTTGGCAACGCCACGAAATATTCAATCTTTTACAGAAGTACGGAGAAGTAAACGAAGATGAGATGTACAAGACCTTTAATATGGGTATAGGATTTATTATTGTAGTTTCAGATTTATCGGTCAAGCGGGTTGTCTCAGCCTTGAAAAGGGCCGGAGAATCGCCGGTAGTTATCGGCTTGATAGAGAAGGGCAGGGGTGGTGTATATTATAAATGAAGGATGTTCTAAAAATTGCTGTGCTTGCTTCTGGCAGGGGGTCAAACTTTCAGTCGATTCAGGATGTCATTGAAGAAGGGAAGATCAAAGCCAAGATAGTTCTGCTTGTTACTGACAACAGAAAGGCTCAGGCTCTTGAGCGAGCTGGTAATCACGGAATCGAAACTCTTTTTCTTAATCCCAAGGAATTTTCAGAGCGCGAGGCGTTTGACAGCGCTATAGCCTCGGCTCTTAAAAAGCGCCAGATAGGTCTTGTGCTGCTTGCCGGTTACATGCGTGTGGTTTCTAGAAACTTGATAAGACCGTTTAAAAATAAAATCATGAATATACATCCGGCTTTGCTTCCATCGTTTCCAGGTCTGCATGGACAGGCTGATGCTTGTAACTATGGTGTTAAAATAGCCGGATGTACTGTACATTTTGTGGATGAAGGAGTTGACACCGGGCCGATTATAATTCAGGCTGCTGTGCCTGCATACGATGATGATACAGACGAGACACTTTCGGCCCGGGTACTACGCTGCGAGCATAAGATCTACCCTAAGGCGGTAAGACTTTTTGCCGAAGGTCGGCTTGAAGTTGATGGCCGTAAGGTTCGTATCAAAAAACAGAAAAAACGTGAGGATGATGTTCTTTACAGTTTGGTATAGATAGAGAGTATACTTTAAAATAATCTTAAATATTTTTAAGGAGGAAATACATGCTTAGATTTAAAAAAATTATAGTGCTTGCAGCGGTTTTTGTAATGCTTATGGAGACAGCGGCTTTTGCCCTTGAGGGTGAAGTCATTTATACAGATGCATTATATGGAGCGGTTGTGGGAGGCTTGCTTGGCACAGCAATTTATGCCATTGATCAGGAAAATCCCGGCCCGAAGATAGGTGGAAGTGTTGTGGTAGGGACTATTGCAGGCATTTTAATCGGCTTGGTGGAAACCTCTTCCAGCTTTGTAGAGGTAAAAAATAATACCGTAACTGTAGGTTTACCCACGCCTTTTATCGAGTATACAAAACGTGGAACAACCTATAAAACTTCGCTTTTAAAAATGGAGTTTTAGGATGCTTTTACCTGCTATAAGGATGATATCATTGTGCAGACAACCTGTAAAGTCAAAGCTATACATATAACGCTCTTATTTTAGGTGTATTGATGATATCTTTGCTTCTAAAAAATAGCCATAGATTT
>VAPH01007462.1_pt1 | contig 28501 bp, 31 predicted proteins | sample 3393861 | NCBI WGS metagenome assembly VAPH01 (sample SAMN08290439, study PRJNA428436) | hydrothermal vent metagenome | isolation source: Deep-sea hydrothermal vent chimney | place: Atlantic Ocean: South-mid Altantic Ridge | reverse complement strand
TCTCCACGAGGTGCCCGGAGAGACCGTAGATCGAAGTGAGCGGTGTTCTCAGTTCGTGAGACATGCCGTCAAAGAACTCATCTTTCGATTTGGAGTACTCCTGCTCGGCGGATAAGCGGGCCTCGAATAAGAACTTGCGCTCGCGCTGCTGGCGTCTTACAACGGTCCGGTAGACCAGGATCGCACCAACCGGGATGAGCAGAGTTATGAGTAGCTGGGTAGCAACTTCGAACCTCGCAGCGACACTATCAGCGTCCTGAACCGCGGCGGCGAACTCGGCCTGCTGGGTCCTCAGGGCCGCCGATGAGTTTCGGTATGCCTGCCCGAAGACCTCGGAATGCAGCCGGTCGGCTTCAATGAGATCTCCACTTTCGATGGCGCTGATGGTGTCAAGCGCCGAGGCCTGGAGCTCTCGAATTGTCGTGATTACTCCCCGATCCTCTGCATTGGCGGGAGGGTCGCCGGCAACTGTCTCAAGAATGGAGAGATTCTTTCGTGCTTCGTCGAGGGCGATCGCCCTGGCGTCTGCAGAGGCAACCCCGAGTTCGAAATCTACGGCAAAAACCAGCGCTTGAGCGTTTGCGGCACGCACGCCGGCAGACGCCGCAGACACGGCGTTGGACCATTCGAGCGCCTGGGATGTTACGGCGACCGTCCGCGCACCAGACGTCACAACAAGGAGGGCTCCGAGGGATACCGCGGACACGAGGGCGGCGACAATTACGACAGCGGCAGTTGCGCGTTGGACAGACGTACCATCCCTGGCCTTCGTGTCCATACAGAAACTATCGGCAAATCGGGGAAGAAAGTTAACCCCGATGAGACTGTTGTCGATATCACGCCCTGGCCGGGCGACGGATCAGAAGTTGGCGTAAGTGATCGATACTCACGCCTGGTTGGTTAAACATCTGACGGAGGATGAGACGACGCGGCTACCCCTCAGAACCTGATTCTTCGGCACCTCGGGGTCAAGGCCCTCCGACCCTATCAAACATGTCCTTTGGCCCCGACGAACCTGCATTCCGGCCCTATCAGACGGGGTCTTGACGTCCCCATGATGCGGAGAAGCGACAAAGGAGTTGCATGTGGAGATGACCGGCAGGGAGATCTGGACCGTCGTTCACGGCCTGATCTTGGGTACGCTTTTCCTCCTTGCCTTCGCAGGAGGCCTGGCCGGACTGTGGAGCCTCCGTCCGGGTCTTCTGACCACTGAGGGCATACGCGAGCGAATGAAGCGCCTATACATTGGCGCTTGGGTAATGGCTGCGGCTGCCTGGGCAGCTGTGATCAGTGGGACCTGGATCGTCTATCCATGGTACCGAGTCAAGCTAGCGCCTGTTGGTGAAAACGCCTACGCAGGATGTGCTGACGCAATCCTGCCAAACGCGACGTGCTCGCCGCGGGACTTCTTGAAGTCCAACGTGAGCGGCAACACGGAAACGTGGCACGCCTTCGGGATGGAATGGAAGGAGCACGTATCGTGGGCGGCGCCAATCCTGGCGACCGCTTCAGCGTTCCTCATCGTCTACTACGGACCGCGCCTCATCGCACGGCCATGGTTGAGGACCGCAGTGATCGTCATGTTCGTAGCCGCGTTTGCCGCGGCTGTCGTGGGTGGCGCCTTTGGTGCGTTCCTCAACAAGATCGCCCCGATCGTCTAGTAGCGAAAGGAGCAACGATATGAATACAGAAACAGTACCGAACCGACACGACGATGAGGCTGTCGCACCGGAACTTGCTGCCCTCAATCTACCCCCCAAACCGGACGGGCCCGCGGCCGCGGCCATGCTCTCTGCCGGTCTCGGGATCTTCACACTTGGATTCCTCACCACCCTTGCGGTGATCAGCGGGTCCGTGAAGGAGTTCTTGAGATGGTGGGAATGGGGCCAAGGTGTCGGACCACTGGCGGGGAAGGCCACAATCGCGGTGATTGTGTGGCTCGCCAGCTGGGCCGTCCTCAACAGGATGTGGAAGGAGAGAGACCTGGACCTCAAGATCTGGTTCTATCGGGGTTTGTGGCTCGGTGTCCTCGGCGGCATCGGGACATTCCCACCCTTCTTCGAGCTGTTCCACAGCTAATGGATACACAAAGCCGTGCCGATCTCGTAGCCGCTTGGGCGGTCGGGATCGGCGTCGGCCTTATCACGCTCCAGATCACGTGGTTGGTTGCCAACCGAATCGCATCGTTGATGCGGGAAGCACCACGAGGTCCTACGACTGCCTTCACGATCGCTTTGATCGTAGGGGTCGTCACCTCGGTCGTGACAGGGCACAGGCTCGCTAAGAGTTCGGCCATGCGGGATATCGCCATAACTACTGTCCCGCAGCCCACGACCAGGCGGTGACGATACGGTGAGGTGGGGATGTCGCAGGTCCGACGTCCCCACTCACCGTTCTCCGGTTAACGTCTCGGAACGATCTTGTAGATGCTTCCGTCAAAGGTGCCGATCCACATCTCACCGTCGGAATCGGTCCCCCACGTGTTGATTTGGATGCCGGCGCCGAACCCGTCGGACCAGTCCTGCTCTTCGGTTACCTCACCATCCACGAACTTGAAGCTCCGCACCATGCCGGTGCACCAATCTGCGTAGAGGTAGGAGCCATACAGCTCAGGAATGGCAGAACCTCGATAGAGGACTCCACCCGTGATTGAGCATCCATCCTCACGCCCATACACAACTGCCGGCGGGACGTAGAGCGACATGTCACAGCCATCACGAAAACAACTTATTCCCTCAACCTGGTCCCACCCGAGGTTGTACCCGCCACCATCGAGGGAGAGCACGTCAACCTCCTCCCAGGTCACCTGACCGACGTCAGCTATGTAGATCAAGTTATCAACCGGATCGATATCGAAGCGCCACGGGTTTCGTAAACCGTAAGCCCATACCTCGGGCGCTCCCCCGCCATTCACAAAGGGATTGTCCGGTGGGATCCCGTACGGATCACCGCCATCCACATCAAGACGGAGGATCGTGCCAAAGAAATTGTCGGGGTTCTGACCATTGAGCGACGCACGCGCCCCGTCACCAACGGACACATACAGGTATCCATCGGGACCAAACTCAAGGAACCCGCCGTAGTGTCGCGGCTCGACATTTTCTGGCTGATCCCTCTTCCACAAGATCCTCTGACTGGTCGGATCAGTGATCGGCGGATCGTTGCTAAGCACCGTGAACTCTGCAAGTGTGCGGGCCCCGCTGATGTCGACGTAGTACAGGTAGAAGCGCCCGTTCGCGGCGTAGTCGGGATGAAAGGCCATACCGAGCAGACCTTGTTCGACACCGCCGGACGCCACCTGGTCTCGGATGTTGATCATCCGATCAGGCAACTTGTTCAAAGCAGTGTCATACACCCGGATCGTGCCGCGTTTGTCGACCATATAGAGAAAGTCGTCGCCGGGCGCCGACAGGATCATCGAGGGTTGGGGAATATCGTCGTTGATGAACTCTATGTCGAGTCCGAGGAGCGGGTCGAGCCCTTCTGCACTCGGTGGTGTCGGTGTGGTCGGCGTGCCGCCCGGTGCGGAACTGTCTCCGGGAGCGGTCGTGTCTCCTGGAAGTGTGGACGAAGGAGTTTCAGATGTCTCCGTCTGATCACCGGGTTCTACGCCCGTGGTCGGACTGCCCTCGTCACTTGCCGAACACGCTGCTGCAACCAGTACCATGAGGACCGCAACGGCCACCCACCTCTTGTGTTTCACGACTTCGGACTCCCAACACCCACAACTCGAGCAAACAGACAGCATCACCGTCGCAACGTTGCGCCAGGTTTCTACTCCCCACGTATCGCGCTGAGTGTAGCGATCTGCCCCGAGCACGACGGACCCGTGACGTGCTGTTCACCTGACCGAGGATCGATCGTCCGCGGGGCTAGCTTCCTCCGGACGGACTCTCCGGCGAGCCCCAGTCGGCACCAAGAGCATCTCGAAGAGCTGTCACCGTGTCTCCTCCGATGCGGGACCGCAAAGCGGACTCGATCTCAGCAAGAGCTTCTTGCGCCGCGACGATATTGCGTCTCCCTGCATCGGTCACCACCGCGAGTTTGGCGCGTCCGTCGTCAGGGTCGGCAACCAACATGAGCAAGTCGACCGCTACCAACTCGGCGATCGTCTGATGGACGGCCTGACGCGATACGCCGATTCGACGGGCGAGTTCGCTCGGGCGAGTCCCGTCGAGGTCGATGGAGGCAAACACCAGAGACTGAGCCGGTGTCATCTCGGGCCATCCCTTGGCGGCAAGTCGGTAACGAAGCGCCCTATCCGCCCACCGAAACCGTTCGAGAAGAAGTCGTGCCAATGGCTGATCCATACCTTTAGTCAAGTCGCTTGACATATTTTCCGCAAGTCGATACAGTTCGTCAAGCAGCTTTACTATCTTCTCGTAGGAGGAACCAATGTCAACATCCGAATCCGCGGTGATCTCGATAACAATCGACGCACCCTTTACCAAGGTTGCCGCCGATCTCGCTGACCCCTACACACATAGCGAATGGGCGACGGAGTTCATTGCCGGTCCCGCTGTCGCCGGGTCTGAGGAGGGAACGGTGATCGTTCCGGTACCAGCCATGGGCGGCGCCACGCGCTACCGAGTCGAGGCCGACGTAGAGCACGGCATCTTTGACCTCTTCCTTGCACCCGGCGACGCACCGTTTGGGCCGCCGTTGCCGGTCAGATTGGTCGCAAACGGAGACGGCGTCGATGTGCTGTGGATTCTCGGACGCAATCCAATGATGGATGATGCGGCATGGAGCGGCGCCCAGGCATCGATGGCGCGCGAACTGGAGGGCCTCAAAGCGAGACACGAAGCGTAGATCGACGATATGGCCCGGCACGCACTGTGCCGGGCCATATTCGTGAGACATCCCAAAAGCCGGACCACTGTCCTACAGGATCTTGTCGTCCGTCATGAGTTCCCAAAACTCGATGTACGAGTCGAGGGTGATTTCGCGAAGCTGAGGTCCCACATCCTCGATGCCTTCAACGGGCGTCCGGTTCGGGCGATACGGCGTCTGGAGGGAATCGTCGGTCCATTCCATGACGACCGTGTTCTTCTCCCCCGGGGTGGTCCCGCTGTTGAAATACACTCGGCTTTGCGTGCGGGTCCCAGCCTTTTCATAGGCCTTGCCAATTGCGTGAATCAAGGAGGCCGCCTTGCGCGCCTCCCCCGGTTTGACGGTGTAGGTGCGTCGTAGCAGGTACATAACATCCTTTGCGGTCAGAAGTCGTCGGTCGTGCCGATGCTAGAGCACGCACGCTCGCTCCAAACACGTCTCCCGCACCACGCTGTGCGAACTCCACAAATAGTCGCAAAGGCCTGACACCAGATCACAGCGTCGTGTCAAGGACTAAGCTCAGAAAGAATCGTTGGTCTTACACAGGAGGCGCGTTGTGGCTGAAGTTACCCCGAAGTATCCGGGTATCCGGATCACCACGAACGGCAATCAAATCGTCTCCTATCACACCGAGGCGCGCATCACCCAGGGTGGCGTGTTCTACCCGATCACGCCATCAACCGAGATGGGCGAGAACTACCAGTTGGCCTTCGCCGAAGGTGTGCTCGACGTATTCGGTAACCCCAAGATCGCAATTGAGACCGAGGGCGAGCACGCAGCACAGGGTGGAGCCATCGCCTATTCAATGACAGGCCACCGGACGGTGAACTTCACATCCGGACAGGGCATTGTCTACGGCCTTGAACAGTATTACCACGCACCTGGCAAGCTTTCGACAATGGTCCTTGAGGTGGCCGCGAGGGCTCTCACGAAACATGCCCTCAACGTGCACTGCGGTCATGACGACGTCTACGCAGCGCTCGATACCGGGTGGATCATGCTGTTCGCCAAGGACAGCCAGCAGGCAGCGGACCAGGCGCTCATCCTGCGTAAGGTCACGGAACTCTCACTCAACCCGGGCATGAATATCCAGGACGGGTTTCTCACGTCGCACCTCGAACGAACCTTCTACAAACACGAAGCCGACCTCATTCGTGAGTTTCTCGGTGCCCACGACGACATCATCGAGACACCAACAGAGGCGCAGCGCATCTTGTTCGGCCCGACCCGGCGACGCGTGCCGGTGATGATGGACCTCAAGAACCCCATGCTGCTCGGACCCGTGCAGAACCAAGAGCACTACATGAACGGCGTGATTGCACGTCGCGACAACTTCAATGAGCCGATCCTCCCAATGCTTGAAGCTGCATACGAGGAGTTCGCAGAGCTCACCGGACGCAGCTACGGGCTTGTGAGTGAATACAAGGCCGAGGACGCCGAGACAGTCTTCGTCTCGTTCGGTTCGGCGGCCGAGAACATCGAGGCCGGCGTCGACTTCCTGCGCGAGCAAGACAATGCCAGCGTCGGATCGGTGCATATCAACGTACTTCGCCCATTCCCGGAGGCGGCGATCGTGAGAGCCCTCGCCGGGAAGAAGAAAGTCATCATCCTTGAGCGCGCTGACGATGGGCTCTCCGGAGATAATCAGATGACCCGAGAAATTCGGTCCCTGTTATCCAAGGCCACCGAAATTCATACGGTGGGATACGAGTCAGACATTCCCGGTATCGCTCCCGAGGACATGCCGGTATTGCTTTCAGGCTCCTATGGACTCGGTTCGCGCGACTTTCGCCCAGAGGCAATCATCGGTGCCTACGAGTATGCAACGGGCCTGATCTCACGCCAGGACGGCAAGACACCTGCAGATGGTGCGTTCTATTTCACCCTCGGTATCGACCACCCCTACGCGGTCGTCGCGGATCGAACTCCGTCGCTGCTGCCGGAGGGGTCGGTGGCAGTTCGTTTCCACTCGATCGGTGGTTGGGGAATGATCACCACCGGGAAGAACCTTTCCGAAGTAATCGGCGCGATCGGTGAGGATCTGATCAGCCAACATGAGGAACTCGACGAACTCGGAAGACCGAAAGAGATCATCCACGTTTCTGCGAACCCCAAGTACGGTTCCGAAAAGAAGGGCGCTCCGACCTCCTACTTCCTCGTCGCCGCACCCGAGCGTGTCCGGGTGAACTGCGACCTGCGCCACGTCGATGTTGTCCTGTGCCCGGATCCGAAGATCTTCACACACACCAACCCACTTTTCGGGATGAAACCGGGCGGCACGTTCGTTTGGGAATCTGCTGAAGACCCCGAGACCGTGTGGCAACGGATTCCCGCCCAATACCGCCAGGAAATAATCGACAAGAAGATCCGCATCGTCACGCTTGCAGGATTCAAGATCGCACGCGAGGCAACCGACCGAGCCGACCTCCAGCTACGCATGCAGGGCAACGCCTTCCTCGGTGCATTCTTTGCGGTGTCAGGGATGCTTGAGGAGTACAACGTCACCCCCGAGCGTTATCACGACATTGTGCGCGCCCAGTATGTGAAGAAGTTCGGAAGGTTCGGGGACGCAGTAGTCGAGTCGAACATGGAGGTCATGGACAAGGGCGGCAGCATGATCGTCGAGATCCCCTACGGGCCTGTGAATGCACCCGACCGGTCAAGCATGCGCCTCCCCGCCCTCGAAACTTGTGATGGCTGCGCCGTCGATATCCCGCTAACGGTCCCTCCGGCCGGCCAAGAGACAAGGATTCCACTCACACAGATTTCCACGTTCAACAAGGAATTCAAGGCGGGACTGGGTTACGACCAACCCGCCACTCCTCTGGCTTCCGTTTCAATGATGGCGGCGGGATCGGGCCGCACAGCGTCGAAGTACGTCGCCAGACGCGAGACACCGATCTGGATCGCGGAGAATTGCACGGCGTGCATGGACTGCATCGTGGCATGTCCCGATACCGCCCTGCCAAATGTCGCGCAAGACTTCGACGTCGTGTTCGCAACCGCCGCCAACGGGTACATCACCGACAAGACCGAGCGGGCAAAGATGCTCGCAGCGCTGCCCGACCTCGAAGAGCGGGTTCGCGCCAAGATGAAGGAAGTCGTACTCGAAAAGGGCATGGTCCCGTTCGTCGACATCATGCGAGACGAAGTCGCCGGCATCGAGACCGTTTCACAAACCGCCCGCGACGAGTTCATAGAGCTCTTCAACCGTGTGCCGTTCGCGTACACCAAGACGTCTCACCTGTTCCGGTCTAAGGAACGCACGGAGCCGGGATCCGGCGGCCTCTTCGCGATCATGGTGTCCGACCTATGCAAAGGTTGTGCCGAGTGCGTGCTCGAATGCCCCTACGAGGCGCTCGAGATGTCCGCAGAGACCCCCCAGCTCAACGCCGACCACGTGTCCGGGACCAACTTCCTTGATCTTCTCCCCGACACACCGAAGAAGTACCTCGGACGGTTTGACCCGAAGGATGCCGCGGGTTCGATGGCGGCACACTTGAAGAACCACCTCATGGTGCGCAGTAACTACGAGGCTCTTGTCTCGGGCGACGGCGCGTGTGCGGGTTGTGGAGAGAAAAGTGTGCTGCGTGCGGTTGCGTCGCTCACCGAGGCATATATGCGTCCGCTGTACCACGCCAAGGCCGACCGGCTTGAGGCCAAAGCGGCAGAGCTCGAAACCAACGGTGCGACATTGCTGGCCACCCTCATGGAAGTCGACGAGCCGGGGTACGATCGACTCAAGAAGCTGGTCGCCCACACCCTCATGGGACTCGGTGGCGAGACGCTAGAGGACACCGACCATCGCCTCACGGGTCATGGTGAACTCACGGACGAACAAGTCATCGATGCACTCGTCGCCACCATGCGCCAGGACGCGTTCAACCACCGTGACCTACAAGCGCTCGACGGTACTGTGCCCAACGGCATGTCGGTGATGGCGATGGGTGCCCACACGGGCTGCAACACTGTGTACGGCTCGACACCGCCGAACAATCCGCATCCGTACCCCTGGATGAACTCACTCTTCCAGGACGGTGCCACCGTCACATGGCTACTCGGCGAAGGTTTTATCGCAGATCATGCCCGTCGCTCGGTCATACCCGAAAGGCTCACCGACAGGATCACGGATGGAATCGGTATATCCGATGATGACTACTTCGCGCTGACACACATGACCGATACGATCATGACGGCGAGCGAAGTCCGCGAGTTGCCGAAGGCGTGGGCAATCGGCGGCGACGGCGGCATGGGCGACATCGGATACCAGAACGTATCAAAGGTGGTCCTCCAGAACCGTCCAAACGTCAAGCTTCTCCTCCTCGACACCCAGGTGTACTCCAACACGGGTGGCCAGAACAGCGACTCATCACCGATGCTCGGCGGCGGTGACATGAACTCGTTCGGTGCCGCCACCGAGGGCAAGCTCACCGAGAAGAAGGGGGTCGCGGAGTCGTTTATCTCCGGTCACGGCTCGGCGTACGTTGCCCAGGTGTCGATGGCGAACACGGCCCAGTTCTACAAGGCACTGATCCAGGCGCTCGATTATCGGGGTACTGCCTTCATCCAGTCGTATACGTCCTGCCAGCCCGAACACGGGATAGCAGACGACGTCTCGACCCTTCAGGCCGGACTCGTTCGGGACGCCCGCTCGATGCCGCAGTTCGTACTGAACCCGCAGCTCGGCGAAACGTATCAAGAGGCACTCGACATCTCCGGCAACCCGAATAGAGACCGGGACTGGACTGAAATTACATCAAAACAGACGAACCGAACTTTCAACTACACAGTGGCGCATTTCGCAGCGACCGAGGCACGGTTCCGTCGGCACCTTCGCCCGGTGAAAGACGCCGAAGGGCTCGTCCACCTTGACGACATGTTGCAGCTCATCCGCCAGAACGATGTCGTGCAGCGTCGCGTGTTCGATCCGACGCATCGCTCGTTTGTTGAAGACTTTGGTGTCTACATCGAAACCGAGGATGCGAAAGGGAACGTCAAGACAATGGCTATATCGCGACAACTCGTGTTGTTCGCCGTGGAGCGCCGCAAGTCGTGGCGGCTGCTGCAATCCAAAGCAGGTGTCACAAACATCGACTATCTCGCGCAAAAACAAGCGCTCGATTCCTTCGATGAGGACCAGGTACCCATGGAGAACCGTTTCGTAGAGATCCGCGACCGCGTCGACAAGGCCCTCGTGGACCTGTCGTAGGGCTTACCGGGCAAAGTGGGTCGCACTCAGATCTTCACGTCCGCTGGCCGTCAATATCTCGTGCGCCCACTCCATCGAACGGAGGTAGACCGCCTCGGGACGGCCTTCGATGTCAGCCACAACTACTTTCCAGTCGACACGGTCCGCAACAGCTGTCACGAGCCGAACCGCTTCCTCGTATGTGACGAGCGAGCCATCCGTCGCCTGGTGGATTCGATCGACGACGAGACTCTCCACGGAGATCACGTTGACGACCACATCATCGCCAAGGCGGACCTGTTCAAAATGGCCATCCAACACTGTATCGGGGAATTCGATGAGCTCCGCGCTGCCATCGGAGTAGTCCCACCTGAGATGTCTACCGGCAAGCTCTGTGAAACCCGCAAGGAACAAGTCGGCCAGATCCTCTGCAGTCACAACACCGACAATATCGACATCGGTGGGGCGATAGCTGCCCGTGTGTAGATCGACGGCTGCACCTCCGACAAGAAACACCGGCCTGGCTACGATCGCTTGGATCGCGGCGACGAGCCACAATCGCCGTACTGTCTTATCTGACTCGCGGTTCGCCTCGGTGAGCTCAGCATGACCGCGGTCACTCATGAGTTCCGAGCATTGCTCGCTCGGAGCCCGTACGAATGCCTCGCCGATCCTTGCGGTCCAGCCGTGCCGCAACATCCGAGGGCTCTAGGCCCGCTCGTTCGATCCTGCGACGACCCTGCTCGCGACGTTTAAGCACCTCATCGATCGAAACGGTTCGAGGAGATGCGACAGCGATGTCCTCCAGGCTGGCTCCCAGAGCGTCGAGGATCCTTACAACTGTGGACAACCGCGGGTCTACAAGTCCGTTCTCAATTCTTGAGAGCTGGGCAACGGTCACGCCGCTTCGCCGACTCACGTCGGCGAGAGTTAGCCGCAGCCTTTCGCGACGCTTCCGGAGCTGCGAACCAACCTGGAGCAGGAGTATGTTCTTGTTCATCGCGTTATCCTATCAGATAATGTAGCTTATATGATAAGACAATCTTCACTCCCTGCCGACCCGTCTCTTTGACAGAGCTCCAGGGCATCGGCTCGACGAACTCCAAAAGTACCAACTGCCAGAGGCGACGTTTCGGGGCGTCGCCTCTGGCAGATTGCTATCAGACCGACACCGGTTCGGGGGTCGGGTCCGGGATGGCCTCCTCGTGTGAGACGCCCTCGATCGACACCCTCGGGACCCACTCGAGCCATGATGGGAAGTACCAGTTGCGAGATCCCAGGAGCTTCATCGAAGCCGGCACCACGACGGTCCGCACAATGGTTGCGTCGAGAAGCACCGCGACGCCCAGACCAAAGCCCATCTGCTGGAGAGGTGCCAGACGCCCGGCCGCAAATCCACCGAACACGCCAAGCATGATCAGCGCTGCGCCCGTGATCAAAGACCCCGTGTTGCGCAGACCGTAGGCAACGGACTCGGCGTTGTCCTTCGTCACGTCGAAGCGCTCCTTGATCCGCGAGAGCAGGAATACGTGGTAGTCCATGGACAGGCCGAACAGCACCGAGAACATGAAGAGCGGAATAAACGCTTCGATCACCTCGACCTGCCTAAACCCGAGGGACGCGGCAATGCTCTTGACCCAGCTTGGGCCGACACCCGCCTGGAAGAACGCGACCACCAGTCCGTAGGCCGCGCCGACGCTCAACAGGTTCATCACGATCGCCTTGGCGGGGATGACTATCGAGCGGAACGCGACCGTCAGGAGCACGAAGCTCAGACCCAGGACGAACAAAAACACGATCGGTGTGTAGGTGCCGGTCTGCTCTAGGAAGTCCACGGAGAATGCACTCTGCCCGCCAACCAGTACCTCGCCCCCCGGTGCGACCACCGCCGGAATGATGTCCGTGCGGAGTTCCCGGACAAGATCCAACGAATTCACCGAGTTCACGTCATCCAACAACGCCACCGACACGATCGCAAGATCCGGCCGCGAGGCTGGATCGACAAACGACGGACCGAACCTCACATCCGAAGCAAGGGTGGCTTGGATGGCAGTGATGGTGGAATCGACGCCATCGCCACTCACGACAATCTCGACCGGGGAGGTGAGGCCACCACTGAAGTCACGCTCGAGAATCTCAAACGCTTGTTTTGACTCGATGTCATCCGGCAACGTGCTGACGCCGGAGAAACCGGTTTCGATCGAGAAGAAACTCGTGGCGGCAATGAGCAGGATTCCGACGGAAAGCACCAGGGACACCGCCGGGCGCCCCATCACGACACGGGTGATCGTGTTCCAGAAGCGCCCCTGATCCGCGGTCGCTCGACGGCGGACACGGAGCGAGTCGATACGGTCACCCATGATCGACAAGACGGCTGGAAGCAGCGTCATCGATGCCGCAACCGAAACCAGAACGACGAGGATTGCTCCAATGCCGAGAGACCGGAAAACGGTGTTCGGCAGCAACAGCATGCCCGCAAGGGCGAGCACGACAGTGAACCCGGAGAAGAACACGGCGCGAGTTGCCGTCGAACCTGCTCGAGAAATGGCATCGACCTTGGCAAGGCCCTTTGCGCGTTCCTCCCGGTACCGCGACACGATGAATAGCGAGTAGTCGATCCCGACGGCAAGCCCGATCATCGTGATCATGTTGACGACGAAGAAACTCAGCTCAAGCGCCTGGCCGACTAGCGCCGACAGGCCGACCGCAATGGCAATCGCGACTATCCCAAGGATGATCGGGATGACTCCCGACGCAATGGTCCCGAACACGACGATGAGCACGAGCAGGGCGACACCGATGCCGATGGTCTCGCCGGTGGCGAGATCCTCTTCGGAAATGGTGTTGAAATCGTTGTCCAGCGTAAGTTGACCCGCCATGACGGTGGTGAACCCTGCCGGCCCGCCGATCTCGGCAACAGCCTCTTTTATCGTCTCCGTGTTCTCCGTGGCGTCAGCCCGTCGCTCTCCCGCAACGAACACCGGTAGTAGCGCCGTGCGTCCGGACTCCGACACTGGCCCATTCTCGGTGACATAGGAGCCGACACCGGTCACGACATCGGGTCCGAGCGCTAGGACCGCAGCCTGAACCTCAGTGACGTGGGCGACGTATTCGGGATCCCCCACCGTCGCGTCTTGCGTTGTGATGACGATGAATTCGGTGAACGCCGCATCGCCGCGCAACTCCTCGATCATCTCCGTCGCCTGCGACGATTCGGGATTGTTGGTGAGGCTGAACTCGGTTGTCAGAGCATCGCCCAATAGTTGTGAGGAAAGGAATCCGGAAACAACCAACATCGTTATCCAAACTCCGACGGTCCTCCAGGGTTTGAGGGCGCTCGCCCGTGCGAGTGCCTCGGGTCCCAAAATCATTGAATATTCTCCTTGAAAAACGTACGGTGTATGCGTACAGTGTAAACGTACGGTGTATGTATAACGTACAGTGTAAGTAGTGTCAAGTTTTCCGGGGAAATGTCCTTTTGAATTACCATGAGCTCATGGAGCAGCCCCGTATCCCCCTCAATCGGCAACGGATCATCGAAGCGGCCGTCGAATTTGCGGATGCGAACGGTGTCGAAGCGCTGTCCATGCGCAAGCTCGGCGCGGAACTCGGTGTCGAGGCGATGTCGTTGTATAACCACGTCAGGAACAAAGAAGACATCCACGTCGGCATGATCGACTACGTGTTCAGTTCGGTACCGTTACCTGCTGCCGAACTGGAGTGGCAAGATGCACTGCGTGAGCTTGCCACTTCGCTGATGGACCAGTTCACATCACATTCGTGGACACTTTCTTTGAAGTCGACCAGCAACCACATGGGTACTGGAATGCTGGTCTTTATGGAGCGACTGCTGAGCATTCTTCACGACGCGGGTTTTGACGACGAGGACACGCATCACGCGTTGCAGATGCTTGGCTCGCACGCATTCGGCTACGCGTTCCAACAGGCGACTGCGCCGGATGCCACACAGCATGACCACGACAATCTGCAGGCAATGCTTGCGGAGGTGGGCGACCAGTTCCCGCACGTGACCCGGATGGCGCCCTACCTCGTCTCTTGTGACTTCACCACCGAATACGCCTTCGGACTCGACATCATCATCGAAGGACTCAAGGCACGGCTTGCGGAAAGCCGGTCGGGATAGCCGCCCAGCTTGCGATAGGAGTCCGGCAGGCGATCTACTGTCGCTTCGAACCCAACGCAGACACGATCCCCGGGTATGGTCAGCCTCGCGTGGCCTGACGAATTCGATCGATCTGCAAACCAGCGATTCCGAACAGCGCGACGCCTAGGGGGATATGCATCGCGACAGCAGCATCAACGTTCCGCGCGACATAACCGAGGCCGGTCTGCGCCACGAGTAACACCAGGAACGAGCCCGCAATAACCTTGAGAGTCGTGGAGGCTCGTCGCAGGAACAGTAGGCCCGTCAGGATGGCCTGCAGTGTGAATACGCCGTTCCCGATGATGCCGTGCAAGGTAATCGAAGAGTCGAAGGCGACGTGGCGCCCTGCCAGCATTGCCAGGATAAGCACGCCGAGCCCGACGATCACCGCCAATCCGTACTCGGTCGAACCCACGGACTGGGATCGGATTCCTGAGGTTCCCCTGGTGGCGTGATCAGTAGTTGTCATCGGAGAACCCTAGAGCACTCCGAGACCCTCGAATACGCGCTGTGGCTCAGCGATCGAAGTGCTCGAAATGCTCCACATTCGGCACCACCTTGAGAAGGACTCGGCCCGCCCCCGTGACCGGGCGATGTTTTCCCTGACCGGGGGAAACGCTCTCACCGAATCTCACCGTTTCGCGCCCATAGCGCGCACGGTCGTGCGGTTGAAGGCGATCAGCGTGGCCGGTATACGTCCCTGCGATGCGGCACACGGTGAATCAGAACGACCTGGTCGTCTTCGAAGATCTCGTAGATGACTCGATAATCGCCGCGCCTCGCCGATCGGAGGCCCTCAAGCTCACCGACCAGCTGCTTGCCGAGTCGGTTTGGGTTGTCGGCAATGGGGCCAAAGATCGACTCGAGTGCAGCGTGCCGAATCGAGTCGGGAAGCCGGTTGAGATGGCGAACCCCCTCCACCGTGATCTCGATCTCGTACATGCAGCGGTCTCAGACGTGGTCCTGAAGACGCGACCGCTTTCCTTGCTCGGCGTCTCTCCGCGAGCGACGAAGTAAGTCCATTAACTCGTCATCTCTGAGGATGTCGAGGGACTCATCGAGAGACTCCAGGTCGTCTGGACTCAACAAGACGAACGAAGGTCGACCATTGCGAGTAACCAGAATGCGATCGTGCTGGCGCTCAACCCTATCGGCTAGTTCCGATAGGTAGGCCTTGACTTCGGAGAACGGAAGAACGTCACTCATATGAGCACATTGCAGGTCAAAATTCTGACCTATACACGGGCCAACCCGACGAGAACCGCCCATGAGCGGTGCGTGCCACACCGTATACCTAGCGCTCCCCCACGAGCAGGTGACGCGATCGCAACCGTCCGACGCCGGGCCGAGGAGGACACCCACCCGAACAGGACTCGCTGAATCGATGGCCCTGCGGAGGTCCGAATCAACACCGAACCCTCGAACCGACTCCACCAGCCGCCCAACATAGTGCCGGTTATGGGCGGGGTCTTAGGGGTCAGTTTGGATGGATCAGTTGTTGGCAACGACTTCGAGTTGTGGCCTCACATCAGTTGCGAGTCGCTCCATCGTTTCCTGGTCGAAGGGTGAGAGGAAATTGAAGATGAGGTGCCGGTAGCCCATCTCGACGTACGGAGCGCACTTATCGACCAGGTCTTGATGGGTTCCGACCATATCTCTGGACCATGGCTCGGAATCGATGTGAGCGTATATGTAGTTCAGCACCTCTTCGGCCTCTGCCCGGGAGTCTCGGATCACGGGCTGGCGAAATGCGACCGTGCGTTCAATCTGGGCCGGATCTCGACCGACCGCTTCGCAGTGTTCGATAAGCTGGACCTCGGCGGCAGCGACTTGGCCAGGTGATCCGATCAAATTGCACATATCCCCGTACTCGGCAACAAGACGCAATGTGACTTTGGGACCGGAGCCGCCGATCAGGATCGGTGGATGCGTTTGGACAGGTGCCGGAGAGTTCACGGCTTCGTGGATGTCATAACGATTGCCAACCGACGACGGCCGGGTTCTATCGAGCATTCCCCGCATCACCGGGAGAGCCTGCCGAAGCCAGTCGAGGCGCTCGCCGAGTCCGCTACCGAAATCGAATCCGTATTGCCGATGCTCCTCCTCAATCCAACCGGCACCCAATCCGAGAACCGCTCTTCCGTTGCTGATGTGGTCGAGCGTCGTGATCATCTTCGCCAGAAGTGCCGGTTGGCGGAGGCTGATCGGACTGACCAGCAAGCCGAGCGTCGCCTTCGAGGTCATGGCGGCAACACTCGCCAAACACATGTACGGCTTCAGAATCGGGCCTTCGGGGTCTCCACCCGGCGGCATTGGGAGCACATGATCCGGTGTCCAAAGCGAGTCGTATCCAAGCTCCTCAGCCCTTGCCATTGCTTCCAGGTATGACTGCCAGTCTGTGTGCTGACTGAAGCAGTCAGCACCGAACTTGACTTTCGAACGACACCCTCACCCATACAACAGCTCCCATGTCCCATACGAGCAGACGTATAGTCCGAACACCCTCAATCCTCCTGCGAAGCGAGCAACCGACCCTACAGCAGACGGCATCCTCCCGCCGCCCACAACGGAACATATGGTCGCCGTGTCTCACGGTCCATGTAGATTCCGGAGTATGCCAGTCGCACGAATCAAGGTCACAGCAGTCTCAGATCACGGGGACGATGTCATCGTTTGGGGCAGGACCGAACACGTCCCCGCCGACAGCGAACCCGTCGGTTACGCGTTTCAAACGAAGGGGGAACACGCCGACATCCGACTCGCGGAACGTGCCAGCAAACTCGCCTACGGGACAGACGCTGTCATCGAATACACGGTGATAACGAAACACTGGAACCTAGCCAGAGGTTTGTCCACTTCATGATGACGTAGAGCCACCCCTGAACTTCTGGGCGGGCACGCATAGGTGCCTGATTGATACTCGGCGATGTGGGTCGAACGCGGATTCGTCAGCGTCGATTCTTGATTCAGCCGGTCAGAAGCGCACGGCGAATCCATATAGTGAAACATCAGGATCGACGAAAAGGAAGTCCACGGAGCGGACCCGTGCCGATCGCGGTCCCTGCCTCAAGAATGCGATGAGCTGCCGGAGCGCTGCTTCATCGCCCTGTGCCCACGTCTCGACCGATCCATTCGGCGTATTCCGTACCCAGCCCACCAGACCAAGTTCCTGGGCCACATGCACCACGGCATAGCGATAGCCGACACCTTGAACACGGCCGGTGACCGTCGCGGTGATCGCCTTCTGATCCGCCATGTCCTCCATCGTTGCAGATCGGTGCGTGCCTCCGCGAGATCAAACCTCCTGGGCGCCATATGTGCCGCGCTCGCCGAGCGTAGGTGGTCAGCAGTCGGCGAGCGCCGAGAGGGCTCGACAGACTTCGGATCGGCGGTGCGAGATCGACCCTACGAACTCAGTTAGGAATGCCTTCCGGATGGGCTGAAGGTTGTCGAAAGCAGCGACACAAGGTACTGGCAAGCCATCATCGGTGTCGAGGTTGACCTCGGTTGGGATGCCGCGGATGGTCCGCGTGACCGGTGCTACCAGGATCCAGGTGAGCACCGGTATCGCCTCGGTTCTTGTGACAATCAGCATCGGACGTCGCTTGTCCTCGGCCTCGGCCCACCAGACGTCCCCTTGGGCGAGACTCACCACGGTTCAGCCGCAATCATGCGGATGGTCGCCTTGTCCGGCCATGCAGTCTCGTTGTCAGTTTGGGGGTGTCGTTCGTAGCCGCGGATGATCGCCTCGGCAGTGCGACGTCGTTGGTGTTGATCGATGAGCACATGCAGACCGCGCCGCACCGCGTCTGAGCGGGACTCAACCACACCTTCGGCAACGAGTTCATCAACGAGGGAGGCGAGATCCTCATCAATTCGTGTAACGAGTTGCGCCATGCAGCAAGCATACCGGATTGGGATGCGTTCGCCTAGGGTCTAACCCCCCCATCCCAGGCTGGCGAAATCGCCCCTCAGTCACCGCTCGATCAAGACGACCCTCGACATCCACGGCCCCCTCTACGAGCCTCTCCACGAGATCGCCGGCATCAATCCTCACGTGAAACACCACACCAGAGACGCGAACTCTTGACAACCAGGGACGGGTAGCGGTTTCGAGACCCGGAAGGGACTCGAAACCGACACGCACCACCGAGTTCGCGAAGCAAACTCGAGTTAGGGCTTCGCCCAAAGGGCGAAACCGACACGGAGTTGCAGAGCAACTCCCAAGGAACGCCGAAGGCGTTCCCGTGGAGGTGAGGGGATTTGAACCCCTGGCCCCTACGTTGCGAACGTAGTGCTCTGCCGAACTGAGCTACACCCCCGTGCGAGGACGCAGTGTAGCGGCTCAAGGACTCGCTGAACCTGCACAACCCACGTCCCGAAATCGGACCAGACGTCCCCTCAGGAACAGGCGTCACCGAGCAACTGCCGGGCCGCCGCAATAGGGTCGTCAACGCCCGACAGCGCGACATTGAAAATGAGCGCTCTGTCCAGGTCAAGCGCCTCGACGACCACGATTCCACCGACGTCGGTGCTGTACCCTCCGTCACAGATAGCTTGATCTTCGGCACCTCCGGCGAGATCAGCCCCAGTTTCGGCTTGATCGAAAATGCTCTGGTCCCCAGGTCGCATGAAGACAGCGACCGAGCGGCTACCGGAACTGAAGATGCACGCCAACCCGTCGGCGCTCGAGTTGAGAAGTGCGAACGAGTCCCCCGCGATCTCCTGCACACGTCCCTCGGGCCAGACGCGGAGGCACTCCGGTACATCCGAGCCGTCCGTGCCTGCGGGAAGAGTCGTTGTCGTGGATGTCCCCGGAGTGGCCGTGGTCCCGGGAGCGGCCGAAGACGATGTCGATGGCGCTGCGGTTGGCGTTGTCTCTGCCCCTCCGCCGCAGGCAGCCGCGATCAACGCGAACACCACGACGATCTTGAGAACAAGAATCCGATTCATCCCACTACCTCTCCCACGCCGTCGCTTCCACGAAAACACTCTGGTACGGCACGCCCATAGCGACGGACCCTACCATGCAACACCGGGCATGGCGGATCAGCGAACGAACGCGAATATCAGGCAACGTCAGCGCTGCTCAAGCTCGGAGCGGAGGCGTTCTTGCACGATTGTGGTTGTAAGATCGGCCCGCGAACGCTCAATCAGAGCCCTCGCGATGTCGGTGGTCCGACGCAGGCCCGAGGTCATACCATCGGGATAGTCCAGCGACGTTAAAACGTCGTGAACGGCCTCCATATCTGCGAACGTCGCCTCAGCAGCTTCGAGCTCCCCGGTTCGTAGTTGGTCGAGCAGTCGGCGACGTTGCTCCCCCACCGCTTCGCCGAGGCCCTTCAAGTACGGCACTGCATCAAGGCCAAGATCTTCCGGCAGAGGAAGCTGCGCGCCCGTTAGCAGTGCCCTGGTCAACTCAGCCTCGGCGTATTCCTTCACCGCGTCGTAGAAGAACCCTGCGTGATAGATATCGCGGTGGTCGCGGAGCGGCGCTTCGGCTTCGGCGATGAGTCGGCGTACAGATACGAGCAGTGCTTCGGCAACATCAGCCTCGTTCCGGTGTAGCGCCCGAATCGCGTTGGCGGAGCCGCGGATAATCTGCCGACAGTTCCGCAGTGCCAGCTCACGTGCCGCGTTCTTGGCATCGAGTTCCAGACGCACCGCCGCATCAAGCGCCGCGAGATCGACCGGTTCTCTAACGGGCACCGGCAAGGACCCGGACCGAGGTCGACTCTACCTTTGCTGCCTCGACGGGTTCTCCCGCACGAATCGGAATGACAGATGCCTGCATGACCGGGTGTGCCTGCTTGGCGGCGAGAAGAGCACCAACGAAGACCCCGACCGCAAGGTCGAGCGCAAACGTGAGAAGTAGCCAGATGAAGGAGCCGGTGAACACGGCCATCGCCAGGGTAATGAATGCCCCGGCGGCGAGAAGCATCAACGTTTGGCGCCGTCGCCCCGACGCACGTCGGTGAGCAAGCATGACCCGTCCCGCCTCGGTGGTCGAGACAGCAGCAAGGACTGCGGTGGATTGATGGTGGCGTCGCGTGGACGCGCCCGGACGAACGCGCATTTCACCAAGAACACCGGGGAGCAGCAAAGCGCCCCAGAGACCTACTATGAGAATAAAGCCCAACAGCATGTATTTCCTACTCCATGACCACAAAGCGTAGGGGAAGGTACCCGTGCGCCAAAGGGTTTGTCATACGTGCGGTTACGTATTGTGGTCGCTTGGGTGGCCCTTAAGCAATTCGACTCCATGCTTGAGTGCTCCCATGATGACATCCAGCGACTCGGTTGCACCCTTTTCCGACCCGGGAACGTTGACAATCAACGTCCGATCCGCAATCCCGGACACTGCACGGCTCAACATGCCGAACACATTCTTCCCGAGTGTCGATGCGCGCATTGCCTCGACAAACCCGGGCGCCTCACGGTCGATCACGAGCCGCGTAGCCTCGGGTGTGACATCTCGTGGGGAGAACCCGGTGCCCCCGGTGGTCACAATGAGGTCTGTTTCCCCAATGAGGTTGCGCAAGGTTGTCTCCACGCTGGAGATGCCGTCGGGGATCACAACGACCTCACCGACATCGAACCCGGCGTCCTCCAGCATGGACCTGCATGCAGGTCCCGAGAGATCGGCATACTCGCCGCGGCTCGCCCGGTCGGAGACCGTGACCACTGTCGCCCTCATCGGTTCCACTCCCCCGACTTACCTCCGGACTTGTGGACGAGCTGAATCGGGCCGATGGTGACACCCTTCGACACGGACTTCACCATGTCGTACAAGGTCACTGCACCGATCGACGCCGCCGTCATCGCCTCCATCTCAACACCGGTCTGACCGGAGGTTTCGACCCGCACCTCGATTCGGGCACCCGTATCGGTCTCGTCAACGTCAACTGAGATCCCTGAAAGAGCAAGCGGATGACACAGCGGAACCAGCTCGCTCGTCCTCTTCGCTGCCATAATCGCGGCGATCCGAACGGTCGCGAGGACGTCACCCTTGCGGGTTTCGCCGGCGAATACCTTCGCTCGGAGATCATCGTCCATCGTGACGAATGACTCAGCAACAGCGACACGATCGGTCGATCCTTTCTCCCCAACCGACACCATGTGGACATCTCCATCGGCGTTGACATGGGTGAGGTCATCAACCACCAAGCACCTCCTTGCGGGTACGAGTCTCGCGGCTGCCGAACATGATGACATCAACTTCGTCCCCTGCGTGGACATCACCGACGCCGACGGGAACCGAGATGAGACAGTTGGCGTCTGAGAGCGCCATCATCATGTGTGACTGCTGCCCTCCCGAAATCCCGACGGTGAGCCCTCCATCACTTTGCTGAGCGAAACCGCGCAGGAACACCGTCTTGTCCTCCGCGGTGTTGCGATCAGACTGCATCACGGCCTTCACGACGGGTTGGTAGATGTAGTCCGCACCCATCATGGCCTGCATTGCGGGCCGGACAAACTGGAGAAACGACACGAACACGGACACGGGATTCCCCGGAAGCCCGAAAAACGGCGTGTCGCTCAGGTGCCCGAACCCGAGAGGCTTGCCCGGCTGCATCGCAACCTTGACAAAGTTCACGCCACCGATATCGGTGAGGACGCTTTTGACGATATCGAAGTCGCCCATCGAGACCCCGCCACTCGTAAGGACCAGGTCACAGGCATGCGCGGAGTGACCGAGAACACTTCGCAACACCTCTTCTCGGTCAGGCACAATGCCGTAGTCGATGAGCAACCCCCCGGCCTCTTCGACCAGTGCTCGCATAGTCAGTCGGTTGGAATCCCTAATGAATCCGGGTTTCAGCGCTGCAGTTTCATGGGGCACCAGCTCGTCACCGGTCGAAAACAGCCCGACGACGGGACGTTTGCGAACCTGCGGCCATGCTTCGCCTACGGTCGCCAACAAACCAAGCTGTGGAGAGTCAAGGCGGGTACCGGCTCGCAGAACGACAGTCCCCTCACCGACGTCGGAACCGGCGTCGCGAATCGCGGTGCCGAGCGGCGCCCCGTTCACAATTCGCACTCTGCCACCGGGGAGCTCCTCTGTGTCTTCGACTTTCACAACCGTGTCCGCACCCGCCGGCATGGGTGCGCCGGTCATGATCTTGAAAGCCGTCCCCGGAGTCACCTCTCCGTCCGGCATACCTCCCGCAGCGATCACACCGGTCACCGCCAACTCGGCCGGGGTATCTGCAACATCGGCTGCGATAACAGCGAAACCATCCATTGCGGAGTTTGCGAACGGGGGAATGTCACCGGGCGCCGCGACGTCTTCGGCAAGGACCAAACCCCGCGCTTCCCGAAGCCCGATTCGGGTCACCGGCAAAAGTGAAAGCCCGTCAAGTATCCGGCGTTGAATATCGGCGATCGGAATCATCGTGCCTCCAGTGTGTTCTCTCCGCCAGAAAGCATACGTTTGATGTTTGGCGCATGGCGAACATAGACAACAGTTACAAGCAGGCCGACCGCAACGAGTTCTTCGCCGCGAACTCCCCGCAAAGCAAAACCAGGAAGCAGCAAACCCACGCCGATCAGCGACGCTACCGCCGCAGTCTTCGTCTTGAGTACGATCGCTATCCAGACAAGGGCCGCAACCCCACCGACCAACGGCTGCAGGAACAGCGCACCCCCGAGACCTGTTGCCACGCCCTTGCCACCCTTGAACCTATGCCACACGGGGAAACTGTGGCCGATGACAGCTGCAACGGCGCTCCAGTAAGCAAAGGATGTATCGACGATCACTGCTCCTGCCCAGACGGCGACAACCCCTTTCAGCAGATCGCCAAGAAGCACCAACCCGGCAGCCTTCTTGCCGAGGGTTCGAAAGACGTTCGACGCACCCGGATTCCCTGACCCCTCGGCATAAATGTCAACACCCATCAGTTTCGGGACGATGACACCGAAATCAACGGACCCAACGAGATATGCGACGAGCAGAGCGAGAGCGTATTCCACCTGTCTGAGTCTACAAGCGTCCTGCTTCGGCACAGACACCGGGTTTCGGCTTGAATCATTGGGACAACGAAAGGGCCGGCATGGCGAAAATTCACGGTGGACAGATCATTGCACGGGCTCTGAGGGCCGAGGGTGTTGACGCGGTTTTCATGCTCACCGGGGGTCACATCCTTCCGATCATCGACGGCTGCGAAAAAGAGGGAATCAAGGTTGTCGATGTGCGCCACGAGCAGTCCGCGTCGCATGCAGCCGATGCGTACGCCCGACTCACCGGACGGTTGGGTGTTGCGGTAGTGACTGCAGGACCGGGTGTGACCGATGCGCTCACCGGTGTCGCCAACGCATGGTTTGCCAACACGCCGATGCTGCTCCTCGGCGGCCGTCATCTGACGAATGAGGATCTCCGGGGTGGACTTCAGGAGATGGACCATCCCCGTCTGTTCGATTCGATCACAAAGTGGTCGGCAACGGCACGCGACACCGGCCGCCTCGCCGAGTACATCGCGACCGCGTCGCGATACGCCTTCAGCGGCCGTGGTGGGCCCGTATTCATCGATATCCCATGGGATGTTCAGGCCGAGACCATGGCCGAAGATTCGATTGCATGGCCAACCGGGTATCGTCCGAACCGCCCCGCGGGCATGGACACCGAGGTGCTCGCCGAGGTAGCGGAACTTCTGAAGAATGCTGAAAAACCCGTCGTGTTTGCCGGTACTGGAATGCGATGGAGCCGCCAGGTGGACTTCCCCTCAGCGTTCGCTGAGTTCGCCGAAGCGCTCGGCGCACCGGTGTACACCAACAGCCTTGCCCGGGGCTCGCTGCCCGGCAGCCACCCGCTCCTCGGCAACCGCACACGAAGCCACGCACTCAAGAACGCTGACGTTGTTCTTGCCCTCGGTATCGACTGGGACTTTCGCACCGGTTACGGCACCAAGGTCAACGCGGACGCCACCGTTATTCACGTCGATGCGGAACCGACCCGCGTCGGCTGGAACCGACCCGCGTCACTCGGGATCGCCGCTGATCCGGGCACGGTAGTGCGCCAGCTCGGCGCGAACGCGTCCCTCTTCGCTCCGACGAGGCCACGGATGTGGACAGAGGGCCTCTTCGAAATGGAGGCCGCGAAGAGAGCTGAGGCTGAAGAGGCAGCGGCGAGTGATAGCTCACCTATCCATCCGGAACGGTTTGCGCGCGACGTTGCGGAGTTCTTCGGCGACGATTCCATCGTGTGTGCCGACGGTGGCGATATCGTGTCAACGACAGCAAAATGGCTCCAGACGTCACGTCCCGGCGGCCTGCTCGATCCGGGTCCTTTTGGATGCCTCGGTGTCGGAGCCCCATTTGCTATCGCGGCCAAGACCGTCGAACCCGACACCCGGGTCGGTATCGTGTATGGCGATGGCTCATTTGGATTCAACGGTATGGAGTACGACACGTTGATCCGTCACGGCATGCCGGTTGTCGGCGTCGTCGGCAACGACGGTGCGTGGAACAACATCAAGACCGTCCAACGTGTGATGTACCCGGACGTCAAGACCGGGTCTGACCTCGGTGTCCGTCCTTACGGCGCGATGGTCGCGGCGCTTGGCGGATACGGCGAATTTGTCACGGACCCGAACGAGATTCTGCCGGCACTCGAACGTGCTCAGGACAGCGGCGTTGCATCGCTCATCAACGTCCACATCGGTGAGCAGATCCGAATGAGCTCCGTCTACGGATTCTGACATTCTGGCGTCCAATTACGCACCATGGTGCGCAATTGGACGCCAGAATCAGATAATCGCCAGGCTAAGAAGTGCGAACCCGAGGGTGTAGACACCAAACGGCACCAGGCCCCACGAGCCGATGAGCTTGATGAGGCCGGCAATGGCGAGGTACCCGCTGATCCCTGCGATGGCGGTAGCGACAACCATCTGGGATGAAATACCCAGGTCAGTCTGTGCAGCTTCCACTAGTTCCAGCAGACCCGCGCCACCGATCGCCGGGATCCCGAGGAGAAACGAAAAACGAGCGGCGTCGGCCCTATCGATGCCACGCATCATCGCCGCGGCGATCGTGCTCCCCGACCTGCTCACTCCGGGGATCAGCGCCAGAGCCTGGGCGAACCCGATCGCAACCGAGTCGGGGACCCGCAACGTGCCGAAGGGCCGCTTCCCTGCCGGGATGAGCCGCGTTGCTATCAGCCCGACTCCGAGCAAGACCATCGTGAGCGCCACGCCCCGTGGGTTCTCCGCCATGTTCCCAAGAAGGTCTCTCCCAAGGAGCCCGATTACCGCAGCCGGAATAGTCCCGATCAACAGGAGGTTCAGCATCTTTCTGCCGTCTTCGGTGAAACGCGCCATCTGCATGAGCTCGCTGCGAAAGTAGATCAACACTGCTACCAGTGTTCCAAGATGCAATACTGCCGCGGTTGCGAGATCTGGTGATGCACGACTCAAAAGAGCGGGCACCAAAATCAGGTGCCCGGAGCTGGAAACCGGTAAGAACTCTGTAAGACCCTGGGTCAACCCCCAGATAATCGCATCGATCATTTTCGAGAGTCTAGGGATTGTGCCGTCGGGCGCTATTTCATCGATCCCTCAGGGCGCCACAAGCACGACCAACCGGCTCGACGTAGCCGCCAGCGAGATCCGGACCGCAGCTGCCTCGGGGACCGCAACGGCGCCAATCGCTTCATCCCCGAATCCAGTGTCGACACCGGACGCCGCGACGATGCCATCGACAGCGAAACCATCGTCCACAGCAACGAGGCGAACAATCGCCCCCGGCGACACGGCGGACGGTATCGGAGCCGGGATAACCCACCAGCCATCCGGGATCATCGATCCCGCACGCACCGCACCCGCGATCAGCGGTTCCCCGACGTCGAGAATACGGGAGGCCGGGCCAACGACGGCCGACGGTTCAGGAAGTAACCCGACAGGAATGTCCCGCCACTCGAGGTCATCAACCGTGACTACTTCCCCTGACGCTATCGACCGTTGAACAAACGGATAGGGTTCGAGGTCGGGACCGGACACTTCGAGTGCGAGAGCCAGGACAACAATCGCGGACGCGACGAGCCAACGGAGGTACGGGGGACGATCTAACCAGAGCACAACCCCACCGTATCGAGTACGCACTCCGAGCGGAAGACCTCTGTGTCACGACCACCTTGAAATCGAATAAGAGTAGACCCTCCCCGGGATTTGCTCACCCCGTCAGGCGAGAAGTGGCTTGCACGCAAGCAGGGGGATTGGTGGGGGACTTGCGCTCTGCTTTCCCGGGGAGGGAATCTTGTTGGGCCGGCACCTACCAGCCCTGATCTGGGCATTCGTGATCGTTAGTGACTAGTTACTTTGCGTTCGGCTCGCTAGTCATAGTAACCACGGACAGGACGTTGCCAGGGGTTTTACGCCGAGGGAGTTGGAGCGGAACCCCGCTACGCTCACCAGATGCGGATACTGTTTGCACTAGCCATAGGCCTCGTGGTGTTTGGAGCCTGCTCCCCTTCAGACGTGACATCCGTGTCACCGACTTCTTCGACTGTCACCGCTCTGCCGGATCCGACAACTACCCGACCAACCACCACGACAGCCGCACCCGCGTCAACGACGACCTCGACGCCAACAACAACGACCACGACACTCCCTCCGCTCGTCATCGCATTCGCCGGAGACACGTCCTTCACCCACGGAAGCGAGACTCGCGATCCTCTCGGCGATGTCACGGACTGGCTTTCAGATCCCGATCTCATGTTCGTCAATCTCGAAACTGTCATCGCCGAGCCAAGCGTCGGAGTTGAGGTCGACAACACGTTCACCTTCAAGTCTCCCCCGGTATCCATCGATCTCCTCAACGCTGCAGGAATCGATGCCGTTCAGATCGGCAACAACCACATCTTGGACTGGGGACCCGACGGCGTCGTTCGGACGGTCGAGCTCCTTGATGAGGGCGGCATTGCGCACGCTGGAGCCGGTGTGGATATCGAAGCTGCGTATGCGCCGGCGTTCATCGAAGTGAAGGGATGGCGGGTCGGATTTGTCTCGTTTTCGCGTATTCCATGCCATTTTGCGGCGAGCGGCAAGAACACCCGACCACAAGTCGCATGGGCGTGCGACCCCTTCATTCGCGACACCATCCAGGCGGTGAAAGACGCGTCCGCGGACTCGGACTTCGTCATCGTCATGGTCCACTGGGGCATCGAGCGCAACAACTGCCCGGAGCCGTATCAACGCGAGCTTGCACGGGCATGGGCGCAGTTCGGTGCGGATCTCATCATCGGTGGTCACCCCCACGTCCTCCAGGGGGTCGAGCAGGTCGAGGGGTCATGGCTCGTGAACTCGACCGGCAACTTTGCGTTCCCTTCCGCACGTGGACCGAGTTCCTATTCTGCGATATACGAGTTCACCGTCACCCAAGCGGACGTCACGCTCAAGGTGAAACCGGTCCGGATCGTGGCGGGCCGCCCCAAACCGGCGAACGAATCCGATAGCGCGAAAATCCTTGCCGACCTCGACCAATGGTCCTTTGGATACGATTTCGACGCTGATGGAGCAGCCGTGCTGAGCGACGAACCATCGGTGTGCGGCGATCCGGTCTCCTAGAATTCTTCGCTTGTCCAGGGGACGATTGTCGTGCGGAACATCCTGTCGACCCGGGCGATTACGTCGCCGTCGGCCTCGACTGCTCCCCGTTCCACAATGCTCGGCAGACGCCGCCCACCCATGTACAACGCGGCGAGCACGTCCGTCGGGAGCGTGAGGTCGGGAGTTGCACTGCTGCGCTCAACCGTAGCCACACCGTCCGTCACATCGATACGCCAGGTCCCGTTGTTGTGATCGAGCTGGTCGTCAGTCACGGTGATAACAACCGAACCATCGACCTCGTACCGACGGGCAACGAGTGCCGCTTTGAGGTCAACTAGTCGGAACCATACGTAGTCGAAGTTCTCAGATTTCATCGCATACGGATCCGTGAGCATCCAGCGAATCGGATCATCAGCGGGCCGACCCCACAGAACAAGATCGCGACAGAGGTCGAACCCGAGACCAAAGTCCAGAAGACCACGACGAGCAGCCGTCGACGTGACGTACAACTCTTCGAACCGCACCGTCCCCGGGGACGCCTCCTTTGTTCGAAACGTTACGTAACCGCGTCCGTCATCACCCTCATACACGGCGTATCGCAGTTTGGTGAACCCATCACGATCCCACGGTGCATCGAACAAGTTGTACTCAGCAAACGGGTTGTCACGGTGTAACGCACCGGGGCACCTGTCAGCAACCTCGGCGTGGATCGATCCGAACGACGCCATCGCCTCGTCCCGGTCGACAATGCGGACCCGCCCCGTTGGTGCATCG